>Ga0209425_10007044_pt1 | contig 10645 bp, 7 predicted proteins | sample COG_05_FD_184749 | JGI IMG/M metagenome (GOLD analysis project Ga0209425, IMG submission 184749) | Pelagic Microbial community sample from North Sea - COGITO 998_met_05 (SPAdes) (version 2) | ecosystem: Environmental > Aquatic > Marine > Neritic zone/Coastal water | place: Helgoland, sampling... | reverse complement strand
CACCGCCCGTCTCTTCCCGCCCCCGCCCGCGCTCGCACCCGCGCTCTTCCGCTTCCCCCCCGCCGCGTGCTCCCCCTCGTGATCGCTCACGTCGTCCATCGCTCGCACCGCCGCCGCCGCCGAGTGCCCCGCCGCCGCTCTGTGCGTACCAGCCTCGTCGTCGCTGTCAGCGCCGAGGTATCCATCCAGCGTGGCGCCGGGTCCGCCGTTCGCAACCGGGTCCCTTCTCAACTGCACGAAATCGTGCGTGATGGACTCCACCTTGGCCTCGGTGGCGTTGACGGCTAGGATCACGACGGATGATGGGGTGGGTAGGATACGGGCGTCGTAGATGACACCCTTCATGTCCATCTGTAGTCCGCTGCCGTGCTTCTCGCTGGTGTTGGAGAGGAGCCGTCCGACGACGCCGACGTCGCCCTCCAGGTCCACCGCCTCCCCGGTTCCCTCGAGCTCGAAGAACACTTTATTGCGGTTAACGTTGGCGGGCATGAGCAGCGGGATCTCGCCTGGGCGATTGGCTCCGGCGGAGGACCCTTGGCCGGGCATCTTGTCGCGTGTCCATGTGTTGTGTCTGGTGGAGCCGTTCAGGGATTGGTCGCCGACCTTCTTGGGGGTCGGGGTCTTGGGCTTGGGCTTCGCCGCGGGCCCGTCGTCGTCATCGTCGTCGTCGTCCTCTTCGTCGATCTCGATCGCCTCGTCGTCGTCGTTCTCATCGGCGTCCTTGTCGTCGTCGTTCGCCTCCTTCGTGGCGCCCGCGGGCGGCGACCTGACCATCTTGGCTGGCGTGGACTTCATCTCGAACTTCTCCTCGGTCTTATTCGGTTTCCTCTGGAAGATGTCGAGGATCATGCCGTCGTCGCTGTCGTCGTCGTCCGCCTTGGCGGTCGGGGACTTGAACGACTTCATCCAATCCGGCTCCTCGTCGCTGGAGCCCTCGCGCTTGGCCGGCATCGTCGCCCGGGGCCGGGCGAAGAGCGGGAGGTCGTCATCGCTCTCGTCGTCTATGACTATCGGCATCTGGGTCGGAGGCTAAATCCCACGATCCACGCGTGTAAGCGCGCGATCGTCCGAGTGGGATGACTCGGACTTTTAAGTTGTTCAAAACCCGGCCGTGTTCTTGGCCCGAGCCGGAGTGAAATGACCGTACCCGGGTCGCCGGAGAAGGGCAGAGAAGGCAGCGCGCCGAGTCCGACCCGGAGCCGGCGAGGATGGCCAACTCCGCGGATATCATCCTCCGCAGCCAGGGGCTGCTAAAAAAGTGAGCGCCCGGAAGCCCGGAGCCCGCCCTGATGCGCCCCCCGCCCGCCTCGGCCCTCCCGCCCCTTCTCTTTTTTTCCGTTTGCGTTGTTGCCATCGCCCACGCCCTCCGACCATCCGACTCACCATCTCCATCGCCGCCCACCGCCTTCCTCCCCAAAGGTACGAGCATTACCTCCCCGATGAGAAGCCCATGGCTCCCGTCACCGGCAAGTCCGACGGGTTCACCCAGATGTTCCACTCCCTCCAGTTCAACCTCAAGGACCTCATCAGCAAATCTGACGAGATCAAGGCGGAGAAGAACAAAGCCGCGGTGGCCACCGCGAACGCGGAGATCCGCCGCGGTAAGAACTTCCTCCGCGGCGAGCTCCCAAAGCTCCGCAAGATGATGGACAAGAAGATGAAGGGGCTCACGGACGAGGAGAAGGACGAACGCGTGTCGCAGGTTGACAACTTTGAGTACCAGATCGAATGTGTCCCAGACGGCGTCAACAAGGCGCCCCCGGCGCCACCAAAACCACGGGCGGGCGGCGACGGCGGGACCGGGTCGGCCGGAGCGGGCGGCGGGGCCGGGAAGAGGCACGTCACCATCAACATGGAGGACCTCGAGAAGGGCCAGGGGGTGAGCATGGAGCACTCGAAGGATTCGCGCGCGTTTCGGGATGAGTTTGAAGAGGCGAAGCAGCGGCAGGACCAAGGCTTGGACGAGATCTCCAAGGGCCTGAGCGTTTTGAAGAACCTGGGCGGGGAGATGGACGATGAGATCAAGCGGCAGACGCCCATCCTGGACGTCATCGACGAGAAGCTGGACAGCACCACGGCGGAGATGAGGACGGCTAACGGGAAGCTGAAGAAGGTGATCACGTCGATGCGAAGTACGCGGAATTTTTGCGTGGACGTCATCCTCATCTTCATCATCCTCGGCATCGCCATGTTCTTCATGAGCAGCTTCGGTTGATGAACACGTGAATAGGTGGGTGGTCGGGGGGTTCTGTACTTAGTCGTTTGTAGCAATAAAGCGTAGTGGATGCCTCCGCAGTTGGGCGTTTGCGTCGAGGATTGACGACTTTGCGTCGATTATTTCGTAACTCTGTCTTACTTGCCATTTCATCGTCAGACATGAAAGGAAAAGAATGCGGCTCGACTCTCTCTCAGACTTGTTGTACAGCGAGCGTGCGCGTGCGTTGTGTCCCGACCCTACTTGACTACCCGTTCATCAAACGTTCATCGTCGAGCTTACAAACTCAGTCGAGCTCGGGAACCTTCTTGGTGAACTTGTCGGCGACCATGGTGACGTAAGGACCCGCGACTTCCGTCGCCTTGGCCACGTACGGTGTCGCCGCCTCCTTCGCCTTGACGTAGTAAGGCCCGGCGACCTCGACAGCCTTGGCAGCCACCGGCGCGGTCTTCTCCACGACGGCGATGACGGCCGGGTACTTGAGCGCGGTTTCGTACGCCGTCTTGACCTTTTCAAAGAGTTGCGCGTCGTCAACCTTGGCCCTGGCGTCGGCGATGGCCGCGGTGATCGCGGCGGTGATCTCGGCGGGGAGGGCGACAGCCTTAGCCTTGAGATCCGCGAGGAAGGCTTCGATCTTCTTGAAGTATTCCTCGCGCTGCGCCATGAGCGTCTCGACTTTGCCGGGGTACGCGGCGATGGCGGACTTGGCCATGGTGACTGGGGCGGATGGCGCGATCTTGCTGGTCCAGATGTCGACAGCCTTGGAGACGACGTCGTCCACCTTGCCGTCGACGGTGTTCATGTACTCGGGGTACTTCTCCTGGACCTTGGAGACCACGGGCATGCCGTACGCCTTGATGAGGTCCTCGATCTTGGTGATGGAGCCCTGTCGTATTATGTCGGATGGGTGGGGAAAGAAGGTGAGCGAATATTCCTAGGCTGGCGAGATTCGAGTTTTCGCGCGGGGGTGCGCGCGACGCGGGGCGCGCGGCGGCGCGTATCGGGGTTCGATGTTCGCGTCAACGAACGGATCGGGGCACGATCCCGCGCCAGATCCACGGTGCCCACGGCACGATCCACGCGCTCGGGGCCCAAAGGCGCGACGTTCAACAGCTGTGGGGGGTCGTCTCACCTTGAGCGCGTTGGTCTCCTTGGCGTTGGAGTAGTATCCGCACGCCTTGGCGAAGTAGGCGGAGCCGGTGACGTACTCGTAGGAGCTGACGGCGGCGGACTCGACGAAGGCGAGCCTCTTGAGGTCGGTGGGGGTGGCGACGGCGGCCATCTTCTTGTTCTTCTTGGCGCGGACCATGGAACGGCGACGCGAAGAGTGAGAAGGGACGCGCCGCGGAAATCTCACACGGCTTTTTGGCGCAAAGAGAATGCGGACAAATAAGCGAACCGTCGCCGACGTGGATTTCGACTTTCGCCGATCGCCTTTCGTTTTTCACAGGTGGCAACGCCCTCGGCCAATCGCAATGCGGGGCGAATTCAAAAATCGGGGAAAAAGCTGCCCGGATCTCTGTCGCTCGGGAAAGCACAAATACGGTTAAGGAAAGTGTCCAATTTTATTAAAAGTACAGTGGTGGTTGCTCTCAACGTTGCTCTCACCGCTCGTCATCCGTCCTACTTCTTCTTCGCCGCCGCGGTGATCCTCCGTTTGATCACGGGGAGTATATCCGTGAGCATCTTGGTACCGTCGAGCGGCAGCGTCGCCCGAGTCACGCCGCCCCCTTCGCTCCGCTTCCCCGGCATCCTCTTCACCGCGCACCCCAACTCCTTCGCAAGCGGCGTCAGCTCCTTCACGCTCATCTTCATCCGAGCCCCGAGCGCGTCCAGGTCGACGTCCCACGAACACACGCGCAGCGCCATGAGTATGACGTGCAGGCACACCAGGTCCTTCATGGGCTTGGGCCTGGAGAACCGTCGGGGCGCGTCCGGGTCCGGGTCCGTCGGCGCCTCCGGGCCACCCGCTTGTTGCAACTCCATGAACAATTCGACGCAGGCGCGCTGGATCGTCGGGTCCACGCGCTCGCGCGTGGTCCACGACAGGATCTTGTTCCCGGTGTACTTTTGTTCTGCTCCATCGCCGCCGTCTTTGTCCCCGTCGCCGTCGCCGCCGTCGTTGCGCTTCTCGCGCTTCTCCGAGATGAAGTCCTTGCCGCCGAGAAAGACGAGGAGGAAATCCATGGCGGCCAACGCCTTGGCCTTACCTTTCTGTCTGTCGTTCTCCTCGCGGTCCGTCGCGCCGCCCGAGTGTTCCGCGAGCTTGGGCACGAGCCCGAGGACGAATTCATCGACGACGCCGCCGTCCCGCAGCTCCTTCATCGCGCTCGGCTTCTTAGACGCCTTGACCAGCTCCTTCCACTTGGTTCTCTTCTCGAGCAGCGCAAACATCGGAAACTGATTAAACGGGTACGCGTCAAGAGCGTTCGTCGCGGATGGGTTGTGCGTCGGTATGTTCCTTCGTTCCCCCGCGAGTTTGGACAGCGCCGACGCGTCCATCTCGCCCTCCGTGGCGGCCTTGAGCGTGGCCTCCATGGCGTCCGGTGCGGCGATGGTGTTTCCGTCGACGCGTCTCTGAGCCATGATCTTCGCCGTTTTTCGTTGCTGCTTTGCGGATGCAAAGGCGGAGAGGAGCCGGGCGTTGTGCGCGGCGCGTACCGTGTAATCGTTCAGGTCCTCCGCGCCGTCCCACTCGGGCTCGGCGTAGTCGACGGCGTGGCACCGGCACTCCAGGTCGACGATCTTGGAGCCGCCCACGGGCACGAGCTTGAGCTCGTACGTGGGTGAGTCCTCGTCGTCGACACCGCCGCCGCCGCCGCCCTTGGGGTGGGTCACCGGGACGAGGGTACCGAGGAGGTACTTGCATGCGTCGGCGGCGGGGTAATACCCGAGCGGGGCATGGTTGGCGCCGATGTAGTCCACGCCGTCGGTGCGGCCCCGGAGGACCATCATGTGCCCGCGGTACGGCAGGTTCTTCCGCCAGGCGCGGAACTCGGTGCCGGGCGGGGGCAATCCCCCGGTGGCGCCCAGCTTGCACACGAACGGCCCTTCCTCCATGTCCTCCTTCTTGTCCACGTAGCTCACCGCGACCGTGGCTTTACGCTTGAGACCCACGGCGCGCGTTGCATCGTCACTCATCGCGTCGGCGACGTCGCGACGGCGCGCTCCCAAGTGGCTGGCGCGTCGCAGTCGTCGGGGATCTGATGACTGTCGGGAAAAAAGTGCCCGCCGGGCCGCATGGTAAACAAAACACGACGTCGGTCTAATTGCCCATATGAGAATTAAAGCTCACTCGGCGCCCTCAAGGGACGTTTTTTTGACGACACTATCCATCATCGCGCGCGCGCCGAGGCCGCACACGCCCCGAATCGATCGAACACCCCGACGCGCCGATCCATGTCCGCTCAGTCATCCCTCACGCTCACGTCCCGCGTCGCGCTCGGGGCCGGGGTCGTCCCTAGGCGCGCCACCGGGCGTCGCAACCCCGCGACCCCGCGGGTGCCCTTTCGGTCGACCACGCCAGTTCGCACCGTCGCGTCGTCCTCCGCGCCCATGACGCGCAACGACGTCACCGAGCTCGTCGTCTTCAACCGCATGAAGAAGGGAATCACGTGGGCATCCCTCGCGGAGGCGTGCGGCAAGAGCGTCCCGTGGACCACCTCCGCGCTGCTCGGCCAACACCAGATGTCTCCAGAGCAGGCGACGACCGCCGGGAAGATGCTGGACCTCCCCGACGACGCCGTCATGCTCCTGTCACACGTGCCGTACAAGGGCACCGGGTCCATCCCGGCCGGTCAGACCGTCCCGACGGACCCGCTCATCTACAGGTTCTACGAGATGGTCATGGTGTACGGCAGCACGTATAAAGAGCTCATCCACGAGGAGTTCGGCGACGGGATCATGTCCGCCATCGACTTCGACATGGAATTCGGACGTCTGGCGGATCCAAACGGAGACCGGGTGACAATCACCCTGACGGGCAAGTACCTCAAATACAAACAGTTCTGACGTAGCGTGTGAGTCACGAGGGTGACGAGTGCGGAGGTATTCTTAATACGATATTTATTACACCACTCGGGGCGCCGCGCTGCACTAATAAGTATTAATCACGCCACAGCTCCCCTGGCTCGTCGCTCCATCCATCCGAGGTAGGCCATCGCCGACTCCGCGCGCTCGTTCTCTATGCACGCCCTCGTGACGCACGGCCCGCACGAGAACGGCGGCGCCAACGTCGCCATGTCCTGCACCAGCCGCACCAACGAACCGTACGACAACACCGGCACCGCCACCGCCGCGGCGACCAACATGAACCGCAAAGACCACAAAACGATCCAATGCACCTCGTAACCGACGACACCCACGCGCGGGCTCTCATCTCCCGGCGCTGACCCGCCGACGTCCCCGTCGCCCCCTTTCTGTTGTTTCCCCTTCTTCATCGGCGAGAACTTCCCGATGAATCCCCCGAGCTTCTTAATACCCCCCGGGGTCTTACTCTTAACCGGTGTACCTTGGCCCCGCTCCGGGTCCAGCCGTTTAAAGTGGTGCGCGGCGTAGAGGTACGCTGGGGGAATCAAGAGCACCGTCGTCGCCACGAACAAACTCCCGATCGCCGCGGTCAGGTCCTCGAACAGACTCACCGTGTTCGTCAACAGGTACGCGCCGACGATGACAACCCCGGAGAGAACCGCCCAGTCCCGCTTGGCGGCGAAGGAGGTATCAGTGACCGAATATCTGGCGTACGCTCGCAAAAGCGCGGAATTGAGGATGACAAAGCTGACGATGATGTGGAAGAAGAACAGGGTGTTACCCACCAGCCGCGACTCGTTGAACGGCAGGATGTCCAATAAGAACCCCGGCACTTTATCCCCGAACCGCCTGTACATCACCGCGGCTGTTCCGTAATACAGCGCGAAGAGCGACGGTGTCGTGAGGAGAAGAGTCTTCGGGTACTCGTCGGGTCGCGACATCTCGCTGAGGTACTCGAAGAACGCGCACTGTCCTCCGCCGGACGCGAAGAAGAACCCTCCGACGGAGGTTAACGAGTCCGTCATACCGAGCGGGGGCCAGAATGAGGTTGTCGCCATCGGGTCCGGTTCCACTTTTCTCGATTCCGACGTGATTAATAAAACCACCCCGACGACGGCGACGAATGACGCGATTGAGATCCCGGTGATGTCCCCGTAGCTCCGTAGCTGCGCGAATGGGAAGACGATGGCACCTGCGATGGCGGTGGCGACTGGGAGGCAGACCCTGGTGCCGTAGAACTCGTTCATGATTGTCCTTCCGAGGGAGTTGAGGTACGCGGACTGGATGGTGAAGAGGTAGAGGTGGACGACGGTTTTGATGAACCCTTGGCCGAACGGTCCGAAGAGGATGCCGGCGGCTTCGCCTTGGGACCGCGCCTCCGGAAACCGCGTGTGCGTGGCGTACATGATGCGGAGGGAGATGTTGTTGATGGCGAGGGTGCCGAAGCAGGTGATCGTGCCCGCGAACCAGCCGAGTCGGCCGAGGTGGAGGGGCAGCGCGAAGACGCCTTGGCCGGCGATCTCTCCGAGGATGAGGAAGGAGAGCAGCGCCCAGTGCACGCTGCGCTTGACCTCGATGGGTCGCCCCGAGTCCGTCAGGGCGACATCCTTGGGTATGAGGGGGTCCTTCTCGGAACCCATCCTCGCCGGTGTGGTCGCGCGGGTACGCTGACGCGGCGACCTGCCGGGTGAAATGTGGTAGGGTTGATACGAGCCGCGGGTGTTATAAATCAGACGACGAACTCAGCACACTGTTTGCACATACGAGAGCGCAAAAACGGCAAAAAAACGCAAGGTGACTGATGTAGATTCGATGACGCGACGGCGCGGGTTAGATTCGTGTACACTAGTTAGACAAGATTGAGCTAAGATTGGGCACCTATGGACTGGGCACCTATCGCGGCACCGCGGGTTTGTTCGGCGTGAACGTGGGTATGTACGACTTGAGCAGCGCCAGACCCCTGACACCGCCTTGCCTCGCCATGAGGTTCAGCACGTCGTCAATCACGTCGCAGAGCCTCTGCTTCTGCCCGCCGACCATCTTGAGCTCGTACCCCGTGCGCACCTTCTCCGTGCACTTTATGAAGAGGTTCGGGACGGGCGCCATGCGCCTGTACCCGTCGCACCGCATCATGGCGTCGCACGCGCCCGGGTGCGTGGTCAGGAGGCACCGCACGATGTCCAGCGCCGCCGCCGTCGCGAGCGGCGTCTTGCTGTTCAGCGCCCGGCGCAGCGCGGAGACGATGGCGGGGATGAGCGGGCCGATGATGCGCCAGTCCGCCTGGATCATCTGCTTGCTTCCCGTGAGCGCGATGAGCCGCATGGGTTCCGTCGTCTCCTGCGCGCCCTCGACGAAGACGGGAAGCCACTTAGCAATGTCGAAATCCTCCTCGAAGGGCGCGCCGTCGATCTTCCACCGCAGGCAATCCTTGCCGCCCATGAACGACCCGCTGTCCTTGTCCGCCGGGAGCTCCGATGACTTGTACAGGATGCTGAACTCGCACTCCATTCGCCACGGGTTGGCGGCGATCGGCGGGTGGGGCGGCGCGTTTCGCCTGTGGGGACCCCTGCAGTGCACGCAGAATCGTTCTTGGAGGTTGGGGTCGACCGGTCGGAGCTTCTCCCTGGCGGCGGCGACGGTTCCGGCGAGGCCGGTGGATGTGCGGTGGGAGAGCGCGGATGCGACGTTGTGCGACGCGGTGTGCGCCTTGGAGGACCGGCGCGATCCATCGGACCCGCCTCCTCTTGTGGTGGACGCTGGTCCCCCTCGCGCCGTGGCGGTGCCGCCGGAGCTTCTTGTCTGGCCCGCGGTACCGCCGGTCATCGTCGATGTCTTCGTGCTGTTCGAGGCGGCGCGATGTGAGCCGCTGCGTGGATCGTCGGGTGACGGGGAGCACAAGGTCAGGGTGAGATTCACTCGTCACGCGACGAAAGGGGAAAAAGCTCCCGGGATGCGTTTCCGCTGCGACACGAGACGCGTCTCCGTGAGGTTTCGGGTGGGCGCGAGGTGCCGAGGTGCCGAGGGATACGTGACGGCGACGGTCGTGACGTGTGACTCACCCTCTGGTCGTGCCGTCGATGGACATGTCTCCGACGGTGAACGTTGAGAGCACGCGATGTTGAGTGCGTCTCGGAGTGTCGCGAGAGCTGGCTTGGTTTGACTTCTCTGTTTAGCTGGTATCGGCGCCATTTGACAACTTCTCACTTTTGGTTTCACTACTTTTGGGAATTTCTCACTTTTGGAAGACTGGTACCCATACGAAGTGATGACCGCCAAAGTGACAGCGAAAGTTGTCCGGGAGAACTAATCTGACCACTTTTTTTGACTACTTTTGCGCATTTGCAGTCGCCTCGTGGGAAAAGCGGTCACACCCAATTGTATGATACTCAGTCTCCATTTAGTGATTTTAAGTGACCGCTATTCCCACCCAATTTCCTGACAAGAATTTGAAATAGGAGTTTAGTTCCAAATTCCGGCTAGAATTCCGGTCAGAATTCCGGTCTCTTTTGCTTGGCCCGATTCGTATGATGCGCAGTTTGCAATTCGCGTTTTTCCACCAGCAACAAATCCAAAATGGCTGCTGGCTGTGTGTCACCGTGTTTGTCATTCGGCACCGCCCTGAAAAAACGTTTTTCAAGTGAATTGCCCTAACAACGCTCTCACACAACACGAAGCACGCGCACCAGGCTCACCCACACCAATGTCCATCAAACTCAACTTCGAGCCCCACGCGGCTCTCGTCGGCGGCGGCATCCTCGGCGTCGCCACCGTCGGTAAGCTCCTCCTGACCGGCCGCATCCTCGGGATCTCCGGCGCGCTCAAAGGCGCCGTGGAGAACGGAGATCTCTCCCCCTGGCGTCTCTCCTTCCTCGGCGGCCTCGTCGCCGCCGGGGTCCTGGACGGGGTCTGGGACCCGAACCAGATCGCCGAGCCCGGCGTGAGCCTCGCCAAGACCGTCATCGCCGGCCTCCTCGTCGGCGCCGGCTCCGGCATGGGCAACGGATGCACCTCCGGACACGGCATCTGCGGCAACTCCCGCCTCTCCCCGCGCTCCATGGCGTACACCGGCATCTTCATGGCCTCCGGCTTCCTCTGCGCCACCGTCTTCAACACCAACCGCGAGCTCGGCATCGACTCCAACTTCTCCGCCATCAACAACATGGTCACACCCGCCGCGGAGACCCTCACCGGCTGGCTCTCAATCGCGGGAGCCGCCGCAGCCGCCTTCCTCGGCATCGGGTCCGTCGCCGCCGTGGCGTCCAAGAAGAACGACGGCGACAGGACCAAGTTCCACAAGCTCCTCGATACCGTCGCGGAGGCGATCGCGGGGTTCACCTTCGGCCTCGGCCTCACCGTCAGCGGCATGCGCCGCGCGGCGAAGGTGTCCGGTTTCCTCTCCGC
>Ga0209425_10007038_pt1 | contig 10654 bp, 9 predicted proteins | sample COG_05_FD_184749 | JGI IMG/M metagenome (GOLD analysis project Ga0209425, IMG submission 184749) | Pelagic Microbial community sample from North Sea - COGITO 998_met_05 (SPAdes) (version 2) | ecosystem: Environmental > Aquatic > Marine > Neritic zone/Coastal water | place: Helgoland, sampling... | reverse complement strand
GCCTCCAAAAATTCTCATCAATTCATCTTGTAAGCTGATAAAAAAAATTGTGCTACCAGGATCTCCTTGTCTACCAGCTCGACCCCTTAACTGATTATCTATTCGTCTACTTTCATGACGTTCCGTACCAACTATAAATAATCCTCCAAATTTTTTTACTTCAGACTCATTTTCTTTAATCTTATTAAAGTCATTTTTTTCCTTATTTTCTATAAAGTCTTTATTTCCACCTAATTTAATATCAGTCCCTCTACCAGCCATATTGGTCGCAATTGTTACTGCGCCGACTTTTCCAGCACCAGCAATAATTGTTGCTTCCTTTTCGTGTTGTTTAGCATTTAACACATTGTGTTTTATTTTTTTGTCATCCAAAAAATTAGAAATTTTTTCTGATTTTTCAATACTTGTTGTCCCAACTAAAACTGGTTGTCCTTTTTTATTGCACTCAATAATCTTGTCGGTTATAGCATTATACTTTTCTTTTTCTGTTCTAAAAATTTTATCGTTATAATCTTTCCTTAACATTTTTTTATTAGTAGGAATAGAAACAACATTTAATTTATAAATATCATAAAATTCTTCAGACTCTGTCATTGCAGTTCCAGTCATCCCGGCTAACTTTTGATATAATCTAAAATAATTTTGATAAGTTATTGATGCAAGAGTTTGATTTTCCTCTTCAACTTTTACATGTTCTTTTGCTTCTATCGCTTGATGTAAACCATCAGAAAATCTTCTGCCATCTAAAACTCTTCCAGTAAATTCATCAATAATTTGTACTTTGTCCTCTCTTACAATGTAATCTGTGTCTTTTTTGAAAAGAAAGTTAGCTTTTAGCGCTTGATTGACGTGATGAACAAGGTCTAAATTTGCTGGGTCGTAAAAATTATTATTTTTCAATATTCCTTTTTGTGTTGCTAATTTTTCAATTCTATCAATTCCAGCATCAGTCAAAATTGCATTTTTATTTTTTTCATCTAATTCAAAATCATTTTTTTGTAAATATTTAATAAATTCATTCGAGGTAAGATAAAGAGTTGTCTTATCGTCTAATTTTCCAGAAATTATTAATGGTGTTCTGGATTCGTCAATTAAAATACTATCTACTTCATCAACTATGCAAAAGTTATGACTTTTTTGGACCATTTCATCTAATTCATATTTCATATTATCTCTAAGATAATCAAAACCTAACTCATTATTAGTTGCATATGTTATGTCACAACTATAGTTTTTTTTTCTTTCAATATCGTCTAAATCATTTGTGATACAACCAGTCGATACTCCTAAGTAATTAAAAACCCCTCCCATCCACGCAGAGTCTCTTTTAGCTAAATAATCATTCACAGTAACAATATGAACACCTTTACCTGTCAGGGAATTTAAAAATGCCGGTAAAGTCGATACCAAAGTTTTCCCCTCACCAGTTTTCATTTCAGCAATTTTTCCATTATGAAGCATTAGCCCACCAGCCAGTTGAACATCGTAGTGCCTTTCGCCCAAGGTTCTTTTCGCAGCCTCCCTTACTAAAGCAAAACTCTCAGGTAGAATTTCATCTATTTTTAAGGAACCACTTTGAACATTTTTTTTGAAATTAAATGTTTTTTCTTTAATCTCTCCTTCAGATAGTGATTTAATTTCATTTTCTTTATCATTAATGGCTAAGATTATATTTTGAACCTTATCTAATTCTTGTTGATTAGAGCTTTTAAATATCTTACTAAAAGTCCTTGTAAATAAATTCATTATACCTCTATATATGTATTTATAATTTAAATTAAACAGTAATAATGACAATAAATATTAAAAATTTCTTAAGTGATAAAACTAAACTATCCAGAATGGGAGAGTTTCAGAGTCTGAAGCAAATTGAAGGTTTAGAAATGTCTTCAATATCTGCAGATCTTTATAATGACGGCAGAGATGACTTAGCTTTATTCTATTTTAGTAATGGAGCAAATTATGCGACTTTAACTACAACTAATAGTATTACTTCTGAATTTATACCTTGGAATAATAATTCTCATAAAAAGACTATTAAAGGATTATTGGTTAATACAAAAAATGCCAATACTTTTACTGGAAAGCAAGGGAAGGAAAGTATCGACACAATTGCAAAAAACTTATCAAGAATTTTAACTATTAAAGAGTCAAAAAGTCAAAAAGGAACTAATGAAACTGTAAAGATTAAAGATTTAATTTTTGCTTCAACCGGTGTAATCGGTGAAGAGTATCCTGTTGAAAAAATTAAAGACAGTCTTCCAAATTTAGTTGAGAAATTGAGAAAAGAACAAAATAAAATGTTTTGGATTAAAATGGCTTCAGCCATCATGACAACCGATACAAAACCAAAAGTAGCGTATGAAGAAATATTAGTTGGTGATGAACTAATTAAAATTTGTGGTATAGCAAAAGGATCGGGCATGATTGCTCCCAATCTAGCTACAATGTTGTCGTTTATATTTACTAACGCAGACATTAATTCAAATTTACTTAAAACTCTTTTGAAAAGATCTGTAGCTAATTCCTTTAATGCTATTACCGTTGACAGTGATCAATCAACAAATGATATGGTTACAATTTTTTCCACTAGAGCAGTAAAAATAAGTCAAAATATAAATTTAAATGATAAAGCTGTTCAGAAATTTGAGGTGGCTTTAAAAAATTTATGTTTAAATTTAGCAAAACAAATTGTTGTTGATGGTGAAGGAGCAAAAAAATTTGTGACTATAAATGTAATTAACGCAAAATCATTAGGGAGTGCAAAAAATATTGCTTTTTCCATTGCAAACTCTCCATTAGTTAAAACTGCAGTTGCAGGTGAAGATCCCAATTGGGGTAGAATAGTTATGGGCATCGGTAAATCTGGAGAGACAGTAGATCAAAAGAAATTAAAGATAAAGATAGGAAACTTTATTGTTGCTGAAAATGGTAAAATTTCTGAAAGCTATGATGAAGAAATATTGAAAGAATATATGCAATGGAACTCAATAGAAATAGAGATTAATTTAAAACTCGGTAATGACGCATTTAAATGTTATACATGTGATTTTACGCATGATTACATTGATATTAATGCTGATTATAGAAATTAAGATATGATAAAATATATTCTCAAATGTCATAATGAACATGAATTCGAAAGCTGGTTTTCTAATTCAAATGAATTTGATAATTTGAAAAAAAAAAAATTATTAGAGTGTATTCTTTGTTCATCAAAGAGGATTGATAAATCAATTATGGCACCAATGGTATCTGGCACAAAAGAAAACATTTATAGTATCGAAGATGTAGGTAAAAATTTACAAACGGAAAAAAACAAATTACTTAAACTAAGAAGATTTGTTGAAAACAATTTTGAATTTGTAGGTGAAGATTTTAGCAGAAAAGTTAGAGAAATTTATTACGATAAAAAAAGCAAACAAATGATTTATGGAACAACAACTCCAAAAGAAAAGCAGGAATTAGAAGAAGAAGGAATTGATTTATTGTCTGTTCCGTGGGTCAGCAAAGCCAATTAGTTTTTTGTACTACTTATAATATAATTTACAGACAAATTATCAGATTTTTTCCATTTACTTAAAATTGGATTAAATTCGAGACCCTTAATATCTACCGTAACAAATTTATTATTTTGAAGTATCTTGTCAAGCTCTTCAGGTTTTAAAAATTTATTCCAATCATGCGTGCCTATAGGAAGCCATCTTAGAATATACTCAGCTCCAATAATTGCTTTTAAATAAGATATTAAAGATCTATTCAAAGTAGCTGTGAACATAAGGCCATCTTTTTTTAGCAATTTGTAGCATGATTCAATATAAAGACCTACATTATCTACATGCTCAACAACTTCCAAATTTAAAATTACATCAAATTTTTCCACATTATTTAATTGTTCAGGAGATTTATTTAAGTAATTGATTTTAAGTTTATTTGCTTGTGAATGTAATTTTGCTACTTTAATATTTTTCTCTGAAGCATCTATTCCAGTTACCGTTCCTCCTAGTCGAGCCATAGGCTCACTAATAAGACCTCCACCACAACCAATATCTAATATACTTAACCCTTTCAAAAAGTTTGAATTATTGTCTTTTATTTTAAAATGTTGTTTGATCTTTTCTGTAATATACTCAATTCTGATAGGGTTAAACATATGCAAAGGTTTGAATTTTCCGTTAACATCCCACCATTCACTGGCTAATTTTGAAAACTTTTGAATTTCTTCTTTATTTATAGTAGTAGTCATTCTGTAATTATTTAATTTTAATACATTAAAATCTTTTATTATTATATTACATTCTTTAAATGGTTAAAAAAGTACTAAAGTTTGGAGGCACATCTGTTGGAACAATTGAAAGAATCCAGCATGTGGCAAATATTATCCAAAGAGAACATGTAGCCGGTAACCAAATTATCGCAGTTGTTTCAGCTATGTCTGGGAAAACTAATGAGTTAATAAGTCTTTCAAAAAATATATCCAATGAATTTAATAAACGAGAATTTGATGTTTTATTATCTTCTGGAGAGCAAGCAACTTGTGCTTTACTAGCAGGCGCATTAATAAAATTAAATATAAATGCTAAATCATGGATGAATTGGCAAATACCTATACTTACTGAAGGTGATCACTCGAATGCTAGAATTATAAATATGAATATAAAAAAAATTAATGATTATCTAAATGAGAATGGTGTTGCAGTAATTCCAGGTTTTCAAGGTATTTCAAAAAATGGAGATACCACTACTATTGGTAGAGGTGGATCTGATGCAACTGCAGTCGCTGTAGCTAAAATATTTGAAGCTGATGCTTGTGAAATTTATACTGATGTTGATGGAGTATATTCAACAGATCCTAATAAAATACCAGTAGCAAAAAAAATTGATAAAATTTCATATGAAGAAATGCTTGAATTATCGTCATTGGGTGCAAAAGTAATGCAATCTTCAGCGGTTCAAACAGCGATGATGTATGATATCCCTCTTGAAGTAAGATCTACATTTACCGATAGAAAAGGAACAAAAATTTTTGATCAAGAAAATATAGACTATACTAAAAGTGTAACAGGAGTAGCCTATTCTAAAGATGACGCAAAAATTACTGTAATAGGAGTAAAAGATAAACCAGGCGTAGCTGCGAGTATATTTGAACCTTTAAGTAAAGCGCAAATAAATGTAGATATGGTAATTCAAAATATTTCCTCAGATCAAAAAACTACGGATATTACTTTTACAATAAAAAGAGATGAAGTCTCTAGAACTATAAATATATTAAAAAATAACAAAGATATTGAAAACAAAAGCATTATTCATAACGATAAAGTTGCCAAAGTTTCAATAGTTGGTGCTGGTATGGTTTCTACTCCTGGCGTAACATATAAAATGTTTAGATCATTATCAGATGAAAAAATAAATATTTTAGCTATAACTACCTCAGAAATTAAACTTTCTGTAATAATAGATGAAGATAACACTCTAAAAGCTATCAAAAAATTACACACAATTTTTGATCTAGATTAATATGAACATTAGACCTCATAGAAAAATTCACAGAAAGAAGACAAAAGTAATAAAAGTTGGAAATATTTCGGTTGGAGGTGAGTCCAAAATAAGCGTTCAATCAATGACGAATACTTTAACCACAGATACAAAGGGTACTATAAATCAAATTAATTCACTTGAAGAGGCAGGCGCAGACATTGTTAGAGTCTCGTGCCCGGATGAGGAGTCAACGAAAGCATTAAAAAATATAATTAAAGAAGTGAATGTACCTATAGTTGCTGACATTCATTTTCACTATAAAAGAGCAATAGAAGCTGCTGAAAATGGAGCTAGCTGTTTAAGAATTAATCCTGGAAATATAGGGACTAACGACAGGATCCTTGAAGTTGTTAAAGCAGCGAAAGATAATAATTGTTCTATTCGTATAGGAGTTAATGCTGGATCATTAGATAAAAATTTATTAGAAAAATATAAAGAGCCTTGTCCAGAAGCACTTGTGGAAAGCGCTCAACACAACATTAAACTTTTAGAGGATAATGATTTTTTTAATTTTAAGATAAGCGTAAAATCGTCTGATATTTTTTTGACTGTGAAAGCTTATAAAAAACTATCTGAAATTTGCAATTATCCCTTACACCTAGGCGTTACTGAAGCAGGAGGGCTGTTAACCGGAAGCATTAAATCCTCGATTGGTATCGGCCAGCTTTTGATGGATGGAATAGGAGACACTATTAGAGTTTCATTGTCATCAGATCCTGTTGATGAAATAAAAGCCGGTTACGAAATTCTTAAATCATTAGGAATTCGGTCTAGGGGAGTAAATATAATATCTTGCCCATCTTGTGCAAGGCAGGCTTTCCCCGTTATTGAAACAGTGAAAGAATTAGAAAAAAAACTCGCTCATATAAAAAAACCAATTAATCTTTCGATTATTGGCTGTGTAGTAAACGGACCAGGTGAAGCGGCACAAACTGATATTGGCCTTACTGGTGGAGGACAAGACAACAACCTTTTATACGTTTCTGGAATACCTCACACAAAAATTCCTAGTTCAAAGATTATCGATAGAGTAGTCAAATTAGTCGAAGAAAAAATAAAAGAAAAAAACTAACTTATGGTTCCGACAGAAAAAGTTAAGGATATTATTGATCAATATGACAATCTTGAAAAAGAATTATCGTCAGGAAATATAGACCCTAAGCTATTTGCTAAAAAATCTAAGGAATATTCTCGTCTTGGAAAAATTATTTTAATAGCAAGAAAATTTGTAAATTTTGAAAGTGAAAAAAAAGATCTTGAAAATATATTGCAAGATAAAAAAAATGATCAGGAAATGATTGACTTGGCTCAAAAGGATTTAAGCTCATTAATAGAACAAAAAGGAAAGCAAGAAAGTGAGTTGAAACTTTTTCTATTACCCAAAGATGAAGATGACGATAAAAATGCTATAGTTGAAATTCGAGCTGGAACAGGTGGATTAGAAGCTTCTCTTTTTTGCTCTGACTTATTTAAAATGTATGAAAAAGTTTGTTCTAAAAAGAAATGGCAACTTGAGATAATTAATATTTCTAAAAGTGAGGCAGGTGGCTTCAAAGAGGTAATCTTTTCAGTAAATGGCAGCGATATATATTCATATCTAAAATATGAGTCAGGTGTTCACCGTGTTCAAAGAATACCAGAAACAGAAACACAAGGGAGAGTCCACACCTCTGCAGCTACAGTTGCAGTATTACCGGAAGCAGAGGATGTTGATATTCATATAAAAGATTCTGATTTAAGAATTGATGTATTTAGAGCAGGGGGACCAGGAGGCCAGTCTGTTAATACTACTGATAGTGCAGTGAGGATAACTCATATTCCCAGTGGCGTAGTTGTCAGTCAGCAAGATGAAAAGTCTCAACATAAAAATAAGGCAAAAGCTCTAAAAATTTTACGATCAAGAGTTTATGAAGCAGAAAAAAGAAAAAAAGATCAAGAGAGATCAAGCAATAGAAGGAGCCAAATTGGAACTGGAGATAGATCAGAAAGAATTAGAACATATAATTTTCCTCAAGGGAGAGTAACAGATCACAGAATTAATTTAACTTTACATAAGTTAGAAGAGTTTTTAAGTGGAGAAATTCATGAAGAAATGAACCAAGAACTCCGTTTAAGAGAACAGACTTTAAAATTAGAAAATTTAACCTGATGAACGCTTTAGATACAATCAACTTTGGAGCAAAAGAGTTAAAAGAAAAAAAAATAGATACGTCTAGATTAGACTCTGAGCTTCTACTTTCAAAAATTTTAGATAAAAAGAGAGAAGAGATATTGACTAACTTGGAACAAAAAATTGACCAAAGATATCTTTCCAAGTTTAAAGAACTAATAGTTAGAAGATCTCAGCATGAGCCAATTGCTTATATTTTGGAAGAAAAAGAATTTTGGAGCAAAAACTTTTTTGTAAGTCCTTGCACCTTAATACCAAGACCGGAAACAGAATTAATGGTAGAAAAATTAATTAAAATATTTAAAGAAAAAAAAATATCAATTTTAGACATGGGAACTGGAAGTGGCTGTATTTTAATCAGCTTACTAAGCGAACTAAAAAATTCTAGAGGCTTAGGAATAGATATTTCAAAAAAAGCATTAATTATTGCAAAAAAAAATTCAGAAAGACACAAAATGTTAAATAGAACTATGTTTTTAAACAAGTCACTAGATAGCAGGTTTTATCATAAATTTGATCTTATTGTATCTAACCCCCCTTATATAAAAAGTAATGAAATGAAATATTTGGCCGAGGACATACGAAAATATGAACCTAGAATAGCATTAGATGGTGGAAATGATGGACTTGACCTTATTAAAAAAGTTATCTACAAAACTAAATATATCCTAAAAGTAAATGGTATGCTCTCATTAGAAATAGGAAATGAGCAATTTAAAAAAGTTTCAGAAATATTAATAAAGAAAAATTTTAAAATTGAACACACTGTCAAAGATTATAAAGAAAATATAAGGTGCATTATCTCAACTTACATAGGGTAAAAATATGAATAATAATAATAGAAGAAGAAATTTTAGGCCCAGGCCTCAAAAAAATAATTTCAGAAGAAGAACTGGATCAATGAATTCTAGTAATTCTAACGGATTAAATAGTAACGGAAATATGAGCTTCAACAGAAATGGCTCGACTAATAATATTCATAACGTTGAAAAAACAATGTTAAAATTTCAACAACTTGCAAAAGATGCTCAAAGCAGTGGAGATCCAGTATTAGCGCAAAATTATCTTCAACACGCAGATCATTACTTGAGAAGATATAATGAGCTAAATGAAAAAAAAGAAAATTCTCTAGAAAAAAATAAAACTTCTGAAAAAATTTTAAATCAAGAAGAAGTGACTGACACTAAAGAACCTCTCCAAACCACGAATTAGGTGAAGATTAATCATTTTTAAAAGAAACTGAAATGATTAATAATTTGATTATACGGCAATTAGAAAAACTTAATATAAATTAATTAAGCTTTTGTATTAATTTAAACTTACTTACCTAAGAGCAGACAATTTTAAATCAATCTTTATTCTTTCTAGTTCAAATTTTTCTCTAGATTTACCCTTTAATGTTTTTCCTGAAGGAAGTTTTAATCTTTGAGAATTAACTTTTTTTCCGTTTACAACTACTTCGTAATGTAAATGGGGACCGGTTGACATTCCAGTCGAACCTACATAACCAATTATTTGACCTTGTCTTACTTTTCTTCCTTCCTTAATTCCTTTAGCGAAAGCTTTCATGTGAGCATAAATAGTTTCATATGTTGAATTGTGTTTTATCTTTACACAATTTCCACCACCACCACACCATCTTGCTCGCGTAACTGTGCCTGATCCTGACGCCATGATAGGCGTACCACTGGGCGCTGCAAAATCTGTTCCTTTATGCATTTTGTTATAACCTAAAATAGGATGTTTTCTCATTCCAAATGAAGATGATAATCGTGCACCATTAATTGGAGTCTTCATTAAAGACTTTGTAATGCTTTTTCCTTTAATATTGTAATATTCTTCACCATCATTATCTTTAAAATTATAAAGATTTATTTCCTCTCCATTAACAAACATTGAAGCGTAAATTATTTTACCAGTATCTCTTACTTTGTTGTTATCATCTTCAAACTTTTCATAAAAAATTTCAAACCAATCTCCTTTTCTTATATCTCTTTGAAAATCCACTTCAAATCCATAAATTCTAGCAAACTCTACAATAATATTTGGTTCTACCCCAACATCAGTTGCAGAACTATATAAGTTATTTTTTATGATATTTCTGACAACAACTTCTTTCTTATAAAGTTGTAAAATATTTTCTTTAACTATAAAATTATTTTGGACTTTTCTAATTTCTATGCTACTAGTATTATTAATTGGATATAAGAGATTGACTATTGTATTAGAGTTATTTTCTAATTTTCTGTAAATTAAAGAAAGTTTTCTTCCTGAATAAATATTTGAAAGTTTTTTTTCTTTTAATTTTGCTGAAATATTTTTTATATCTTCACTTTTAATATCATAACTTTTTAATATTTTTTCTATTGTATCGTTGTTTTTGATTATATAGCTTACTTCCTCATAAGGACTGTTGATTTTAGATATAAAATAATTTGTTAAATTAGAAAACTCACTAGAATTAGTAACCTTTGAAAGATTGTCTAAATTCTTTTTATTATTATTATTAATTATATTAGAAATAGTAAAAAAAAGTATTGAAAAGAAAACAATAAAACTAAAAAAAATTAGAGGTTTAAAATTTGAAATTTTTATTTTATCTGTTTTTAAAAGAGGTAAAAAATTCAATTTTTTTTTGTATAAATTATTAATTATTTGGATAATCGTCATAGTTGTTTTTTACAAAAATTAGCTCTCCTTTGCAACGCGAGAAGGCTAAAAACGCCTTATTTTGCTTAGTATTTCTACCAATATACGCCTTGACTTATAATAGAATTGTACTAAAACCAGCCCTCACCTCTACTATATTAAATTTTAACGTAGCCAGAGGTGTGTAGATTTTAAAGCTTAAAATCTTAGCTTTTTTAAATTGTAAATTTTTAAGAAGAGAAGTGTGGACGGCTAGGTTAATTAAGAAATTGTCGCACACACTTCTAAACGTATAGA
>Ga0209425_10007023_pt1 | contig 10667 bp, 3 predicted proteins | sample COG_05_FD_184749 | JGI IMG/M metagenome (GOLD analysis project Ga0209425, IMG submission 184749) | Pelagic Microbial community sample from North Sea - COGITO 998_met_05 (SPAdes) (version 2) | ecosystem: Environmental > Aquatic > Marine > Neritic zone/Coastal water | place: Helgoland, sampling... | reverse complement strand
GCGACGGGACGCTGGACGACCTCACCTCCCTCTACGGCACCATACACTGCCAGCTGCTCGATGGGGCGATTTCCGAGGCGGCGCAGCAGCTCGAATTCCTGAACGACGTCGCGTCGGAGCGTTCGGTGAAGCTCGCGTTTCTCACCGCGCTCCACGCGTCGAAGGTCAACGGCGACGTGGCGACTCCGCTTGGTGAGCTGGAGGGGCTCCTCACCGAACACGTGGCGTCGGTGCAGCGCAAACCGTTCGCGTACGATTACTTCGTCCACATGGACCCGGACCTCTTGCTGCAGTGCGCGGAGCTGTACCTGTCGCAGGAGAGCGGTGAACCCAGAGGTAAGGGTGAGCCGATGAGTCCCGGCATTGAGCGCGCCACGGCGCTGATGGAGGCGGTTTGCGGCAAGGCGCCCGGGCTGCTCTCCGCGCAGTTGCTGCTGATGCGCACGCGATACGTCGCCGGGGCGCACGACGCGGCGGTGCGCACGGCGGAGTCGCTGCTCGAGATGGACCCGGCGTGCGCGGACGCGCACCTCGTGCTCTCCAGGATCCACCTCTCCAAGGATGACCACGTCGCGGCGCAGGCGGCTCTCGACGAGGCAGTCGCGAGTAACTTTAAGGTTCGCGAATCGCCAATGTATTCCATCATCAGCGCGCAGTGCAAGGTGCTGGACGGCAACCTAGAAGGCGGCCTCACGGAGCTGGAGGCGGCGATGAAACTACCTGGGGTACGAAGCCCTCTCACGACGCGGCAGGAGGAGGAGGCTAGGCGTAAGAAAACAATCCCGGTATCCGTCCAGGACAGGGCCACAGTCTTCATCATGCTCGCCGAGGTGCTCCACAAGCTCGAACGCGGCGCTGATGCCGACGCGCAGCTCAGGGCGGCATCCTCGGAGTTCGCCGGGACGCCCGAGGAGGTCCGGATCATGATCGCGAGCTGCGAGATGGCCATGGAGAAGGGCGGCGACGGCGAAGAGAAGGCGCTGACGCTGCTCAACCGCGTCACCCGCGAGTCCCCGCACTACGCCAAGGCTAAGATGGCGTTGGCGAGGATATACCTCGAGAAACGCGACGACAACGAGAAGTACATCCACTGCTACCAGGAGCTCGCGCGCGAGGCGAACGACACCAAGTCGTGGAGTGCGTTGGGCGAGGCGTTCATCACCATCTGCGAGCCCGAATACGCGATCCAGGCTTACGAGTACGCCGCCAAGCTCGATAAAACCAACGATCCGGGGTTTAAGCGCGCCATGGCCAAGGCGTACGTGACGTGCCACTTCTTCAAGCCCGCGGTGGAGTACATGGAGGAGGCGTGTCGCCTGGACCCGGACGCCATCGACCTGCAGATGGACCTATCCGCGCTGTACATCCGCCTGAAGAGATTCGGCGAGGCGGAGGATTGGCTCGGAAAGCTGGTGAACCGGCTGGAGAACGCGGTGGACACGGCGTCGTTGGAGCGCGGGGTGGAGTGCGCCCGGATGCTCGCGCAGGTCTGCGAGGGGATCAAGGACCGTGAGGGGTGGATAGACTCCCTCACGCGCGCACACGCGATGCGAAAGACGCTGGTGACGAGGGCGAGGGCTGATCGGGAAGAGTACAGAAAACAAATCGGGCTCATGTCGGTGCTCTGCGTCGAGATCGCGGGTTTGCACCAGGCGCGCCACGACGTCAAGTCCGCGCTCGGGTTCTACGAAGAAGCGCTCAAGAACGATAGGAGCAACGTGCCCGCGCTGTTGGCGCTGTCCAGGATGAGGCTCAACTCTGGGGACATCGACGCGTGCCAGCAGTCGTGCTCTGAGGTGCTCAGGTACGACGCCGACAACGAGGAAGCCTCCCTCATGCTCGCCGAGCTCATGTTCCAAAAGGAAAACTACGAAACCGCAATCTACCACTTTTCGCAGCTGCTCGAGAAGAACCCGTGCAACTACAGGGCGCTGGCGCAGCTCGTGCACTTGCTGCGTAGGTGCGGTCGGCTGGAGGAGGTTGGACGCTTCATCAAGCTCGCGCATTCGGCGACGAAGGAGTCGGCCCAGTACGACTGCGGCCTCAACTACTGCAAGGCTCTGGTGGCCAAGTTCGAGAACAAGCCCCAGGATGCGCTGAGGAGCTTCAACATGTCGAGGAGGGACATGACGTGGGGCCCGGACGCGACGTACGAGATGGTCAAGATTTACCTATCGCCCGAGTCCGCCGACCTCTGGGACGAGGAGGCGTCGACGGACGGGGGCGGGGACGATCGCGCCCGGGTGGCTGCCGCCGAGTCACTCCTCTCGGAGCTGCACTCGAACAAGCGGCAGGAACCGAGGCACGCCATACTCGAGTGCTACGCGCGGATGATGAGCAAGGATCACCACGCCATCGCCGAGGCGCTGAACATCCTCGGTGACTTGATCATCCAGGACCCGAACAACGTCCCGGCGGTGCTCGCGGTGTGCACGTGTCACATGCTCCTCAGGCAGGTTCCCAAGGCGAGGAATCAGTTGAAGCGGGTGGAGAAGATGCCTTACATCGCGTCCGAGGCTGACGAGTTTGAACGGTCGTGGCTCATGATGGCGGACATCGAAGTGCAAGGGAAGAAGTACGACCACGCCATCGAGCTGTGCCACAAGTGCCTCAAGTACAACAGGAGCTGCGCCAAAGCCTGGGAGCTCATCGGGCAGGTTTGCGAGTGGGAGCAGAACTACGTGGAGGCTGGGGAGAACTACGACAGGGCCTGGCAGTTCTGCGGGGAGTCCAACCCCGCGGTGGGGTTCAGACTCGCGTGGTGCCACCTCAAGTCGAAGAGGATGGTGGACTGCATCGACGTGTGCAAAAAAGTGCTGCACGAACACCCAGACTACCCGAAGATACGGAGGGACATACTGCAGAAGGCTGTGGCGGGTCTGAGGCCTTGACGGGCCGTGGACTTGTAATACAAATATTAGCGCTAAAGTTGATCAATCGAGCTCGTCGTCGATGTTGCACGAGAACATGCTCGCGATTGCCTTTCCTTTTTTGACGTCCCCGCCGACTCTGAGAAAGTCGTCGTCCAGTTTGTCCTCGTTCCACTCCTCATCTTCGGCGTCCGAATCGTCCAGCGCGGGCTCCGTCGCCCTCCCGCTCTTCGGCTCCGGATTCAACAACACGTCCGGCACCGTCGACCTCGGCTTCGGCGAAGGGACCGCCGCTGGGTCCTTCGGTGCCGAGGCGGCTGGCTGTTTCTGTTTTGGTTTGTCGACGTAATACCCCAACCCGCGGTCGTCCTTCTTGTACACGTATCCCGGCTTGGCACCCGCGAACCGCGCGGCGGACATGAACCCGTCGACGTCATCCCCCACGTCAACAGGCTCCGGCTCGGGCGGGGGCGCGGGTTTGGGCTCCGGCGCGCGCTTCTCGTGCATCTCCCGCCACATGCGCTGATTCTCAGTCTCGCCCTGGCGATCTTCAAACTCTCGCTTGGCCGCAACCGCCGCGGCGGCGGACGCGGCAGCCCGCGCCTCGGCGTCGTCAACCTTGACCGCGGGGGCGCTGGCCACGGGATCCTCCTCTTCCGGTACCTCGTCGGCGGGTGGAATTTCTTCAACCAGGGGTTTCTCCTCGACATTCGCGTCCACCTTCGCGTCCTCTTCGGTCATCCTCGGCTCTGTGAATCGAAGCGGCGGTTCAACCTTCGCGGGTTTCACCGGAAGCGTCACCTCGAGCCTTCTGGAAGATTTATCAAACTTGGCCTTCCCCTCGTCGCCGTCCACCTCGAAAGGCAGCGGTATGTCGAGCCGGTACTTGCCCGGGACCTGGAAGAATAACCGTCGTTCGCTGACGTCCAGCTCGGCGCCCGCGATGGATTCGATCTTCGGCGTCGTCACGCGAACCACCAGGTGCTTGGGCCGCGTGTCCCGCCGTTTGGACACCTCGTTCGACGAGTTACCCCGGCCGAATCCCTTGGACAGGTCGCTACCTTCATCCCTGTGCGTGATGGAGTACTTGGGTTCGCACTCACCCTCCGGTTCCTTCGCGTCCGGTGAAGTGTCCGGTCGCTTCACAGCCTTGTCAAAGCTAAACGCGCTGGCGTTGTTTGCCGGCTCTGGGGCGTCTTTCCCACTCGGTGCACCCGCGGGTGCACCCTTGGGCGCGATCCTCCCGCCCGGCGTGACCTTCCCTTCGCCTTGTTTGAGTCCCTTTTGGCTTTTGTCGCCCTTGTCCCTGATGGCCTGAACCCCCGGGCCTGTTTTGGGCCCGACGAATGTCTTCTTCGGTAGGGTGTATTTGAGCGGGCACTTCCGGTCGTGCGCCGTGTTCACAGCCTCGATCGCGGTCTCCACCACCATGTTCCGTATGCGGTCGTCCCGCTGGCACAGTTCGAAGGTGTGGGTTGAGACGACGAAATCGTAGGCGTCGCACGCGGCGCCGGACTTGTCGGTTTCCTCGTGGCATCCGCCCAGCGTGTGCGGCACCTGCCACTGCATCCCGCCGGCGACCTTGCTCCCCTTGGCGTCCTCGCACTTGTCGCTGTGACACACGTTCAGGAACACCTTCTTACCATCGGCGTCGTCCGCGGTCTTGACCACGAACCCCGCGGTGGGGATCACCAGCTGGACGCCCTTGCCGTACACGGACTCGACCTTGTTCTCGTACTCGAGCTGGCGGAGGTAGGCGTCGGATTCAGCCTTGTTCTTCGGATCCGAGATCTCCTTGGCGTACTCGGCGAACATCTTCTTGAACTCCGGGTCCTTGAACGCCGTCTCGAACTTCTGAACCTCATCGGGGGTGAGCTTCAGGTCCTCCAGGTTACGCGTGGCGTCGTCCATCTCGCGTGCCGTGCTCGGGCGGTGGGGCTCGGTCAACCGAGTCAATCAAATATTTCCCGCGTTCCCGTTTGGGACTTGACCGATCGGCTGGCGTCTTCAGTCCGGGTCCGAGGCGACTCGACGGGTACCTCGATGTATCCCACGCGGATATAGTTCGGTCCCGAGTGCTTTCCGAGGGAGATCCGCCCGTCGCGATTATTGGACCCTCGCCCGCGCCTCGTGTTGTGGCCGTAGATCGCCTCAAGATCTTGAGAATCTCGGGTGCCGTTCTCCGAAGATTTTCGAAGATGTCCGCGACGAGCAAATCCTTATCCGGGCTTGACCATTGCCGACACGCGCACGACACGCACCGAGGCGACCGGCCGCGGTGTTCGGAACCAGCCTACCGAAGGGGAATCTCACGCACAGCCTCGTTCGCGGCGCCTCTACTAGCAGCGGCATCCACGATGTTTCAGACCTCGGACGGCAAGCCCGGGGTGCGCAAACTAATCATCGACACGGACCCGGGCGTTGACGATAGCTGGGCCATCTTGCTGGCGCTCCGGAGCCCGGAGGTCGAGGTCATCGGCATCACCTCCCTGTTCGGCAACGTCCGGACCAAGATGGCGACACAGAACGCGCTGTTTCTGATGGAGAAGTTCGGCCGGCCCGACATCCCCGTCGTGGAGGGGTCCCTGACCAGCATCATCGGGGGCGAGAAGGAGCGCATCGCTGACTTTGTCCACGGCGACGACGGCTTCGGGAACACCAACCAAGCCAAGCCGACGCTCACCGCGGTCGAGGGCAAGACCGCGGCGGACTTCATCGTAGAGAAGGCGAACGAGTTCCCCGGGCAGGTCACCGTGGTGGCCATGGCGTCAGCCACCAACGTCGCCCTGGCGCTGCGCCAGGACCCGGGCATCAAGCACAAGCTCCACGAGATCGTGCACCTCGCCGGAGCGTTCTTCGTCAACGGCAACGTGAACCCGTGCGCCGAGGCTAACGCGTTCGGGGACCCGGAGGCTGCGGACGAGCTCTACGGCAGCGGCGCGAGGGTCACCGTGATCGGCTTGGACGTGACGCAGAAGCTGGTGACGACCACGCGGGACATCGAGGCGATGCGCGCGGCGAACCACCCGCACACAAACTTTCTGCACGAAATCTCCCAGTTTTACATGCAGTTTCACCGCGACACCGTGCGGCAGGAGGGGATATTCATGCACGATCCGGCGGCCATCTTACTGGCGTTCCGCAAGGATCTGTTCAGGTGCAAACTCGGGCGCGTCCGGGTGGCCACCGAGGGGCTGTGCCGGGGCCAGACGGTGATGGACGCGGGGGCGAAACTGTGGAGCTTTCCAAACAAGTGGACGGAGCATTCGAGGCCGCCGGTGGAGGTGGCGCTGGACGTGGACGCGGCGGGGGCGGCGCGGGTGTTCCGGGCGCGGTTCGGGATCACGTCAAAGTGGCTTGGGTGGCTGAACCGGCTGCGGTGATCGACGGCCGTGGGTGTTCTTCGACGAAGGTTCCTTTAGCAAACTATTTTCTCAATTTTTTCACTTTGAGAAATTTCGAGAAGCCGCGGATCCCATCAAACCTCCGATCGCGCGCTATGTCGTCGACGCCGAGCAAGGCCGGGACCCCCGGCAAGTCCACGGCGCCAGACCCCGCGATCGATGAGGCCAAGGCGGCGAAACTGGCGAAGACCAAGGCGTCCGAGAAGGCGCTGCGGGACACGCTCCTCACCGCCGTGCGCGTCGTCATCGTCACCCTGTCGCTGATCACCTCCTTCCAGATCCGACTCTTCGCGGTGGAGCGGTACGGCCGCGTGATCCACGAGTTCGACCCGTGGTTCAACTTCCGCGCCACGCAGTACCTGGTGGACAACGGATGGACCAAGTTCTTCACCTGGTACGATCACTCGGTGTGGTACCCGCTGGGCAGGCCCGTGGGCACGACGATCTACCCCGGAATGCAGGTCACCGCGGCCTCCATCTACCACGTGCTCACCGCGTGGCTCGGCGTGGACGTCTCCCTCAACGACGTCTGCGTCTTCCTCCCCGCCGGCTTCTCCATCCTCGCGTGCATCTTCACCGGTGGCATCGCCTACGAAGCTGGCTCGCCGGGACGTAAATGGAGCGCGTTCACCGCGGCGTGCGGCCTCATGTCGGTCCTCCCGGCGCACTTAATGCGATCAGTCGCGGGAGCCTTCGACAACGAGTGCATCGCCGTCACCGCCATGACCGCCACGTTCTACTGGTGGATCCGATCGCTTCGTACCGAACAATCCTGGCCCGTCGCCTTCGTCGCGGCGCTCTCCTATTTCTACATGGTCGCCGCGTGGGGAGGGTACACCTTCGTGCTGAACATGGTCGGAGTCCACGCCGCGTGCCAGCTGTTCGCAAACGGGGTTCGAAAGTTCAGCTGGAACCTGCACAAGGCGTACCACGTGTTTTACTTTGTCGGCACCGCGCTCGCCATCAGGGTACCCGTCGTGGGATGGATGCCGCTGCAGTCCATGGAGCAGATGGGACCGTTGTTCGTGCTCGTCATCGCCAACATATACGCGTTCGTGCACGTTCAGTCGAAGAAGATGGGCGAGCGGGAATTTTCAATCTTTAAACGGCGAATGTTCGTGTACGGCGCCGGCGGTGTCTGTGCGCTCCTCTTCGCCATCGTCCAGTCCGGCAAGGTCGGGCCGCTCTCCGCGCGCGTCCGCGGGCTCTTCGTGCCGCACACGCGCACCGGTAACCCGCTCGTGGACTCCGTCGCGGAGCACCAGGCGACCCAGGGCGACGTGTACTTCAAGTACTTCCACTTTAACATCTTCACCGCGGCGGTGGGGATGGTCATGTGCGTCGTGCACAAGCGCTCGCCCGCGCGTCTCTTCGTCGCCGCGTACTTTTTCGTGGCGATGTACTTTTCGTCCAAGATGGTGCGCTTGGTGCTGCTCTTGGGGCCCGCGTGTGCCGCCGCCAGCGCCGTCGCGCTGGCCTCGTTGTACGAGTGGATAGCGGATGAGGCGATGACGGTGATGGAAGCCGTCGACCCCGAACGCAAGAAGGCGGCGAACGCGGCCGCCGCGAAGGAGAAGGAGGGCAAGGACTCCAGCCGCGCGGCGAGGCGCGCGGAGAAGAAGGGGTTCGGTAAATCCTCCAAGCACTTCAAAATCAGCGACACCCCCGCGATCCTGGCCAAGTGGTTCCGGGATCGACCCGACCACCGCAAGGCAATCGCCGCCATCGTCTTCGCCGTGTGCTTCAGCATCGGCACGTCGTTCCTCAACCGGTCGTGGATGATGGGCAAGGCGCTGTCCGAGCCCTCGATCATGATGCGCGCGAGGAACAGGGACGGGAGCATCGTCATGCTCGACGACTTCCGCGAGTCCTACTGGTGGCTCCGCGATAACACCCCGGAGGACGCCAGGGTCATGGCGTGGTGGGACTACGGGTACCAGATCAACGGCTTGGGCAACAGGACCACCGTCGCCGACGGAAACACGTGGAACCACGAGCACATCGCGCTGCTCGGGAAGTGCCTCGTCTCACCAGAGCTGGAGGGGCACCACATCGTCCGGCACCTCGCGGATTACGTGCTCGTCTGGACCACCCGATTCGCGGGTTTCCACGGCGACGACCTCGCAAAGTCCCCGCACATGGCTCGCATCGCCGGTAGCGTCTACAAGGATGTCCACCCGACGGACTTTTACATAGACGAGATGGGCCGACCGTCGGATTACATGCGGCAGTCGCTGCTGTACAGACTGCACTCGTACGGCAAAGCCGTGGACGTGGAACCGCTCGAGAAGTACGAGGAGGTGTTTCAGAGTAAGAACGCCATGGTTCGCATCTGGAAGGTGTTGGACGTCGACGAGGAGAGCAAGGAGTTTGTCAAGTCGGGCGCCAACAGGCGGTGCGACGCGGGGGGGTGGTACTGCCCGGGCGGCTACCCCGAGGCCTTGAAGGACGTGCTCAGCGGGAAGGTGGACTATCAGCAGTGAGATGAAGTAGGCGCGTACTTGTAGTGTGAACCCATCCATCATCGGCGTCGAAATTTATTTTGCAAGTTTTGCCCTCCGCGCTTCTGAGATCTTCTTCTGATGAGATCTACACTCTGTAGGGGCGCGGGGCGGTGGCACGATGAGGCGCTGCGCGGTGTCGGCGTTGATCGCGCTGCTCGTCGTGGCCGCGGGCTGCGATGCGCACGTGCCCTCCATCAAACAGGTGAGGCGGCTGGAGGTGCCCAGGCATTGGGTCGGCGGGTTCGACGTCCACGGCAACGCGAGCGGCACCGCGGAGTCTCCCACGGACATCCTCGACGGGACGCTCGCGCTGGACGGCCGGTTCGCGCTGGTCCTGCAGCACGAGATCCTACCCAGGCTCGCGCCGGTGTACACCACGTTCACGGTGTCCATGGCGCTGTACCTCAGCAAGGATCCCACCGAGCTCGAGGGGTACCCTGGGGGCGCCGACCAGTTCCGTGGCATCTTCTGGAAGGGCCGTGGGAACCAGGACCGCACGCCGAGCGCGTGGTTGACGCCGCGGACCAACCGCGTCACCTTCCGCGCCTCCACCACCGGCGCGAGGGAGGTGTGGGGCACCACGAAGCGGTCCATCCCCGTGCGCAGGTGGACCCACATAGCGTTCACCCTCGGCCCCGATCGCCTCATGAAGCTCTACGTCGACGGGCAACTGGACAGCGCCGTGGAGACGGTGGGCATCCCCGTCGCCAACGATGGACCGATGTACGTGGGCAAGGACATGACACAGCCCGGCATCGTCGGGTTCGTGCACGGCGTGTCCATGCACGCCCACGCGCTGAGGGAGGAGGACGTCTACCAACAGAGCCGGTGGTCCCTCCGGTCCGTACCGGACTTTGACGACGAGCCGGAGACGGAAGCCTCGTTACTAGCGGGCGAGGTGGCGCTCGGGATCGAAAACGCCGCGCGCGAGACGTTCATGGAACTCATGGATAACAACAACACCGAGATGGAAACGACCAAGACGGAAACGACGGAGGGGAACGAAGGAAAAGGAGAGAACACGGGAAAGAACCCCGACGCGAAGGTTGAGTCGGAGGAACCGTCGGAGCTCAAAGCTGGGTCACACGCGCCCGCCGACCCGAACGAGGCGGCCGGGAAATACGCCGGCGATCAGTTCGAACTCGCCGAGCGCATCATGGCCGCGTCGTTGGCCCTCCCGGACGACGACGGGGAGGCGCAGCGCGTCGCGCGCGCGGGCCTCGCCGCCGCGAGAGCCGCCTACAGACGCTCTGCGGTCGCCGGGAATTCAACAGCCCGGTTCATCCTGTCCACCATGTACGACGCCGGGTACGGGTCAGTGGACGGAAGACGCGAACCGAAACGTGCGGTCTACCACAGGCTCGTCGCGGCCGCGGCTGGGGAGACGGGCGCGCAGCTCGCGGCGGGGACCGAGCTGTTCACGACGTCGAAGGGCGGCGGCTCGGGTCAGAGTAACTCTAACAGAGTGGGTCATCACGGCGCGCGTAATCCAACCGCTACCTGTCCGGTGGCGCTGTATTACCTGTTCCATGCAGCCACCCGGGCGTACGAGGATCTCGCCAAGCCCGGTGGCCAGTCGCGGGTGGAGCGGCTGAAGCTGTTCGAAGGCGTCGCGAACCAGCGCGGCGACCACAAGGGAGAGAACGACGATAGGATTGCGTACCTGCGGCAGGCGGCGGAGCTCGGAGAAACTCGCGCCATGATCGCGATGGGCAACGCGCACTATTGGGGTAACTTTGGGGTCCCGAGGGATTTAGAGCGGGCGTTGAGGTACTACGAACGGGCGCATAACCACGGCGTGCTGTCAGGGACGGTGGGCGTGGCTAAGATGTCGCTCAAAGGGGAGGGTATGTCCAAGAACGCGACCAAGGCTATGGAGTATTACCACG
>Ga0209425_10007011_pt1 | contig 10681 bp, 9 predicted proteins | sample COG_05_FD_184749 | JGI IMG/M metagenome (GOLD analysis project Ga0209425, IMG submission 184749) | Pelagic Microbial community sample from North Sea - COGITO 998_met_05 (SPAdes) (version 2) | ecosystem: Environmental > Aquatic > Marine > Neritic zone/Coastal water | place: Helgoland, sampling... | reverse complement strand
CAATACATCAAAAAAGCTAAGTAAATTAGATGAGAATTCAGCTCAATTTATACTTCAAGGAGCGCTTGATTATTTAACAAGATAAAATACTTGATCTGATACCATAAAACGCCTATAGAGTTGATTTTAATGGCAGTTACAAAAAATAATACAGCTATTAAAAAATCTCCCAAACACCTGTTAGGTATTCAAAATCTATCAATTATAGAAGCTAAAGAAATTTTAGATGAAGCTAAAGAGTTCATTAAATTAAACAGAAGTGATTCTAAGAAACTAGATATTTTAAGAGGTAAAACTCAAATTAATTTATTTTTTGAACCATCAACAAGAACTCAAAGTTCTTTTGACTTAGCTGGAAAAAGACTTGGTGCTGATGTTATGACCATGAACATGGATAACTCGGCTCTTAAAAAAGGTGAAACTTTAATTGATACTGCCATGACTTTAAATGCAATGCATCCAGATCTAATTGTAATTAGACACCAAGACTCAGGTGCCCCGAATTTATTATCTCAAAAAGTTAATTGTGCAGTAATTAATGCTGGAGATGGAAGACGGGAACACCCTACTCAAGCCTTACTTGATGCCTTAACCATAATTAATAGAAAAGGAAAAATTGAAGGATTAAAGATAGCTATATGCGGTGACATTCTTCATTCAAGAGTTGCAAGATCAAATATTTATTTAATGAACATGTTGGGTGCTGAAGTGAATGTAATAGCTCCAAAAACTTTAATGCCAAAATCTATTGAAAGAATGGGAGTAAAATCCTTTACAGATATGAAGAAAGGTCTTGATGGTTGTGACATAGTTATGATGTTAAGGCTTCAAAATGAAAGAATGCAAGGATCATTCTTGCCTTCTAAAAGAGAGTATTATGAATTTTATGGTCTAACACCAGAAAAATTAAAATATGCAAGTAAAGATGCTTTAATTATGCATCCCGGTCCAATGAACAGAGGTGTCGAAATAGACACTAAATTAGCCGATGACATAAATGTAAGTTTAGTTAAAGAACAAGTTGAATTAGGAGTTGCAGTAAGAATGGCCTGCTTAAAAAGATATTGTAAATAAATGAAAGAAAAAATTTTTATAAATGCAAGAATTATAGACCCTTCTCAAAAAATGGATGAAATTGGTTCATTAATTTTAGATGACAAAGGTACGGTTAAAGCAATTGGTAGAAATATTAAAAAATCTGATGCAAGTTCTAATGCTGAAATTATAGATGTAAAAGAAAATGTTTTAATTCCAGGATTAGTTGACATGAAAGCTTTTGTTGGAGAACCTGGTTATGAGTATAAAGAAAATTTTAGAACTTTAAGTCATGCTGCTTTAGCAGGTGGTGTCACATCTATAGTAACAATGCCTAATACAAAACCAATTATAGACAATGTATCCATGGTAGACTTCATTATTAGAAGAGGTAGAGATAAAGCAAAAGTGAACCTTTTCCCTTGTGCTTCAATTACTAAGCAAACAGAAGGTAAATTGATGACAGAGTTTGGTTTACTTTCAGGCAGAGGAATAATTGGTTTTACTGATGTTAACAAAACTGTTCAGAATACTGAATTAATGTCAAGAATTATGGATTATGCATCTGACATAGGCGTTCTTATAATGCAGCATGCGGAAGATTATGAATTATCTAAAAATGCATGTATTAATGATGGAGAAATTGCCACAAGACTTGGTCTTGAGGGAGTTTCTTCTATAGCTGAAAGAATTATTATTGAGAGAGACTTAAGTTTATTAAGTGAATATCCTTGTAGATATCATATAAATCAAATTTCATCGAAACAATCTTTAGAAGTTATTAAAAAAAATAAAAATAGTGGAAGAAAATTTAGCGTAGGTGTTTCAATAAATAATTTGTCATTAAATGAAAATGATATTGGTGAATTTAAAACATTTTTAAAATTATCACCTCCTCTTAGATTAGAAGAAGATAGATTGGCTTTGGTTCAAGGCGTAAAGGATGGATTAATTGATGTAATTGTTTCAGATCATTTACCAGAAGATGAAGAAAGTAAAAGATTACCTTTCGCTCAAGCAGCTACTGGAGCAATTGGTGTAGAAACTTTATTACCACTTTCTTTAGAAATGTATCATAACGAGTCTTTACCTCTAAATAAAATTATAGAAACTCTTACTGTTAATCCATCTAAAATATTAAAAATTAATAAAGGTTCTTTAGCTAAAGGATCTGACGGAGACATTTGCATTTTTGACTTAGAGGCACCTTGGGCAGTACAAGCAGATAGATTAAAATCTAAATCAAAAAATACAGCTACAGAAGGAAGAAAGTTACAAGGGAAAGTTTTAATGACCTTTTTAAATGGTGAATTAGTATTTAGTTAACAATGAATTTAGATATTTTATACGTTATAGCTTATTCTTATTTATTAGGATCTATACCATTTGGATTAATAATTACAAAAATTTTTTTAGGTAAAGATATTCGAAATATTGGATCCGGAAATATTGGAACAACTAATGTTCTAAGAACAGGAAAAAAATCTTTAGCTGCTGCAACTTTATTATTTGATGTACTTAAAGGATATGTTTCTATTTTAATCGCCTACAAATATTTTAATGAATTAATTTATTTATCAGCTTTAATTTGTTTTATCGGACATATTTTTCCTGTTTGGCTTAAATTTAAAGGAGGAAAAGGAGTTGCAACTTATTTAGGAATTATTTTAGGAATTTCATTTACACTAGGTTTAATTTTTGGTGTCGCATGGATAATAATTGCAATTATTTTTAGATACTCTTCTCTATCATCTATACTAGGTTCAATGATTGTTTCTATATATTCAATTTTTATAAACGATGAAATACAAACTTATTTTTTATTTATCATGTTTGTAATTATTGTATTTACGCACAAAGAGAACATAATTAGACTTAAGAATTCGAAAGAAAGTAAGATAAAGTTATAAATCCACCCAATATCTACTTCATTGTTAAATTTTGAATATAAAAATTGACAAAATCATTTTTTTTTGAAAATAAATTAGAATAATGAATTTAGTAATTGTTGAAAGTCCTGCAAAAGCTAAAACAATAAATAAATATTTAGGAAAAGATTATTTAGTTTTAGCAAGTTATGGTCACATAAGAGATTTACCATCAAAAAATGGTTCTGTTGATCCTGAAAAAAAATTTAAAATGTTATGGGAAATAGATTCATTTTCAAAAAAATATTTAAAAGAAATTACAAATGCTGCAGAAGATTCTACAAAAATTATTCTTGCTACTGATCCAGATCGTGAAGGTGAAGCAATCGCATGGCATGTAAAAGAAGTTTTAGAGGAAAAAAAATTACTTAAAGGGAAAGAATTAGAGAGAGTAGTTTTTAATGAAATTACAAAATCTGCAATCTTAAATGCAATAAAAAATCCTAGAGATATAGAGCTTCCCTTAGTTGAAGCTTATTTAGCTAGAAGAGCTCTGGATTATCTAGTTGGTTTTAATATTTCTCCTATACTTTGGACTAAATTGCCAGGATCTAAATCAGCAGGAAGAGTTCAATCGGTTGCTTTAAAATTAATTACTGAGCGAGAAAAAGAAATTGAATTATTCAACCCTAAAGAATACTGGACGTTAACCTCAGACTTTACAAATATTGAAAATAAAAACTTTACCTCTAAACTTAGCTTATATGAAAACAATAAAGTTGAGAGATTTACTTTTAAAAATAAAGAAGAAATAGACAAAGCTATTAAAGTTATTAATAGATCTAAATTTACAATTAAAGATGTTAATACTAAAGTTTTTAAAAGAAATCCATTGGCTCCATTTACAACATCAACTCTACAACAAACAGCTTCTGGTAAATTTGGTTTCGGAGCTTCAAGAACAATGCAAATTGCGCAGAGATTATATCAAGGAATAGATATTGAGGGAGAAACAACTGGACTTATTACTTATATGAGAACTGATGGAACAAATATATCAAAAGAGGCTATTAGTGAATTTAGAGAATTAATTAAAAATGATTTTGGAAATAATTTTTTACCCGATCTACCAAATAGTTATACTGGGAAAAAAGCTAAGAATGCTCAGGAAGCTCACGAGGCTATAAGACCTACTAATGTTACTAGAAAACCAGCTGATATAAAAAAATATGTAAATTTAGATCAGTATAGACTTTACGATTTAATATGGAGTAGAGCTTTATCATCTCAAATGAATCCAGCTAAATTTGATAGAAATACAATTTTAATTTCATCAAAAGATGAAACAATAAATTTTAGAACAACTGGTTCGGTTATTAAATTTGAGGGTTTTTTAAAAGTATATGAAATTCAAGAAACAGATGAGGATGATAAGAATATATTGCCTGAAGTAAAAATTGATGACAATGTGAATATACTTAAACTTAATAACGAACAACATTTCACAGACCCTCCCGCGCGATATTCTGAAGCTAGTTTAGTAAAAAAAATGGAAGAATTAGGAATTGGCAGACCGTCTACATATGCCAGTATTATATCGGTTTTATCTACCAGAAACTACGTTGAACAGATTAATAAAAGATTTCATCCAACTGATAGAGGTAAATTAATATCAGCATTTTTAGAAAAATTATTTTCAAAATATGTTGACTATAACTTCACTGCTGATTTAGAAAACCAATTAGATGAGATCACTAGTGGAAAGATTGAATGGGTTGAAGTTTTAAATAATTTTTGGAAGGACTTTTACAAAAATATTGGAGAAGTGAAAGAAATAAGAACACGTGAAGTTCTTGATATGTTAAATGAAAGTTTAGGAGCTTTAATATTTGATATAGATGCTAATGACTCAATTGATAGAAAATGTAAGCTTTGTTCTGGTGGAGAATTAAGTCTTAAGAATAGTTTTAGAGGCGGAGCTTTTATTGGATGCTCAAATTATCCGGAGTGTAAGTTTACACGTCCCCTATCAAAAGCAAAAGCTGCCGCTCAATACAATCTTGCTGAACCAAAACTATTAGGTCAAAATGAATATGGTAAAGATATATATTTGAAGAATGGTAGGTTTGGACCGTACCTACAATATGAAAAAGAATTAGAAATTTCTAATACAGAAGAGGACTTTAAAAAGAAAAAGAAAAAGAAAAAAAAGAAGAAAGTTAATGAAAATGATCATTTGAAAAATGTTTCAATACCTAAAGGTATCGAAGTTGATAATGTTGATTTAAAACAGGCAAATTTTCTTTGTTCTCTTCCTAAAATAGTTGGTCAACATCCTGACACTGGGAAAGATATAACTTTAAATTCAGGAAGATTTGGTCCTTACCTAAAATGCGAAAATAAATCAGCCCGACTTGAAAATGTTGAAGAGCTTTTTTCAATTGGAATAAATAGAGCAATAACTTTAATAGCAGAAGCTAAGCCTGGAAGAATATCCTCTTCATTAATTAAAGATTTAGGTGAACATCCAGAAGATAAAAAACCAGTAAGAATAATGAAAGGACAATACGGACCTTATATTAAATATAAATCTTTAAATGCAACTATACCTGAAGAAAAAGATTTTGCAGAATTAACTATGGAAGATGCATTAATATTGATAGAAAAAAGAAGAGAATATGATAGAAATAAAAAAAAAAAGAAAAAAAAATGAAAATAATCTTTTATAAAGTAGTTCTATTTTTATTGTTATTTAATACATCCGTGTTTTCAAATGAAACAAAATGTAATACAACTTTAAGTAAACTTAAACCAGAATGTAATTTCATTGGAATAGGTGCAAAAAAATTAAAATCAATTAGTAATAATAATAAAACAATCAATCAATCGCTAGAAAATGCAGGCGTTATAGCAAAAAAAGATCCAAAGAAAAAGATGACTTTAAAAGAATTAAATGAAAAATATAAACCAATTAAATTAGGTAATAAAAAATAAAAATGAGTATTGAAGATAATTTAAAAAGTTTAAAAATTAATCTGCCAGAACCAAAAGCTCCAGTTGGGGCATATGTAGCTGCAAAAATAACTGGCAAATTATTATTTATTTCGGGTCAAGTATCAGTTGATAAAGATAATGCTTTAATAAAAGGTAAAATTGGTAACGAATTAAATGTAGATCAAGGTTATGCAGCTGCAGAACGATGTGGTCTTAGTTTAATTGCTCAAGTTAAAAAAGCATGTGGTGGGGATTTAGAAAAAGTAAAATCATGTATAAAACTTACCGGATATGTAAATTCTACGGATAGCTTTACTAATCAGCCAAAAGTAATAAATGGAGCATCTGATATTATAGCTAAAATTCTTGATAAAAAAGGTGAACATGCAAGGGCTGCAGTAAGTGTAAATAGCTTACCTTTAGGGGTTGCTGTAGAGGTTGATGGCATATTTGAGCTTAATTAATATCGGGACGACCAATCGAATAATATTTAATTTTATTACGTTTCATTTCATCGCCTGTATATATATTTCTTAAGTCATAAATCTTAAAATTTTTCTTTTTTATAACTTTTTTAAAGTCTATTGATTTGAACTCATCCCATTCAGTTAGTAAAATAATCAAATCTGCCTTAAAACAATTTTCCTTAATACTTTTTTTAAATTTACAATTAGCTAAATTTTTAAATTCATTTTTTTCTCCCGAAGGATCATAATAAGAAATTAAAGCTCCTTTTTTACATAAATAAGGTAACATCATTAAGCTAGTTGAGTCACGCATATCATCTGTATTTGGTTTAAAGGTAACACCCAATACACTAATTCTTTTTCCTTTTAAATTAGTTCCTAAAATTTTATGAACACGTTTAATTAAAAGATTAATTCTTTCCTGATTAGATTTTATTACAGATTTAACTATAGAAAGATTTACTTTATGTTTTTCAGCTACGGAGACTAATCCTTTTGTATCTTTAGGAAAACATGATCCTCCATAAGCTGGGCCTGCACGTAAAAATCTACCACCTATTCTTGTATCAGATCCAATTCCAAGAGCAATTTCCTCAACATTAATTTTTGATTTTTCACACAAGTTGGCTATTTCATTAATAAAAGTAATTTTGGTTGCGAGAAATGCGTTGGCTGCATATTTAATTAATTCAGCTCCATTTCTTGAAGTAGTAAAAAACTTTGCACCTTTATTAATTATAGGAGCATACAATTTTTCCATTAATTTAAATTCATTTTTATTATTTGATCCTATTACTATTCTATCAGGATATCTAAAATCTCTAATAGCATCTCCTTCTCTCAAAAACTCAGGATTAGATAAAACTGAAAATAATTTTTTCTTTTTTTTTAAAATTTTTTCAATTTCATCACCTGTACCAACTGGTACAGTAGATTTTGTAACAATAATTTTTTTTTTTATTGCAATTGATAAAATTTGTTTAATACATTTATAAACAAAAGAAAGATTAACCTTTAAAGATTTCTTAATGCTTGGTGTTCCTACGCAAATAAATATAATATCAGATGCGGTAATAGCTTTGTTCAAATTTGTTGTAAAAAATAATCTTTTAGCTTTATAGTTTTTTTTTATTAGTTCATCTAAACCTGGTTCATAAATTGGAGAAACACCGGAGTTAAGTTTATTAATCTTATCTATATTATCGTCAACACAAAACACTTCATTACCGATATCAGCAAAGCAAGTTCCGCTCACTAAGCCAACGTAACCAGTTCCTATCATGCATATTTTCATTAATTTCCCTTAAAAATTTGAATACTTGATTGAATATAACCATTAATTGTTCCACAGTCTAAATATTTTCCTTTAAAAATATTTCCAAAAAATTTTTTTCCTTTTAAAATAAGATTTTTTATTGCATCTGTAATATGTATTTCACCCCCTTGACCAGGTCTAAGTCTTTTTATTTCATCAAATATATCTGTTGATAGAATATATCTTCCAATAATAGCATAATTTGAAGGTGCATTTTTAATACTCGGTTTTTCGACGACATCTTTAATTTGAAAATAATTTTTTCTTTTTTTTTTTATTGATAGAATTCCCCATCTTGAAACAGTATTTTTATCAACTTTTTTTGTAGCTATAATTGAGCCTTTTGTTTTCAAATGTAATTTAATCATTTCTATTGTGCAATTTTTTTTAATTATTAAGTCATCGGGTAATAACATTAAAAAGTATTTACCTTTAATAAATTTCTTGCATTTTAAAACAGCATCACCGGTACCTTTTGGTTTATTTTGGTAAACAAATTTAATCATTTTTTGGTATTTTTTAATTTTTCTAAATTCAGCGATAAGTCTTTTGTCTTTTTTTCTTTTAATTATTTTTTTGTAAAAAGAATCATTAAAAAAATATTTTTTAATACTAATTTTTTCTTTAGATATAATTAATATAAATTGCCTAATTCCTGCTTCTATGCATTCTTCCATTATATATTCAAGATTTGGTTTTCCATTAATTGGCAACAGCTCTTTGGGTATTACACTTGTTAATGGAAGTAGACGTGTACCTAGACCAGCTAAAGGAATAATTGCTTGTTTTATCATAAGATTCTTATAATAGTTGATATCATTGAAGTTAAGAAATGAAAATATTTAAAAATAAACTAATTCTACAAAAAGAGATTTCTAAAGATAAATACATATCATTTGTGCCTACTATGGGTGGGTTACATAAAGGTCACCTCTCTTTAATAAAAAAAGCCAAGAAGTACAATCGTAATATTTGTGTATCGATCTTTATCAATCCAAACCAATTTAATAAAAAAAAAGATTATAAGAATTATCCTAGAAATATTAAATCTGATATCAAAAAGCTCAAAAAACTTAATATTAGCTATCTCTACTTACCGACATATAAAGATATTTACTCATTCAAATCTAAAGATAAAATTCATTTAAATAAATTTTCCAAGCAATTGTGTGGCAAATTTAGAAAAGGTCATTTTGAAGGTGTTTTGAATGTTGTAAACCGTTTTTTGGAAATTATAAAACCTAAATATATTTTTTTGGGACTTAAAGATTTTCAACAATTAATTTTAATAGACAGACATATTAAGAAAAATAAAATAGAAACTAAAGTTGTTAAGTGTAAGACTATAAGAGAAAAGAACGGTATTCCCTGTTCTACAAGAAACTTTAATTTAAATAATAAACAATTATTAATCGCCTCAAATATTTATAAATATTTATTAAATTTAAAACAGAAAATTAAAAAAAAATATAAATTTTTTAAAATAAATACTATTAAAAAAGATCTAATTGCATTAGGGGCGACAAAAATAGATTATATAGAAAATTTTAATTTAAAAAGTTTAAAAAAAATACGAAAATCAAAAAGTAAATTTAATTTGTTTATAGCTTATTATATTAAAAATATTAGATTAATAGACAATATTTAATTTAAGAAATAAAAAGTACCGAGTCCTAAAAATGATAAAAAGCCGATTACATCAGTTATTGTTGTAACGAAAACACTTGAAGCTAAAGCTGGATCGATATTCAATTTTTTTAAAGATACAGGGACTAGTATTCCAAAAAGGCCTGCTACAATCATATTTAGAATCATAGATACACCAATTAACAATGAAAGATTTATTTCTTTGAACCATAATAGAACTATTAAACCAGTAATTATTGCAAAAATAATTCCATTTAAGATTCCAATTAAAAATTCTTTACCAACAACTCGATTGAAATTACTTTTTGATAATTCTTTTGTAGCTATTGCTCTGATGGTTACGGCTAATGTTTGCATTCCTGCATTGCCACCCATAGATGCAACTATTGGCATTAAGAATGCCAACGCAACCATTTTTTCTATTGATGCTCCAAAATTACTAATTACCCACGTGGCTAATAATGCCGTAAATAAATTTAGTAAGAGCCAATTAAATCTTCTTTTTGTTTTAAGCATTACACTGTCGGTAATTTCCTCATCGCCAACACCTGCTAAACGTAATACATCCTCTTCGGCTTCTTCTTGCACAACTGTAACAACATCATCGGCTGTAATCATTCCAACTAATTTATTATCTTTATTTACCACACCAGCTGAAATAAGATTATAGTTTTCAAAAGTAAGACCAACTTCCTCTTTATCCATATTGGCAGAAATAAGAACTGGCATTTCTACCATAATAGAATTCATCTTAAGGTCTCTAGATGTACGTAATACTCTTGAAGATGGAACGGTGCCAATTGGTTTAAAATCATTATCTACTATAAAAATTTCTAAAAACTCTTCAGGTAAATCTTTATCTTCTCTTACATAATCTATTGTTTGTCCAACAGTCCAATTACTAGGTATTGCTGTAAATTCTCTTTGCATTATTCTAGCAGCAGAGTCTTCTGGATAACTTAAACCTTCTTCTAATAAAAATTTATCTTTAGGAGGTAATTTATCTAATACTTTTTCTTTAGTATCTTTTTCTAAGTTTTCTAGGATTTTAATAGCATTATCTGACTCGAGTCTCTTAATGATTTTAATTATTGAATCTATAGATAATAACTGAAGAACTTCTCCTTGAATTGACTCATTTAATTCAATAAAAATTTCTGGGTTTATATTAAAAGATTCAAGTTCTATTAACTTAATTCTTGTGTTGGAGTTTAAGTTTTCAATTAAGTTGGCAACATCTGCTTCATGTAGATCATTTAATGTTTGATTGATAAATTCTACGTCACCATTTTCAATTTTTTCACTAAAAGTATTAATAAATTCTTTATTAAAATCTAAATTAACTTTTTTATTTC
>Ga0209425_10007010_pt1 | contig 10681 bp, 10 predicted proteins | sample COG_05_FD_184749 | JGI IMG/M metagenome (GOLD analysis project Ga0209425, IMG submission 184749) | Pelagic Microbial community sample from North Sea - COGITO 998_met_05 (SPAdes) (version 2) | ecosystem: Environmental > Aquatic > Marine > Neritic zone/Coastal water | place: Helgoland, sampling... | reverse complement strand
AAAGAAAATTGCCACCACCTTTATTTTTACCGTTATTCAAATTGAATCTTAATCCTCTTCCTTCTTCTATATTTTTTTTCACTCTATCCTGTGCGTTGGTTGGTTGATCTTTAACCGATCTAGTTCTATCAAAACCCCCACATGAAGCTAAAACAAATAGAGTAACTGTAAGAATTAGAGAATTTTTTAAATAATTAAGCATGAAATTTAATTATTAATACATGAATATTTGTAAAAATAAGTATGTTTTTGCATATTAATTGTGACATTTATATCACAAAAAAACAAAAAAAGTGATTTTAATCGAATATATTGACTAAAATAGTCAGCACTAAGATAAAAGGCAACTAATTCATATATGAAAAATAATAAAGGAGAAATCTATGAATAATTTGAAAAAAATAGGTATTTCTGCATTAGCTGGTTCACTAGCTGCATTCTCAGCAAACGCTGTTGAAATGGCTGTATCAGGTTCTGCAAAAATTACTTATCATAACGGTCACTCATCTGAAGTTACTGGTAACCCAATGGGTATGAATACATCTATTGGATTTTCAGGTTCAGGTGATGTTAACGGTTACGAAACATCTATGCTTGTAACTGCTGCAGATCAATTTGGCGGAATGTCATCTGCTTCTGTAACAGTTGACTTAGGTGATATGGGTAAAGTATCATTTGACCAAGGTGTTGGTATTGGTGGTATATCTACTATCGATGACAAAACTCCTTCTGCATACGAAGAAGTATGGGATGGACTTGACGCTGTAACAGGTGACAAGAATGGTCTAGTTGGTGGCGGAAACTCAGGTGTTTTCGTTTACTCTAACACTATTGCAGGATCTGCATTTACTGCTCAATTAGGTAAAGGTGCTTCTGGAGCTCAAACAGATGATGCTGTTGGTGGAGAAGGTACAAGTGGATCTTCTTGGGACTTTGCAGTAACTAACTCTGATTTATACGAAGGTATGACAGTAGGTGCTGGTTACGGTAAAATCGCTAATAGTGGTGGTGGACAAGGTAGTGATGATGATGAACATTACACTGCTTTCGTTACCTACACTATGTCTGGTGTAAGTGTTGGTTACCAAGAGTCATTTGTTGGTAATGATCAACAAGGTGGAATAGATGAAGAAGCCATGGGTTGGGGTGTTTCTGTTAACTTAATGGAAGGACTATCTGCTTCTTACGGTGAAAGAGAAGTTGAACACATTAAGCCATCTTTAGCTCACGTAACTGAAGATCAAGAAGGTTTTGCATTAGCTTATACAATGGGTTCTGCAACACTTTCTGTTCAAAACAACGAAGTTTCAAACAACGGTGGTACAGCTGGTACGTCTGATGAGACTACTCAAGTTGCATTATCACTTGCGTTTTAATCACGTAGTTTAAATTTATTTAAAAGCCCCAATTTTTAATTGGGGCTTTTTTTTTGGAGTAAAGTAAATAATTCCTTCAGGTAAACTTCATATTTTGAGAAACTTTTTACAGAAGTTGTATATATTGAATTTCTAGCCTGACCAACACTTGCGGTTTTAATTGGAGTTTTATTTTTTGAAAAATTTAAACAATCATCTTCCCAGTTTAAATCACAAAACTTTAATATTTTTTTAATTTCATCTTTAGGATTTGAGACTATTTTTTCATAATCTACGTCTAAAAAGGTGTCTGGTAAAGTTTCTTGCCAAAACTTCATTAAATCAAAGTATAAATTATAATACCCTGCAGTTTCTTTTTGTGTATAGCAAAAATTAATACCCCCCTCAAATACATTTTTATATAAAGAAACACAGTTATCTTTAGAGTCTCTCTTACAATGAATTATCTTTGCATGCGGAAAAAGGATCTTTATAAAACCAATCCACATAAAATTTAATGGAGCTTTATCAGTAATATAACTTTCATCAATTAGATAATTATCAAGGTAAAAGTAATATTTTTTTGCTATCTCTGAAATTTTTGAATTGTCATTTAGAGTTTCATTTATTTTTGATGCTGATAAAATTTTATCATTAATAAATTCCTTATTAATTATGCTTGTAAGATATGGGAGTTCACCAGACCCATATACCTTTGAGTGAGCACTAATTATTTGTTCAGTTAAAGTAGTACCTGATCTAGGTAGTCCAAGTATAAATATAATTTTTTTTTGGTTAGTGTCTTGATTTTTATATTTATTAAAATTTATCTTTGAAAAAATAGTTTTTATATCTTTAAAAGTTTTTTTTTCAAAATTTAAATCAAAATTAACATTTGCTCTTTTGAGTTTGTTTCCTTTTTCTAAGTATTCAAAACATTTATCCATTTTTCCGAGATCCTCGTATGCTTTGGATAATGCAAAGTATAAATCAATTTTTTCTAATGAATTTAAATTTATATTTTTAATTTTTTCATCCATTTCCATTAGATGATTATCTTTAGATGTATATTTTTTAGAACGACTAATGAGTAAATCAGCTTTTGTATATTTTTTATCGATTTCTAATGTTTTTTTTGCAAAATTTTCTGCCTGTTTAAAATTACCTAGTGATTGATATGCCATAGCAAGCATATAGTGTATGCTAGGAACTTTATCATTATTTACTAAAGCTTTTTTATATAATTCTATAGCTTCTTCAAATTTATTTAAATCTCTTTTTAAATTCCCAAAGTTTACGTAAGCATTTAAATAATCATCTTTTTTAGAAATAGATACTTTATATAATTCTTCAGCCTCTTTATAATTATATGTATTTTTAAAAATGTTAGCCAAATTATTAATTATAGCTAAATCATTAGAATTAATACTAAGTCCTTTTTGTAAAATAACTTTAGCTTCATTAAATCGACCCAAGCTTGAAAGTGCAAGACCCAACATATTGTAAAATATAGAAATGTTTGGATATTTTTTTATAGCTTTCTTTGTTTCTAAAATTATTAATTTATATTTCTTAATAAAAAAAAGATTTTGAATTTCTTTTACAAGTGCTTTAACTTTAACAATATTATCCATTTTTATAATTGACTTTTTATTTTAAAATTGGAAATTGCAGCATATCCATTAATATTTAATAGTTTTAATAAACTTATATTTTTATTATTAATACCACCAAGAGCCATTACTTTTCTTTTAAAATATTTACTAATTAAGTTAAATCGTATTATACCAAGATGACTTTTATTTTTTTCGTTTTTAAATAAAGGACAAATAAAAATTATATCAATTTTTTGTTTTTTTTTAATTAGTATTTCATCAATATTATGAGCTGAACCTAAAATAGTAAAATCATTTCTTATTCCTATTTTATAATCGAGAGGTAGTTTATTAAAAGATGGAATGTAAACTCCATCAAATCCTAAATTTTTAGCCTTTTTAATATCATTACTCAGATAAACTTTTATATTTTTCTTTTTACAAAAATTAACAAAATTCATTAATTCATGATTTTGAAACTTTTTCTTATAATTTCTAAATATTACGTTAACTTTTTTATTTAGATTGAGTATATTTTCTTGATTAAGGTTATCAACATAAGTAAAAAACTCAAATTTATTGTAATGCATAATTCTATAAAAAATTTAACTTATATTAAGAATAAAATCAAAGATGTTGCAAATATAGCACCGATTATTATAGCTGTAAGCAAGACCTTTGAACAAAAAGATATTTTACCCCTTTTAGATTTTGGACATCAACATTTTGGTGAAAATAAAGTTCAAGAGGCTATTGAAAAGTGGGAAAAACTTAAAAATAAAAACCATAATATAAAATTACATTTAATTGGGAAGTTGCAAACAAACAAAGTAAAATTTTGTTTACCTTTGTTTGATTATATTCATTCTTTAGATAATTTAAAATTAGCAGAAAAAATTTCTTTACAACAAATAAAGGCAAATTTTAAACCAAAAATTTTTATCCAAATTAATATAGCTAATGAAGTGCAAAAAAATGGAATTGATGTAAGTGAGCTAAAAGATTTTCTTGAAGAATGCCAAAAAAAACTAAATTTAAACATTATAGGATTGATGTGTATACCGCCAAATAATGAAAATACTGAAAAATATTTTAAAGAAATGAACGAGTTAAATAAAAAATTTGGTTTAAAAGAATTAAGTATGGGCATGTCTGGTGATTACATAGAGGCAATAAATCATGGATCAACTTTTGTAAGAGTAGGTTCAAAAATATTTGGAGAAAGAAATTAAATAATTTTAATTTTTGTATCTTTTTTAATAATCTTTAACAAAATTAACATATCTTTCTTATTCAAAGCAATACAGCCCATTGTACCTTGATAATTTTTTGTTAAGTGTATAAAAATTGCACTTCCCTTATTTTTTTTGATACGCAAAGTATTGTAATTAATTGGAATCAAAAAATCATAATGACTATTTTTTTTATAAAGATTTTCATATTTAACTTTTTTATTTTTTTTTATAAGCTTGTTGTAATATTTACTTGTTACATCATCACACCAAACCATACTTTTTTTAATAGTGATTAATTTTAATTTTGTTAGGGGTTTTGAGTTTCTATCTTTTCTATAATAAACAGGTCCTAAACTATAAGATCCTTTAGGGGTTTTAAAATCTCCTTCAATTTTTTTAGATGTAATTCCTCTTTTTCCTACAGAACATTTAAATTTAAATTCATCATATAAAAGTGTATCTTTGTTTTTAAGTATAATTTGCATAGTTATTGATCATGAATAATAAAACTCTTTTTATATATAATTCACCCTATTTATTTAAGATATTAAATGAAATAAAGAGAAATTTAAATTTTGAAATTCAACATATTGATGAAAAAGAGTATAAAAAAATAAACTTTGATCAATTAGTGAAATATTCAGTAGTTTCGATTGATGCTAACAATAATATTAAAAATTGTTTAGTTTTAAATAATTTACCTGAAAAATTAACTAGTTTAGTTGAAAAAATAAACATTAATTTTATTAGAAATCAATTTATCAATCAGTCAGAGTTAAAGATTGGTAAATATACATTAGACTTAAATTCACGAAAAATTTTTTCTGAAACTAAAAGCTTAAACTTAACAGAAAAAGAAACGAATTTGATTATTTTTATTAATTTAAAAAAAATTGTTAATTTAAGAGATTTGCAAAAAGAAGTATGGGGCTATTCATCTGATTTAGAAACTCATACTGTTGAAACTCATATTTATAGACTCAGAAAAAAAATGGATGAAACCTTTAAAGATTCTAATTTTATTAATCATGACAAAGAAGGATATTACTTAAGTTGAAAAAAAACCCTGTAGCAAAAAATTTATCAAACAAAAGATATAAACCTAAAGTTGTTAAACCTAAAAAAGGAAAAGGAAGCTTTAAAAGAAAAAAAAAATTTTAATTTAAAAGAGATTAAATTCTGGCTCCAATTTTCTGAATTATCTTTGAAGAAAGTTCTGTGCCTTTAATGAGACTTTCTTTGATTGTTAATTTATTGATTACCCCATGTAAATACCCTGCAGCGAATAAATCACCTGCACCAGTTAAATCTTTAATATCTAAATTTTTTATTGCACTGCATTCAGCCAATTCATCATTATTTATACTTATCGCTCCTTTCGCGCCTCTTGTAATAACTATATTTTTCTGAATTTGTTTTGAAAATGAAATTACTTCCTCAAAGGATTTGGCATTTATCAAAGATGTGATTTCTTGTTCATTTGCAAAAACTATGTCTAAACTATTTTTAACTAAGTCTAAAAAGTGAGGCTTGTGTCTCTCAACGCAAAATAAATCTGATAAAGACATTGCAGTTTTTTTAGAATAATGGATTGCTTTATCAAAAGCTTTTTTTGGCTCACCTTCATCCCACAAATATCCTTCTAAAAAAATAATTTCTGAATTTTTGATATTACTTTCACTAACATCTTGATCATTAATTTTTCCTGCTGTTCCTAAAAATGTACACATTGTCCTTTCAGAGTCTGGTGTTATTAAAATCAAACATGAGCCGGTTGGTATAGGTTCTTTCTTTTTTTCGTATAAATATTTAACATTTTCTTTTATTAGGCCTTCCTCATATTTTTGACCAAGTTCATCATTGTTAACTTTTCCAATAAAACCAACTTTATTTCCTAATTGGGATAGTCCAACAATAGAATTAGCGATTGATCCGCCTGAAATAGTTTCTTCAATTTTTAATGAAGTTAATAATTTTTTGAACTCTGTTTCTTCAACTAATTTCATTGTACTTTTTGTAAGTGAATTTTTATTTAAAAAGTCGTCTGATACTTTACAAAGTACATCAACTATAGCATTTCCAATTCCTAAAATTTTCATTATGGTTTTTTTGTTTTAAAAGGTTTTTTTCTCTCAGGATAACAAGTGGTACAAATTTTACAAGTTAATCCATAACAATCACGAGCTTTACAATATTCTCTCCCATAGTAAATTATTTGAAGATGAAGTTTATTCCAACTTTTTTTAGGAAATAATCTTTTCAAATCTTTTTCAGTTTGAACAACATTTTTACCGTTAGTGAGCCCCCATCTTTGAGCCAATCTATGTATGTGAGTGTCCACTGGAAATGCTGGATTACCAAATCCTTGAGACATCACTACACTTGCCGTTTTATGGCCTACACCAGGTAAATTTTCTAATTCCTCAAAGGTTTTTGGAACTTTACCATTAAATTTTTCTAATAATATCTTTGATAGGTTATAGATACTTTTTGCTTTAACTCTAAAAATTCCAATTTTTTTAATTAAAATTTCAATTTTTTTTCTACCCAGTCTTTTAAAATGTTCTGGTTTATAATATTTAGGATAAATATTTTTTGTTACATTATTTACATTTACGTCAGTGCATTGAGCAGAAAGAAGAACAGATATTAATAATGTAAATATATTTCTACTTTTTAAAGGAACCTCAATTTTTGGATAAGTTTTATTGAGAATATATAATATTTTTTTTGCCCTTTGAATTTCATTCATTATTTGAAATTCATTAAATCTCTCATTGAGTAAAGTCCTGACTTTTTTCTCATAAGCCATTTAGCTGCAGATAATGCTCCTTCTGAGTAAAGTGCTCTATCAAAAGCCTCATGATTTAAAGTAATTAATTCTTTTCCACTTGAAAAATTAACTTCATGTTCACCAATAATTTCTCCTTTTCGTATAGAATTGAAATTTACTTTTTTACTGAAAGGAAAGACCTTCTTATTTAAATATTTTTTTCCTATAAGACTATAGAAGTTTTTATTTTTACCTACAGCTATTCCTTTGCCCAACATTAGTGCTGTTCCAGATGGGTAATCTTTTTTATGTTTATGGTGAATTTCTGAAACTTTACTTAAAAATTTCTTTCCTAATGATTTTGAAGCTACTTCAGTTAAGTACATTAAAAGATTAATACCTAAACTCATATTGCCAGCTTTTAAAATAGGTATTTTTTTTGAAAATTTTTTGATCAAATTTTCCTCGCTTTTTGAAAATCCGGTGGTACCGATAACTACTCTTTTTTTTAATTTTGAAGCAATTTTTAAAACCTGAAAAGTACATTTTGGTGTTGTAAAATCTATAATTAAGTGTGCTTTTCTAAAAGCTTCTTCTGTATTTAAATTTACCTTAATACCATTAATCATTTTACTTATTTTTTTATTTTCTGTAAGAGCAACTAATTTAAAATCTTTATCTTTTTTAACAGATTTAATTATCTGTTGGCCCATACGCCCCATACACCCAGTTATTACTAAATTTATTTTTTTCATTAATAGATAAGATATGAAATTATCACAATCAAAACAACAATTATAGACCAAATGAATAAATTTTTTGTGAATTGTTTTGATTTTAGATTTGTTTTCAAAAATCCTGGAAGGATAAGAAATAAAATTGCTATTAAAAAAAAGGCTGGAACTATTTGTTCTAATCCCATTTACTAATTCTTCCAGAAACTTTTTGCCTTTTGAAAGAACTTTTTGATACTTGGATTTGATTTTTCATTTTCAATTTCTCTAAATTTTTCAAGTAAATCTTTTTGCTCTTTGTTAAGATACACAGGAACTTCTGTTTTAACTTGCACATATAGATCACCAAAATCACCTCTTCTCATAAAAGGCATTCCTTTTCCTTTTAATCTAAACTGTTTTCCATTTTGTGTTCCATCTGGAATCTTAATTTTTGCTTTACCACCATCAATTGTTGGTATTTCAATTGTTGTACCTAAAGCAGCATCCGCTATTGATATTGGAAATTCAAAGAATAAATTCTCATCAGATCTTTTAAATAGGCTATGAGAATTAACATTTATAAATAGATACAAATCACCTGAAGCTCCACCTCTACTACCTGCTTCACCTTTATCTGCAAGTCTTATTCTTGTTCCATCATCAACACCTTTAGGAATAGTTACAGATATTTTTTTTGATGCCTGTTTTTTTCCTTGGCCATTACAGTCATTACATGGGTTAGTAATTTCTTCTCCGTTACCATTACATTGAGGACAAGTTTGTTGTACAGTAAAAAAACCTTGATTAGATCTTATTTTTCCGTTTCCTCCACAATATGAGCACCTATCAGGAGAATGACCTGGCTTAGAGCCACTACCTTTACATGTGTTACATTTTTCAGTGGTAGAAAATTTTATGTCTTGTTTTTTACCTTTATAGGCCTCCTCAAGTGTAATTGACAAATCATATCTTAAATCTGAACCTCTACTATTTGAACTTCTTCTACTTCTTGATCTTCCACCACTTCCAAAATCCCCAAAAAAATCTTCAAAAATATCAGAAAAATCAGCTCCACTGAAACCACCAAAACCCCCACCTTGTCTACCTCCACCATTTTCGAAAGCAGCATGTCCAAAGTTATCATAATTTTCTTTTTTATTTTTATCTGAAAGTATTCCGTAAGCTTCGCTTGCTTCTTTAAATTTATCTTCAGCAGCTTTATTTCCAGGATTTTTATCTGGGTGATGTTTTACCGCAAGCTTTCTATATGCTGATTTTATTTCTTCAGGACTAGCACTTTTGTTAATTCCAAGGACATCATAATAATCTCTTTTAGCCATTAATTTAACCCAGACAATTAGATGTTAGTTTAGGCGCTTTTTTCTTGATTTCCGTCTTTATTTTCTTCTTTTACTTCTTCAAAATCAGCATCTACAACATTATCGTCTTTTTTATCCTTGTTATCTTTACCATCATCTTTATTAGAATCAGGTTTAGCATTTTGTTGAGACTTATAAATTGCTTCACCAAGTTTCATCGAAGCTTGAACTAATGTTTCAGTTTTCTTTTTTATGTCCTCGATATCTTCACTTTTTAATGCTTCTTTTAAGCTTGTAGTAGCATCCTCAATAGCTTTTTTCTCAGCATCAGAAACTTTTGAACCATGTTCTTTTAGGTTTTTATCTGTTGAATGGATTAAAGTATCAGCTTGATTTCTAACATCAACAGCTTCTCTTTTCTTTTTATCAGCTTCTTTATTGGCATCAGCATCTTTAACCATTTTTTCAATTTCTTCGTCACTTAAACCACCTGAAGCTTGAATTTGGATTTTTTGTTCTTTTCCAGTTCCTTTATCTTTAGCTGAGACACTAACAATTCCGTTAGCATCAATATCAAAAGTTACTTCAATTTGTGGAACACCCCTAGGGGCTGGTGCAATACCTACCAATTCGAAGTTACCTAAACTTTTATTGTCAGTAGCCATTTCTCTTTCGCCTTGAAGGACTCTAATTGAAACTGCAGGCTGATTATCCTCAGCAGTTGAAAAGACCTGACTTTTTTTTGTTGGAATAGTAGTATTTTTCTCTATTAATTTTGTCGAAACTCCACCAAGCGTTTCAATACCTAGTGATAATGGAGTTACATCAAGCAGAAGTACATCTTTTACATCTCCTTGTAAAACTCCAGCTTGAATTGCTGCCCCCATTGCAACAACTTCATCTGGGTTAACGCTTTTATTTGGCTCTTTTCCAAAAAAGTTTTTAACTTCCTCTATTACCTTAGGCATTCTAGTCATACCTCCAACTAAAACTATTTCATCAATCTCGTTCGCACTTACGCCAGCATCTTTTAAAGCTGTTTTGCAAGGAGGAATAGTTCTAGAAATTAATTCTTCTACAAGAGCTTCTAATTTTGCTCTAGTCATTTTTATATTAATATGTTTTGGACCAGTCTTATCTGCAGTAATAAATGGAAGATTAATATCTGTCTGTTCTGCAGAAGAAAGTTCAATTTTTGCTTTTTCGGCAGCTTCTTTTAATCTTTGAAGAGCTAATTTATCTGATTTAAGATCTATACCATTGTCTTTCTTAAATTCAGTTATTAGATATTCAACAATTGTATTATCAAAGTCTTCTCCACCTAGAAAAGTATCACCATTAGTCGATTTAACTTCAAATACGCCATCACCTAATTCAAGAATCGATACATCAAAAGTTCCTCCTCCCAAATCATAAACAGCAATTTTTTTATTTTGTTTTTTATCTAAACCATAAGCTAAAGAAGCAGCTGTTGGCTCATTGATAATTCTTAAAACTTCTAACCCTGCAATTTTACCAGCATCTTTTGTCGCTTGTCTTTGTGCATCGTTAAAATATGCGGGAACTGTGATCACAGCTTTAGATACAGTTTGACCTAAATATTTTTCAGCAGTCTCTTTCATTTTTTGAAGAATAAAAGCAGAAATTTGTGAAGGTGAATATTTTTCTCCTTTAGATTCAATCCAAGC
>Ga0209425_10007003_pt1 | contig 10687 bp, 12 predicted proteins | sample COG_05_FD_184749 | JGI IMG/M metagenome (GOLD analysis project Ga0209425, IMG submission 184749) | Pelagic Microbial community sample from North Sea - COGITO 998_met_05 (SPAdes) (version 2) | ecosystem: Environmental > Aquatic > Marine > Neritic zone/Coastal water | place: Helgoland, sampling... | reverse complement strand
CAAATGGGCTTCCAAATGAGTGCTATACAAGCGAAGATTATTTTACCTATGAGAAGAAAAAAATTTTTTATGATAAATGGACTGTGATTGGAGTAGGCAGCTCAATTCCAAACCCCGGTGACACTAAACCATACAATCTGCTCGGGATTCCTCTAATAATTGTTAGAGACAAGAATATGATGATTCGAGTTTTTCACAATGTTTGTAGCCACAGAGGTTATAAACTTTTGGATAAACCCTGCAAACTGAAAAATGTAATTAGATGTCCATATCATTCTTGGTCATATGATTTTGAAGGAAACCTAGTAGCAACACCTCATATTGGAGGCTTGAATATCCATCAATCAAAAAATTTTGATAAAGACAAAAGTAATTTAAAAAGTGTAAGAACAAAAATATGGATGGACATTATTTTTGTTAACATCAATTCTAACGAAATTGAATTTGATGAATATATTAAACCCCTTGAGCAAAGATGGTCTAAATTTTTAAGCAAACAAGATCAAAAACTAATAGTGCATTCAAATGATCATGGATATTTTAATCTTGAGGTTAAATGTAACTGGAAGTTTGCAATTGAAAACTATTGTGAGAGCTATCACTTACCAACCATACATCCTGAATTAAATAAAGTTTCTAACATTAATGATCATTATCATATTCAAGGTTTACCTAATAGGTTTGCAGGTCAAGGAAGTAAAAAATATGATACCACAATGAAAGGCAATAAAAAATTTGATACTTTTCCTAATTGGGATAAAGGATGGTTAAAAAATTCAGAATATATAGCATTATTTCCTAATGTTATGATTGGTTTACATGTTGATCATTTTTATGTTTTTTGGTTAGAACCACTTTCAATTAATAAAACAAAAGAACATATGCAAATGTATTATATTGGAAATGATAGCGCTAATGGAGAAGAATTGAAAAGTTTAAGAAAAGAAAATGCAAGGTTTTGGAAGGATGTTATGTTAGAAGATATATCTGCAATTGAAGGAATGCAAGACGGAAGAAACTCTCCAGTCTATAATGGAGGAAATTTTTCATCTGTAATGGACCAACCAACTCATCAGTTTCATAAATGGGTAGCTAATAATTTGATGTAATATGAAAATAGTTCTTATAATGGGTTTACCTGGATCGGGAAAAACGACTTTGGCTAATGAGTTAGGACCAATGTTAAATGCAAAAAGATTAAATGCTGATGAAGTAAGAAAAGAAGCTAATGATTGGGATTTTTCAGAAGAAGGAAGAAAAAGACAAGCACAAAGAATGGCAGACTTTGCAATTAAATTAAAAAATGAGGGAAATTATGTTGTTGCTGACTTCATTTGTCCAACACCTGAAGCTAGAAGTTTATTCCCAGCAGATTTTATTATCTGGGTTGATACAATAAAAAAAGGAAGATTCGATGATACTAATAAAATGTTTGTAAATCCGGTCAAGTATGACTTTCATGTTACGACACAAGATGCTAAAAATTGGGCACTAAAAATATTTAAGGAGATAAAATAATGTCTTATGTATGGGATAATAAGAAACCGACAGCACAAATGTTAGGAAGATGGCAACCATTTCATGATGGTCATTATACTTTATTCAAAGAAATTATAAAAAAAACAGGGCAAGTATGTATTCAAATTAGAGATGTTCAGGGTGTTGATGATAACCCATTTGATTTTGAAACAGTTAAAAAAAATATCGAAGATAGATTGAACCCTGAATTTGAGGGACGTTTTAAAATTATGATGGTCCCAAATATTACAAATATCTGTTATGGTAGGGGAGTGGGTTATAAAATTGAAGAAATTGAACTCTCAAAAGAAATTCAAGAAATATCTGCTACAAAAATAAGAGCTAAAATGAGAGAAGAAGGTAAGCTCAAATAAATCAGGATGAATATTAAAATTATCAATCAAGAAAAAGATATCTCTCGAGTAATTATAAATGATCCAAAAACATATAACTCGTTGTCTACAAAAAATCTTAATGATTTAATTAAAGTTTTAAAAAGACTTGATAGTGATAAAAACATTAAGGTAATAATTCTGGAGGGAGCTGGGAAAGGATTTTCTGCTGGTCACAACCTTAAAGAAGTAAGAAGTTTAAAAGTTAGAAAAAAATATCAAAAACTATTTAATCTTTGCTCAAAATTAATGCTCCAAATTGTTGAGGGAAGAAAGCCAGTGATTGCAAAAGTGCATGGTGCCGCCTTTGCAGCAGGCTGTCAGTTAGTTGCAAGTTGTGATTTAGCTTATAGTACTAATGATGCTTTGTTTGCAACACCAGGTGTAAATATAGGTTTATTCTGTAGTACGCCAATGGTTGCTGTTAGTAGAAAAATAAACAGAAAACCAATGATGAAAATGTTGTTAACAGGAGATCCAATAAAAGCAAATTACGCTAAAGATGTAGGTTTAATTAATGACCACTTTTCTAAATCTAGATTAAATATTGAAGTAATGAAAGTTGCCAAAAAAATTGCTTCGAAATCAAACCTTACAATTAAAATTGGTAAACAAGCTTTCTATAAACAGTTAGAAATGCCATTGAGAAAAGCATACGCATACACCAGTAAAATGATGACGTTAAATATGATGGCTATGGATGCCAAAGAAGGTATTTCTGCATTTTTGGAGAAAAGAAAACCTAAATGGAAAAATAAATGACAATTAAAAACATTTTGATTGTCATTTTTATAATTTTTGGTCTCTATGTTGTTTTAGATTTTAGAGATCATAATTTTAAAAGAGCCACAGATGCTTGTATTGCAGGCAGTCAGAAGTTAGATCAGCCAATGACTCAAAAGGAAGCAAAAATATTTTGTGAAGATAAAATTAAAAATAATAAATAATGAGTGATATAAAAAATATTCTTTCAAAATACAAAACTATAGCAATGATTGGTGTAAGTAATGATCCATCAAAAGCATCCACTATTGTGATGAAGTATATGCAAAAGTATGGATTTAAAGTTTATCCTGTCAATCCATCTGCCAAAGGTCAAAAAATTTTAGGTGAAGAAGTTTTTGCAAAAATTACAGATATAAAAAAACCTATAGACATTGTTGATGTATTTAGACCATCAAAAGAGGCATTAGATATTGCAAAAGACACAGTAAATATAGGAGCAAAAGTTCTATGGCTACAACTAGGAATTAGAAGTGAAGAAGCAAAAAAAATTGTTGAAGGAAATAAAATTGAATATATTGAAGATAGATGTACTAAAATGGAATATCAAAAACATTTCTTAAAAGTACGTCAGGCTTTTCCAGTTTTACAAAATCAAAATTAGATTAATAGTTTTTTATTACCCAAGCTCGATGATAAAAATCATCTATATTTTTTTGAATTAATGCTTTAGCTAATGACTCCGCGTCTTCTTTGCTTGTAAATGGACCATATTCTTTTTTTGTTTTTTTATCGATTGTTTTCATTTCATTTGGGTTTAGATGAGAACCTTCGATAACTAAATAATTGATCATGAACTTTAAATAATTATTATTTAATGCTTTTAAATGTGACATTATAGTATTATCTAAATGAAATGAAAAAAATTTTTTTAATTTATGGTCATTATAATGACCAATCATTTAATGCAGCTATCAGAGATACTTTTATTAAAACTGCTAAAGAAAAAGGACATTTGGTCGACACGGTTGATCTTTACAAAGAAAAATTTAACCCAGTGTTTGCTGGTGAAGAGCCAGACAATATAGTTTTAGATCACAGAAGAAGAATAGAAACTTGTGATACGATTGTTTTAATTGCACCTATTTGGAATTTTAGAATGCCAGCAATAGTAGAAGGATGGATAGATAAAGTTCTTGCACCACCCTGGGCTTTTAAATTCAAACAGTTATGGGGTAATTATGGATATCCAATTGGAAATCTTAAAGATAAAAAAGCAATTATTTTTTGCACTTATGGATCACCAAGATTAGCAATCACTACATTTTTTTTAAATTTACCAATTAGAAGATTAAAAAGAGGAGTTTTTCATATGTGCGGCATTTATAATATTAATTATAGAAGATATTTTGCAGTACCATTTGTCAGTGATAAAAAAAGAGAAGATTTTCTTAAAGATGTTAAAAAAACTGCATTTAATCTTTAGTATATTTATATTTTTTTTCTGCAGTATTTCATTTTCAAGAGCTGATTTATTATCTCCAAATAACTCAATTTCACCTGCCGAAGTCGTAAAAATACAATTAGTAGGTTTGATGAATAATGACAGTAAGTTTAAAGATAGCGGAATAGAGCAAACTTGGAATTTTGCTCATCCAAATAATAAAAAAAATACAGGTCCATTACCAAATTTTAAAATGATGATTAAAGGAAATTCCTATCAAATGCTTTTAAACCATTTAAGTCACACCATAACAGAGCTTGGTAGAAGTGACAAATGGGCTCAATTTGAAGTGGTTATATTAGATAAAGAAAAAATTTATCATAAATTCAATTGGCAAGTTGAAAAATTGACAATTGAAGGACCTTTACTAGATTGTTGGTTAACAACTATGGTGTCGACCCCAATTCCACTAGGAAGCTCAATTTGATATCTACAGATACATTTTTGTTTCGTTATGAATAAAAATTTAGTAGGAATCGCTTAATGAAATCTAAAACAAAAGTAGTCGTAGTAGGTGGTGGAGTTGTAGGTGTTAGTGCACTTTATCATTTGGCAAAAAAAGGTTGGTCAGATGTTGTTCTTGTTGAAAGAAAGGAATTAACATCAGGTTCAACTTGGCATGCAGCAGGATTATTGCCACTTTTCAATATGAGTTATTCAGTAGGACAACTTCATAAATATGCAGTGGATCTTTATAAAAAATTAGAAGAAGAAACAGGAAAAAATGTCGGTTTTAGTGTTGTATCAAATATTCGTTTAGCGAGCACAAAAGATAGAATGGATGAATATCATCAGTATGCAGGAGTAGCAAAAACAATTGGAGTTGATGTTAAATTTTTAACTCCCCAGCAAGTAAAAGAAATTTGGCCCTTATGTCACACGGATGATCTAGTTGGAGCTATTCAACATCCTGAAGATGGTTATATTCAACCTGCTGATTTAACCCAAGCATTGGCAACAGGTGCAAGAAATATGGGTGCAGAGATTTATAGAAATACAACAGTCATGGCTATGAAACAAAATAAAGATGGTTGGATTGTTGAAACTGACAAAGGTTCAATTGAATGTGAACATGTAATTTCTTGTTCAGGAAATTTTGCAAGACAAACAGGAGAGATGGTAGGATTAGATATTCCTGTCATACCAGTGGAACATCAATATATTGTAACAGAACCACACCCTGAAATTCAAAAAAGAAAAAAAGATGGACTTCCAGAGATGGGTGTTTTGAGAGATAGTGATAGCAGATGGTACATGCGTGAAGAAGCAGGAGGATTAATTCTAGGTCCATATGAAGATGGCGCTCCAGCTTGTTATGTTGAAGGACCATCAAAAAATTCTGAATATGAATTATTTCAAGAAGATTTAGATAGACTTGCACCACATATTGAAGGAGCAATTCACAGAGTTCCTGCCTTTGGTGAAGTTGGTGTAAAAAAAGTTTACAATGGAGCGATTTGTTATACGCCTGATGGCAATCCAATCGTTGGACCTGCTTGGGGTTTAAAAAATTTTTGGATTAATGAAGGGCATAGCTTTGGAATAACAGCTGCTGGAGGTGCTGGTTGGCAGTTAGCAGAATGGATAGTTGATGGTGAGCCAACAATAGATATGCTTGGTGTAGAGCCAAGACGTTATGGAAATTATGCAACCAAATCTTATTTAAAAGCAAAAAACGAAGAAGCTTATAGCCATGTCTTTATTACACACTATCCTGATGAGGAAAGACCCGCAGCAAGACCGTTAAGAACCTCTCCTTGTTATGAAAGAATGAAAGATCTTGGTGCAGTATTTGGACAAAAGTTTGGATGGGAAAGACCAAATTTTTTTGCAACAGATGGAATGGAACAAAAAGATGATTGGTCTTTTAGAAGATCTAAATGGTTTGAGGCAATTAAAAAAGAATGTCAAAATGTGAAAGAAAATGTTGGCCTTTTAGATATGACAGCTTTTGCAAAATGCAGAATTAAAGGACCTAAAGCAGAGGAATTTTTAGATTTTTTAGTAGCAAATAAATTACCAAAAAAAGTTGGAAGAATTGGATTGTGTCACGCGCTAAATACCAAAGGAGGTGTTCACTCTGAATTTACAATAATGAAAGAAGCCGAGAATAGTTATTATCTAGTATCAGCAGGTGCCAATTTAAGATTAGACCATGATTGGATACAAAAATGGATGCCAACTGACGGAACAGTTATATTTGAAGATTTAACTAATAGCACAGGTGTACTTGTTGTTGCTGGCCCTAAAGCAAGAGATTTAATGAAAAAAGTTTCAACAGATGATTTTTCAAATGAAAACTTTAAATGGTTAACTGCAAAAAATGTAAATGTTGGGTATGCTCCAGTCAACGCTATGAGAGTTAACTTTGTTGGTGAGCTTGGTTGGGAATTACACCATCCAATTGAATACCAAAACCATATTTTTGATAAATTAATGGAAGCTGGTAAAGATCTAGGTATTAAACCTTTCGGTATAAGAGCAATGAATAGTTTAAGAGTTGAAAAATCATATAAACTTGTAGGTACTGAATTATCTATTGAATATTCACCTTATGAATCGGGTTTAGACAGATTTATTCATCCAAACAAAGGAAATTTTATTGGACTTGAAGCTTTGAATAAATGGAGAGAAAAAGGTTTTGATAATAAATTAGTTACCCTGGAAATTCATAATACTACAGATTCCGATGTGTTAGGGAATAATCCAATTTATAAAAATGATAAAGTGATTGGAAGAGCAACAGGAGGCGAGTATGGTTTTAGATTAGATAAATCAATTGCACTAGCAATGGTCAAACCAGAATTAGCTAACGTTGGAGAAAAACTTAAAGTTGATATATTGGGTAAAATGTATGAGGCTACAATTTTAGAAGAAAGTCCATATGATGTTGAAAATAAATTATTGAGAGCTTAATGAAAATTTTAGTCGCTGTAAAAAGAGTTATTGATTATAATGTTCAGATTAGAGTTAAAGAAGATAAAACCGGTGTGGTTACAGATAATGTTAAAATGTCAACCAACCCCCCAGATGATAATGCAATAGAAGAAGCAGTAAAAATAAAAGAGTCTGGCAAAGCCACAGAAGTGGTAGCCGTTAGTGTTGGTGATGAAAAAGCTCAAGAAACAGTTCGTAAAGCTTTAGCTGTAGGAGCGGATAGAGGCATTCTTGTTAAAACGGTTGGAATTTTAGAACCATTAGCAGTATCTAAATTATTGCAAAAAATAGTTGAAAAAGAAAAACCAGATCTAGTTTTTATGGGTAAACAAGCAATTGATGATGATTGCAATCAAACAGGACAGATGTTGAGTGCACTACTTAATTGGCCGCAAGCAACTTTTGCATCTAAAATAGAGGTAAAAGATAAATCTTTAGAAGTTACAAGAGAAATAGATGAAGGTCTTGAGACTATAGAAATAAATGTTCCAGCGATTGTGACATGTGATCTTAGATTAAATGAACCAAGATATGCTTCATTGCCCAACATAATGAAAGCTAAAAAAAAACCAATAGAGCAAATTAATGCGTCAGATTTAGGAGTAGATACAACCCCAAGAATCGAGCAAAATTTAGTTGAAGAACCACCAAAAAGAAAAGCAGGAATAAAAGTTTCTAGTGTAGCAGAACTGGTTCAAAAATTAAAAAATGAAGCAAAGGTAATATAAATGTCAGTTTTATTAATAGCGGAACACAATAATAAAGAGCTCAAACCATTTACTCTTAATGCTGCAACTGCTGCCTCTAAAATTGATAATGATATTCATGCGGTTATTATTGGCAACGACAGTGGAGAAGCAGCAAAAGCACTTTCAGAATTACCATTAATAAAAAAAGTTATTCAAGTGGAAGCAGCATATTATGAAAATTTTATTGCTGAAAATTTTGCACCAGTTATTGTGAAATTAGCAGAAAATTATTCACACATTATTTGTTCAGCAAACACATTTGGTAAGAATTTAATGCCAAGAATTGCTGCAACTTTAGATACTTCGCAAATTAGTGATATTACAAAAGTCATTTCTGCTGATACTTTTTTAAGACCTATTTATGCTGGAAATGCCTTTGCAACAATAAAAAGTAAAGACACTAAAAAATGTGTTACAATAAGACCTACTTCTTTTGATCCCTGTGAAAGTTCAGGAGGGTCAGCACCTATTGAAAAAGTAGACCCAAGTGAGGAATTTGGACAAACAAAATTTATAAAAAGAGAAGAAATTAAATCAGACAGACCCGAACTTGGAACTGCTAGAGTAGTAGTTTCTGGAGGAAGAGGTATGCAAAGTGGAGATAATTTTAAATTAATTACTGCAATAGCAGATAAATTGAATGCTGCAATTGGAGCATCTAGAGCAGCAGTTGATGCTGGTTATATAAGTAATGATCATCAAGTAGGTCAAACAGGAAAAGTAGTTGTGCCAGATTTGTATATTGCAGTTGGAATTTCGGGTGCCATACAACATTTGGCTGGAATGAAAGAAAGTAAAGTAATTGTCGCAATCAATAAAGATGGTGAAGCGCCAATATTTAGTGTTGCAGATTATGGCCTAGAAGCAGATCTTTTTGAGGCTCTCCCACAATTCTTAGAAGAATTAAATAAATTAAACACTATACAAAAATAATAGAATCTGTAAAAAATTAGATTATGTCCAGAGAGACAATGGAATATGATGTTGTTATTGTAGGTGGTGGGCCATCTGGTTTATCTACGGCTATAAAGTTAAAACAACTTGATCCAAACTTAAATGTTTGTTTGTTAGAAAAAGCATCTGAAATAGGCGCTCACATTTTGAGTGGTAACGTATTTGAAACAAGAGCATTAGATGAATTACTTCCTAATTGGAAAGAATTAAATTCTCCAATTAAAACGAAAGTAAGTAAAGAAAAATTTTTATTTCTTGGAAAAACAAAATCATTAAGTTGGCCTACATGGTTATTACCCGCTGTTCAACAAAATCATAAAAACTATATTATTAGTCTTGCAAATTTATGTAGATGGCTTGCAGAACAAGCTGAAGGTTTAGGTGTTGAAATTTTTCCAGGATTTCCAGCAAGTGAAGTTTTATATAATGATGATGGATCAGTAAAAGGTGTAGCTACACAAGATATGGGAGTCGATAAGGAGGGAAACAAAAAAGATAGTTTTGAACCTGGAATTGAACTTATTGGAAAAGTTACTGTTTTTGCAGAAGGATGCAGAGGACATTTAGGAAAACAATTAATTAAAAGATTTGAACTTGATAAAGGAAAAGATCCTCAACAGTATGGAATTGGCTTCAAAGAAATTTGGGAAATAGATGAAAAAAATCATGAAGAAGGTATGGTAATGCACACTGCTGGATGGCCATTAGACAACAATACTTATGGTGGAAGTTTTATGTATCATGCAGAAAATAAGCAAGTTTTTTTGGGATATGTAATTGGGCTTGATTATAAAAATCCACATCTTTCCCCTTTCGATGAATTTCAAAGATTTAAAACTCATCCTGCTATAAAAAAAATAATTGAAGGTGGTAAAAGAATTTCTTATGGTGCTAGAGCTTTAATTGAAGGTGGCTTTCAAAGTTTACCAAAAATGTTTATGCCAGGCGCATTGCTAATTGGATGTGATGCTGGAACTCTTAATATGCCAAAGATTAAAGGGTCTCATACTGCAATGAAAAGTGGAATTATTGCTGCAGAAAGTATTCATGAGCACATAAGTTTAAATAAAAATTTATCAATTTATGAGGATAGATTTAAACAAAGCTGGCTATATGAAGAGCTATTTAAAGCAAGAAATGTTAAGCCTAGCTTTAGTTGGGGCTTAATTTTAGGAATTATATTTACTGGTATTGATCAAATTCTGTTTAGAGGAAAATTACCTCTAACTTTAAAACACAAACATGCAGACCATGAAACTCTTAAATCTGCAGAAAAAATGCCAAAAATCAATTACCCTAAACCAGATAATTTGATTACTTTTGATAAAACGAGTTCAGTGTATTTAACTGGAACAAATCATGCAGACAATCAACCAGTTCACCTACAGCTAAAAGACCCAAATTTACCTATTAATTATACGTTAGAAAAATTTGATGAACCTGCTCAAAGATATTGCCCAGCTGGTGTATATGAAATTCAAAAAGAGAATGATGTGAGCAAGTTTGTAATAAATTCACAAAATTGTATTCACTGTAAAACTTGCGATATAAAAGAACCTTCACAAAATATTACTTGGGTTACTCCTGAAGGTGGAGGTGGTCCAAAGTATGGAAATATGTAATTAAGATAAATCTATTGCAAACTTTTTCAAAGTTTCTATTGGCAACAGTTCTAATGTGTTTTTGTGAGTACTTTTTAAATATATAGGGCAACCTTTTCCTGCCTCTACAGCTCTTGCATACCAACTTGCACAAACACACCAGCCATCACCATCTTTTAATCCTGGAAATCCAAATTCTGGATGAGGTGTAATTAAATCATTACCAGCTTCTTTACACCATTCTAAAAATTCAGTTGTTACCTTGGCGCAAACAGTGTGTACTCCATGATCATTTTCATCTGTATTACA
>Ga0209425_10007001_pt1 | contig 10691 bp, 5 predicted proteins | sample COG_05_FD_184749 | JGI IMG/M metagenome (GOLD analysis project Ga0209425, IMG submission 184749) | Pelagic Microbial community sample from North Sea - COGITO 998_met_05 (SPAdes) (version 2) | ecosystem: Environmental > Aquatic > Marine > Neritic zone/Coastal water | place: Helgoland, sampling... | reverse complement strand
GAGCGTGCGGGACGAGACGGGGACGGGCGCGGCGGATCGCGCCGCCGCGACCAACCTCAGTGCGAGCCTCCGTGCGGACATGGTTTGTTGGGAACGATGAGATGATGTTTCGAAACATAGGTGAACGATCTGACGGTATCGCGATAGCTACGGCGATGGACTCTCTACTAATGTTAGCTAGACGCGTATATTTTCGAACGTCCTGGGCATTACAACGCGCATCGGGTGTCTCTATAATAAGTGGTGAACCCGTCCGCCGCGCCGCCCAGGTCCGGGAGCCAACCGCCCCCGGGCACCAAGCAAGATCTTACAAGAATGAAAAACAAGAATTTTACGAACCCCACCCACACATCCATGTCGAAGACGCCGCTTACATGCCGGCGCTCTTCTGCATGGAGTTGATCTGGTCGAGGAGGATCAGGGTGAACATCGCGTGGGGCGCGATGCGGACGTAGTAGGTGGGGAACCCGGTGTAGAACTTGAGGGGTCCGCCCGCGGCCATCGTCTTGGCGCAGCAGTCGCCGAAGCCCTTGAACGGAAGAGTTCCGTCGGGGAGGGGCTTCTGCTTCTGGAGCTGGGTCTTGACGTAGTCGAAGGGGAGGGAGAAGAAGGACGCGAAGAAACCGGCGATGGACGACGCGCCGAGTGTGGCGGTGAACCCGGTGATGCCGTTCTCCTTCATCATCTCCTTGGCCTGGTCGTTGGACGCGAGCATGCCCATGTTGAGCGCCATGGCGCGAATGGAGGTGGTGCCGGCGCCGGTGAAGAGGCCGCCGATGCCCTCCTTCTTGACGGTGTCCGAGAGCGCGTGGACGACGCCGGTGTAGTTGCGACGCTCGGCGACGGGGAGGGTCTTATCGGCCTGCATGCGGATCAGGGAGAGATCCGCGGGGGAGCCGAAGATGGCGCCGAGGCCGCCGGCGGCGAGACCGGCGCCGGCTTTTTGCGCGAGGGGCAAGGGAGCGCCCTTGTTCATCTCCTTGAGGTAGTCGACGAGCTTGGCGTGGATGCCGAGGCGCGCGGTGGTGTAGGTGGCCTGGCGGAGAAGACCGGCGGAAAGACCCTGTTTGTGGATTGGTTCGATCAGGTCAGCGACGGACAAGTGATGGTTCTACCGGTATTCGGAACGCGTCTTTTGGGAGTGTTTGAGAGGGTGCGGGGGCGGATGGGTATTAGGGATCGGGCGCGTACCGTGTAGAGGGCGCCGAAGCCGTCGTTCTTGATGATACCCGCGGCGACGCCCAAGGGACCGCCGGTGGCACCGAGCTGAAGGCGAACCTGTGCGTGTGAATCGGGGTGGAGTGGGTGGAAGGTCAGGCGGTGACACACCAATCATCGGGACCGGCGTGGGTGTGTTTTTCCTCAATCCGGCGCGCGCGATCGCGTTCGTACCTTGACGATGTCGAGGGGCTGGATGATGCACGTGGCGCCCATACCGGAGAGGCCACCGTTCATGAACGGCTTGACGGCCTTCCAGGTCGCGTTATCCTTGAGAGACATGGCTGGAGGGAGGTGGAGGTGCTAGATTGCGGTGAAGAGTGTTTGGCCGCCGCTTCGAGAGCCAAAGAGGCTCCGTGGCCAATAAAATCGAGAGGATTTCGAGATCTTCACCTGCTGGCCCTTTGTTTGCGGTTCACAAGCAAATGGTTAGGTCAAATCGGAAATCTCGTAATTGAAACTTAAAAACGACGTCCGCGTACGCGCAAATAGTGACGGCGACAGCATCGAGGAGACGAGCACCTTTAGGGTTCTTCCGGGCCTTTGCCGCGCCCCTACGCAGATCGCACGGCGGCGACCCGACCACGTTCAATCGACGATGGTGCTCGGTGAGCTGGGCTCCGCCCTCGCCGGCGCGCTGCGCAAGCTGGGCGAGCACACCGTCGTGGACGAGGAGGTCATGGACGCGTGCCTCAAGGAGGTCACCAAGGCGCTCCTACAGGCGGACGTCAACGTGCAGTACGTGGTGCAGATGAAGAAGAACATCGTGAAGCAGGTGAACATCCAGGAGCTCGCGGCGGGGTTGAACGCGCGGAAGCTGCTGGAGAAGGCCGTGTTCAACGAGCTGGTGAACATGCTCGAGGGCGGCGAGACGGAGGTCAAGGAGAAGTTCGTCCCGAAGAAGGGCAAACCGAACGTGGTCATGTTCGTCGGCCTGCAGGGATGCGGCAAGACCACGACGTGCACCAAGTACGCCTACCACTGGCAGAAGAAAGGATACAAGCCCGCGCTCGTGTGCGCCGATACTTTCAGGGCCGGTGCCTTCGATCAGCTCAAGCAGAACGCCACCAAAGCCAGGATCCCGTTCTACGGATCCTACACCGAGACGGATCCCGCTAAGATCGCGGCGGATGGAGTGGAACGGTTCAAAGATGAGAAGAACGACCTCATCATCGTGGACACGTCGGGACGGCACAAGCAAGAAGACTCGCTGTTCGAGGAGATGCGACAAGTGGCGGCGGCGGTGCAGCCGGACATGACCATCTTCGTCATGGACTCGTCCATCGGTCAGGCTGCGCAAGATCAGGCCAAGGCGTTTAAAGCCACCGTGGACGTCGGATCCGTGATCATCACCAAGCTCGACGGGCACGCCAAGGGTGGCGGCGCCATCTCCGCCGTCGCAGGCACCAGGTCGCCCATCGCGTTCATCGGGACCGGTGAGCACATCGACGAGTTTGAGGCTTTCGATACCAAACCGTTCGTGTCGCGTTTACTGGGCCTCGGCGACTGGACCGGGTTCATCGACAAGATCAACGACGTTATACCGATGGACCAGCAGCCGGAGCTGATGGACAAGCTCGCGGCTGGGCAGTTCACGATGAGGATTTTGTACGAGCAGTTCGCCAACATCCAGAAGATGGGCCCGATGAGTTCGGTCATGAGCATGATCCCCGGCATGGACGGCATGTTACCCAAGGGCCAGGAGAAGGCGTCGCAGGCTAAGATCAAGCGGATGATGTGCCTGATGGACTCCATGACGGACGAGGAGCTTGATACCACGACGCTCAAGATCCTCCAGGATCCTAAGCGGATGGAACGCATCGGGCGGGGCGCGGGTCGGGGACCGGGCGACGTCGTGGAGCTCATGGAGGAGTACAAGCGGATGTCGAAGATGATGGGGAAGATGAAGGGGATGAAGATGCCGAAGAAGGGTGGGTACGGTCAGTCGCAGGCCATGAACCAGAACCTGAGCCAGATGGCGGGTGCCATCCCGCCGCACATGCTGAAGCAGATGGGCGGCATGTCGGGGTTACAGAACATGATGAAGCAGCTGGAGGGCAAGGACATGGGGAAGATGATGCAGCAGATGGGAGGAATGAAAGGAATGAAGGACATGATGAAGGGCATGGGAGGGATGTGATCCCTCATACGTAGTCTTTTTGTAATCCACCACACATCGCGTCGAACGAAAGTCTCACCCGTTGCTCGTGTTGAAGTAAGAGTTAGGCGTCCAGTCAAGTCCAGTCCGACGAGGAAAACAACCCTAGAACCTACGCATCGACGTGGCCGACGCTCACTTCAGACGGCGCATGTTGGGCGCCGCGGCGAGGGCTGGAACACGGTTACGACAGCGAGCGGCGTCGGTGACCCTCTCCTGGAACGGCATGTCGACCGCGGCGGCGACACCGGGCATCACGTCGGCGCGTACGCACGTCGTCGCCCGGGCATCATCATCGCGCGCCACGGGACCCTCACAGTCCCATCCCACGCGCCTTTGGCCTGGGCGGCCCGTCAACGCGCGCCGCGGGTACGTCCACGTCACCACCCGCGCGTCATCCTCGGACACCGACGCCGCATCCACCGCGGAGTCCACCGCGGGCAGCACGGTGAGCGAACACGCGCGCGGATACGGCACCGTGGTCACCTCCCAGGCGAACTTTCTCCGCGTCGTCGTCACCAGAGAAAGCATGACGCAGGCGCACCTCGACGAACGCGCGCTGCAGCTCACGAACGCCATGGACCGCGCGTCGCAGGCGGGTAAAACGGCGGATGTCGCCAAGCTCCAGGAAGTTCTCGCGGACGAAGGGCCGTACGAACTCCTATGCGTGGTCAGGGCGCTCCTCAAGAAGATCAAGCAACGCGTCTTAGTCGGCGACGCGGTGGATGTCTTAGGGATCGATTGGGTGGACAGACGAGCCATGGTGGAGACTGTGCACACGCGACGGTCGTCCCTGGTGGACCCACCGGTGGCCAACGTGGACCACGCGCTGCTCGTGTTCGCGCTGGAACGTCCGCCGCTGGAAGCCAAGCAGCTCACGCGGTTCCTCGTCAGCATGGAAGCGACGGGGGTGCCGTTCACGCTGGTGCTGAACAAGTGCGACTTGTGCGACGAGACGACGCGCGCGGACTGGGGCGCGCGGCTGGAGCAGTGGGGGTACTACCCGCGGTTCGTGAGCGTGGCGACGGGTGAGGGGGTGGATGAGCTGGAGGCTGAGCTGGCGGTCGGGATGTCGCACAACCGCGCGCTGGACGGAAGGGGCGATGGAGTCGGATCCATCGATGGCGACGACGACGAGGATGAAGAAGATGAGGGAAGGACTTCAGACGCCGGCGTCGCGCCCCGTTCGGTCACCGTGCTCGCGGGTCCCTCGGGCGTGGGTAAGTCATCGCTGATCAACAGGCTGCGCGCGGGGTCCAAGCTCGCGGAGGCACTCGCCGCCGCGGGCGAACTCGAGGAGGAGGACGGCGACTGCGCCATCATCGGCAAGGACGATGCAAACGAGCTCGAAGGCGACGATGATAACGACACGGATGACGAGGACACGTACGAAGACGCCGTTAACCGCTTCATCACCGACGTGGACATATCCGGCGGCGGCGGCGGCGCGCGCGGGTCCATCACGCTGGACGGCCTGGAGCTCCAGAGCGTCAAGGCGGTGTCGTCAAAGCTGGGGCGGGGACGGCACACCACGCGGCACGTCACTTTACTCCCGCTCAAATCAGGCGGATTACTCGCCGATACCCCCGGCTTCGGCTACCCGTCCCTCACCTCCATCACCACCAACACCCTGCCCGATTGCTTCCCGGAGATTGTCCGAGCCAAGTCAGAGCGTGGCGCGTGTAAGTTCAGCGACTGTACCCACAGGGACGAGCCGGGGTGCGTCGTGGATGAGGTGATGCCGTGGGAAGAGGACCGCTACGACTTTTACGCGGACATGTTCGACGAGGTGGCGGCGATTGAAAAGGTTGAACGCGAGCGAGGTAAACGCGTGAGCGAGCAGCGGACCAAGTACAAGAGCGGCAAGGGTGGTAACCAGGGAGGCGGTGGGGGTGCCGGTTCATCTTCCGCGGGCGGGAATGGATCGAAGGAGTCCAAGCGGAACGCGAGGAGGAGCGAGGCGTCGAGGGACAACGCTCGGATGGAGGCCAAGTTGGAGACCAAGACGCACAGGCGGCAGAGCCGGCGGAGTAGGAACATGGAGACGAACGCCATCGAGGCACGGGACCTGTCGGAGTGGGACGATGAGGACGAGGACGAGTGAGTCGGCGTTTAGTGTTGTGTAATCGTGAGTACCTCCGCGGCGTTACTCTCGAGAAAAGTCAAGGTTCAGTTTCCACGCAGTCATCACTCGTCCGTCTCTCTATCTTCCCGGTGGAATCTCACATCAAATCTCACACTGGGTGGTCGCCATGGCGGGCGAGGTGACGCCCCCGCACCCGAACTGGTGGGAAGATGAGGGTCGATGGGAGAAGGAGCACGAGTGGCGCATACCGCAGTTCCACAACGCGGGCGCGCGGGGCAAACGGCTCTACTCCCACACGTTCATGGCTGGCGGATGCCCGTGGCGACTGTCGCTGTACCCTCGAGGCAACGCGAGCATGAAGGGTTCGAGGGACCACGTCGGGCTGTACCTAGAAGCCGCGGACGCGACGTCCGCGCCCGTGGGATGGAGACGATTCGTGGAGTTCAGGCTCGCCATCATCAACCACAAGGTGCGTCTCACGTCTCGCACACGCGCCCCGCCCGTCGCCTCCGTCGGCGCCCATTTTTCCCGCTCGCGTCGTATCGTGGTTTTATTTTCCTCGGGACCGCCGACGCGGGGCGAGCCTCCCGGCGGCGCCCGTCGCGATCCCGGGTGGGTTTCGAGCCCGCGTCGATGACCACACCGTGTCGTACGCACTCGGGGATGGCCCGACGCGCGCTATCGGGACGATCCCCCGCGTCCCACGAAGCGATCTGGGCGCACCCCAGCGCCGACACCACATTTACCGGCCAGCCCCGCCAGCTTCCACGAAAAACTAACTCTCGAACCCCATCTTCCTCCCACCAACACCCAACGTACCCAGGATTCGACCAAGACGGTGTGGCGCAGCGGGCAGCACGAGTTCAACGGCGACACCAGCGACGGCACGTGGGGCTACTCACAGTTCGCGGTGACAAACGCGATCACGTCGAAGGATGGCGGATTCGTCCGTGAAGGTGAGTCTATTTTAATTCTCGTATGGGCAATTAGACTGACGCCACGTGTGTTTTCTTTGAAGGAACCGACGGCGAAGTGACTCTCACCGCCGGCGTCGCCGTGCGATGGACGCGGCGGCAGGGATCCGAGGTGGACACCCGGGGCAGCGCCACGCTCTTCGGCGTCGTCGCGGGTACGCTCGGAGGATCGGACGTGAAGGACTGGCGTACATCGGAGACGGGTTTGACGCTCCCCGATTGGATCAGGCGGAAATACGAGCTGGGCGCGGAGACGCACGCGCGGTCCAACGCGCCGTCCGCGGCGCTCTGGGCGTTCCCGCGCGACGTCTGCATGGAGAGCCACTACCCCGCCGGCGTCCCTGACGAGTTCGTCACCGCGGACCTGGCGGACTGGGCACCCGGGGGAGGCGAGCCGTATCTGCGGTTGGACCTCATGGACCTTCCGAGTCCGATGCGAACGCCGCTGGTGGATAAGATGGTGGATAAGGACCACGACTGGGGCCCGAACGGCAGCGGCGAGGACCGCGTGTTCTTCGACATCATCCGCGCGATGCGCACGATACGAAACGGCGCGGTTTCCCCGCTTGAATGCTCCGGCTTGTGGACCGCGCCCGTGTGCCGGACGCTACTTCAAGTCGCGCCGATGGGCGCCGAGTTGCACTGGCAGACCCAAGCGTTGATCGACGGCATCCTGACCGACGTGTTGGTTCGGCTGTGTCGCGCGGCGGCGGAGGTGTACGCGACGCACGCGCTCACCGGGGAGATGAAGCGGAAAGACGAAGGGTGCGATCGGCTGGTTCGCGTCGAGAAGGAGCACAGCGAACCCTCCACGTTACCGAAGGGTTCTTCCCGAACGGCGGCGTACCAGGAGACGTACGCGTCCATCGTGCACCCGGATGACCCGGACGCTGGGACCAAGGTGTACCCGCCGTACCCGGAGGACTACCTCGACGGCAAATTGCGTCCCTTGATCCGCGAGCCGATTGAAAAACCGTCGAGTTCGACCAAGGACGGCAAGGACGGCAAGGACGGTAAGGACGGCGCCGCCGCCAACAAGAGCGCGTCGAAGGACGACGACGGACTCGGCAGCGACTCCGACGACGACACTTCGAGCTCCGTGCCGTCGTTGGTCGAGTCCGACGACTCGGACTCGGACGCGGGGGAGTCAAAGGGGGAGTCAAAAGGGGAGTCAAAAGGGGAGTCAAAAGGGGAGTCAAAGGCGACCATCGCAGACGAGTCTAAATCTACGCCGACCCACCTCGGGGCGGAGCACGTGCAGGCTGCCATGTGGCGCGTGTTCCCCACCGACCTCGCGACGCACGGCATGAACGAGATCAAGGATGCGCTCGAATACAACTGCGGCATGTGGAAAGTGCTCGGTAAGAAAGAACCGGAGGATCCCAACAAGATCGTCTTCCATCCCACTTTGGTGCACGCCGCGGCGAGCGAGATATTCACGCATCTCAAGGATGGACGCGGCACTCTGCGTTACCCGGAGGGCGACGCGGTGAAGGTCAAGCAGGTGGACGTGGCGGTCAACACGCTGCTGCCCTACTGCACCTCCGCGGCCAAGGCGTACATGGCGGCGGTGCTGGACTACCTCTCGGCGGAGTTGGTGGAGGTGGTGCGTTTCTTATTTGCGTTTACAATTTGAGTTTCTTTTTATTTCCGTACGGGCGATTAGACTGACGTCGTGTTTTGTTCTGTTACAGGCGCACCAAGCGGCGCAGACCGCCACGTACCACCGCAAGGTCAAGGCGCACTGGGACGAGCTGGAGAAGGGTGGTAAGATGGGCGACGTCTCGGAGAAGGACCGGAAACAGTTCGAGAAGGACACGTGGCGGAAGGAGGGAAAAGAGCCCAACTTTGTCCTCCCCGCGCACCTCGCGAGCGCGCTGCGGAAAGATAAGGAGCTCGGAACGAACCTGGCGGCGGCGGCGTCGCTGCCTTTCTCCGGGGTCTCCTACGCGTCCATGATGTCGCTCTACACGCCGCCGCAACCGGCGGCGAAGAAGACGATTCAGAAGAAGAAAGCGGACGCGCAGCTGGACAGCGCGTGGCAAAAGGAGCTTCGCAAGCGGCAGAAGGAGGAGGCCAAGAAGGAGGCTGAGAAGCGCAAGAAGGAGGAGAAGGAGAAGGAGAAGGAGCGCCGGCGAATGGGAAAAATCGCCGAGAAGGAGGCCAAGCGGGGCACGGAGAAGGATCGACGCGAGAACGACAACGGGACACCCGCGGACGACGAGGTGACGCGGCTCATCGCCGCGCGGGTCAAGGCGCGAATCGAGAAGAAACAGGAGGAGATTGGAACCGACACGGACGCGGGCCTCGCGGGCGGGACCACGCTGATTGGAGAATGCGCCGCGAAGAGATTCCATTTTTTCGAACAGATTCCAGGCAGCGCGGATTGCTGCATGGAATGCCTGCCGGACATCGCCGACGGCTTCGGCAGCGTCGAGTGCCTGGTGCCTCTCGCGAGGTACGTGTACACGCAGTGCAAAGGCGGACATTGCGCGGCGGTTCACGCGCGATGTTTCCCGAAATTCGCCAGGCAACTCGCGTTCAAGAACAAGGACGGCGGCGAGCAAAAGTACGCGAACTACCCAACGATGGCGGATATGAACAAGATACCGTACAACGAGGGCAGCGGCGACATCGGCCCCGGTTGGTTCCCGCCGGACGCCACCGGGTGTCCGATGTGTTTGTTGGATTGTTTCAAGGGCGCGAGGAGTGAGCCGCCGGAGAGACTGATCCGCGCGGAGATGTGGAGCCGGGGTACTAAGACCGACATCCTCGGCCTTGAGCCCCCCGATCCCGTTCCCACGCAACAGGAGTCTACGGAGCTGTTGGATCCGGAACCCAATCCGGAGACGACTCCGGAGACAACCCCGGAGAAGAAAAAAAAGGAGAAGAAGAAGAAAGAGCCCAAACCGGAGCTCACCGCCGAGGAACTCGAGGCGCTCGCCCAGGCGAACGAGGAAGCCGCGCGCGAGAAGAAGGAACGAGAGGCGGCGGTCAAGGCTAGGAAGGAGGCGGAGGCTGAGGAGCGGCGGCGGGAGAAGGCTGAGAAGATGGCGGAGGCGCAGCGCCGCGCCGAGGCGAAAGCGACGGATGAAGCCAGAGCCGCCGCCGAGCGCACCGCCGCCGCCGCCCGCGCCGTCGCCGCGCAGCTCGAGGAACTCGAGGACGACGAGAACAACGACGACGACGAAGCCGCGCTGAAGGCTCAGCGTAAACGCGACAAGAACAAGGAGAAGAAGGCGCGGAAAAAGGCGGCGGCCAAGGCGGAGAGCCAGAGCGGCGGCGGCGTCGAGGGAGGATCGTTCACCGGGAACGACTCCCCCGCGTCCTCCTCGGTGTCCACGTCCACGAACGCCGCCTCGTTGACCACCACGGCGACGTCCACGACGTCCAACAACACCTCCTCGCTATCGGCGCACACGCGCGACGGGTCCGCGAACGGGCCCGAGGCTCTCGGCTCTGGCCTCGGCGGACAAAACCTTCCGCCGGGGTTCGCCCACGCGCACACCGCCGGCCCTACTTCGGAGTCCGGATCCGCGGACGGGTTCATCGGAGACGCGCCGGGGGTCGGAGGAGGCGGGACGGGACGACACGAACGACGGGAAAAGGTTCTCGACCGCATCCGATCGGAAGTCGACGACGGCGAACAAGTTATGCGACAAAACGATGACGAACGACGGCGACAAAATGATCGGTACCAGCCGCAGCAGCAGCGGCCGCCCGCACGGACGTCCGTCCGCGACAGGCTCACCCTCGCGAGGCGCATCGTCGTGCTGAACATCCCCGACGGCGTCACGCGCGAGCGACTCGCGATTCGCATCGAGAGCGAACTCGCGAGGTACGCGGCGGATCTCGACGAGACACCGCCGTTGGTCCTCGGCGTGAATCTCACCGCCGCCGGTGAAACATCAACATCCCAATCCGGCATGTGCGCGGTCGTGGACCTGAAGACGTGCACCGTGACGCAGGCGGCGCTCACACTTCGCATATCGACACCGGGCGGTGAGGTGTTGGCGACGAAGAAGCCGGACGACGCGCCCGCCGTGCGCGACCCGCCCGGCGAGGTGACGGATGCGATCAACGCGGCGATTGAACGCGGCGCGCTCACCAACGACGACATGTGCCACGACGACGCGTGGGAGTCGCTGCACCTGGTGGACGCAAACACGGTCCTTGCCCTGGCTCAGTCGTTGAGCGCGAGTGACGGGTTGGCGGGCGCGGGGGGTGGCGCGTTCGTGGACGCGTTGGATCGGGC
>Ga0209425_10006996_pt1 | contig 10695 bp, 11 predicted proteins | sample COG_05_FD_184749 | JGI IMG/M metagenome (GOLD analysis project Ga0209425, IMG submission 184749) | Pelagic Microbial community sample from North Sea - COGITO 998_met_05 (SPAdes) (version 2) | ecosystem: Environmental > Aquatic > Marine > Neritic zone/Coastal water | place: Helgoland, sampling... | reverse complement strand
TCAAAGATGTGTATTAAAGGAAACAAGGGTATTAATCTTAAAAAACCAAAATATCTAATTAATGAAATTGAATATTTTTTTGCTGAAGATCAAGGTAGATACATAATTGAAGTTGAAAAGAATAATCTTAAAAAAGTGATTGATATTTTAAATAAAAATGCAGTACATTATGATGAACTTGGAACAATTAATGAAAATGAATTATTTATTAATGAAAAGACAAAAGTATCAATTGACGAATTAAGAACATCGAATACAAGTTGGTTAAAAAATTATATGAGTAAATAATGGCAATGGATTTGAAAGAAATTGAAAGTTTGATTAAAGAAGCATTATCAGATGCTACAGTTGAAATTCAAGATTTAGCTGGGGATGGCAATCATTATTCAGCAACAGTAACTTCTGTTCAATTTTCTGGTAAAAGCAAAATTGAACAACATAAAATGGTATATAATTCTCTTAAAGGTAAAATGGGAAATGAATTACATGCACTAGCGATTAAAACAAAGGAGCAATAATGGACGATAATACAAAAAATTTAATTCAAAATCATATTGATAATAATGAAGTATGTTTATTCATGAAGGGAACACCTGATGCTCCTCAGTGTGGTTTTTCAATGGCTGTGTCAAACATGCTAAAAATTCTTGAAGTTAATTTTCAAGGCGTAAATGTTTTAGAAGATCAAAGCGTTAGGGAAGGAATTAAAGTATTTAGTGACTGGCCAACTATACCACAATTATACATCAAAAAAGAGTTTGTTGGTGGTTGTGATATAGTCAAAGAAATGTACGAAAATGGTGAACTTAAGAAAATTTTAGAAGATAAGCAAATCAAATTTAAGAAATAATTTTTTTTTCAAAAAAAGCTACATCAGAATTTTCTGTATTTCCTTTATATTCAAAAATTTTTTTGTTATTTTTAATTATATCCTTAATTGTATTTTGTGAGATTAATTTTGAATTAATAATCTCATTTTTATTAATTTTCATAATTAATTCACTAACTTTTAAATCATTAACATCGTTTAAATGATTAAAATAATTTGGAAATTTATAATCTTCAATTATATAAAATCCCCCACTACTTACATGTTTATAAAAAAAATCTAATGCTTTTAGTTGATCACTTAATTTATGTGAACCATCATCAATTATTACATCAAATTTTTTAATTGAATTATAAAAATCAATTTTTAATAGTAAATTTGATATCATTTTTTTATCAGAAGTGTTTACTCCAAAAGTGTGAATTTTTTTTGATGAATATTTGAAATTTAATAAATTTATATCTAAACAATAAATTTCAGCATGTGGAAAAAATTTTACAAATGCTGCAGCTGATGCACCTGCAAATGAACCTATCTCTAGAATTTTAATTTTTTCATATTTAAACTTACTTAAATGAGTTTCATAAAATTTTGCATAACCATGCCCCCTATCTTTACCATTATTTATGAAATTTGCTTTATCAGTATTATAATAGGAAAATAAATTATCTAATATATCGTCTTTAATAAGATCGTTATCTATATCAATTTTTTTTTTAAATTTGTAAAGAAAGTTACGTTTAATTAAACTAAAAAAATTCAATTATCTTGAATAGTATTCAATTACTAAATTTGGCTCCATAACAATTGGGTAAGGAACTTCTTCAAATTTGGGAACTCTAACAAATTTAACTTTTTTGTTTTTTTCATCCATTTGAATATATTCTGGTGTTTCTCTTTCTTTGTTAGCTAAAGCTATATCTATAATTGCAAGTTGTTTAGATTTATCTCTAATTTCTATAGAATCTTCTTCTTTGACTATATAGCTTCCAATATTAACTTTTTTTCCATTAACTTTAACGTGGCCGTGGTTAATTAATTGTCTTGCAGAAAATATTGTAGTTGCGAATTTAGCTCTGTAGATAACTGCATCTAGTCTTCTTTCAAGTAGACCAATTAAGTTTTCACTAGTGTCACCCTTAAGCATAACAGCTTTTTTATAAATATTTCTAAATTGTCTTTCATTAATATTACCGTAATAAGCCTTAAGTTTTTGCTTGGCTTGCAATTGAATTCCGTAATCTGAAGGCTTACCTTGTCTAGATTGACCGTGTTGACCTGGTCCATAAGCTCTAGTATTGAAAGGACTTTTTGGTCTTCCCCATAGGTTTACTTTTAGTCTTCTATCTACTTTATGTTTAGAGTTTAATCTTTTTGTCATTTGATATTGGGGTTTATAAGCTTACAGAATATTTTGTCAATCAACGTTTTTTACCCAAACTAGCGAATACACTAGATAATATACGAGTTTCTTTAGCTGACAACTCCATTCTGTAGAAAATATTTCTAAGATTTTCTAACATAACAGGTTTCTTCTCTTTTGGTTTAAAAAAGTTTATTTCATCTAAATTTTGGACACATAGATTAGTCATAGAATGTATCTCTTTTTTAGAGGCAGCTATAATTTTGTTGGATTTTTTGAAATTAGATTTTTTAGTTTTAATTATACTTGAGACATATTGGGCAATAATAATTAAACTATGAGATAGGTTTAAAGATTTAAATTCAGGATTGGTAGGGATTTGCAATGTATAATTTGCAAAACTAACCTCATTATTCGACAAGCCTGATGCTTCAGATCCAAAAAGAAATGCTACTTTTTTTGTAAAATCAATTTTTTTTAAATCTTCTAATTGAATATGCTTAATGTTTTTGTTTCTAAATCTTGCAGATGTTGCAATCACATAATCTATATCTTTTATTGCAGGTTCTAAATTATTAAATATTTTACTTTTATTAATAATGTTTTTAGCACCGACAGAGGTTGCTAAAATTTTATCATTAGGAAAAATAGGTTTTGGATCAACAATAGATAGTTTTTGAAAATTAAAATTTTTCATACCTCTGGCACAGGCTCCTATATTTTCTGATAATTGGGGCTTATGTAAAATAAAAGTAATATTATTTGCTGACATTATTAATGATAAATCAAAACCTATAAACTTGCTGGAGCCTTATCTTTAAATAATTTATAATCCAAACTGTCAACTAATGCTTTAAATGACGCATCAATTATATTTGGTGAAACACCAATAGTAAACCAGTTAACACCTTTAGAATCTGTACTTTCAATTGAAACTCTAGTTACAGCTTCAGTACCTGTATTTAAAATTCTTACTTTATAATCAACTAATTTTAAATCTTTTAAATACTCTGAATATTTTGCAAGTTTATTTACATTTTTTCTAATAGCATTATCCAAAGCATTTACAGGACCATTACCTTGCCCCTCACACAATATTTTCTGTCCATCTACTTCTAATTGAGCTTTTGCATGTGAAATAATTTCACCAGTGTTATCTTTTTTAACAGTAACATCATACTCATTGATTAATATATATCTTGGAATATCACCTATCAATCTTCTAGCTAATAATTCAAATGAAGCATCTGCTCCATCGTAACTATATCCAATAAACTCTCTATCTTTTACTTCCGCTAAAAGTTTTTTAATTTTTGGATCATCTTTTTTAATTTTTATACCAATTGATTTTAATCTGGACATTATATTTGATTGTCCAGCTTGATCTGAAACTACAATGTTTCTTGAATTCCCAACTTCCTCCGGATCAATATGTTCGTATGTTTTTGGATCTTTTTGGACTGCTGATACATGCATTCCCCCTTTATGCGAAAAAGCTGATGCTCCCACATAAGGTAAGTGTTTGTTAGGTTTTCTATTTAATAATTCATCCAATAATCTCGAGCATTGAGTTAAATTTTTTAAATTTTCACGTTTAATATTAAGTTCAAATTTCTCAAAAAAATCTTTCTTTAAAAATAATGATGGAATTAAAGACATTAAATTTGCATTACCACATCTCTCTCCAAGTCCATTAATTGTACCTTGTATTTGTGTGACTCCAGCCTGAACTGCAGCCAAACTATTAGCTACAGCATTTTCTGTATCATTGTGCGCATGAATTCCTAAATTTTCTCCTGGAATAAACTTTGTCACTTCAGATACAATTTTTGATACCTCGTGTGGGAGAGTTCCTCCGTTTGTATCACATAGAACAATCCATCTAGCGCCTTGGTCATGTGCAGCTCTTAAACACTTTAAAGCATATTGTGGATTAGATTTATATCCATCAAAAAAATGTTCGGCATCAAACATGAATTCTTTACCTGAACCAACTATATGTTTGGCACTTTCACTAATATTTACTAAATTTTCCTCATTAGTAATTCCAAGAGCAACATCAACTTGAAAATCCCAAGATTTTCCAAATAAACAAATAGATGAACTTTTAGAGTTAACTAATGACGCAAGCATTGGATCATTTTCAGCACTATGCTCTGATTTTTTGGTCATACCAAATGCAGTTAATTTAGCATTTTTAAAACCATGATTTTTATTGAAAAATTCAGTGTCAGTAGGATTAGCTCCTGGCCAACCACCTTCAATATAATCAACACCTAAATTATCTAGTGATTTTGATATTTTCTCTTTATCATCAATTGAAAAATCAACTCCTTGTGTTTGAGCACCATCTCTTAACGTGGTATCAAAAATATATAGCTTTACCTTACTCATTTAAATTTCCAAATTGTTTTACCATCTTTATCTTCTATTAAAACACCTTTATCTAAAAGATAATCCCTAATATCATCTGCTTCTTTATAATTTTTATCTGCTCTAGCTTTATTTCTAAGTTCTATCTTGTTTGCTATTTCTGTCTCTGAAATATCTACTTTACCTTTTTTATAATTTAGCCACTCCTCTTTAGTTTCCTGAAGCAAACCTATAAAATTACAAGCTGAATTAAATATTTGTTTATCTTTATCATTTCCTTTAATTGCTTTGTCATAAAGTTTATGTAAATTTGCAATATAACCAGGTGTATTGATATCATCATATAATGGTTGAATAATTTCATAATCTAATTTTTTGTTTGAAGAAAAATATACATTATACCATTTATCAATGGTGTTTTGACAATCCTCTAACAATTTATCACTCCAATCTAATGGCTGTTTATAGTGAGCGCTTATTAAAGCTAATCTTAAAACTTGTCCGCTGACTTTATTTCTAAAATCTTTTATTTTTAAAATATTTCCCTGAGATTTTGCCATTTTTTCGTTAGACATAGTAATGAATGCATTGTGTATCCAAAAATTTGCAAAAAATTTTGTTTCATTAGCACATCTTGATTGTGCTATCTCATTTTCATGATGTGGAAAAATTAAATCTATCCCTCCACCATGAATATCAAACTCGTTACCTAAAAATTTTTTAGACATTGCAGAACATTCTAAATGCCAACCAGGTCTGCCTCTGCCCCATGGAGAGTTCCAAGAAGGTTCATTTTCTAAAGAAGGTTTCCATAACACAAAATCTTCTGAATTTTTTTTATTATCACTTATTTGAATTCTAGATCCAGCAATCAATTCATCTAGTTTTTTATTTGATAATTGACCATAGTCTTCAAATTTTTTTACTTCAAAATAAACATGTTCATTATTATTGTAGGCAAACCCTTTTTTAATTAATTCAGAAATCATCTCAATCATTAAATCTATATGATCTGTCGCTTTAGGTTGATGTGTTGGATTTTCACAATTCAAATAATCACAATCTTCACTAAAACTTTTAATTACTGTATTTGTTAGATCAGAAATAGATATTTTTTTTTCGTTAGATGACTTAATTATTTTATCATCTACATCTGTGATATTTCTAACATATGTAACCGATGAAAACTTACTCTTAAGGATTTTAAAAAGTATATCAAAGATAACTAATGGTCTAGCATTACCAATATGTGGATCATCATAAACGGTAGGACCACAGACATACATGCCTACATTATTCTTATCTATTGGAATAAATTTTTCTTTTTTGTTACTAAGATTATTTGTTAATAAAATATCTTTATTCATCATTTTAGAAATATACTTAATTTGAAGATTTGTGAATCTATTTGATTAATTAGGAATTTTGCATACTGGAATTGGCTCCATTTTATGCAAATTTTGTTTTCTTATTGTTTCGTATTTAGCTCTATTAGGTGAATTTGGATTATCCATAGCTTCTTCTAATTCCTGATACTGTAGACCAAGTTGACCTTCATCAGTTCGACCATCATCCCATAATCCATCTGTTGGAGCTGCTTCAATTATTTCCTTCAAAATTCCAAGCTCTTTTCCTATTTCCCATATTTCTGTTTTATTACAATCAGCTATTGGAGAAATATCAACTCCACCATCACCATATTTTGTGTAAAAGCCTACTCCAAAATCTTCAACCTTATTGCCAGTACCAACAACAATACCTTTGTTTGCTGCTGCTACCTGATAGAGGGTAGTCATTCGTAATCTTGCTCGAGAATTTGCCATTCCATGTTCATTATCAAATTTAGATAAACTAGATGAAAATGCTAAAAATAACTCATCTAAATCTATTGTGTGTGCTTCAACATTATCAAATTTATTAACCAACCACTCTTGGTGTTTTAAGCTTAAATCATGTTGTTGAGATTTTTGTTTAATTGGCATTGATAGGGCAATTGTTTTTATTCCAGTCATTGCACTTAAGGTGCTTGAAACAGATGAATCTATTCCACCAGAAATTCCAATAACTAACGACTCAGCTTTACTTGGCATATTATTTACATAATCTTTTATCCAATTAGATATGTAATTTACTTTTTCTGAAGGATTCATAATTCTAAAATATTATCAGTTGGTATCTTTTACAATGTTTTAAGATGCCGCTCTATCTGCATTTTTAGAATAAGAGCTATTCTTTTTAATCTCATCAGAAATTAAAAAGGCTAATTCTAATGCTTGGTTAGCATTTAATCTTGGATCACAATGAGTGTGATATCTAGAAGATAAATCTTTCTCTGATATTTTTTGAGCTCCACCAATACATTCTGTTACATTTTGACCTGTCATTTCAATATGCAAACCTCCAGCGTAACTTCCTTCACTTTGGTGACAAGAAAACACATTTTTAACTTCTTTTAAAACACTATTGAAAGGTCTTGTTTTAAATCCTGTGGCAGCTTTAATAGTGTTTCCATGACATGGATCACATGACCAAATTACATTTAGACCTTCTTTTTTTATCGCTCTAATTAACTTAGGTAAATATTTTGAAACATTGTCAGCACCAAATCTAGAAATTAAAGTAATCTTGCCTTTTTCATTGTTGGGGTTAATTTTATTACAAAGGTTAATTAAATCCTCTGATTTTAGTGTTGGTCCACATTTAATTCCAATTGGATTTTCTATACCTCTGCAAAATTCAACATGTCCACCATCTAGTTGTCTAGTTCTATCACCAATCCAAACAAAATGTGCTGAAGTATCATGGTTCTCTCCTGTGGTAGAATCGGTACGAGTCATTGTTTCTTCAAATGGAAGTAATAATGCCTCATGAGATGTCCAAAAATTAACCGTCTTTAATCTTCTATTAAAATCAGAATTAATTCCACAAGCTTCCATAAAAGCTAAAGCATCAGCAATTCTATCCTCTAATTCTTTAAATCTTTTTAATTCAGGACTGTTTTTAATAAAGCCTAGATTCCAGGTATGAACATTTTTAAGATCTGCAAATCCACCATGGCAAAAAGCTCTAATAAGATTTAATGTTGCTGCTGATTGTGAATAAGCTTTAAATAATCTTTTTGGATCAGGAACTCTTGATTTTTCATTAAATTCCATTCCATTAATATTATCACCTAAATAACTTGGCAACTCTAATCCATCTTTAGACTCAACAGGTGAGCTTCTAGGTTTTGAAAACTGTCCAGCAATTCTTCCAACTTTGACAACTGGCAATGAAGCTGAATAAGTTAAAACCAATGACATTTGCAACATTAGTTTAAAAGTATCTCTAATATTGTCAGGATTAAATTCTGCAAAACTTTCTGCACAATCTCCACCTTGAAGTAAAAAAGCTTTTCCATCCACAACGTCTGCAAGCTGAGATTTTAAATGTCTAGTTTCTCCTGCAAATACTAAAGGTGGAAATGTAGCAAGCTTATCCAAAACACTATCCAATTCTTTTTTACTTGGATATTCGGGAATGTGTTTAACAGGATATTTTTTCCAACTATTTTTTTTCCAATTTTTCATATTCAACTCAAGATTGTTTTAACAGAGTTTAAGGTTTATTCAACAGTTACAGATTTTGCCAAATTTCTTGGTTTATCTATATCATAACCCATTTTAAGGGCTGAGTAGTAAGCAAGTTTTTGAAGTGGAATAGTCAGTAGAAATGGAAGTAAATCATCATTAGTATTTTCTACTTCAATAGTTTGCCAAATATTTTCAGAAATTATTTCATCTTTACTTTTATTTGTTATTAATAAAACTTTCGCCCCTCTTGCTATTACTTCCTGCATATTAGAAATAGTTTTCTTATAGTAGCTATCTCTAGGAGCTAAAACTACAACAGGCATCCCTTCCTCTATTAAAGCTAAAGGGCCATGTTTCATTTCACCTGCAGGATATCCTTCAGCGTGTATATAAGAAAGTTCTTTAAGCTTTAAAGCACCTTCAAGTGCTATTGGATAAGAAAAACCTCTTCCCAAAAACATAGAGCCTTTTGCTTCATTAAATGTAGATGATATAGACTGAATATCGTTGTCTATTAACAGTGTTTTTTCAATTAGGTTTGGTAAATTTTTTAGATCTTTAATTTTTTCATGATAAACTTTAATTTCTATTTCTTTTTTAAGAGAACCTAATTTTAAAGCTAAAATATAAAGTATTAGTATTTGACCTAAAAAAGCTTTAGTTGATGCAACTCCTATTTCTGGACCACAATGAATTGGTAAAACAAAATTAGAGTCTCGAGCAATTGAACTTTCAATAACATTAACCACAGCACAAGTTTTCATCTTATTTTTATTACATAAATCTAATGCAGCATACGTATCTGCAGTTTCACCAGACTGAGAAACAAATACATATAAAGTATCATCTTTAAACCTATTTTTTCGATATCTAAATTCAGACGCTATATCTATATTAACATCTAAAGTTGTTAATTCTTCAAACCAATATTTAGCCATTAAACATGAATGATATGCAGTACCACAACCTATTAGGGTTATTGATTTAATTTCATTAATTTTCCAGGGAAAGTTATAAATATTGATATCATCGTTAATATTATCAACATACTCTTTAATACCTGTTTTCAAGGTAGCGGGTTGTTCTTCAATTTCTTTAGCCATGAAATGTTTAAAATCGCCCTTGTCATAATTTTCTTCATTAGAGGAAAGTTCTAAAACTTTTTTATTAATCTTAACCCCTTGCTCATTGTAAAAATTCACTTGATCTTTTTTAATAATGCAAAATTCACCATCATCTAAGTAAGTGATTTTATTTGTCATTGATTTTAAAGCATAAGAGTCTGAACCCAAATAATTTTCATTGGGACCATAACCAACTGCTAAAGGAGAACCTCGTCTAGCACCAATTATTAGATCTGGTACATCTTTAAAAATAATACCAAGAGCAAAACTACCATGTAGCTGTTTTAAAGTTTTTGTTATTGCTTCTTGAATTTCAGATGTCTTTAAATTTTCTGTTATCAAATGAACAATAACTTCAGTGTCTGTTTGTGATTTGAAGACATGTCCTTTATTAACTAAATATTTTTTTAATAATGTTGAGTTTTCTATTATTCCATTATGAACAACAGAAACGTTATCAGATGAATGTGGGTGTGCATTTATACTATTAGGAATACCGTGAGTTGCCCATCTAACATGACCTATACCAGTATTTCCTGATAAATTTTTTAAATCAAAATTTTTTTCTAAATTATCAACCCTACCTTCTGATTTTACTTCATGAATAATTCCGTCAGATAATGTTGCAATACCCGCTGAATCATAACCTCTATACTCAAGTTTTTTAAGAGAATTAATGATGCTGGATGAAACAGATTTGTTGCTAGATATACCTATAATTCCACACATATATTATTTTCTTTTATAATTTTTAATTTCAATTTGTGATGATCTGGTCAAAGCTAAAGATTTCTTTTTTACATTTTTTGTAATCACAGAGCCAGCACCAACAATACTTTGTTTATTAATTGTTATCGGTGCTACTAAAGATGAATTAGATCCAATAAAAACATTATCTTTAATTTTAGTTTTACTTTTTTTAATTCCATCATAATTACAAGTAATTGTACCAGCACCAATATTCACAAATTTTCCAATTACACTATCACCAATATAAGATAAATGGTTTACTTTAGATTTTTTTCCAATAACACTCTTTTTAATTTCTACAAAATTTCCAATCTTAGAGCCTTCTTTTAAAATTGTATTGGGTCTAATTCTAGCGTATGGACCAATTTCTACTTTACTTTCAATTTTACAAGACTCTAAATGAGAAAAAGATTTAATAACTACATTGTTTCCAATTTTTACTTTTGATCCAATAACTACATAAGGTTCTATAATTACATTTTTTCCAATTTTAGTGTCGTTAGAAAAAAAAATTGTTTCTGGACCCATCATCTTAACGCCTAATTTCAAAAATTTATTTCTAAGCTTATCTTGGATATTTTTTGAATTTAATTCTTTCATTTTAAAATGCTTTATATTAAGAATATGTCTTAATTAATTCACATAATATTTCTTTAAAATACTTTTAAAATGAAGCAAAAATTT
>Ga0209425_10006994_pt1 | contig 10700 bp, 7 predicted proteins | sample COG_05_FD_184749 | JGI IMG/M metagenome (GOLD analysis project Ga0209425, IMG submission 184749) | Pelagic Microbial community sample from North Sea - COGITO 998_met_05 (SPAdes) (version 2) | ecosystem: Environmental > Aquatic > Marine > Neritic zone/Coastal water | place: Helgoland, sampling... | reverse complement strand
GATCTATCTCTGCACCAATAATGTAGATAAAGAAGCCTAGTCCAAATACACCATAGACGATGGACGGTACACCCGCCAAATTATTTACAGCAATTCGTATAGCGCGCGTAACAAATCCCTGCCGTGCGTACTCACGCAAGTAAACTGCAGCTACTACGCCGAAAGGCGTAACGAATACCGACATCAGCATCACCATCATTACCGTGCCGAATATAGCTGGAAAGATTCCTCCCTCGGTATTCGCCTCGCGCGGTTCAGCAGTCATGAATTCACCAAGCTTAGAAAAGTAGGTTAGCAGTTTAGAGAATGGCCCCATCTGATTAGGCTTATAGGCCCGCACAATATCTGCGAAGACAATCTCTATTTCCTGCTCGTTGGCTGCAAGAAAAATCGCCGAGTCCCTATTCACTGTCTCGTACAGCGCTATGAGTTTACGCTGGAGGACCCCGTATTCGGCATTTAGCTCTTGCCTGCGTGCTGCGATCTCGGTCGTAGTCTCTGGCGATTCTTCTCCATCCAGCTGTAGCCGGCGCTCACGCAGCCTTAGTCGCTCCATGGCATAGTTAATCAGACCTATCTCTTCATTTTCTATCACATAGATATCGTCGCGAATATTCAGTGCCCGATCCAAACGACGATTAAATTCGAACCATCTGTTCGCTTCGATATCCAGAGCCTCACCTGAGAACGCGATCGGCACACCGTCCTGATGGATAGCTTCTAAGAAGCCGTAGAAATTACCCCATTCGCGCCTTTCCATTGCTACAACTTCCAAAGGATACTCTACGTCTTTAACAAAATCGCTGAGAGCCCAAGTAAAGTCTGCCCCAGTAAGATCTCGATTGCCCAGTTTTAATAACTGCCTTTCGTAGAAGTCTTGCGTCTCGTCTATCGGAATACCCGAGGATGCGATCTGCCCTGCTACGACCATCTCACTCTCAACAAACTCACCAATGAGCTGCGTCGTAAGCAGCTCACCAGTTGAAGTCGGAGGTGCGTAATTGGCCTGCAATACATCTCTAGGCCAGAAATGGCTCATTCCTCGGACCGTAAGAAGAATCAGCAATCCGACTACCATCACGATACAAATCGCGACAGCACCAGCATTTAGCCACACCCAAGGAGTGCCTCTGCGCATCCAAGCGGAAAATTCACTATTCGTATTTTGCGGTTTTTTCATATTGTGCTGTATTTAGTTCTTAACCTTTGCCGCACTACTTCGGCAATCGTATTGAATACGAACGTGGACATAAAAAGAACCAGAGCTGCGAGAAAAAGAATTCGATAGTGCGTACTGTCGACTTCGGATTCTGGAATTTCGACAGCAATATTGGCCGCCAAAGTGCGCATACCTTCAAAAATATTGATGTCCATGATCGGCGTATTGCCTGTAGCCATCAACACGATCATAGTTTCACCAACGGCTCTACCCATGCCTATCATGAGTGCACTAAAAATACCGGGGCTCGCCGTGGGCAGAACAACGCGCTGCAGACTTTGCCAGGGGGTTGCACCCAACGCCAAAGAACCATAGGTTAGTTGTTTGGGAACGGTGAAGATTGCGTCTTCAGCTATAGAAAAAATTGTCGGTATGACTGCAAAGCCCATTGCGAAACCAACAACCATTGCATTGCGCTGGTCATAACTGATACCCAAATCGTTGCTGATCCAGAAACGCATGTCGCCGCCGAAGAAACTATTTTCGATAGGCACAGCGAGAGCGAAAGACAAATAGGAAAAGATAAGTATCACTGGCATCAATATGCCTGCCTCCCAGCCATCAGGTAGGGAATTTCGGATCCTTCTTGGCAGCTGTGTCCACGCAAAACTCGCCGCCAAGATACTCAAAGGCAATACAATTAGAATCGAGAATATACCCAACAAGTTTTTTTCGACGAAAGGGGCGAGCCACAGGCCAGCCAGAAAACCCAGAACCACAGTCGGCAGCGCCTCCATCAATTCGATCAGAGGCTTAACCTTGCGACGCATCGCTGGCGCCATGAAATAGCCAGTATATATGGCGCCACATATCGCCAGAGGTGCCGCCAGCAACATGGCATAGAAAGCCGCCTTCAAGGTTCCAAATGTCAGCGGCATGAGAGAATACTTCGGCTCGAACTCATTGCTGGAGGCAGAAGACTGCCAAATATAATCCGGCTCCGAGTAGCCCTCATACCAAACCTTATCCCACAACACAGACCAAGAGACCTCGGGGTGCTCATTGTGAACTTCCCAGAAACCTACACCTCCACCAACAGTTTCTAGTAACAAACCATCGCCACGGGGAGAAAGCGCGAGTAGATTGGGTACTCTATCAGTAATATCTGCTGAGAATACGGCGCGATGCGCCGTAGTATTGTAGATTGCCAATCTACCTTCGTCGTCTACGCTTACAAAATTCTTACGCCGCTGTTCCGGCGTCATGCGCAGAATCGGCTGTGCTCCTGGGCTGAATTCACGGGCCTTGCGCAACCTTGTCTGGCCTTCTTCACGAGAGAGAAACCACTGCGATATAGCCCCAGAATCGTCGGCGACCAACAGCGAGATTCCACCTAAGAGGAAAACCACCTGCGTTGGCCTGGTCCCATCTTCGGTCAGCACGCTCTGGATGCCAAAGCGATCGCTGTCTCCGTTCATGGCTGCCACCAGGTCTAGGGCGCGGATAAGTCCACTGCTAGAAATGAAATAGAGCCAGCGTTGATCTCCACCAATAAACATCTGCTCCACGTCTTGAGCGACAACATCCACAGGGTAGTTTCCGATTTCAAAATCGGCGCCTCCTCCTCCAATATCAAAGGCCGAGAAGAGATTCGTCCGCTTCGTTGCATTGATCAACTTAACACCACCATTCTCATCCACGCCAGCTATCATCATGCTGTCACCGTTCGAGCGTACAGCCAGCTCTGCCAATTCCGATTCAGGAAATAGCGCGTAAGGTTGCTCCCCAAAAGGAAAGTCGATAGTAGGGGTGAGAGTTCGCGTATTATTCTCGCCAACGTAATTCGTGTCGTAGCTATAACGCGCCACTACCGCTTCACCGTTGTCCAACCCCAAGGCAAAAATTCCACTGCTTTCTGTATCCAAGGCAAAGTGGGTAATGATGGTGCCGGCCGGCAGCGCAATCTCGATGAAGGCAACAGTCTCTCCATCGCTCACATCGAAGAACAGGACATCTGCCTGATCACCGATACGCATTCCGATTTCTGACTGTTCTTCTATCGCCAGATGCAGCGAGCTTGAGTTGGAGCGATTCTCTATCTGATATTCGCCTACTCTCTTTAGGGTCGCGGACTCAAAAAGCGGAAGCACTTCGTAAAACAAGTACATAAAAATAAGCAGTATCGCTAGAATGACGCTAACGCCACCGATGGCGATGGCAACACTGGCTGATTGATCGTAGAAATGGCGAAGCTTTCGTCGCAGAACCATGCGATTGGACGACATATCCAATACCGAGGCGCCTGCTTCGAGGCTTTGTGTGGCCTGTGTTGCAGCTGGTTGCTTTACATCAATTGACATGCAGGTCTCAAATATCGGTTTAATGAGTTCAAACTGTCTCTACTTTCTTACAGCGCATTCTTACATCGCAAAGGCTCAATTTTTTGCAGACTGAACCTTTGCGTATTCAAGAGCGAATTATGTCCCCTCTCGATGATCTCGCCTCTCAATCAAGCTGCAGATTGCGCATTGTGCCTTGCACTACTCGACCTGGCAGCGGGATATAACCGTCTTTCAACACCACCTCCTGACCAGTCTTTGACAGGATGAGCTTTACGAATTCGCGCTCTAGCGGCGGCAAAGGCTTGTTCGGCTCTTTGTTTACATAAACGTAAAGAAAACGCGCCAGTGGATAATTACCAGTCACCGAATTCTCTGGGGTTGCTTCAAAAAACTCACTGCCCGTTACTTTCGCAATAGGCACAGCCCTAACACTAGATGTACGATAACCAATACCAGAATAGCCAATACCGTTGATCGATGTGCTCACTGACTGCACTACCGAAGCGGAGCCGGGCTGCTCGTTAACGGTGTTCTTAAAGTCACCGTCACACAGCGCAACATCTTTAAAATACCCGTAGGTGCCAGATACCGAATTCCTGCCGAAGAGTTGTATGTCTCGACGCTCCCACGCACCCTTCAACTCTAATTCTCCCCAACTATCTATACCGCCAAGCCCACCACAGCGTTGATTCGAGGAAAAAATGGCATCTATCTGGGGGATAGTCATGCCTGCAATTGGATTGTCCTTGTGCACATATACCGCGAGCGCATCTATCGCCACGGGAATCGGCGTTGGCTTGTAGCCGTAGCGCGACTCGAAAGCCTCAACTTCATTGTCTTTCATCTCACGACTCATGGGGCCAATGTTTGAAGTACGCTCAGTTAACGCTGGTGGCGCAGTGGATGAGCCAGCCGCTTGGATTTGAATGTTTACATTCGGATACGCCCGCTTGAAATCCTCAGCCCAGAGCGTCATGAGGTTCGCGAGAGTATCTGAACCGACACTCGAAAGATTTCCTGAAACACCGCTAGTGCGCTCGTAATCAGGAATCTCGTGATCTATATCAGCGGCCTGTACAGCAAGTGAGGCTGTCGCTAGAACCGATAGTGCTAGGGTTTTTCTTAGTGCTTTGAACTGCATATGAACTCCAAAAGGCGGGTTGAAGCCTAAATTCGATAGAGCAACTATATCCATAGAATATTACAGAATTATGACAATGAGATTTCAGGGAGCAGCCGCATTAGCTATGGGGTGACAGAGGAATGTCTAACGGTGATTGTGCTAAGATGAAAGTACAGTCTAAGGCTTAGCAGTTAGAGGGGACCCCCTTAAACGCAAAAAAACTGTTAGAAGCGGGCTGAGTGCTAGCAATGTAGTTGCCCCGATAACGTCATAACCTGGCCTACAAACCAGTTACACTAATCACCCACTTTATAGGCCGTGCCGGATAGAGAACAACATGTCTGAACAGGCAGAGAACAAACCATTGAAGCTTGCAGTTGCTTATACTGCCGATGCTGAAGTACCGCTGCCCGTAGCGAAACAACAGGCTTCATCTGTGGATTCTAGCAAGGCAATTGACCTAGACAATATCGCTTATTATGAGAACCGCGAGGTAAGCTATTTCAAGTTCAATCTGCGCGTACTGAGTCAGGCGAGAAATACCAAACATCCGCTGCTCGAACGCCTCATGTTTCTGCTGATATTTAGCTCCAACCTTGACGAGTTCTTCGAGGTTAGGGTTTCCGGCCTAAGGAAACAGCTAGATTTCGGTAGGCAGCGGCCAGGACCAGACGGTCAATATCCCGAACAGGTCCTCAAGAATATCCACCTACAGGTTAAAGATGCCCTTGCCGAGCAATACAAAATTCTAAATAAAGACTTATTACCGAACCTTGCCGAAGAAAACATACACTTCCTGCCACGTCACGATTGGAACGACAAGCTAAAGAAATGGACGCGGGACTATTTCGACGAAGAGATTCAGCCAGTTGTAAGCCCGCTCGGTCTGGATCCGGCACATCCCTTCCCCAGACTCGTCAATAAAAGCCTGAATTTCATTCTTTCACTGGATGGGAAGGACGCCTTTGGCCGGGATAGCGGTCTTGCCATAGTCCCTGCCCCTCGATCCCTCCCGAGGCTAATCAAGGTGCCCCCTGAGATTGTGCCTGTGGGTGACAACTTCATCTTCCTCTCATCGATTATCCATGCTTATGTCGATGAGTTGTTTCCAGGCATGAAGGTAATAGAATGCCATCAGTTTCGAGTGACTCGGAATTCCGATCTGGAAATGACCAACGTTGAAGTTGAAGATTATGCAATGGCTCTCCAAGGGCAGTTGCATAGTCGACGCTTCGGTGCTGCCACCAAATTAGAAGTGAGCATGGATTGCCCGGTAGAGCTTACTGATTTCCTTCTCGAGCGCTTTAACCTCAACAACAATGAATTGTTCCAGTTAGACGGGCCCGTGAACCTGCGGCGCCTAATGGCTCTTTACGGAATGATTGAGCGCGCAGATCTGCGCTTTCCACAGTTTTCCCCCGGCACGCCCAAATTATTGGAGGAAGACGCGTATATTTTCGCCGCAGTAGACAAAGAAGAGCAGCTACTGCAGCATCCTTTCCAGTCGTTTATACCTATCATCGATTGGGTTCGTCAGGCCGCGAAAGATCCAACGGTGTTGTCCATTAAGCAGACCTTGTACCGCACCAATGAATCTTCGGAACTGGTCGAAGCGCTGGCCGAGGCGGCACGAAATGGCAAAGAGGTAACCGTCGTCATCGAGCTCCGAGCACGGTTCGACGAAGAAGAGAATATTCATTTCGCCAGCATCCTTCAGGAAGCTGGTGCCGTCGTTGTCTATGGAGTAATGGGTTACAAAACCCATGCCAAGATGCTGTTAATAGTGCGCCGCATCGGCGGCGCACTAAAGCGCTACGCGCACCTAGGGACTGGCAACTATCACCGCAAAAACTCACTCCTTTATACCGACTATAGTTTGCTCACCTCAGACGAAGTTCTCTGCGCCGATGTACACAAGGTATTTCAGCAAATCACCGGAATGGGTAAGAAAATTCATCCCAAATTACTGATCCATGCGCCCTTCAATTTGAGAAAGTCTTTGCTTAAGATGATAAATGGGGAAATTGCTGCTGCTACTGCGGATCAAAAAGCGCGAATAGTAGCAAAGATGAATTCAATAACCGACCCTGCTCTCATCAAGGCTCTCTACAAAGCCTCTATAGCAGGCGTGAAGATCGACCTTGTGGTGCGTGGCATCTGCTGCCTGCGGCCTGGAATAGCCGGAGTAAGTGACAATATTCGGGTCGTATCAATTATCGGTCGCTTTCTCGAACATTCGCGCGTTTACTATTTCCAAAACGCCGACCCCCAAGTCTACTGCTCCAGTGCAGATTGGATGGAGCGAAACCTAGACAACCGAATTGAAGTTTGCTTCCCCATCTTGAAAAAGAAACACAGTACACGGATTAAGGCCGAGCTAGAAATGTATCTCAATGATCGTGGACAGAGTTGGGAGCTTAGCGCCGATGGCGAGTACCGCCCCTTAACAAACACGGCGGCGGGAGAAGCAGTAGAGGACGTGCAACAGCTGTTACTGAAGCAGTTTTCCTAATATTTTTCAGTAAGCTGTAGACATCATAAATTATCGGTCAGACTGACTTCCGGTAGCTGACTATTCTGCATAACAGCTAGGGTCTTCTTATTCTTCACCATAAAATCCAACATCCCCTCTCTCAGAGCTGTCGCACTGAAGTTTATCCGATCCACTGCATAAGATTGCATCAAACCCACTAACACCGCCAACCCGGGTAACAACAGCTCACGCCGACGCTCCTTTAGCCCGGGCAGGTCGCCGCCGCCCGCAATCGCAGTAATAATCTGTGGCCTTAATGTAAGTAGCGAAGCGAGTTCAATCTCTCCCTTCCCAAGGCCATGGGCTTTGCAGATAGTGGCGAGCATCTTTACTGTCCCTGAAGAAGCATAAGCCTCATCCCATCCAGCCTTTCTAACGCCAATATTAATACTATCGAAGACAGACTTAGAGGCTGCTGTGGCTGCATCAAGTTGCTTATTCAAGAGCAGTAAGTCAGCAGTTTTCGGGGAAAAGAACTTATCGCGCCAGGCAATGCTGCCAACAGCCATGCTCTCGGTTAGGAGTCGACTGTGCTTGTGACCTATGATGATTTCTGTGCTGCCGCCTCCAATATCGATAACGAGGCTATGATTTTCGAGGACTGGTAGCGAGGTGATAACACCCGCATAGATCAATACTGCTTCCTGAACACCGCTGATCGGCGAGATTTCAATACCAATATCGCGCGCAGCCAGAATAAAATCTTGGGCATTATCGGTGACACGAAAGGTATTGGTACCAAGAGCCCAGTACTGCTCAAGCGGATATTGATCCATCAGAGTTTTGAAGTGCTGTAGGCAGCTCAGACCTCGCTTAAAAGCAGCTGGCGAGATGCTGCCGGTATTCCTAACGTCTTCGCCCAGCTGAACCGAATCACTGCTGCGCTCAACAATTTCTATCCGCCCATCGACCCATCGCCCAATCAATATGTGAAAACTATTGGATCCAAGATCGATGCATGCATGCATAGGGGAAGAGTAGCGACAATTGAAGTATGAGTGTGTGCTGCGTAAATGCAGCCGTGACTCTTCCGGGTTCTCTGAAGAAGTAGTGGTAAACGGAAGAGTCTCAGCGCTGCTTTACTAGCTCTACTATTCTTTATCGTCAGATGTGACAGGAGTCTGAATGTGCGCTGGCGCGCAACTAGATCATCGACTGTTGATAATTCTCAATACCGACCTTATCGATCAGAGTGAGTTGAGCCTCAAGAAAATCGATATGTTCTTCTTCGCTGCTGAGAATTTCACTCAATAGATCACGGCTCACGAAGTCACTGATAGATTCACAATAAGCAATGCCTTCTTTGAGGTCCGGACAGGCGATTAGCTCAAGCTTGAGGTCGCACTCTAGCATTTCCTTGGTGTTCTCTCCGATCATCAATTTACCTAGGTTTTGAACATTAGGAAGCCCTTCTAGAAAGAGTATACGTTGCATAAGTAGGTCTGCATGCTTCATTTCGTCAATTGACTCCTCGTATTCTTTCGCAGCCAATTTCTCCAGACCCCAATCCTGATACATACGTGAGTGGAGGAAGTACTGATTAATAGCGATGAGTTCATTGCCAAGCGCCTTGTTCAGGTGCTTGATTACGTTGGCGTCCGACTTCATAAATAGTTCCCCAATTGCTTAATTAAAATGACTTAGTTGAGTTCGTGCAAGCTTCGCTTTTTAGCTAGAAAAAGTCAAGCCAAATAGCTGTAAGTCATTGATATAAATGATAAAACTAAATGATAAGCAATCCCATTCCCATCACCGAGAGAATAGCGCTAGAGCACGCTTAGATATAGAGCAATTGATGAGAACTGAAGGGGTGAAATAGCAAAACTAGTTTACGAATGGGAGGGCAGGCTAGGCTGCGTTCGTGTAAGAGCCTGTCTTATGAAATTCTTTGACGATAGTCTGGGCGAGCTTGCCGCATTTGCCGCATTCACTAGCAACACCGAGCTTTACTCGCAAATCAGTCAAATTACTCGCACCACCACGACAAAGGTCGCGAATTTGATTATCGGTAATCTGTCTGCAAATACATACGTACATGTCTTGTCCTTAATGAGGATGATACCTTAGATCATAATGAGAATGATTGTCAACAACATTAATATCTGTTAATTTAGCTGTACCTAACAACATCCAGTCAATGACGTAAGTTATTGTTTTTAAAAGGCTAGAAAGAAAGTCATGCCAGCCACCACTCTCTCCACCGCCAAGCGCGGTGATCATTGCGTCGTACTCGAAATAGCCTCCGAGCCGGCAGAACTCAAGAGTCGACTCTATTCCTTGGGCATCATTCCCGGCTCAGTACTAAAATTACTACGTTTCGCCCCTCTCGGTGACCCCATGCAGGTAAAGATTGGCGGGAGCTTTATCAGCATTCGTAAATCCGAAGCAGCAATCATTAGCGTGGATATTCAATAGCACATGCAGAAAATCGCACTTATCGGCAATCCCAATTGTGGGAAGACAACCCTCTTTAACGTGCTAACCGGCGCTAACCAAAAGGTTGGAAACTGGCCTGGCGTAACTGTCGAGAAGAAATTTGGTTATTTCAAACTCGAAAACGAATCGATCGAACTGGTCGACCTACCCGGCATCTATTCGTTAGAACAAGACTACAGCGGCATAGATGAAAAGATCGCCCAAGACTATTTGGAACAAGATGGAATAGACCTAATTATCAACATCGTTGATGCGACCAATCTCGAGAGAAGTCTGGTATTGACACAGCAACTGATGGAGCGCGACGTCCCAATGCTCCTTGTTATGAATATGCTCGATGTGGCCGAGCAACAAGGCATCACCGTTAGCACGAGCATGCTGGCCGACAAACTACAACTGCCAGTGATTGAGATGATTGCCTCACAGAAAAGAGGCATCGATGAGTTGTGCAGTAAACTGACCCGCAAGATCAATAGCGCTCCAGAAACAGTTAGCAAAAACGAATCGCAACAACCCCTTGCCATTACTACCACCGAAGAAAAGCTACTACAGCGCTACCATCAGTCACGCCAACTCATCAATGGGGTTGTCGAAGTCTCGCCCACTCACCATAGCCTGTCAGAACGTATCGACGCGGTGGTGATAAATAAATGGCTAGGCATTCCTTTCTTTCTGCTAATGATTTACATGATCTTCACTATCGCTGTAAATCTTGGTGCCGTCTTCATCGATTTCTTCGATATATTATTCGATGCAGTGCTGGTAGATGGAACGACTTGGCTGCTACGGGAAGTCTCCGCACACGAGGTAATAGTCACTTTACTTGCTCAGGGAGTCGGCGGCGGTGTAACGCTGGTCGCAACCTTTATACCAGTCATTGGCTTTCTCTATCTCTGTCTCTCCGTGCTGGAAGGCTCCGGTTATATGTCTCGTGCTGCCTTCGTAATTGATAGAGCGATGAGCGGCATTGGCTTGCCCGGCAACGCCTTCGTGCCATTAATCGTCGGCTTCGGCTGCAACGTGCCTGCAGTAATGGCCGCACGAAGTCTAGGAAGAGACAGCGACAGGCTGATGACTATCGCTATGGCTCCGTTTATGAGTTGCGGT
>Ga0209425_10006990_pt1 | contig 10705 bp, 9 predicted proteins | sample COG_05_FD_184749 | JGI IMG/M metagenome (GOLD analysis project Ga0209425, IMG submission 184749) | Pelagic Microbial community sample from North Sea - COGITO 998_met_05 (SPAdes) (version 2) | ecosystem: Environmental > Aquatic > Marine > Neritic zone/Coastal water | place: Helgoland, sampling... | reverse complement strand
GGAGGTGTTGGGAGTGGTTTACCGTTACACGCCACGTCCGGGGAGAAGTACCAGAAGGAATTGAAGAGAAAGAATTCGAAAGCGAAACGTACTACGAATGGATGGAAAGCGATGAGTGCCACTCTGTTTGTTTTCGTGCACGTGTGTTCGAGCGCGTATTATTACAACAAGATGAAAAGTGGAGGAAGTGATAACGTCGATGCGTTGGATGGGAACGACGGGAAGAGCGAGACCAACCAACAAACGCCGTCGCGGTACGATTTACTTTCCTCCGAGGAGGATGAGGATGAACAGGATAGGAGTTTATTGACGACGAAGTTGCGATTGGAGCTCGATGAAGCGAAAAGGCAGATGTTGACGATGAAAGAAGAGAGCCAAGTGATGCAAATGCAGCTGAGGGATTTTCAGGCGAAAGGTATGAGTGGTGGTAGTAGTAGCAGTAGTAGTAACAAAAAGAATAACTTGCAACAATCCGGAAACGTCGAGACGCATTACGGTGGTAGTAGTAATAATAATGGAGGAATAGGAGGCGGGTTGTTGGTGTGGAATTACGAGACGACTGGGCAACCGATTGAGATTAAATCAACGCCGTCGGCGAACAGAGACGTCGCTTTAGATTCGAGACCGTTCTTTTCCATTGTCATGGCGGCGTATAATCAAGGCGCGTACATCGACGAGACGGTGAAATCAGTCGCTGCGCAATCGTACGAGCGGTGGGAATTGATCATCGTTAACGACGGTAGCTCGGATGATTCGTGGGCAAAAGCCTCAAATTTGATGGATAAGTATGGAAAGAGAAGAATCCGATTGATTAACAAACGCAACGGGGGGTTGGCGGATGCTAGAAACGTCGGGATGCGATACGCGAGAGGCGATTGGTTGTGCATGTTGGATTCGGACGATTTGTTAGCGAGAGATTATTTGAGTCGAGCGGCAGAGCTCGTGGAGGAAGAGCACGGAAACGGAGGTGATATCGCAACAACTATTTCGGGAGGACACATTGGAACTGGAGGTGTGGACATTATCCCCGGGTGCATGCGCAACTTTGACGCGGTCTCGTCTGATTGGTGTTTTCCTGAAGGCTTCTCCATCGTCGGCGTTTCGCACTGGAACAAATTTCACGCCTCGGTTTTAATGAAAGCTGATTTGATGAGAAAAGTTGGCGGGTACGATCCAGGTATCCCGTGGGGTTTGGAAGATTGGAACTTTTGGTTGAACGCGGCGAAATTTAACCCAATCGTCCGGTTTGTACCGGAAATTACGTTTTACTATCGCCATCATAAAGGCACGTCCATGCGCAAAAAGATGTTTGCGGCGTATTTAGAGCAAACGAAAGCGATGGTTCGAACGAACCACGTTGAATTATACGAACCGGTGCAACTACTTCACGACCACGAAACGATTGAAAACATGCACGAAGACACGTTAAAAGCGTTGGAGAAGAAAATGCAACAGTTTCCATTACAGCCAATGCCGTACTTTTGGAGAGCGTTGCGAAGGACGAAGAAAATGGAATACGAAGAAGCCATCGATGATTTGAAAATCGCGTTGAATTTAACAACCTCGGAAAAACGATACAAATGGCAAATGTATTATCGATTGGCGCTTTTACACGAAGCGTTGGAGGAGTATCCAGAGGCGGTGAAAGCCATCAACGGCGCCTTCCGGGACGCGTATTTCAACGAGATTTTATTGGTAAAGCACAGATTGGAGCAAAAAGTCTTGGGCGATCCAAAAGTTGTGTCCGCGCATTTGGTCGAAGCGACACCCACGTATTGGAAATCTGAAAAAGAAATGCACGATATCAACGAAGGAACGTTGGCTGGGAAACTTCTAAAATCCGAGCAATCTCACGAACTCTCTTCGTTAGTTGCCGAGCAAATGCAACGCATGAACGCGCTGTTGCAAATAGCCACTACCAACCCGTGCGGCGATCCGTCCGAGCCGTTACCGAATAAAGGTGAATTCAATTTAGCTAAAAATGGCAACTTTAACGCTCAAAAAGATTATTGGAACCCGTTTGGATCTGGGTATAACTTAGCACAGTCGTTATCCCGCTCCGGTTCTGGACCGCAACCGTGCGCGCACGTCGAAAACGACAACGACGACGCCTCCTCGGGCTTCACGCAACTCATCGAAATCAACCAAATTAAATCAGAACCGCTGTTGGTAAAAATGTGGTCAAAGTCCAAAGACGTTTCCGGTACTACCAAAGATGCCGGGTACTCCTTATATGTCGACATCTGGTACTCTGACGGTTCCAACGATTGGGGGTTCAACGTTCCTTTTAACCCTGGAACGCACGGTTGGGAACGCGCCGCCGCATTCATCACCAAAGACAAGCCCATCAAATCTATCCAAGTGTACGGCATGTTGAGAGGTAAAGAAGGCGAAGCGTGGTTTGACGATATCACCGTCTCGAGAGGCAAAGACGCCGCGTGCGCTTGCGGCGAACGCCAAATGTTTGAACCCACAGAGAATGGGGATTGTGAACAGTGCTTGGCGGGGATGCGATGTTTCTTGGGAGACTTGTTCGATCCGTCCGTGCAATCGGTCGTTTTATAATAAAGTTGTATGTACCTGTATCTTTCGTCATAAATAGCACACACCCCTAATAAATTCGCTGGTGCGCTTTACATGTCCTCCACCCAAACACCGCCTTCTGTTCAAAGCAAAAGCCATCCGTCCTTTTCGCAGCAAAGGAAAGAACTCCTCTTCATCGCCAGAAGAAACCGAGAGCTGGAAGCCGAAGCCGCATGCGCGCAAAAGCTCTCTTTGATTAAAGTTGAATCGAATTCGGTTTCGGAAATCCAACGCGTTTTAGAAGTCGAGAAGAAGGTTGCGACTCGTTTGTTAAAAGAGGCGAGCGGTTCAATCGAGACGTGCTTGAGGAATTTTCTAGAAAAAGAGTGATACGAAGAGAATGGTCATGACTCGCTGTAGCGTTTTATATTCTCGTTGCACGAAGTACAAACGTTTTCATCTTCTTTTCGCGTTCTCTCTTCTCGGAATGTTGTTGATGTTGTTAGGGGTGATGTGTGAAGACGAGAACGACGCGGCGACCAACGAGAACAACGAGAACATCAACAAGGACAACAGTATTCCGTCGCTTTCAACCGAAAGCAACAACATCGATAATGAAAACATTCCAGCAAGGAAAATTAAATTTGGAGAAACCGTTAAACTGGACGAGTTAGGACCGGTAATAGTGCAATCGGATTGCACGTTGAAACGCATTGAAAATTGGCATACGTTAACCGAAGGCGAGCGAGAGGCGACGATGAGAAGGATTGGAGGAAGGAACAGAGTGAGATTAGAACATTGCAAAGAACAGATACAGATATCAGATGCTGGCGAACTTTAGTAATTTTAGCATGTAACAGTAGTATTTTAGAAACCGAGAATGCCGCGCTCAATATTGCATTCACACCCGCGATAAAATAATCATCGTCTGTTTTTGTTCTGGGCTACCATCGGTCGATTCGAGGAGTGTCTCGCTTTGTTCCCGACGCGAACGCCGTAGTTCTCGTCAAATTCGGTTTCGTAGTATCGTTCTGGTATCGATTTCTTCACGTCGTCTTCGGTTAGGGACGACGTTGAATCCAAATGGACTTTAGAATCTTCCACTCGCAAAGCGTTCAAATACTCGTCCGAAAAGAGCGAGCGCCAAAAGGTATCCGCGTTGGATTTCCCTCCCGCGTATCCCGCACCTCGTCTGCAGAATTTCAACAGACAAATTTCCAAAACGTTGTCGACAATCACCCAGGTGGACAATTCAACTTTAATGTCCTTGTACAACTTCTTATCGTCGATGATAACGTCGTCTTTATAGCGAACGCTCAATCTCGATCGAGACATGTCCACTTGAACGTCCTCACTTTTCGCGGATTCGTGCGCGCTCATTCCACCCGCATAACCGTCCAACCGTACGAAGATTTCCACGTACGTTTGATTTTGTTTCCATTTAATCGTTTCCGTCTCCAAACCTAAACACTTCTCAACTTCAATCTCTTGCCAATACAACTCGTTCTTGCTCGATTCCCTCGCCTTTAATAATCTCGTTTCCTCCGCCTCTCGCATGTTCTTCATGTCTTCCGCATCGAATTTCGGCGGTTCTGGTTTCGGGTTCGCGCGACCATACATGTCTTCCATGTTGACGACCTTACGCTCTAAACGGTCCACCTCGTCTGTTTCATGCGTGTTGTTGGGAAGGAGAGAAGAAAAATGTTTAGTATTATTATTATTGCGAAAGCGCTGCTCCTGCGGTAAATTTCTAAAACGAAAAGTTCAAAATGCTTACTCACCATCTTTCAAAACCGCTTGCTTCCCGTGACTTCGCATCCACCTCGCGAACTTCGGTTCCGTCCCTTCCGTCGCATCCGCGAAGTCGTTCTTCCGACAAAACGCCTTGTGAAACGGCCAGTACGTCTTTTGACACTTCACCGAACAGAAAAACGCCGTGTGACACCGGCTGCATTTCATCAGATGATCTCGTCCGCCACAATTGTCGCACGTGTGTTGCAAAGACGCCAAAAGTTGATCTTGCTCTTGAAAGTGACACGGCGCCGTGATGTTTCCGCCCGTTGCTGTCATAACAGTTCTTTTATCTGGCGATGATGATAACCTCGTATTATTATTATTGGTGTCTTCTCATGCGACGCAAAACTATTTTTGACGACATGTGCGTGCCAAAAATAAGCGTTTAAAGCGTTTCTCTGAAAACCAAACGGTCCCCCATCAAGCAGAGAAAAAGTTCTCCTCTTTTTTCCCCTTCTCTTCACTCCATTCGTCCTCAAACACTCCCGCTTTGTAGTACGCGCACAGAAGAAAAAAGCCATCAATATCATGCCTTCGTCGTCGTTAGTGTTAGTATTATCATCGTCCTCATTCGCGGGATGTACTACCTTCTCAAAATCCTCCTCCTCCAAGCGGGGAACGAGACGAACAGAATTCAGTTGTCGCGCCGTCAGAAGTTTTCAACATCATCATCGCGCTGATAATAATAAGAAAAGAGGAGAAGAGACACTCAAAATGCGCGCTCGAGTGGTGGATTCTGAGAACGCGTACGGCGACGAGCGATTGAAAACGCCCGCGATGCCTTTAATCGACGTCGTTGAAGAGTCCAACAGCGGCACGCGAATTTTGCAATGCATGTTGAGAGCTCGGGTGACGGATAAAAGTGGGAATATTCGTTGCGTAGTGTTACCGTTGGACGCTCCGATCGATGTCTTGCGAGGCGAAGCGAACAGCGAGGACGAGGACTTATCGGACATCGACGATAAGGAGTTGAACGAGATTTTACCGGATATGCAATTAGCGTTGGCGAAGAAAGGGTTGTTGTTGCAGCGGTCGGCGTTGTGCTTTACGGTGAGAGGACCGATTCGCGCGGATTACGACGATTGTTTAGAGTTGGATCAAGGGCGAGACGAGGCGCCACAAGAAGCGACGGAGTTGGTAACTTTCGACAGCGACGCGACTGGGTGTCGGTATTTAGTCTATGCGCCGTTAAATCCCGTGTTGATTGTAACAAAAGAAATTGAAAGTAACGGTTTGAGACAGGAGGCTGTGATGGAAGAGCCGGACGAAATCGTCGAGGCTGCGATTGAGAGAGTGTACGAAGAGTTGGCATCGGGTCCAGACGACGAATTATTCTTACAGATGGAGAAAGCGGAGAGGGACATGAACGATAGTAATAAGAAGGGTAATAGTGGTGGTGGTAAAAGAAATAAAAAGTGATTTTTATGACGAATGTGCGATGTATATGTATTTATATTTGTGAGATACTGATATGGCTTGTTTTTGTTTTCTCTCTCTTTCTCTCTCTCTTTCTTTCTATCTTTCAAAGGATAGGATCATCGACATCTTCTCCGTCGTCCTCTTCGTCCATTATGTCTTCCTCCTCGTCGTCGTCGATATCGTTGATGCCGTCTTCCATGATCGGCATCATCGGAAAGATACTGAGAATAAATTCTCGACATCCCGCGTGTCGTTCTTTAATCTCCTCGATTTGGTCGTAATACTCGTCTCGTACGTATTCGGACGGTCGTGAGCACGCTTGCATGCAGCTAACCGGGTGCCACGGCAAATCCTTTTCGACGACGAATCGCAAAATATCGAGGTACCCCATCTCCGAAGCTTGTTCCGCGACGCGCTCGTCAAAAACGACGCCGCGGTCGAAGAAAATCTGAACGAGGTCCAAGTGACCTCCTTCGGCGGCGAAAATAGCAGGATTTGCGGATTGAATTAACCTTCGATCGATATCGTGTTTCAAAAGAAACATGACTATATCTTTGTGCCCACCTAACGCGGCGCGTTCCAAACACCTGTGATTCCACGGCGCGAAATGGTTTCGACAGTACCTCAACATTTTCAACGAACCAATCCCGCACGCCTCCGAACACACTCTCTCGTTCAAGTAACACCCGCCTTCTTCCACTAAATATCTCAAACACTTAAAGTGGCCATTCTGCGCCGCCGCGATTGTCCCATACGCGTTTCTTCGATCCACAGCCCCCCACGTGCATCGAAAAACCTCCTCCAAGAGATATTTCACGCACTCCAACTGCCCACGGCCACTGAAAAAGCCAACCAGTCGATGACAGGGTTGTAACTCGTTCCTCTCGCACGCGTATTTCAACATCTCTCTCGTCTGTATATCTCTCGCTCTCAACTGCGTGCTAAACTTGCGATCCGACAACCGGTTCTTCGACGTCCAAACTCGCCCATTCTTCACCACACTTTCCATCTCTTTATTCACTCGAGAGAGTAACCGTAACTCCGTGCTCGTCAAAAGAGGAAACACAAACCTCTCCACGATATCTGCGTATCGTTTGATAAAAGCATACAACGGCGCGTTCGTGAGTTCTTCCTTTTCCTCCTCCTCTTCTTCCTCCTCTCGTTTCCGTTTCGTCGTCGCATTCGAATCCATCATCGAGATGAAATGCCGCTCGAGAAAAAAGCGAGGGTACCCGTGCGCAGACATATGTCTCTTCTTCTTTTGCGCGCGCGCGTATTTTTGATGGGAAATTTTCTCTTTTTTTTTTTTTTTGCTTCAAAAAAAAATTTTGACAAAGAAGACAAAAAAAAACACAAGAACTCAGGGGAGGAGGAAAAGGAGGATTTTTGTTTGACGGGTGAAGATGATGATGATGATTGATGACGACGACGACGACGACGACGATTCGTTGTCCTCCGATGCAGAGGAGGACGAAAAGTCCTCCTTAGACTTCTTCTCTTTAGAAAACCCGGAAACGGAGAGAGAATTCTTCGCGGCGATACGGAAATACGGCGTTGGAAAGTGGAAGAAAATGAGCAACGATTCGCGATATTCCTGGCATCATCGACTTTCGCGAGACGTTCGAGAGCGGGAGAAAGAGCAACAGCAACGGAAGGGAGGACGGGAAAAACTTCCTTCGTTAGTGTCGTCGAGGAAGAGCGGTGGTGGTGGTAATACTAATGGTGGTAAAAAGATAGTGACAACGAGTGAAAAGATGAAAACGGTCAAAGCAAAGTTGAAGAACCACTGGGAGAAATTATCTCGCGAGAAGGATTCGAAGAAGATCAAAAATGAAATCGTGAAGAAGAACGAACAGTTTCGTGCGCCTCGGTTTCGACACTCGTACGATTCGAACAAGAAAGAAAACGAGATGCGAGAAAAAGAGTACCAGTTGAAACCGTTTACGAACGCGTTGTCGCAAGCGCTGGACCGGTATATATTGGAGTGTTTGAATTTAGAGTACGACGCGCACGAAGACGCGTTGGAAGAGAGGGACGGAAAGACCATCGATCAAGTGGCCAATTATTGCATCGAGAAGTTTCGAGAGGAGGAGGAGGACGGGTTGATTGGAAAGTATCGGTTCGGCGGTTTGTTCGAGGTGTGTAAAGGCGCGAGGGAGCAAAGAGTGCCGCAAAGGTTGACGGAACTCGGGAAGGAAGGTAAGGTGAGGAGAGATCGAGTGACTGTTCCCGGAGATACGAGTGGAAGGTTACACATGAAGTACGTGGCTTTGGTGGATGTAAACGGGAAAGCGATTAAAAATATCACGAATAGGAACAGGGAAGATACCGAGGAAGATGAGTACGTGGACGAGGACGAGAGCGAATCGGAAGAAGAGTCCTCGGAAGACGAAGAAGAAGAAGAAGAAGAAGAAGGGGAGGAGGAAGACGTGGTCTCGCAAGAAGATGGAGAGAATACAAAACAAGAAGGAGGTACGAATAGCAACGAGAACGGGATAGATAGCGGATCCACGAAGAAACGACGGCGAAAACGGCGCGCTAAGAACGGTCAGTCAAAGCAAATGTCCAAAGCTACGCAACGCAAGAAAATCGAAGAAGAGTTGGAAAAGTTGCCGCCGGTATTTTATTACGACGGACGGTACTTAACCGCGGAGCAAGCCGCGAGCGAAGCTCGAGAGGCGTTCGAACAAGCCGAGTTAGCTGCAAATGAAGCGGAACTGGCGGAAAGAGAAGCCGCAGACGCCGAAGCGGAGGCGAGACAGGCGGCGGCGTTGGTCGAGAGCTTATGCGCCGAAGCGGAGACGATGAAAAACTATACCAGCGACGAGAAAGATGCTAACACTCTTCCGAACCCGGTCGCGAATGAAAAGGAGCCAGAGCGGTTTGTCCAAGCGTAGAAAGTAGCGTGTACACTTAAAAATTAAAACTCTCTTTGACTTTATACTACTTTAAAACTACTCGCTGTTATTATTATTCCCCTCTTCTTCCGCTCGCGCCTCAATCAATCCCAACTTTTCTAAGTGTTTCCTCCCTCTCTCTTCTACGCTAAACGTGTACGTCACTTTCGTCGTTTTCCCGGACGCGTCCAACGGTCTCGCCGCTTTTATAAAACCATCGAATCGTTTCTTCTTCTTTTTATTTTTGTTCGTGTTGTTGTTGTTGTTTTCGCTCGCAGTGAACTGTTTTCGACTTTTTATCGATTGGAGCAAAATTTTCATGTGTCTGCGACTGTGGATTTCAACCGCGTTTTCCACGGCTAACGTGTACAGTTTCTGAGAATCGATCGGTTGGTTCTTGAAAATCAAGTGGAGCAGTTTCGCGACTGGGCCAGATGATTTGTTGTATCGCGTTTTGTCTTCTCCCATTTTATCGTTTTCTTGTTGTTGTTGTTGTTGTTGTTCTTCCGCGAACGCGTTCGACGACGAGGTTGAAATCTGTTTGTTGTTGTTCTTATTCGTATTCATGAACGAGGAGGACGATCGAAACAACTGAATAGAAGAAGAAGAAGAAGAAGAGGTGGAGGCGATTGCGTTCGTGCGCGTGCGGTGCAATAAAGCAACGCGCGCGAGGTTTGACAAAACGACTTTACGCAACATTATTTGTATTCGTATTCGCGTCTCGAGAATGAAGAAAAGCGTTGAGGTGAAACCCTTCTCTCTCTCGCCTTCGGAAAGAGATGTTGTTGGCGTTTTGTATCGCGAAGATGCACATTTTTTCATCGGCTGATGTCTTACTAACACGCGACTAATGATGATTCTATTTACATTCTATTCTAAATTCTGTTGCACACGCGAACGGATCATCGAGCAATGTTGTTTGTCGGGCCGTTTTCTTTCTTCGCCCTTACGTTCTCGTTCTCGTTACTCGCTTGTGCGGTTCGAGTAACGTTCGCGTTAGTATTCCGGACAACTTTCGCCGCGTTCCTGGATTTGCTCGTCTTTGATTTCATCTCCCTCTCGGTGTAATCGCTCGCGAATAAGAACATTTCTTTCTCCAACTGCTTGAAACCGCCCTCTAACGCTTCTTGTTTCACGAAAACGACGAAATCTAAATGTGAACCGCTCTCGGTTTTCGGCCATTTGTCTTTGTTCGTTCGAAAGATGGCTCGAACGCGTCGTTTGCACAGGTTCCTATCGACGGCGCGTTTTAACTGTTTCTTCGGGACGACGATGCCAATTCGGTGACATCCAGTTGCGCCGGGTACGCCATCGTTCGGCGCCGCTTTTATTCGTATGCAAGAATAATTCAACGTTCTTCCCGTTTTCTTCACGCGGTCGAAATCTTTGTCCGATTTTAAACGCTCGCGGTCGCGAAAGACGTTCCCTTCAATCGATTCTAACGCTCCCGGTGTTCGTCGCTGCGCTACGCCACCCTCTTTTTCCATCTTAAGCTCTGCGTGTTCACTATCATCACTGCTACTGCTATCATCGTTGCTCAAACCATTGCTCGCGTGCTTCGTAGGATTCCAATGTTTCGTTTTGTAATACCCGCCCTTTTCGTCGTCGTCGTCAGAATCGTCTTCTTCTTCTTCTTCACCTTCTTTTCCTGAGGGCGACGACGACGTGTCGTCGTCGTATGACAAAGCGTGCAATGCGAACGGTGAAGAACTCGCGTCGTGGGTCGTTCGTCTCGTTTGGTGGTACCCCGAAGAATACTGATTCCTCCGTCGTTGTTCGTTTTTATTACTTTTGCTCCTCCAATTTTGCGAACAATAATTAGTATTCGTATTCAACGCGCTCCTCCTTTCTCGATAACGATGATGATTTTGCAATCCGCCACTTCCTCCGCCGCTTAATAAAGAAGAGCAGCACTGACGACACCACGACGCATCGTTACTACTGTTCGCGCGACCGTAACTACTGCAACAAAAACTCCTCCATTTCGCGGCGTCTTCTAAAATCGTCAAATTCTTCCCAAACGTTCGTTTCCTCGTCATCATCATCATTCTTCTCGCAGTAAAGGAAGTGCG
>Ga0209425_10006989_pt1 | contig 10705 bp, 8 predicted proteins | sample COG_05_FD_184749 | JGI IMG/M metagenome (GOLD analysis project Ga0209425, IMG submission 184749) | Pelagic Microbial community sample from North Sea - COGITO 998_met_05 (SPAdes) (version 2) | ecosystem: Environmental > Aquatic > Marine > Neritic zone/Coastal water | place: Helgoland, sampling... | reverse complement strand
CGGCCGGGTATGTAAACCCCTACACAGAGTAGTAGGCTACAAAATCATTTTCAAAAGAGGTCTGAGTAAGTTAATCGGAGCGCCTCGACACAGTCAGCTACATCATCTGTGTAGCATTATTTTAGCCTAATTAGTACTACAGTTCACGTACCCAAATATTGCGAAAAGAGACCACTTGACCATGGTCTTGCAAGGTAATGGGCATTCTGCCACTGCAGTCAGTCTCCCTCTCTTGAGAGTAGGGTACACATCGAGTTGAGTATTCAGGTTCCTCGGTAAATGTGGACCCTAATATCTCTACATTGTTCTGTACAACCACGCCATTGTGCACAAGAGTAACATAGGCAGGTGATAGCAGGGTTCTGTTGGCCGCAAAGACCGGTGCCTTAAAAATAATGTCATAGCTCTGCCACTGGCCCGGCGGCTTGGCTACGTTTACCAGAGGCGTATGCTGAAGATAGATGGAAGCAGCCTGACCATTAGGGTAGGTAGGATTTTGCCAGCTATCCAATATCTGCACCTCATACAATGAGTTCAGAAAGATGCCGCTGTTACCACGACTCTGGCCGTCACCTTCAATCTCAGCAGTCGGTCGCCATTCAACATGCAATTGGATATCCCCAAAACGTCGCTTGGTTTTCATGGTTCCAGCACCACGCCTGACTGTCATTGCGCCATCAGAAATTTCCCAGCGTGCCGCTTCTTCGCTGCTCGCGATAAGCCAGGAATCAAGATTACTGCCATCGAACAATACAATTGCATCCGAAGGCGCATTGCCATTCATTACGCCATTGATCAATTCTGGTTCAGCAGCAGTGTTCTGCGCATAAAGCGGCCCACACAAACTGAATGCAGCCATTATCAATACGATTTTTTTCATCATCAAAATCTCAATTGTAAAAGTGAGTTATTTCTAATAGCAGTAATCTAAGTAATTAAATTCATATCATCATCCCACTGTGCCGTAATATCTCGCTAGGACTGATCAGCACATTTTTCTAGCAATTGAGATTCGTATGCTTTGTTAATACTGACTCCGGCACGCAATCTCAGATATTTGACATATGCCCTTGCTAGCCCAAGTCTTTAAATCCAAGCCCGGCTGTATAGTAACCTGTCATTGACAGGTTACGCATAAAGGATAAGTTTTTTTGCCATTGTTTATTTTTATTAATTCCCGAATGGGAGTTAGCTGTTAATAATCACTCAGTCATTCCTCAAAAAGTACTTTCTAAACCAGACCAAAGCCAGGTCGATAATTTTTATTAAGATAGCCATTTGCCTCATCGTCATTGGTAAACCTCATATTCTCGCCATCATAGTTCAGAACTTTGTGATCACCTGCCCGCCTTAGTGCTACATTTCCAAGCAACATTGTCTCGGTAAGTCTCGCTGCGTACGCGAAGCTTGAGGTAGTGATCTTACTTCGATCTTTGATGGCATCAAGCCATTCTTGGTAGATGCCCGGCGAGCGCGGTAGGACTTTCGCCGGTGCGCTGGTGGCAGCGTGGGTTGCTTCTGGAAGTAGTCGCGGGTTTCTACCATAAACGCCGTGCATAAGAGTGTTTTTGTCTCCGACGATAAGAACGCCTCCGTCGTTGTCCCCCATCTGTCGACCATTTTCGATCAATTCAGGCCGCTCCGGTAGCAAGCCACCGTCGTACCAGGTCATCTTCACTGGTCCTCTAACGGCATTCGCGGCAAATTCGAAATGAATCTTTGAGCCCACAGGAAATGTTTCGTAATCTCTGCCCCAACGAGTTGAGCTCGCAGACACGCTAGCCGGGAGGTCTAAATCTAATGCCCAATAAGGGTGATCTATAATGTGTGCACCCATATCTCCAACTACTCCGGTACCAAAATCCGCCCATCCCCTCCAGTTAAAGGGATGGTAGGCACGATTTATATAAGCTCTCTGAGCGGCGGCGCCCAGCCACAAGTCCCAATCCATGCTTCCAGGTACAGGCGTCGAACTATCAGCTCTAGCAATGCCCTGAGGCCAAACCGGACGATTCGTCCAGCAGTGTATTTCGCTGATGTTCCCTAAAGCACCGCTGGCAACCCATTCGTTAATTTGTCTAGCGCCTTCTTCAGCGTGCCCCTGATTTCCCATCTGAGTTACCACATCAGTTTCTTCTGCTTGCCGTGCTAAGTAGCGCGCTTCAGCGACCGTATGACATAAAGGCTTTTGAACATAGAGATGCTTTCCTAGGCTCATGGCATGAGTGGCGATGGGGGCGTGCATGTGATCAGGTGTGCTAATCAGTACGGCGTCAATCTCTGGCTCGGAGTCCAACATTTCGCGGTAGTCGCGATAGCGTTTAACTTTTTCTCGGAAGGATGCAGCAAAATCTTCGTTTAAGGTGTTGGCCAGACGGTTGTCATCGATATCGCACAGGGCATAGATGTTTTCGTGAGCGACACTGCGAATATCTGTCGTGCCCTTACCAGCGGCTCCAACTGCGGCTATATTGATCTTGTCACTGGGAGCAACATAAGCCGGCCCGCCTAATACAGAGCGAGGCACTATCATGAAGGAGGTTGCTGAAAAGGCTGAAGCGCTTGAAACATTCTTTAAAAAATCCCGCCGCGTCAACGCACCTTGGTTCAATTCGCTCTTGATGGGATTTGATTTTTTCAAATCTTTTTTCATTTGAGTCTCCTCTTATTTTTCCTCGTCGTTGCAGAATAATACTGAATAGCGTTTGGGCCAGCTGATAAAATGAGCGGCTTTAAAGTGCCACTTAATTTGAATCTTCTAACTCGACTCTACGAGCGCCTGCTAGGATTCCTGGTAATGCATAGTTTCCCTCATGGCAGGCATATTCATAGAGTTGTCCTTCTGCAGGCCGCAGCGGGATTTGCGCTGTCCATGGTTGCGAGTATGCTTGTTCGTCCTCGATGGTAAATTCGTAGAGAATTTCATTTTCTGCTGTGCGAGTAAACCGTTCAATAACTTTAGCTGTTTGAGGCAAATATAGCGTGTGTTTTATAGCAAAGCGAAAACTTTGTTGAGGATGAAAATTCACTGTTTCCACCACCAAAGTATCTCCGTCCCAAAAGCCAATGGAGTCACCTAGCCAGGGTTTGAAATTACCCCCTTGATGTTCGGAATCCAACCTAACAATCCGCGCATCATGATTCATTTCAACTAAGATCATTACATAGTTTTCATTCTGAACAATCTGATAATGGTTGTTATATAGCACAGGCAGCATGGGTGGCCCTGCACTTGACCCAAAGCCCACCATGCAACGCTCACCCAGGGGGCGTTGCTCTGGACCATCAAAGCCACTGTTTTGCCGATAATCAAAGAACGCGCGGCCAGAGGATTCAGTGTAAGGAATTTGTCCGTTTTCTGGGTCTATAATAAATGAAGTTCGGTATTCTTTGCCGATGCGGGCTATTCGCTTACCGGGGTCTATCCAGAATGCGTTGTAACCAGCGTCTGCATCCCCGTCCGTAGGTGCGGTACGATTCGGATCGCTAGGCACATCGTCTAATACCGAGAGCAAATTGAAAGCTGACGTCTGCTCCATCCTTAACGCTTCTTCAGCCGTTACGACCAATTTTTCTCCTAATTCTGGATCGCGTTCAAGCGTGGTAATGCTGGCCGATGTCCAAGTACCTTGCAGATCGGGAGCGCCTGTTTCTATCCGCGGAACTTGCCAGCTGTCTTGCGCTGTCGAAGCTGAAATAACCAGTGTTGCAAACAGCGTAGGCAACAACTTTTTGAGTTGAGTTTTCAATTTAGTCCCCTTTGCATTTCAAGTAGGTTCTAGCCCATTCTCAATAATTTTTAGCTTCTACTATCTTAAAAATTTCTCTCTTGTTACAACCTATAGATATTATTCGACCGCTCAGGGCAGCGCGAGGGTAATGACCGTATTGGTAGCAACCACACTAACGTATTGTTTGCCATTCACGTCATACGTGAGTGGGCTTGCTCGAATGGTGCGTGGTGCTTCAAACTGATACAAGGTCTCACCCGTAAGTGCATGTAGAGCGTAAAAACTGCCATCTTCTATGCCTTGAAATAGCAGATCACCCGCAGTCACCATATTACCGCTGGCGCCGATTGAGGAGACCGCCGGCAATTCACGCTGCCAAGTTTGTTCGCCAGTGACGGGGCTATAAGCCGAGACTGTTAGTAAGGGCGTATAATTTTCTGAAATGCGGTCCAAATCGGAAAAGTTTTCTGTATGACCACGGCTGTCTGGCCCCGGGGTTAAGCTATTGCCTACAGGTTCAACTAAGAGGGTAATCGCGCCATTCTTTCCTGTAACGTAGATCAATTCAGTGCGGGGGCTAAACGATGCTGAACCGAAACTGGAGCCGCCGTGCGGAAGAATAAAAGGCTCAGTGGTTGAGTAGGGCGTATACAGTTGCTTGCTGCGTGCGGCTAATTCCGGATCATCGAATTCAATGTAAGTTGCACACAGAGGATCCATTGGAACACCTCTGGCTGTGTAGGGAATTGGTTGAGTGGGATAAACCACTTCACCAGGAACATCAGTTTGTGTGGGCACTATCGTTTCTACCATGGCGTGAACAGGTTTTCCCGTAGCACGGTCCCACATATAGAACAGGCAATTCTTACCAGCTGCAGCGACACCTTTTATAAGCTCGCCATTAGCGGTGGCGACATCAAAAAGTAGGGGCCCGGTAACATGGTCCCAATCCCACAGGTCATGATGGACAGCCTGATAGTGCCAACGCAATTTTCCAGTGTCCATGTCGATGGCAATAGTGCTATTTGAAAACAGATTCGCTCCCACTCGAGCGGAGCCATCATAGTCCGGCGAAGGGTTGCCAGCATTGACATAGACCATGCGCAGCTGCGCATCTATCGCCGGTGGAGTCCACACCCCGCCACCTGCGCGGGCACCAGTTCCCCAGCTTTCTTGCGCTAATTCCCAGCCGGAATCTCTAGGGGTCTGTGGAATGGTATTGAATACCCACTGAATCGCTCCAGTAGTTGCATCAATTGCAATCACCAGACCGCCAGGAATATGCCCCTCAGAAAGAGCTGCCGCGACATAAATGATGCCGTCATGGAAAGTAGGTGGGGTAGTTAAGCGATAACCAATTGTAATCGGATCGATATCCGTCGGATACGTATCTGGATACTGATGATGCAGGCCCTGCGCCACTACTTTGAGAAACCCTGAGTCACCAAAACTTGCTACTGCCGCGCCGGTTTCTGCATCGAAGGCATACAAATCCGCACCTCTATAAGCGTAGACTCGGCCTTCGGCATAGGTTGACCCTCGCACGGGACCGTTGGCAGGACCTGAATCGAGAGTGCGCCGCCACAACTCCTCACCGGTCGTAGCATCCAAGGCATACATCGTGGCTCGAGAGTGAAGATACATCACTCCATCCACAACCAGGGGGGTTACTTGAGCAATGTCATCTCTAAGTCCGGGTTCAAAAGACCAGAGCATATTTAGCTGATTAACATTGCTGGTGTTGATTTGATCGAGTGTGGAGTAACGGCTGTTTTCGATATTTAAATTTTGGCTAGGCCAGTTGCCTGTGTCGGATTGCGCTGAGGCCGAACTCAACATTATCAATGAAAAGAAGCAAAGAATGCATTTTGGAATTATTAAAACTTGGTTTTTCATAGAGGCGCCATTTGAATGTTATTGTTTTTCTAGGTGTCGGGCTGCTCGCAAAATATTTTTCAATCCGTAATTTCCTTCATGGCAGGCAAATTCGTAGAGAGACTCGCCGCTTTTAACCATTGGAAATGACACCGACCAGGGCCGCTCCCAAGTAGTGTCATCAGTGACAGTAAATTCGTATTGCAACATACCTTCGTCGGTTCTTGTATAGCGCTCTTCCAATTGTAGGTTTGAACTTGAGCGACGAAAGCTAGATTTTGCAGAGAAGTTTGTCGTCTCTATTACTAATGTTTCACCCTCCCAGTGACCCCGAGCATCGCCATGCCATTGAGTAATGTTTTTAGGTAGGTGGGGGCGGCCATCGAGGGGGATTATGCGAGCGTCGTGCACCATTTCAGTGAGTATCATCACTTCATTGGGAGTCTGAATTATTTGAATATTGTTGTTGTACGCTTGTGGAAGCATGCCGTTTGGCATTCCCCAGGTGAGGCAGCGCTCATTCAAACTCCTATCAGTCCAGCTGTCGGCAGAACCCCTGCTCTCACGTAGTTTTGCCGCGATAGCTGCGCGCTCATCGGCAGCTTGAGTGTAAGCGGGAATGCGCCCATCTGGCGGGTCGACAATTAAAGAGGTTTGTCCGGTGGCAAGAACTGTTGAACCATAGTCCAAATCTTGCGGATCATGCACTGAGATTCCTGCTCGGCGGGCATCCAATGGTCTGCCATCGGGCCGAGCAGCGCTTGCTTGTTCGTAGGCGATTATTTCTTCGGCTGTCAGAAAAGCTTTGCCCGCGAGTCGTTCAGGCCTTTCTAGAGGAGTGATGGTGCGACGATCCCATACACCTTGAAAATCAGGATGCCCCCACGGAGTCGTGGCTACTGTGTAAACACGTGTGTCGTAGGGCTGGGATAGCCCCAGCTGAGGCACAAGAAATACTGCCAGTAGAGTAGTAACAACAAGGTTCGATCGTTGTTTCAGCATTATTTACCTCAGCTCTATTGGTTTGGCTGTTAATTATGCAGACATCGGGTCAGGTAAAAATTCTTGCATAGCGTGAGCCTAGCCTACACCCAAAACCCAAGCACCGCTAGGCGTTGAAGTTTGGGCGAGATTCGAGCTCAAAATGGACGAAGAATCAAACGGGCCTGAGTACTTTGATTCAAACAAATTTCTGGATCAAATTGCCTCAATCAAGTTACTCTGAGGACTTAGCTTCCTTAACTACTGTTTATGGAGACAAGCATGAGCACAAATCCTTCCTCTGCCAAACCTGTAGTCGATGCCCAAGCCCTGCGAGATCAGGTCAAACTAAAATATCGCGATGTCGCTACTAACCCTGAGCAGGAATTTCATTTCCATACAGGGCGCACGCTAACACAGCGCTTAAAATATGATGAAGGCATCACCTCACAGATTCCAGATCATGCGGTGGCGTCTTTCGCAGGCGTGGCGAACCCATTCTCACTGCGCAACTTGCAGCTTGGGGAGAAAGTAATAGATCTGGGCTGCGGTGCTGGGTTCGATTGTTTCGTAGCTTCAGCTCTTGTTGGCGATGAGGGTGAAGTAGTCGGCGTCGATATGACCGAAGAGATGCTGAGTAAGTCGCGTGCCTTAGCTAATGAGTTGGGGTTGAGCAATATCGAGTTTCGCGATGGCTTGCTTGAAAAGCTGCCGGTAGAGGACGCTTGGGCTGATGTCGCAATTAGCAATGGCGTAATCAATCTGTGTTCCGATAAGGAAAAGACCATGGCAGAAATCTATCGCATTCTTAAGCCTGGAGGCTATTTACAGTTTGCGGATATTGCCAATAATAAACCCGTTCCTCAGGCGGCGATTGAGAATATCGATCTCTGGACCGCTTGAATCGCCGGTGGCCTGCCGTGTGCAGGCTGGGAGAAGATCTTGACTGACGCGGGATTTGTGGACGTACAGATTGGCCCAGGCATTGATACGTTTGAAGGCGCATCCGGAGAGTCCAACGCGAGAGAGTTCGGTGTTTTTGGTTATGCGTTCTTAGCAAGGAAGCCTGTTTGATAACAGGTGAGCAGCTACACTTAAGAGGTTGTAGTAACCAGAGGCCCGAAACGAGACAAGATTCGAGTATTTGTGAGTCCTGGTATCAGCCATGATGGCCTTAGGAATAAACGAAATTATCCTGGGTTGGGGTCGTGTTCCCAGCAGAAGGCGCCGATAAAAACCTATCGGCTGCGCGGGTTTTGGTCGATTATTCTTTATTCATGATATTCCAGTTGTGGTGGGGATTCTGGCGTTTTCGAACTTTCGAGGACTGGTCACTGATGTCGCTGGTATTTTGTTTCACCGGTGTGATCATGCTGCCACGGCTCAGGGTCCAGCTTATAATAATCTCTTAGCTGCTGATAAAGCTCTTGATGATAGGCTGCCATTTCCTTAGGTCGTTCAAAGAATGTCTCAGTAGCTACGGCAAAAAATTCGGCGGGATTCGTGGCGCCGTAATGATCCATTAAACTATGTCTTCCTCGCGCCGCGTCTTTTTGTAACTCTTCAAACTCTCCGCTGAATACATGTGCCCAACTTCTGTAGGCGCCTCGTGTGCTCAACACTGGCGCTCCATTGGTTGAGCCCGACTCGTGATCCAGTTGATGTGCAAATTCATGCAGTACGACATTCTGACCGTCCTGTAAGTTCATTACACCTTTCTTCACATTGTCCCAAGCGAGCACGACCTTGCCCTGGCTCCAGGATTCTCCCAACATGGCGATGTGATTCGTGGATACAAGTCCGAGTTCGTTGGCTACTTCTCGTGTCGCAACAAAGGTTGAAGGATAAATAAGGATGGAATCTAGGTCGGGGTAGGGAGTACGGTTCTGATTCAAAAGTAGTAAGCAGGCTTGTGCTGCGACAGTCACGCGAATGTCGTCATTGATTTTCTGCCCAGCGCAGCCATAGAATTTCTTGCTAGCTAGAAAGACTTTGATTAGGAATTTTAGCTGTTCCTGTTCAGCGAGCGGAATTCTTCCAATAAAGGGCAACCTGGCGATAAGTGTTTTTTGCCAGAGCTCAGGGAAGGCTTGCTTCTGAATACGCGTGATGCGCATGCTGGGCCAAAACACCACTAGAAAAACGACGGCTACGAGAATCAGCAGCAGAGCTAGCAAAGAGATAGTGGATTGAGTAGTCACGCTTCATAATAACAAGTCATAGTGGGAAGAAAAGGGGACGGAGGGATTAATAATTAATCCCTCCGTCCCCTTTTTTCTCACTCAGAATCGTACTTCGAGATAATTGATAGTTCCTTCAACAGCTATATATTGGTGAGGCGTGCCTTCAGGAATAAGTACCGCATCGCCAACAGTGACTCTTCGTGCCAATCCCTGTGCAATATTTGCTCTGCCCCCGTCTGCTGGCCTGACAACGATGCCGCCGGTAACCAGAGTTCCAGCCCCTTCGATAATGAAGTGAAGCTCCATGCCTTCTTCATGCACAATTGCACCTGCAGCACTCGTGCGCCGGATTAGGTTGATTCGATAATCGTCACCATTGCTTATGGTTCCTACCGCCATGTTTTCCCGCTCAGTGGCTGATTTTTGTAACGCATCATTTATATCATCTGCCTTAATATATAGTGCCGGAGGTACTGCGGTTTGGGCAATCGCTAACGTGTAGATGAAAAACAGTATGCTTCCAAGAGTAAGTTTCTTCTTCATGTTGTTTATTCCTGACTTTTCAAAATGTTTTGATTTTTTTATGATGAGATCGTCTGCTCAAGATACTATCTTTTATGTGAGTTCACGACATTAATCAAAGACTTCATAGTACTTGGACTTATACAAAAATCTGGACCCAGGTACTCTGAGTCCTTTTGTTTTGAGTCTGCTGGCTTCCATCGGACACTGGCAAGTCGTTTGCGGTAGGCTGCGAAAATTCTACTAGTATTTCGAGACAGCATTCATTTCAGGAGCTCTAAGCGGGTATTACGAAGACTCGGCGCTAACTTTTGAAGCCCTAGGCGGTTTGATCAATTCTTCTTCGGTTATGCAAGACAGTGGTACTGATCGCATCTGGTCTAATATCCTTGGGCAATGCCTAGAGTGGGAGCTGCGGGGAGACTCCTGCAAGAAATTGCGCAAAACAACAAATTGCATTGGGAGAGGATGGTGGTATCTGCATCGTGACATCTAAATGCCAATGGAGAACAAGATACCGACCCCGGCAACGGTAGTTATTTCGAATCGAGTGAAGGCTTTTGAAGTGCAGCGGCATCAGCTTCCTGTCTTCTAGCCCCAGCCAATACACCAGTAATTGAATAATTCCCTTCATGACAAGCAGATTCATAAATCATCTGCCCTTGCTCCATTCGAGCAAGCGGTACCTCTCCAGTAAAAGGCTGCGCTAGAGTAACTGGGTCTGTATAAGTAAATCGATACAGCAATTCATTTTCAGAGACCAAGGTATAAACTTCCGTGATCTCTAACTCATCTGAGGTAAGGATTCTTCGGTGGGATTGTTCTGATCTAAAATTTTTCGTGTGTACAACGAGGTTGTCGCCTTCCCATCTTGCGGTCGATGTGCCCATCCATTGTGGCCAGGTAATCTTGCGCTCCGTCTGGCCTAGAGGAATGGCTCTAATGCCGGTGTTGTATTCTGCATTTAGAAGCACATAGTCCGCGGTTTGTAGAATCTGTAGTGTCTTGCTGTCCTCTGGTGGGATCTGGACGACTAGTGGTAACTGGCCGGGAAAATTCAAGCAGCGTTCGTTAGCAGTTCTCGATTCCGGCCCATCGAACTGCCCGAAGCCTTCGGCCAGTCGCTGCCCATGTATATCCGTCGCGCCTTCGCGATAGGCGATGCGACCGTTCGGAGGGTCGATGACTATCGAAGTACGATACTCGCCGTTCACGATTGCTTGTTGTGTGTGCAATTCAGGATTAAAGTTCGCGTCGGCTACATTACTAATGAATTCCCCTGCAGGCGGTGCGGGGCGGTCTGGATCGGCAGGCAAGATTCTGACGCGCTGTTGCTCAACAGCGGTATCTATTAGCGCCTGTGCTTCTTCCTTTGTATAGAAACGCTTCGCGCCTAAGGCTACCGGCCTTTCG
>Ga0209425_10006978_pt1 | contig 10715 bp, 11 predicted proteins | sample COG_05_FD_184749 | JGI IMG/M metagenome (GOLD analysis project Ga0209425, IMG submission 184749) | Pelagic Microbial community sample from North Sea - COGITO 998_met_05 (SPAdes) (version 2) | ecosystem: Environmental > Aquatic > Marine > Neritic zone/Coastal water | place: Helgoland, sampling... | reverse complement strand
AGCCCCAGCAGAAGAAGCAAAAGCAGAGGAAGCCCCAGCAGAAGAAGCAAAAGCAGAGGAAGCCCCAGCAGAAGAAGCAAAAGCAGAGGAAGCCCCAGCAGAAGAAGTAAAAGCAGAGGAAGCCCCAGTAGAAGAAGCAAAAGCAGAGGAAGCCCCAGCAGAAGAAGCAAAAGCAGAGGAAACTCCGGCAAAAGAAGAAAAGGAAGCGAAGGCTAAGTAACTGATGAGCCCTTGCAGTGAAAAAGATTTAGTTTGCGTAGGTGTTGTCGCAGGCGTGCATGGGTTAAAAGGGGCTGTGAAAATTAAAAGTTTTATGGAAAACCAGGAGGATATTTTATCGTTTGGACCGGTTTTCGATAGAACTCTAAGAGATAGTTATAAAATAACATTGGTTAGTAAAAATAAGAAGGGAATAGTTGCCCGATTAAGTGGAATTGAGGATCGCAACGCAGCCGAGGGCATCAAAGGATTGGAATTGTATGTAACAAGGGCAGTTTTGCCCGAGTTGGATGAAGATGAATTTTATTACCATGATCTAATTGGCTTGGACGTTGATGATTTTGAGGATAATCGAATTGGGAAAGTAATAATGGTAGATAATTATGGGGCTGGAGATATTATAGAGGTGAGTTTAGATGATGGTGGAACTAAAATGTTTACAATGTCGTCAAAAGGAATACCCATAATTGATTTTGATAAAGGGCGAATTGTTGTTAATCCACTTTTAGAAGTTATTGGTGATGAGGTCCATGACAACAAATGAACTCGGACCTAAAATAATATTATTTGGAATACACAGTTATGAATAAACCACAAAGTGTGCAAAAAAGCGGGGCTTGGAAAGCGAGTGTCTTGACACTATTTCCAGAGATGATGCCTGGCTGCCTTGGTTTTTCATTGGCCGGCAAAGCTTTAGCTGATGGATTCTGGGATATAGAAACTATAAATCTTCGAGACTTTGCGGATAACAAATCTCAGACAGTCGACGATACTCCGTTTGGTGGGGGAGCTGGAATGGTTATTAGGCCAGACGTTGTTGACGCAGCGCTTAAATCTGTTCCGCATGTTAATCGTCCTATAATTTACTTGTCGCCAAGAGGGCAATGTTTAAATCAGTCAAGAGTTCAAGAACTCGCAAAAACTGATGGGGTAATATTGCTGTGTGGACGTTACGAGGGCATTGATAATAGAGTTATTGATGCGTGGAAAATGGAAGAGATTAGTATTGGTGATTTTGTTTTATCTGGCGGAGAGCCAGCAGCAATAACTCTTATTGACGCATGCGTCCGTCTTCTTCCGGGCGTCGTTGGTAATGCGGAAACGACTTTAGATGAGAGTTTTGTTGATGGTTTGCTTGAATACTCTCATTATACTCGCCCCCAAGTGTGGGAAGGAAGACGAGTTCCTAAGGTGCTCCTATCGGGCCATCATTCTGAGATAAGGGAATGGAGAAAAATGGAAGCTGAGAAAGTCACTTCCAAAAGACGCCCTGATCTTTGGTCAAAATATATTTCTGGAGTTAAGGAAGCTCAAACTAAACATTAAATTTTATTTGAACACGAATTGAGGTTATGATTATGAATCTATTAGAAGAAATTGAACAAGAACAAATAGCTAAATTAAATGCTGACAAAGATCTGCCAGAGTTTGCGCCCGGTGACTTAGTAAAGATTAATGTTAAAGTAATAGAAGGTGAACGAGAACGTGTACAGGCCTATGAAGGTATTTGTATAGCGCGAAAGAATGATGGGCTTCATTCCAATTTTACGGTCCGTAAGATTTCTTATGGCGAGGGTGTTGAGCGTGTGTTTCCCCTTTATTCGCCCAATGTAGACAGTATTGAAGTTCTGCGTCGAGGTGATGTCAGAAGAGCCAAATTATATTACCTTCGGGGCAGGCAGGGCAAGAGGGCTAGAATTGCAGAACAGACAGATGGTTATGCAGCGAAGCTTTCTGCTGCTGATCGAGAAAAGGCTGTTGCCCTTAAAGAAAAAAATAAATTAGCAAGTGCGGCTAAGGCATTAGCAAAAAAAGAGATAAAACAAGAGAGCTCCGAGGGTGTAGCGCCAGTCGTGACTGAAGAAAACGTAGAACAAAAATCCGAAGAATAAATATATTTGCCAGACTATTAGTGAAAGAAACTTTGTTTTTTATAGTGAGTAATTGAATATGAATAATGCAACTACCCTTTACGATAAACTATGGAACTCCCATGTTGTCGATGAACAAGAAGATGGCACTTGCTTGGTTTACATTGATAGACATCTTGTGCACGAGGTTACTTCGCCGCAAGCATTTGATGGTTTGAGAAATGAGGGTAGAAATGTACGTCGACCCGACTTAACTCTTGCTGTGGCTGACCATAATGTTCCCACCACTGATCGCGATAAACAAATTGATGATGAAGAGTCTAGAATACAAATTGAGGCTCTCGAAAGAAATTGTACTGACTTTGGGGTGGAACTTTATTCGATGAAGGACATTCGCCAAGGAATTTGCCACGTTGTTGGGCCAGAACAAGGTTTTACTTTACCTGGCACAACATTGGTTTGTGGCGACTCCCATACAGCAACGCATGGGGCTTTTGGTTCCATGTCTTTTGGAATAGGCACTTCAGAAGTTGAGCATGTTTTAGCAACGCAAACATTATTGTTAACCAAATGTAGAAATATGAGAGTAACTGTTAATGGAACGCTACCCAATGGAATCACGGCAAAAGACCTGATTTTAGCAATCATAGGAAAAATTGGCACTGCGGGCGGTACAGGGGCAGCTATTGAATTTACGGGAGATGCCCTCAAATCATTAACTATGGAAGGTCGGATGACTGTCTGCAACATGACGATTGAAGCAGGTGCGAGGGTGGGTCTTTTTGCGCCAGATGAAAAAACATTTGAATATTTAAAAGGTCGTCCTAAATCTCCAAAAGGTGCGGCTTGGGAAGCTGCAGTCGAATATTGGAAAACTCTAAAAACAGATGAAACAGCAATTTTTGATGAAGAAATTGTTATGGATGTTTCTGAGATTAAACCACAGGTTACTTGGGGAACGAGTCCTGAAGATGTTGTGGCGATTGATGGTTGCGTTCCCGATCCGGACAGAGAAACTGATATAAATAGAAGAAATAAAATGGAACGTTCCTTGGAATACATGGGCCTGACTGCAGGAATGCCAATGACGGACATTAAAATAAATACAGCATTTATTGGTTCATGTACAAATAGTCGTATTGAAGATATTCGGGCTGCGGCATCAGTTATTGAAGGGCGCAAGGTTGCCCATGGGGTGCAGGCTCTTGTTGTCCCGGGTTCAGGCTTGGTTAAAGAAATAGCGGAGCAAGAGGGTTTGGATCAGATTTTTATTGAGGCTGGCTTTGAGTGGCGTGAAGCTGGATGTTCAATGTGTTTGGCAATGAACGCAGACAAATTAGGCCCAGGAGAAAGAGCAGCTTCAACATCCAATCGTAATTTTGAGGGTCGCCAAGGACCCGGAGGCCGAACGCATTTGGTAAGCCCGGCAATGGCGGCAGCCGCAGCAGTTAAAGGGCATCTCGTTGACTTGAACGATTTAGATTGATTGAGGGGGATTTCTTATGGAGAAATTTAATACGCTAACATCTGTCGCGGCACCATTGCCTTTGATAAATGTGGATACAGATATGATAATTCCTGCTCGCTTTTTGAAAACAATTAAGCGAACAGGTCTGGGTGCAGATCTTTTTAGCACGCTTCGATTTAACCAAGATGGAACTGAGCGTGAAGAATTTGTTTTGAATAAACCAGCATTTAGAAATTCAGAGATTTTGATCGCCGGGAAGAATTTTGGCTGCGGATCCTCTCGCGAGCACGCCCCTTGGGCTCTTCTCGACTTTGGAATCAAATGTGTAATTGCTCCGAGTTTTGCTGATATTTTTTATAACAATAGTTCGAAGAACGGGATTTTGTTAATAAAGTTGCCGCAAGAACAAATTGATAAATTAACAGAAGATGCTGAACTTGGTGCAAATGCAACAATGACTATAAATCTCGAAGCTCAGGAAATTACGGGTCCAGATGGTGATGTTATAAAGTTTGAAGTGGATTCTTTTAAAAAACACTGTTTGATGAACGGTCTCGATGATATTGGATTGACGATGGCCAAGTCAGATAAGATCGCTGCCTTTGAAGCCCGCCAGAACATTATTGTGGCCTAATAAATAGTATAAAATTACGAAAGAGAAAAAATGGCAAATGCTAAAAATTTATTAGTTCTTCCCGGTGATGGTATTGGGCCCGAAATTATAGCTCAAGTGCTTAGGGTAATTGACTGGATGGACCGAAGACGGTCGGTTAGTTTCAATATTACAGAAGCATTAATAGGAGGAGCTGCGATCGATAAAACCGGAGTTCCTTTGCCCGAAGAAACATTAGAAGCAGCATTAAAATCTGATGCAGTTTTGATGGGAGCTGTCGGCGGGCCAAAATGGGAAGTTCTACCTTTTGACGTTCAGCCCGAGCGGGGTCTGCTGGGTATACGTAAAGGACTTGGACTATTCGCAAATTTGCGTCCCGCTATTGTATTTGATGCGCTGGCTGATGCCTCCTCCCTTAAATTAGACATTGTTAAGGGCCTCGATATTATGATTATTAGAGAGTTGACGGGCGGTATCTACTTTGGTGAGCCACGCGGTATTGAAGAGTTAGAAAACGGAATAAGAAAAGGTTTCAATACACTGACCTATACAACACCTGAGATACATCGTATTGGAAAGGTGGCTATGGATTTAGCTGGAAAACGCGATAAACGAGTATGCTCTATAGATAAAGCAAATGTTTTAGAAACAACAGTCATGTGGCGTGAAGAGATGACAAAAATAGGGGCTTCTTATCCAGATATTGAGTTAAGCCACATGTATGTTGATAACGCAGCAATGCAATTGGTTAGAAATCCAAAACAATTTGATGTTGTTGTTACCACCAACATGTTTGGTGATATTTTGTCTGATTGTGCGGCTATGTTAACGGGCTCGCTAGGTATGCTTCCATCTGCATCTTTGGGTGCCCCCGATTCAGATGGAAAACAGGCGGCATTGTATGAACCTGTGCATGGCACCGCGCCGGATATTTCCGGAAAAGGTATTGCAAACCCGCTTGCGCAGATTTTAAGTTTTTCAATGTTGCTTAGGTATTCTTTTGATCTTTTTGACGATGCAGAGTTAATTGAAAAAGCCGTCCAGAATGCGCTTGATAAAGGTTTTCGCACTGCAGATATTACCGGTGATGGTAAAACATTGGTATCAACTTCGGGCATGGGTGATGCAGTCATCAATGAATTAGATATGCTGGCTGCTTGAGGGCTCTCTATACCAGACTACCTCGATTGGTTAGTTAATGAAAAAATGGAGACGAATTATGGCCCTTAAATATGCTGTTGTTGGAGCCACTGGCAACGTTGGTAGGGAAATTCTGCAAATTTTATCTGAGAGAGGCACAAACGCAAAAGACGTTTCAGCAATAGCGTCATCTAATTCCGTTGGTGCGGAAGTATCCTATGGTGAAGAAGATGTTTTAAAAATACATGATTTGGCTTCTTATGATTTTGAGGGGATAGATATTGTTTTATCTAGCCCAGGAGCCAAGGTGTCCGCTGAATTTGTACCAAGGGCAACTGCAGCAGGTGCTGTTGTTATAGACAATACTTCACAATTTAGAATGGATCCAGATGTTCCTCTCGTTGTTCCAGAAGTAAACCCAGAAGCAATTGGTGAATTTCGAAATAGAAATATTATTGCAAACCCAAATTGTTCAACTATCCAATTGGTAGTTGCCCTTAAACCGTTACATGACTTAGCTCATATCAAGAGGGTTGTTGTTTCCACATATCAATCAGTTTCTGGTGCCGGTAAGTCTGGAATGGACGAGTTATTCAACCAGACTAAAGGCATCTATATGAATGAGCCAGAATCTAAATTCCAGGAAAATTTTACTAAGCAAATTGCCTTTAATACTATTCCCCAAATAGATGTATTTATGGAGGACGGTTATACTAAGGAGGAGTGGAAGATGATGGTGGAGACAAAAAAAATATTAGATCCGTCCATAAAACTCTCTGCAACCTGTGTTCGGGTCCCAGTTTTTATAGGGCATGCTGAAGCGGTCAATATCGAATTTGATGAACCGATTACTGCAGATGAGGCTCGGGAAGCATTGAAGCTGGCTGAGGGAGTAGTAGTAGTAGATCATCGGGCTGACGAGGGGTATGTCTCGCAGATTGAATGTGCAGGCGAGGACCCAGTCTATGTTAGTCGGATACGGGATGATATTACCGTGGAAAACGGATTAAGTATGTGGGTTGTTGCAGATAATTTACGTAAGGGCGCTGCTCTTAATACAGTTCAGATTGCTGAATTATTAGTCTCTGAATATTTTTAACCAATATTGGTTATGTAAATAACTTACCACTAAATGAGGATAGAATTTTTCCTAATTCCCTGCATTGACTTGGCCCAATCAAGGGATTACAAAACTTTTAATGTAATAAAATATTTTTTAACGTAAAAGTACGGTCTCATTTTTTTGGGCCAGTCTTTAAAAAGGGCCAGAGTTATGAATTCCCAAACGCGTCCGATCTCACCTCACTTACAAGTTTATAAGCCTCAAATTACGTCTGTACTCTCTATTTTGCACAGAATTACAGGAGTGGGACTGGCAGTGGGTGCTTTAGCTTTAGTTTATTGGTTAAACTCGGCAGCATATGGTCCAGAAGCATTTGCCCGCACACAAGAATTTATGGCAACGTGGTTTGGCAGATTATTGCTGTTTGGTTGGACTTGGGCCTTATTTTATCATTTGTGCAATGGGATTAGGCACCTTTTTTGGGATGCTGGTATGGGATTTGGGTTAACTAATGTAAATATTACGGGCTGGATTGTCGTATTCTCATCGATTATTTTTACATTTGGATCTTGGTTTCTTGGATATGGAATGGTTGGAGGATAGCTTCAAATGTCATTACAATCTGACTTAGGTAGAGTAAAAGGATTAGGTAGCTCAAAAAGTGGTACATCTCATTGGTGGGCACAAAGGGTATCCGCATTAGCGCTTATTCCCCTGACTTTATGGTTTGTATATTCTGCAATGAAATTTATTGGTATGGATCTTTTTGCCTTTAGGGCATGGCTCAACGAGCCAGGCAGTGTATTGCTGTTATCTCTATTTTTAATTGCTTTATTTTATCACATGCAACTCGGTTTGCAGGTGGTTATTGAAGATTACGTTCATGGTGAAAAAAATAAAATATTTTTATTGCTAATTAATAAATTTGCTGCGGTGCTTTTCGCTATTTCAAGCCTTGTAGCAATAATTCAAATTGCCTATGGAGGCTAACTAATAAATGATAGATACATATGAAATCATTGATCATGAACATGATGTGATTGTTGTTGGCGCAGGCGGAGCAGGCCTTAGAGCAACTCTCGGTATGACCGCAGCAGGATTAAATACGGCCTGTATTACCAAAGTTTTTCCAACTAGATCTCACACAGTCGCGGCTCAAGGCGGGGTCGGGGCTGCCTTAGGCAACATGAATGAAGATAGTTGGCAATGGCATATGTACGATACTGTTAAGGGGGCAGATTGGCTGGGTGACCAAGATGCCATAGAATATATGTGTAGAGAGGCTGCGCCTGCAGTATATGAACTTGAGCATTTTGGTGTGCCGTTCTCACGAACTGAAGATGGTAAAATATATCAACGTCCCTTTGGAGGGCATATGCGAAATTTTGGTGAGGCGCCAGTGGAAAGAGCTTGCGCTGCCGCGGATCGAACCGGCCACGCGATCTTGCACACTTTGTATCAACAATGTTTAAAACATAACGCCGAATTCTTTATTGAATATTTTGCGATTGATTTAATAATGAGTGAAGATGGGGCTTGTCGTGGTGTAATGGCTTGGAATTTGGCAGATGGAACTATTCATCGTTTTTTAGCTCACCAAACATTAATAGCAACAGGTGGTTACGGGCGTAGTTATTTTTCAGCTACATCAGCTCACACGTGTACTGGCGATGGCAATGGGATGGTTCTTCGAGCGGGATTGCCCATGGAAGATATGGAATTTGTACAATTCCATCCAACAGGAATTTATGGTGCAGGGTGTTTGATAACAGAAGGGGCTCGAGGTGAGGGCGGTTACTTAACAAATTCTGAGGGCGAAGCTTTTATGGAGAGATACGCTCCTAGTGCAAAAGATTTAGCATCGCGTGACGTAGTTAGCCGAGCCATGACTATCGAAATAAGAGAAAATAGGGGAGTGGGGGCAGAAAATGATCATATTTACCTGCATCTTGAGCATTTAGGTGGTGAGGTACTTAACCATAGGCTGCCTGGTATTACTGAAACAGCAAGGATTTTTTCTGGTGTTGATGCTACTAAAGATCCTATACCCGTTTTGCCAACTGTACATTACAATATGGGTGGTATACCGACAAACTATCATGCGGAGGTTTTAAGGCCCACAGTGAAAGACCCAGACGCTATTTGCCCAGGTTTGATGGCAATTGGTGAGGCGGCATGTGTGTCTGTTCATGGAGCTAATCGATTAGGGACAAACTCGCTCCTTGATCTCGTAGTTTTTGGCCGTGCAGCTGCACAGCGAGCAGTTAAAATCGTTGAAAAAGACAAAAAAATTAAATCTGCGGATTCAAAAACGGGTGAAGAGGCTATTGCTAGATTAGATGCAATCCGTTATTCCAAAGGTAAGGAAGCTACTGCTAATGTTAGGTTGGATATGCAGAAAATAATGCAAAATAATGCAGCTGTCTTTAGAAGTTCTGAGATATTAAAAGAAGGTGTAAAATTAATTGATCAATCAGCTGAAGGTTTAAAGGATCTTGGTGTCAGTGATAGATCTTTGATTTGGAATTCGGACTTAGTTGAAGCACTAGAGTTAGAAAATTTGATGGCTTGTTCTAAGACTACGATTTATAGTGCAGAGGCCAGACAAGAGTCGCGAGGGGCGCATGCGCATGAGGATTATCCTGATCGCGATGACAAGAAGTGGATGAAACATTCATTGGCATGGCTTGATAGCAATATGAAAGTCAAATTAGGCTATAGGCCAGTTCACGAGTATACACTGACCGATGAGGTTGATTATATTGAGCCTCGTGCTCGGGTTTATTAGGGCTTTAAAGCACGGAGATAAAAATGGTAGAATTAACCCTTCCCAAAAACTCAACGGTATCTGAAGGCCAAACGTTCAAGGCCTCCTCGAGTGTAAATAATATTAAGCGGTTTAAGATTTATCGATATAATCCCGATCAAAATGAGAATCCACAGGTTGATACTTATGAAGTAGACATGGATACGTGCGGACCCATGGTTCTTGATGCCTTAATTAAAATTAAAAATGAAATTGATCCGACTTTGACTTTCCGACGATCTTGTAGAGAGGGAGTTTGTGGCTCGTGTGCAATGAATGTGGATGGCACTAATACTTTAGCATGCATTAAGGATATAAGAGAAATAAAAGGCGACGCTGCGATTTACCCACTTCCACATATGCCAGTGATAAAAGATCTTGTGCCAGATTTATCAATCCCATACGCTCAGTATACATCGATTAAGCCGTGGGTTCAGTCTGATACTCCAGTCTCGGGCAAGGAGCGCCTGCAGTCACCAGATGAACGCGCTAAGTTAGATGGTTTGTGGGAATGTGTATTGTGTTTCTGTTGCACGACTTCATGCCCGAGTTACTGGTGGAATGGAGACAGATATTTGGGCCCAGCTATTTTATTACAAGCATACCGTTGGATCGTTGACTCAAGGGATGAGAATACTGGTTCGCGTTTAGATAACTTAGAAGATCCCTTTAAATTATATCGTTGTCATACAATAATGAATTGCACAAAAACGTGTCCCAAGTCTTTAAATCCAGCAAAGGCTATTGCTGAAACTAAAAAACTTATGTTGGAACGGATGTAAGGTTGTTTTAGCTGAGTAGAACCTATGCCACCGTAGTTAACTAGACAAGATCAAGATATGATTGTTATAAATCAGTGTAAGTAGCCACTCATGTCAAATATAATTCCGGTAAATGATAATAAAGGTCCTGTTGCTGAGTATGAAAAGAAATTGGCTTCTGGGCATTTAATGCCAGATAGGGCTCAGGCTGTGCTGGCCCAGCAATTACAAATTTTATTGCAAAAAATTGAGACGCTTGAAAATAATTCAAAATCATTTACTTGGAAAAAACGTCTGGGGTTCAAAGAAAATCGCCAAATAAAGATAAAGGGGCTTTATATATACGGAGACGTCGGTCGGGGTAAATCTATGCTTATGGACTTGTTCTACTCCAGTATTCAGATTAAGAAAAAACGACGGGTACACTTTCACGCGTTTCTTCAAGATATTCATTTGCGTTTTAATTTATTCCGAAAAAATAATCCAGAAGGTGGCGATCCTGTGCCTGCTGTTGTGAAATCGATAGTGGAAGAATCAAAATTATTGTGTTTCGACGAATTACAGGTGGTAAATATTGTTGATGCTATGATTTTAGGCAGATTATTTGAGGGCCTATTATCACATAATGTTATAATTATTGCGACGTCAAATCGCCCACCAGATGATCTTTATAAAGACGGGCTTCAACGTGAGAGGTTCCTACCGTTTATTAAATTATTAAAAAATAACTTAAATATTGAGTACCTAGGAGCTTCCAAGGCTTATAGATTGGAA
>Ga0209425_10006967_pt1 | contig 10726 bp, 7 predicted proteins | sample COG_05_FD_184749 | JGI IMG/M metagenome (GOLD analysis project Ga0209425, IMG submission 184749) | Pelagic Microbial community sample from North Sea - COGITO 998_met_05 (SPAdes) (version 2) | ecosystem: Environmental > Aquatic > Marine > Neritic zone/Coastal water | place: Helgoland, sampling... | reverse complement strand
CTTATGATATTGTATGGTATATTAAAAACCTGATTATATGCAAGAACAAGTTTTTCACCAGAAAATTTAAGTGCCGCATAAATACCCAAAGGTTCACAAGTATCTTTTTCATCAACTGTTTGTTTTTTGAAATTCCCGTAAACCATACTTGATGAAATATATACAAATCTTTTTAAATTTTTTAGTGATCTTGATGCATCCAAACTGTTTTCTAAAGTTCTGAAACTATGGTCAAAAGTAGAAAATGGATCTTTGTTTGAAATATTTGCATGAGCTACGGCAGCCAAATGATAAATATAATTTGGGTTTATTTTTTTTATAGTTTGAGAAACTTTTTTGTAGTTTCTACAATCAAATCTTATTACCTGTATATTGTTTTTTTTTAGAATAGATAATCTTTCTTTAAGAATTTTTTTATATAAACTTCTATTTTGAGGATTTACTTTATTTAGAGACATTAAATTATTAATTTTTAAAAAATCAACAATATATACTTTAAATTTTTTTTTTTTTAATTTTAAAGCAAGATTATGACCAATAAACCCTGCTCCACCCATTAATAAAACTTTCTCCATAATTTTTTATTTAAATATTTTTTTTATTTCTGAACTTATAAACTTAAGATTTTTTAGTGTTAAGTGAGGGCCAACCGGTATGCAAATAGAGTTGTTGCTTATTTTTCTTGCATTAGGAAAATTCATTTTATGATAATTGTTTTTTTTATAATAAGTATACTCAGGTATCACTCTTGGGTAATAAACGCTACAACCAATTCCTCTTTTTGCTAATAAATTTAGATATTTATTTCTTTTTTCCCTGTTAACCCCTTCAACAATAAATGACAAACAATAATGACTACTAATCAAGTCTTTCTCTGAGTCGATGTTTAACAATTTTAATTTTGAATTTTCTTTAATTTTTTTTGATAGGTATAAATAATTTTTTTTTCTTATTTTTAAGAATTTACTCAATTTCTTTAATTGCTCAACACCTAATGCACTATTAATATCACTTAATCTAAAATTTAATCCACAATCCAATACATCATAAATACCAGGTGTTTTTCTCTCAAAAAAACTTTTATTTACTCCAAAGCCTCTTAACAATTTAGCTTTTTTATAATCTTTTTTGTTATTACAAAAAAGCATACCACCATCACCAGTAGTTATATGTTTTGCTGGGTAAAATGAAAAACAAGCAAAATCTGAAAAAAAACCAACATGTTTATTATAATACCTTGAGCCAAGAGCAAGCGCACAATCTTCAATTAATTTTATTTTGTATTTATCTGTTATTAATTTAATTTTTTTAATATCAACAGGTTTTCCGAGAAAATGTACGATAGTTAAACACTTAGTTTTTTTAGTTATTTTTTTTTCTATTTGATTAATATCTATATTGCCAGATGAAGGGTCTGAGTCGATAAAAACAGGGGTTGCGCCTAAAATTTTTCCAGCATTAACTGTTGCGACATGTGTTTGCGCAGGAACTAAAAATTCATCACCCTCCTTTAATCCTATGATCTTATAAGCCATATAAAGAGATGATGTGCATGAAGATGTGCTAAGAGGTAATTTTAAGCCTGTAAATTTAGAAAAATCTTCTTCAAATTTTTTTGACATAGGTCCATGAGTCAAAATTCCAGATAGCAAAACATCTTTAATTTTTTTTAACTCTTTTTTTTCAATTATTGGTTTACCAAATGGAATTTTCATTTAAAATATTTTATCTTAATCGTTTTATTGTTTTTAATTGAAGTATCAATAGCAAAACAAACAGACAGGCAATCAAATACTTCTTTTATATACTTATTTCTATTTTTATTAGAGAGAATAGATTTTAAAAATTCGTCTAGTAATAAACCTTTATTTAAAGGTTTATATTTTTCATTTAATTTATAAAAAGTGTTTTTATCCCTATGAGTAAAAATTTTTGCAAAATCAATATGATTTTCAAAAGTCTTTTTAGTTCCATAAATATTTAATTTATGAAAATGTGGATAAACACATCCAAAATTACTAGTAATTTTACCAATAATATTGTTTTTAAATTTCATAATTGTAACAATACAATCTTGACTTTTAAAATTGGTATTTTTTGTAACAATTCTATTGGAGTAACTTTTTACTTCTGTTATTTTTTCATTTAATAAGAAATTTGATAAGTCAATTAAATGTATTCCACCTCCAAGAGTGACTGAATAATTTTTAATATTTGTGCGCCAACCATTAATAATTTTATTTAGTCTGCCATAGTTATAGTCACCTTCAAAATAATAAATTGTACCTAAAGTTTTTTGATTAATCAAGCTTTGTAATTTCTTAAATCTTTCAGATTTTCTAAGTATATGGTTAGTGTAAAAAAAAATATGCTTTTTATTTTTAAGTGTATTAAAAGTTTTTTTGGCATCTGAAACTTTGAGAAATGCAGGTTTTTCAACAAAAGTATGTTTATCATTTTTTAAACATTTTTGAATATGATTAGAATGATCGTCATCATTACTTGCAATACAAACAACTTTAATTTGATTATCATCAAAAATTTCATTTATATTCTTACAGCCATAAACTTTATATTTTTTTGCAAAAAAAGTTGTTTTTCTTGGGTTTTTGTCAAAAATCTTTATTGTTTTTATTTGTCTATTTTTTTTTAAACATTTTAAATGTTCTTCCCCTACACCGAGACCAATTATGCCTGCATTTAAATACATATATTATCAAATTCTTTTTTTATAAAATTATAATCTTTAAAACTATCTATCGCTAAACTAGTAAATTTTTTTTTCTTTTTAGATTTTATATTGAAAATTTTGAATTTATTATGATTACAATAATAATATTTTGTAATATGTTCAAGAAAGGATTTATTTTTAATTATTTTAAAGTTTTTAATAAAAACTTTTGTTCCAACAACTTCGACACTTAATCCTTTAGAATATGTTCGCGGAAAACAATTTGTAACTAAATCAAATTTTTTACTTTTAAATTTCTTAATTGCAGCATCGACAATTTTAACATCAATCATTGGACTGTCAGCACATATTCTAACAAATGCATGACATTTAAATTCCTGTAAAGCACCTATAAATCTCTTATAAACATTATTTAAGCTTCCTCTAAAAAAACTTATTTTATTTTTTTTACAAATATCAATGATTTTATCATCACTTTTGTATTTAGATGTTAAAACTACAATTTTTTTTGAGTTTCGTGATTTTCTTAAATTAAAAAATATATGTTCTAGTAGTGATTTATCTTTTATTTTTAATAATACTTTTCCAGGCAATCTTTTAGAACTCATCCTGGCTTGGATAAAAATGATAAATTTCATAATTTATTTAAAACTATCGTTAAAATAAAATTTTTTGTTTATCCGAGTATAATAATTGGTTATATTTGAATAATCTATCTTGCTATATTTAAAATTATAATATTGTTTTAATTCATCTTTAAAAAAATAATTAATTATATCTATTTCACTTTTAGTTAATTCCTTCTCCCATCTTTTTTTACTATTTGAGTTTATAATAGTAGTTTTTTTTTTTGAAAATGTATTGCTCAAAATTTTTAAACCAAAGATACTTGGAGCCAACATTTTTTTATCAAAACTTACTTTTAGAAATTTAGAAATCCTTTTCATAACTTTTTCTGGATTGGAGACTAAGTCCTCATATTTGACTGTAAGATAGTTATGAGAACCATAAATTTTTTTGTTATGATTAATAAATTGAAAATCTAGCTTGGCTCTATTAATTAGACTTGATAATATTGTTAAATTATCTTCTCCTATATTAGAGTAATACGATTTCTGACCAGATTTAAGACTTGCGTAATTATCTCTGGGATCTCTGATTATATGAATAAATTTATTTCTATCATTTTTAGTAAAAATTTTATTAAAATAAATATCAGCACTTGTTTCCTTTAAAACAAAATACTTTTTTTTTTTAATATTATAAAAACTAGTAAATTTAATTTTAAGAAGATCTATTAAACTTTTAATATTATTAATATTTTTTTTATTTATCCCACTTAAAAAACTATTAATGAATAGCTCTATATTTATACTTTCTTTTTTTATCCGATAGTTTAAGTTTTTTTGTAAACTTAATTTCAGTATTTTTTTAATTCTATTTATTTTTTTTTGATAGTTATATTTTGAATTATTAAAGAATGGATAGTAAGCATACATTAAACTTAAATCAGTCGGGTAAACTGCAAAATCATTATGATCATCAAAAAGACTTGCCAGCATGGTTGTCCCAGATTTTCTGTGTCCTGTTATAAAAACAATTTGCATATATAAAAAAATTTAATTATTGGTTTATTTTACTATAACTATTAAATATTATATTAATTTCAATTATAAACTATTTTAACTCTATATATGCAAATAAAAAAAATATTAAGTATTTTTAAAGAAATTTTTTTTATTGCATAAATTTACAATTTTTCAATCCTCCTTTTTTTGAAGTTAATACTACTATGTCTTCAAGGGATTGAGATTTTTTCAAATTGTATACTACGTATTCTAATATACTTTTGTTTTTAATTTAAGCATAACTTTTCCAGGCAATCTTTTTGAACTTATTCTTGCTTGAATAAAAACTATAATTTTCATTATTTAAATTTTTATATTAATTAGCAATTATTTTATATTGTGCAATATTATTTAATTTCAGAAATAGCATTATAAATAAATTTTTAATTATATATAATGTAGAGAAATTAACCTATTATTGTATTTTAATAAAGTTACTTTAAATCATTAAAGATTAAATTGTAAAAAGTTAAGCTTATGAAACTAAATTATAGACCAGAAATAGATGGTTTAAGAGCCATTGCTGTTTGTTCTGTAATTATATATCACGCTAAAATCACTGTTTTTAATCATGAAATTTTTTTGAAAGGGGGATATTTAGGAGTAGATATTTTTTTTGTAATATCAGGTTATTTAATATCGTTAATTCTTTTTAATAATATTGGAAAAAAAAATTTTTCTTTATTAAAATTTTATCAAAGAAGAGTAAGAAGAATAATACCTGCTTTGCTTTTAGTAATTACTTTATCTTTCCCTTTGGCTCTGTATATTATTCTAATTCCAAACGAGCTAGTTGATTATGCTAAAGCAATTATCTCATCAATTTTACTTTTTTCTAATTTTAATTTTTTTTTTCATGGGCAAGAATATGGTGCAAATAATTCATTATTAATTCCTTTTCTGCACACATGGTCTTTATCAGTGGAGGAGCAGTTTTATATTATATTTCCAGTATTGATTATTTTTATATTTAAATATCAAAAAGTATATTTACCTTATGTTTTGGTATTTATTTTTTTTGTAAGTTTGTTTGTTTCAGAATTTGGAAGTAAAAGTTTTTCATCGTTTAATTTCTATATGCTTATATCTAGAATGTGGGAATTAACTTTTGGTTCACTAATTGCGTACTATGAATATGTAAAAAATTCAAAAAAAAATATTTATAATCCATTATTCAGAATAATGCCTGCTATAGGTATATTTTTAATATTTATATCTATTTATAATTTTGATGGTGATACACGTCATCCATCAATAATCACTTTATTTCCTGTTTTTGGTGCAGGTTTAATTATATTTTTTGCCAATAAAGATGATTTTGTGACAAAAATACTTTCATCAAAATTTTTTGTAAGTATTGGGATCATATCTTATTCATTATATTTATGGCATTACCCAATTTTTGCATTTGCAAGAATTACTGGCTTGGTGTCAGATAGTTTAATTAATAAAATTTTTTTAGGATTATTTATAATTTTATTATCTGTAGCCTCTTATTATTTTGTTGAACTACCAGCACGCAATAAAGAAATAAAATTCATAAAAATTATAAAAATAATTTTTATGACAATATCTATTAATATTTTTGTAAGTTTATTTATAATTTATAAAGAAGGTTTTATTGAAAAATATAATAACATTTACTTAAAAAATAATATTTTTAATAATGAGCTCAGAGAACAAAGTTGGAAATATGTAGATATGTCGGACAATCAAAAGTTTAAAGAAAAAAATAAAATTAAAATACTTTTAGTGGGTGATAGTTTTTCTAAAGATTTGTTCAATTTATTTTACCTAAACAAGGATTTATTCAATGAATATGAGTTTGTTAGATATGGAAATAAATCAAATAAAGACGCTTTTTTATTTGATAAGAATTATTCGATGGCACAAAATATAAAGTTTGAAGAAAATGAGTTGTTTAGAAATTCAGATTATATACTTATCTCAAATTATTTTTTAAATATTAAAGAAATACAAAATTTAAAAAATTTTATTCAATATTTTAAAGATAAAAAAAAAATAGTAATAAGTTCAAATTCAAATATTTATCAAAATGGTTTGAAATATAAAAGATTTTATGGACTTACATTATTTGATTATTATTTATTCAAAAATAATGAAACATTAAATTTAGTAGATAAAAATTTAACACAAGATGTTATACTTAAAATTAATCAATATTATTTTAAAAATAAAGTTAATGATAAAATTAATTTACATTTAAAAAATATTTCAAAAAAACAAAATTTAATATTTCTTAATAAAAATGATTTTATGTGTGATAATTTAAAGAAAGTTTGCTTTGGATCAACTGATTTGGGCTTTAAAACTTCATATGATGGAAAACATTTCACTCTTAAAGGCGCAAAATTTTTTGGTAGAAAAGCATTTTACTCAAATTGGTTTCAAATTAAATAGGTATCAATTTATTTAAGTTATACAAAAAGATTGTTTAAGTACTTATTAGTTAATATAATTTATTTGTAATTTTTTATCTATTTTACTATTAATTTTAGATAATGTATTAAATTATAGATTGTATGAACTTCATCATAAATAACAATATTATTTAAAATGTATAATTTTTTTGTAGAAAAATTTCTTTTATTTTATAATTTGAAACTAACAATTTTAGAAAAAAAAATTATAAAAAATTGTGAATTTGTGAAGATTGATCACAATAAAAAAAATATATTTTTTGAAATAATACCTGATTATTATTATTTATGTTACTATAAGGCTTTATTTAGTGATAGTAGATATAAGTGCTATAATAAAATTGGTATTTGGACTTATTTTTTACCAACTAATAATAATAGAAATTTTTTTTTATTTATATTGCAAAGAATTTATCAAGTTTTTTATTATTTTTTTTTAAAAAAAAAGTGGATAAAACTTTACAAAGTTATTGGTTTTTCAAAATGTATAAACTTAACAAAATCTGATTTTTTTTATAAAAAAAATTATTTAAAAAAAAATAAAATTAAAAAAAAACATAATTTATTATCATTAAAATACAAAAATATTTTAATTGGCGATTTAATTTATGATACATATTTAAGATTTAGAAATTATCCTACAATTGACCTTAAGGACGAGTTTTTAAATTATCTGATTATAAAATCTTATGAAATAAATAATGATGTTAATAGATTGATAAAAAAATATAATCCAAAAATATATTTTACTGGATACACCACATATATGCATCATGGGTTACCAACAAGATTTTTCTTATCAAGAAATATAAAGGTTTATTCAGGTAAAAATTATGTTCAATTAAATCAGAAGTTAACAAAAAGTTATTTTTCACACCATCCAAATCATAAAAATTTTATGAGTTCATTTGAAAAATTAAATGATAAAAAAAAAATCATTCAATTTTCAAAAAAAAATATTGCAATAAAATACAATTCAAATAATAAAAATATTCCTAATTATCTTAAGTTAAACCCTTATAAACCAAACCAAAAACTTGAAAAAATTTTTCTTAATAAACTAAAAAATATTCAAGGAGTGTTGTTTTTGCAAAGCTTTCAGGATGCCCCTCACAGCTGGGGTAAAATGATATTTCCTGATTTTTACACATGGTGTATTTTTACACTCAATTTGATTAAAAAACATAAATTACCAATAGCTGTTAAGCCTCATCCAAATCAAAAATTTTTCATTGAGTCAATGAAAATGCCCAACTTAATCACAAGATTAAAAAAAAGATATAAAGATTTAGTTTGGTTAGATGAAAGATTAAATAACAAATTTATATTTAAATTTATTAAATATGGAATTTCAGCTTCTGGAAGTATTCTCTTTGAACTTGCTTTATTTAATAAAATAGCAATTTCATGTGGTGATCATCCTGGTAGATATTTTAACTTTACAATTGAAGCTAAAAATCAGAGTGATTATAAGAAATTACTGACAAAACCTATTAAACAATTAAAGAAAAAAACTGATTTGCAATCATTATATATTTTTAACTATATGTATTATATTCATTCACGAAGTTCAATAACTATAAAAAATAAAAATCTAGAAAAGTTTTTATTGATACAGAGACCTTTCAAAATAGATGATTTAATTTATACAAATAAACTAATTTGATATGAATGTGTATAAACAAATTTTTACAAAAGTTTCAAAAAAATTTAAATCAAAATTTTTAGTACTACTTTTTGCATTATTTTTAAATTCTTTTTTTGAGTTAATGAGTATTAGTTTGATCATCCCAATATATAACTCAATTGTAGATTATCAAAACCTGATAAATCAAAATAGTAATTTTATCTTTAGTTTTTTATCTTCTTTAAATTTTGATCAAAATCAAATTATTATTATTTTTTTTTTAATATTAGCCTTAACATTTTTTTTAAAATTTTTAATATATTCTTTTGCAAATAAATATAGCTTCCATTTGATTGCAGATTTAAAAACTCAGATTTCTTCCAAAATATTTAATAATTATGCAAATCGAGATTACATTTTTTTTAAACAAAAGAGCTCATCATTGATAATTAGAGACTTATTAATTGAAGTTAGGGAATTTTGTGATAGATATATATTGTCATCTATAAACTTAGTATTAGAGGTGATGGTTATAATAGTTTTATTTACATTTTTGTTTTTTATTGAAACGAAGATAACTCTTTTTTTTTCAACCTATATCATCCTCGTATCATTAATTTATTTTAAATTTATAAAGAAAAAAATACTTAAAGCAGGTGAGTTAAGATCAAATATAGATGAACAAAAATTTTCTATACTTCAAGAATTTATTAATAATATTAAAACAATAAAAGTCAAAAATAATGAAATTTTTTTTTCAAAAATGTTTAAAAAATACATTAAAGATTTTGAGTATAGTTTCGCAAATTTTAATTACGTACAAGTTTTGTCTAAACCTGTACTAGAGATTTTTGGCATTTTATTTGTTGTTTCTTGGATAATAATAAATATTTACTTTAATTCAAATTTTAAGGATCTATTTTTGTCTGTAAGCATAGTTATTTTTGTTTGCTTCAGAACTTTGCCTTCTATAAATAAAATTGTTTTCAGTTTTGGGCAAATAAGATTTGGAAGGCCAAGTATAAAAATTATAAGCAACGAGCTTGACAAATTAGATAATAATCGAGATATTTTTAATAAAAAAACACTAGTTAAATTTAACAAGAGCATTTCATTACATAATATTGATTTTAAGTATGAAGAAAATAAAATAAATATTTTTGATAATTTTAATTTTAAAATTCATAAAGGTGAAAAAATTTGTATACTTGGTAAATCTGGTGAAGGAAAAACTACATTAATTGAATTAATTTCTGGTTTATTAAAACCTGCAAAAGGTAAAATTTTAATTGATGAAGAAAAAATCTACAACCCCTCATCTGAATATCTTGATATGATTTATATGCCTCAGGATTTATTTCTAACTAATGGAACAATTGAAAGTAATATTATATTTGATCAAAACTCCATAGATCGAGTTAAGCTTCAAAAATCAATTGAACTAGCTGAATTATCAGAATTTGTAAATTCTCAAGAAAAAAAAGAGCTTCAAAAAGTAGGGGAGCTTGGTGGTAACCTCTCTGGTGGTCAAAAACAAAGAATTGGAATAGCAAGGTGCTTTTATGATGATTCAGAATTTATAATTTTAGACGAGTCTCTTAATGCAATTGATGAAAAAACAAGATCCAAAATAGTACTTAATATATTTAATTCTTTAAAAGATAAGACAATTATATTTATTACTCATGACCTTAATTTCTCAAAAAATTTTGATAAAAAATTTATTTTGAAAGATGGAAAGCTAGTTTTATTGAATTAGTATTAATTTATGACACCCGTAATAATCGTTTTGTATAATCGCCCCCAACATACTTTAAAACTACTAAAAAGTATTATTAAAGCAAAGAATTATCAAAAATATCAATTTAATTTTTTTTGTGATGGTCCTAAAAATTTAAAAGATAAAAAAAAAATATTAGAGATTAAAAAAATTCTAAAATCATTTAGAAATAATATAAATTTTGCAAAACTACTCTTTAGAAAAAAAAATATTGGTCTTATAAAAAACATTACTAATTCAATTAATCTTGTTTTAAAAAAAAATAATAAGGCAATAATTTTAGAAGACGATCTTATTCTTGATTATGATTTTTTTAATTTTATGGAAACTTCATTAAAAAAGTATGCAAATCATAATAAAATTTTTCAAATATCAGGTTACTCATATCCAATAAAAAATAATAATAATTTACATTATTTTTTAGCACTTACTTCATGCTGGGGTTGGGGCATAACAGTGAAAAATTGGAAAAGTTTTTACAAATTCTTTAATAATAAAAAACTAATATATTTTAATTACCAAAAAATTAAAAAATCAAAGGTCCTAAAGAATAGCTTT
>Ga0209425_10006965_pt1 | contig 10728 bp, 11 predicted proteins | sample COG_05_FD_184749 | JGI IMG/M metagenome (GOLD analysis project Ga0209425, IMG submission 184749) | Pelagic Microbial community sample from North Sea - COGITO 998_met_05 (SPAdes) (version 2) | ecosystem: Environmental > Aquatic > Marine > Neritic zone/Coastal water | place: Helgoland, sampling... | reverse complement strand
TCTTCAAACACAGATTGGAAAAAATGTGGTGGCATTCTCTTTGAGGGGAAGCACCAGGGGGTGAGTCGACGTGTGGTTCTTGGAATCGGCATGAATCTCGCTGCAATTGAGCACAATCAATATGGGTCCATCCAAGAGGTTTGTCCTTCCCTCGAACTTGAGAATGTATGCGGAGGTTTACACGCAATTATTGCGTCTTTATTTGAAATCAAAACAACTCCGCATGTTCCAAATTTTGACCTCCCAATCGAGCATCTCAATGACGCCATTTCAGAAGGTGTGGCATCGTTAGGTCCACTACTCTATAGGGAATTGGGATGTGGCTTTATGTCGGCGCTCAACAACGGTTCGATATCGGTTCAACTTCACGATGGCGCCACGGTCAATGTTGATGAGCCAAACGATCTGTTTTGGTCAAACATCCAGGACAGCATCGAGGATTAATTCGGTTTCTTCTTCCTCTTCGGATTCATCATGTTGATAGAGGCCGTAAGCCAAAAGGAGTGCGCCAACTGGGAATGCAATCATATCGATGTGATATTTCCGATCCACGCTCACATCAAGAGTCGCTGCGCTTCCTTTCGTGTCGATTTCATAGGTATAATAGCCACTTTCCGTGATTTCCCAACGAACTGGATGAGTCTGGCCAGCAATCATCACAACCGATTCTGAATCCAATATTTCGCCTTCACTATTCATCAAGATCAAGCGTAAAGTGGTATCGTTTTCAACAGTGATTGCAGCTTTGAAAGAATCTCCGCTCATCATCGTGGCCCCATTCTGGTAAGGAGGTTCATCTCCACCGACGGTGATCGGAACGACCCATGCGTGCATGAACAATGCCCCCAAGAGCAAGGTTGTTCCAGTGAGGATCAGCGCATCGCTCATCTTCATCTTCGGTGCTGCACCTCCACCGCCCATGACATGGGCAAATGAACGAATATGATGAAGGTATGGCTCAACGTTTTCGCGTTGGCTTAGGCAAATGAAGGCGTTCTCTTACCAAACGAATCTTTCCACTGGTTGTGAGAGACATGCATCCAATGTCTTCATAGGAGCGTTCGCGTGCTAGGAGGGCTCTGACTCCCTTAATCGTCTCCAACGGGACTTGGACGATGGCAAAACCACAGGAAGGTGGTGTTTCAATTGCTTCATCAGCCATTTTTGTTCTTGATTGTTCTGCTATGGATTCATTGCTGGAGTGGAACTCCATGAGACGGAAAGGGCGAGGTGTGTCCAGTGTATCCCCTAACTGGGAGAGGACTGAATCGAGCGACGAGCGAGTTTGATGTTCTGGTGATACCGCAAGACCAACCCACCTACGTTTGCCCCGCAGTGCCTTGGTCAACCGCTTCGCCATGGTGCTTCCCATGGGGACCTGCTTCATGACCTTTGAGCGTAAATTCTGCCATAGTATCAAAACGGTCGGAGGGGAGGGATTCATGTGTCGGATGAGGTGGAAGTGATTGAACCTGCGGATTCAACGCCATCAGAGGGTCATGAACTTGATCACTTACAAGCCTCTGACCCGTCTCTCCGAGCATTGTTGAAGGTCTTGCTGAATATCAAAACCTTGCCTCATATCCTCCTCATCCTTACTCTTTCAACACCCTTGTACCTTCTCGCAAATAATGGTCAAAACGAGTTGAGTGCCTTCTGCTTCCTATCACTTTCTCTTGGATACCTGACGACGGGCTTGTTCTCAAACAATGCACGAGTGAAATCTTGGACTCAATTGCCCGATATTCGAGATCCTGAGAACTCAACTTCACTGATTATTCGCGTTTTGAAAAGTTTCAGAATTTGTCTCTTCCCCCTCGGAATTTCACTGGGCTGGTTTGTGTTTTTACAAGTGCTATTCAATGAAGGTGGTCCAGCCGCTGAATTTTCTTCCCTTGTACCCTTTGTTTTGGGAACACTGTTTTTGTTTTGGGCCGTTATGCAGGGCCGAAGTTTCGCACGATGGTTAGCATCCGTTGCGGCTTACAAGCTTCCGTCCTCGCATACACGAGAAGGAGGTTTGATCGGCAGCATGGTTGTGTTCTGTACCGTAATCTCCATCATCGCTACTGCTGGATTGGCCGTATTTGTCGCCCTGCACGGTGAACCACTGGGCGTTCTCTCATTGTTCACAGGTCATTTGGGTTACTTCCTCGGCGTGGGGGCGCTCTTGGCTTTGAGTCTGTGGTCGACGCGTCACGCAAGGGAGTTGGCAGGCAGCAAAGTGATGTTGCATCGCTTTTCCAACCGCTGGCTCATGCTTTCTCAAATTATGATAACATGGCACTTTTTGACCGTTTGGCGTCACCGGGAATTAGACCCGAGTACACCTGAACTACTCCTTGAAGAAGTGCTTCTCATGATGTCTACTGTGTTCATGGCAATCTGGGGGTTAACGTCCAAATCTTTCCGTTCAAGCCTGCGGTTGGTGCATGAGGGGAATGCACTCACCGTTGGTCTGTCATTTGGTTATGCTTACGCAGGAAGCGTCGCCATGCTTGCTACGGTATTCGATGATTTTGTCACCGTCATGGTCACGGGGCACATCGTTGTCATTCTCACGTTCCTTTGGATGCAACGAAAGGTGCTGAATGGGATCATCACAGACCACGATGCGACAGTCAAGGTGAATCGAACAGTGGAATCCATTGCTCCTGCACCGGTCGCTCACGATGAAACAAAAGAGCCAGGTCCAGAAGAAGCCTCCGAGACCGAGCAAGAGGGAGTCGTAACCACAAGTGTCGAAGTGGGTGCAATCGGCGAGAATGTTGACTGGGAGGGGGCCACCGAAGTTCTTGCAGAGGGTGTGGATTGGGACGATGAAATCGAACTTCTGGACTAAGATGGCTTAATGCCAGAGAGAAGGGTTACAACCCGAATCGTATCCTGGAGGTCCTCACTCACCCTTGCTCCCAAAATGACTTGAGCGTCACTATCTAGGGCCGAAGTGAACAATTCTGCCACAGCATCGACCTGGCCGATGGTCATGCCAGGTCCACCTTCAACCTGAATCAGGCATCCCTTGGCACCCCCCACGTCCATTTCGGCCAAAGGGGCTTTCAATGCAGATTCTAAAATGCCTCGAGGGTCATCAGGGCGTCCAATACCGACCAGCATTGTAGCCAACCCATCTTGGTCAACGATTGCCCTTAGGTCCATGAGATCGAGGTTGATGAGTCCCATGCGCATCAGAGTGCGAACGAGTCCATCGACAAGATCTTCCACCCACTCTGCACCCATTTGCCAATTCTGACCTTTCTCTCTCGCTTGCCTTGCTAGGCGTTCGAGGGAGAGGCGTACTGTTACATGAGCCGTTTGTTCAAGTCGTGAAAACCCTTCTTCTGCCAAAGCCAAGCGGGCGGGTTGTGCTTCAAACGGAAGTCCTGCAACGGCGAGGACAATGGCACCTGTTTGGCGTGCTTGGCGGGCGAACTCTTGTGCGGCGCCGGTTCCAACTCCACCGCCTAGGCCAGTGAGTAGGATGACCAACTCGGTGTCTTTGAGCAATTGTTGGGTCAAATTATTCAGGCCCCGCATGCGTTGTTCAGCTAGCGGTGGGAGGGCTGCACATCCTACTTCGTCCAATGCATGACCAAGGCGGAGAACGTGAACCGTTTCACCCGTTTTGAAACTACGATCATCGGCATCAATGAGGGCTAAATGCGCTCCCATTCCACAGCGCACATAGGCCTCGTGCGCCCATGCACAACCCAATCCGCCAACTCCGGCGATGAGGATGTTGGAGGGGTCCATGATTGACGAAGAACGCGGCGTCACTTTGAACTTTGGTGTGGTTCGCTGTGCGCGGTCTCAATCAATGTACCTGAGGTACCTTCGGCGGGCATCTCTGGCCCAGGCGTTGTCTGGTTCGATGATGAGGACTCGGTTGTAATATTCGACGGCGGTTTCAAATTCAGAGAGATATCGTCCATAGAGGTGGCCGAGATTGGAGAGTACTGGGATACACTCCTCATCACGCTTCAGCATGCTGAGGAGCATTTTCTCAGCAGCTCCAAGAGCCCCCTTAATCATCAATTCCTCTGCCTCATCAAGTTCAATGAGTTGCTTGTCACTGAGGTCATAAGTGTTATCGAAGGTATGATTTCCCATGGTGTTCATGTCTTCCAAAACGCCCTCCTCCATCAAGCCTTCCTTCTCCTGTCGCCTCTCAAGGTTGGCTTGCTGAGTTCAATATGTTCAATTTCTTTCAAAAAACGCTACACTGCGAGGCGATTTATGTGGCGATTTACTGACAATGTTTAAGGAGTCCATACAAGTCGGAAACATGTAAGGGTGAGGCTATGCTCAAAGGTTCACGGACATCACGCACCACCCTGCTGGCTTTGGTAGCGTCACTTTTGTTGCTGCCAACGCTCGCTTCATCGTATCACGGAGGCATTGGTGGCAGTCAATCTTACCAAGGTTCGAGTGGTTCTGTGACCATTGACGATGTTGCGCAATCAGGATGTCTTTGTCACAATGAGGTGGCAGATAATTCAGTTCAAGTAATTCTTGATGATGTCCCCTACGGTTGGATTGCAGGAGAGACCTACACCTTCACTCTCCAACTTATCGGAGGCCCTGAAGCCTCCGGCGCCTACACAGCAGGCTTCTCTATGAGGGTCTCGTTGGGAGTCTTATCTAGCGACGTGGCCCAAAATTGGGAGGACGACCCTCAAACATTGACTCACACCGAGGACTCAGCAAACACCGAAGACCGTTCATGGGTGGTTCAATGGACGGCTCCAGGGGCAGGGGAAGGTGCTGTAAACTTCTGGATTACAGGCAATTCTGTGAACGGTGACCAACTTCCAGGAGTTGAAGACCGATGGAACCAACTTCTCTTTGGGCTTCAAGAAGGCGATGAAAACACGGATGCCTTCGGAACTCGTACACTATTTGCTGGTGACGGCAACGTGAGCCCACCAGAACCTGCTCATCATGGAGTGGACCTTCATCACATGGGAGCCAAACTCCGTGCCCACTGGCTTGGATTGCTTGGATTCGGTGCCGTGATTGGAACCATTATTTTCGCTGGTCTTCTTCTCCGGTATGGATTTTCAACGTCCTACAAGGGTCGAAGCAATCAGCTTCGATTGCGCTACAAACTCATGCGACGAGGTGATCAATGATGGACGATACCATTACCCAATTATTGCGTGGGGTTGCCGACGGCAGCGTCAAGGTCGAAGATGCCCGTACTGCTCTAGAGGGGGCAGAAATGAGCGAGGAACAAATGAACTCAGCCATTGACCATGGTGTTTTCAATGTGGCTGAGCCGGGGACCATCGTAAGTGCAAGTCTCGCACCTTCTGGTGCCTCTGGCCTTGCGATGTTTTTCCTTGCGTGGGGCCTCTTTTGGGTTTGTTATTGGAGTTTCTCGATGATTTACGGCCTTGCAAACAAATGGGACCAACAACAACTTTCCTTCCATCTGGCGATGACCTTTACCACCTTGATCATGCTCGGTATCGTCTATCTCAAATTCATCCTGCCTGACACCATTATTGTCAAGCATGCACAGAACAAGTTCGTGCCAGAACATCAAAAAGATTGGCGAGAATACAAGTGGTGAGGGACATGGCACGAGAATACGAACTCAAACCCGCTCCTTCCCAGGCATCAGTTGACACAGGCGATGCCTCAAGCCATCTCAATCGCCGTCAATTCTTGCGTTATGGGTTCAACACAGCAGCAGGTGTCCTCACCGCATCACTAGGGGTGCTTGGCTTTGCTTCAATCCTGCTTCCACCTGGGGGCTCTAGCGGTGGAGACCTTGCAGTGAAGTTTTGGGCTAAGGGCCGAGAAGATTCTGCTTGGTACGGAGCTCAGCACCTTCAACCCATGACCAAAGATTCCTTCGTCAAAGAAGCCGCCTCCTCTTCCACAGGCACCTCTGGTGCTTCAGGTGTTTGGAACGGTGTTCCTGTGGTTGTGAATTATGTGGCTCACTCCAAGAATGCAGGTACGCCTGAATCCAACGGAAAAGCCAGATTCCAGTTCACTGAAGGCATCGATGAAACCGGAAAATACGTCGGTCACTTCGATGATCTCGCAGAACAAGATCCACGATTGATGCCAAGCGAAGACCTTGTGATGGTCTTTGGTCGATGCACTCACCTTTGCTGCATTCCAGGATGGCAACTTGTCTCTAATTCATTCACAGAAGATTCGTGGACGCCCGGTGGCGGAGATGACGGTGGAACCAAAATGTTCTGCATCTGCCATTCGTCCCGATTTGACCCGACAGTGCTTGAGATGAACACCAACCGAAACCGTTCGAACGGTTCCACGTTCAAGTATGCGGGTATTCGCCGAGCTGGTGGCCCTGCCCCTGTCGGCCTCCCAATCATCCCCATCTCCCTCAACGGTGATGTAATCGAAGGTTTGCCAGATTATCTTGACTGGTACACATATTGTGACTGAGGTGAAAAAATGACAACAATGTTTTGGATTCTTTGGTTCTTTATTGCCTTCCTCGTCATTCTGGTGGCATTCACTCTTCGAAAAGAAGATGAAGAAATGCCACGACGTGACATCCTTCGAGCGGTTGAATCCACAGGACGCATGGGGGTAGCAGAACGCTCCTTCTTGTGGGTATTTTCATGGCTTGACACTCGTTTCCGTTTGCAAGATTACTGGAATATGTCCAAGGGTGCTTACTATAATATGCACCGACAAATGCCGCTTACTCACGCTGAAAAGTACAAACTCCGTATCATTTGGTATTGGTATCCTTTGTATTGTCTCGGTGGAATCTCCTTCCTTTCTTTCATCATCTTGGTCGTCACAGGAACCGTGTTAGGAATCTACTATGTTCCTGGTGGTGAGGGTGATCCTTCACCTGCTTATGCGAGCATGCAATACATCATGACTGAGTTGCCCTTTGGATACATCCTCCGTGCAGTTCACCACTGGACGACGCACTTTATGGTGGCCAGTGTTTTCCTTCACATGTGTCGTGTGTACTTCACAGGAGCTTACCGCAACCCACGTGAATTAAACTGGCTCATCGGTGTAGCATTGATGGCTTTAACCATCGTGTTCGGATATTCTGGCTATCTCCTTCCGTGGGACAGTTTGGCATACGGTGCAGCAATTATCGGAATCAACCTCGCGAACTCAAGCCCACTGGTCGGGAAGTATGTGGCTACCCTCTTGTTCTCAGGTTCTGAATTAACGCCGCTCACTGTCACTCGAATGTACTTCATTCACGTGTTCATTCTACCAGTCATTGTTACCACCCTGATCATCATTCACTTGTTTATTGTCTGGGTACAAGGCATTGCAGAGCCACATTGATACGGAGGAAGAAGCATGGGATTGATCGACAATTTTGGCCGCGTTGCCTCCATATACATGGAGGAAAAGAAGCACCTTCAGGAAGCGCAGGAAAAGCGAACGAGAACTCGTACAGGTCACGGGTTCTGGCCGCATGAAGTTCTGCGTGACAGCATTCTCTTCGCCTCAATGTTGGCGATTTTGCTGTTTTATGCATGGTTGATTCCACCACCATTGCACGGTGCTGCTGACCCATACGCACAAGCAGGCTTCGTGTTCCCTGATTGGTACGTGTTGTTCTCCTATGGATACCTTCGGTGGGGTGAATATTTGCCTCAATTTGTCGTTCCTACAGGGTTTGTTGGAGAAATAGTTGGGCAACCCATGTTCCCATGGAACGCTGCATGGTGGGGCGCTGCCCTCACCGGTATTCCAGTCGGTATTCTTGCTCTTCCACCCTTCCTCGGTGGCCGTGAGAAGCGTCCAGTCGAGGACCCATGGTTTGCTGCTGCTGGTGCGGTTTATCTCGCACACATCTGGTTTATCTCGGTCTTTTCCATCAACATCTTCCTTGAGTTATATGGTAAAAACAGGTCAGATTTCTGTAAACTTGATTCTCACGGAGATCTCTTGTGTGGTGTTCGTGAACCTTGGATTGCCGATGTGTTCAATGCGATACCGTGGGTCATGACGGGCGTCTTGATGTGGATTTGTATCTATTTCATTGGCCGCATCTTACTGGTGAAAGCCTGGGGTACAGGATTTACCGTGGCAAAGAGCCGCCAACTGATTGTAGGGGCTCTTATCATTTCATCTGCTGCCACAGTGGCCACTTTCGATACCTATGATAACGGGTTTTGGGACGCAAAAGGACTGCTTACAATCAAAGATTACGGCGAACTTGAGGCCATGCGAACTCAACCAACCGATGTCCATGTTCACGAAACCAACGAATTCACAGATGACCGTGGATGGTCGGACAGCGGTGTTGTCCCGAGCTCTGCATGGTTGAATTGGAACATCTACCAGCCCGCTCGATACATCCTCATTGATTTCACCGATTCTAACGGACATCAGGACGCAGCTAACGGCATCAATGCAGCCGAAGGTTCATCCACGTTTAACGGTGGAGAAGGCTGGACAGTTTCGGGTCAATTTAGTGTCACAGAGGATCCCATAAACTTCCCTGAAGGCCATCCAGAGGAAGTGATGTCGATTACCACTGATGTTTCATGTGAATACAGGTCCAGCGTCCGTAAGATCAACGATGTCTCTACTCAAACAATGATCTCAACAACTCTTTCTGTCACGGATGCTAATGGGGCTACCGTGTCCTCATTCAATGATTGCGAGGGTGATACCGTTGAATTAGAGGTTGGCTCCTATGATTACACTTACACAGTTCTAGCAAGCGGGGCCTTGGCTCTCAATGAAAGTATTGAAACTGAGACATCTTTCGTTATCAAATCTTTCCAACCTCTCTTGATTTGGGATGAAGATGCACCAGCCGCTCTTGCTGGGCACACCGTTAACCTCTCGGACAACGAGGAGATGGCTTTGGGTGGCAGTGCGTTCTCAAGCATTGAGAATCCAACATATCACCAAAACCCGAAATCTTTGGATGCCAAGCTAACCTACGCCATGTTCATTCCTTGTGTGACCTTTGGTGCCCTTGTCTTTGTCCTCTTGCGATACATGGCCCGTGGCTATGAATTTGAGATGAACAAGTGTTACGGTTGTGACCTGTGCGACGATGCTTGCCCAGTCCGTCTGTTCAACGGTGGTGACAAACTCAACATCATCTACAACTCATGGAATAACGAGGACGATGGTGTTCCACTTTATTCCTGCCTGACTTGCACTGCTTGTACCAATGCATGTCCACAACTCGTCGATTATGACTCCTATGTGGACATTCGCCGAAGCCTCATCGTCGGTGGCCCTCAAGCAGAAATCCCTCACACTGTTCTTCAAGCCGTTCTCTCAGCTGAAGCAGAAGAAGCAGCCGATGATGATTTCATTGCCACCAAAGACTACCCCATCACCTCCAACATTGGTTACTACCCAGGTTGCGTTGATTACCTGGACCAAGAGATGGTGTTTTCACACGTGAACGAGGGTACCATGAACTTGGGTGATTCCACCACTGCTGCATTCACCTTGTTTGAAGAGATGGAAACCGATGTATCCTACCTTGGACGTGATTTCCTCAAGTGCTGTGGTCACGATCAGAAGTGGCAAGGGCTGGATGAGGTCTTTGAGAAGTTGAAGGCCTACAACCAACGCAAGATTCACGAATCAGGCATTGATACATTGGTGTCTTCCTGCGCTGAATGTTTCCGTACCTTTGCTCGAGATTATGAATTGGAAGATGTCAAGGTGATGCATACGACTGAATTCCTCATCGAGCAAGGATTTGACATGAACCTCAAGTCAGAAGAAACTACTGTGACCTATCACGACCCGTGCAGACTTGGTCGTCAAATGGGCGTCTACGATGAACCACGTGAGCTCATCAATGCTGTCGAAGGTGTTGAAATTGTTGAGATGGAACACCACGGTGAAGACGCTATGTGTTGCGGTGTTTCTAGCATGATGTCATGCAATGAAAACGCTCGCTCCCTGCGTGTCACACGCATGGAAGAAGTGCGTGCTACTGGTGCCGACACCATGTTGACTTCCTGTCCAAAATGTGTTTCACACTTTGAGTGTTTGAAGTTTGAAGGCGATGAAGCCTATGAAGACATTGAGATTCTCGATGTCGTGTCCTTCCTCGCTCGACAAGTGAATGAAAAGAAAGCTCAAATTGGTGCTGAAGCAACACTCAATGAAAGCGCAGAAGCCTGAAGACCTGATTCTCCATTCAGTTGGCGAATAGAGTTCACTTGCGACTTACTGCAATTGACATTTGCCGGGCTATGACGCTTAGGAAGAGCCTTCTTCATCCTCGTCATTCATGCCGACGATCTCGTAGTTGGAAGGGAATAGGGCGATGATGACACCTAGCATCAATGAGAGTAGCCCCCATCCGAAACGCTGGTCAACAAATAGAAGTTCCAGTGCCAAGACAACCAAGAGCAATCCGCCGATGTTGGAAGTCCAGACGAGGGTCTTGAAAGTAGCAAGGCTCACACCCGTTGTGCCGGGTTTTCTGTAGGGTCCAAATTCTCCTCCAAAGCGTTGTGCTGTTGGGTCCTTTCCTGATTTTGACATACGTGTTCACCTCATCGGTCGATCATTGTGATCGCATCTGTTGGACATGCCAGTACGCAGAGACGACATCCAGTACAGGCATCGCGAATGATCTTGGCCTTTCGATTGCTTTCAACTTTCATCAAAGGGCTAAGAACATCCACATGGTAGAGTTCGATAGCGTCATCATCGCAGACGATGGTGCATTGGTCACAGCCAATGCATTTTCGCTCCTCAACGAAGGCCACGGTACCT
>Ga0209425_10006964_pt1 | contig 10728 bp, 6 predicted proteins | sample COG_05_FD_184749 | JGI IMG/M metagenome (GOLD analysis project Ga0209425, IMG submission 184749) | Pelagic Microbial community sample from North Sea - COGITO 998_met_05 (SPAdes) (version 2) | ecosystem: Environmental > Aquatic > Marine > Neritic zone/Coastal water | place: Helgoland, sampling... | reverse complement strand
GCGGGGGTTTCATCGGAGTCCTCCGTCTCGGCGTCGACGTTCGCGCCCACCGCGGCGGATTCCGATTCAATCTTCGAGCCATCCTTCTTCCTCCCTTTGTCTCCCTGGTACTTGCCCACGTGGTTCCACCACCAGTCGGTCTTGTAGTCGCCCATGGACGCCACCTCGTCGCGGGCGGCGCCGAGGGAAGCCTCGGCGCTCTGTTCGCTCCCCGCCGCTTGCGCCGTCGCGGCGGCGAATTTGGCAAACTGCGTCTTCAAGAAGGGCATCACCTGCTCGTCGTAGTCCTCAGCCTTGAACACGTGCTCGCACGCGCGCGTGTACAGAGACTGGGGCAGGAAGTGGCAATCCTCGTCCGAGTAGGAAGATAACTGCTCGATGTCGCCCATGTCCGCCTCGGATTTGGCCATGTCGGCTCTCACGTGGTATTCACACTCCGACGGGTGAAACTCGCCGGTGTGCACGCACCGCAGCAGCTGGTTAGTGACGAGCTTCTGGAAGTGCTTATCGAGAAACCCGCCGAAGGACTCGCAGGTGGGGGCGAACTTGTCGGGGTAGAGCCCGCTCTTGTACCTGTATATCGACGCCAGGCGCTCGTACGGGTTGCGAGACATGCAGAAGGAGTTGGCGATCTTCCCCAGCGAGACGGCCGGGTCGAAGAGGTCGCCTTCTTGCTCGCCCGTCGCGGGCGGCAGCGGCGGCCTGTGCCACACGTTGCACTTGAACCCCGGGATCGTCTCGTAACCCAGCGCGCCCTCCCACTCCTCGGAATCCTTCGCCGCGCACATGCCGAGCCTGCGGCCGTAGTACGCGCCCAGGAGCTCGACGGACGTGCCGCCGTTCTTGGGGATGTGGACGAAGACGGGGCCGCCGCCTTCGTTCGGGTCGGCCATGGGGTACGGGCCGGACGGCGCGGCGGACGCGGAGGTCGCGGTCGTGGACGCGGAGGTGGAGGTGGACGCGGAGGTGGAGGTGGAGGTCTCCGACGCCGCGGTCCCATCGGAAATCTCGGGGGATCCCGCGGCGTCGGACGCGAGCTCGCCGGGGCCCGCGTGCGCGACGGCAGCCTCGCGATCCTCGAACGAGGCCTGGTCCACCGCGGCGACCTGCGCATCCGCCTGAATCTGCTGCTGCTCCTGCGCCATCATCAGCTCCTGCGCCTGCTGGAGCTCCTCCCACCGCCCGTCCCCGAGGCGCGCCGCGCGGGGGGCTGGAGAAACCGACGGCATTTGGCCAGATCGGAGGAGCGCGACGGCGTCCCTCCCTCCGGGGAAGGCGCCGGCGACTGCGACGACGGCGCCGGCGGCGAGGAGGCTCGCGCCGATAACGCGCACGATGCGCACGCGACGCGAGGGCGCATCGGCGCCCTCGCGAGGCGTCAGCAGGGGCGCGGACTCGCTCATCGGTGTTGTGTCCTCGGTGCGAAACGCCGCGGCATTTTCAACACCCCATTTTTTCGACAGAGAAGGACCAAATAAACGAGGCGTCGTATTTTAACAGGTGGGTAGTCATGTGGGACAAAAGTATTGCCGCGTTTTGTCCGGCACTTTCTCACGGTTAATTCTCGAGTTAAAAAAAGTCATCATCAGGTATCATTTATCCTCATTTATCCTCTCACTACCTAGATTTTACTTTCAAATCGACACGCTTTCAATCGATCAATCGCCTACTTTCAAAACGTTTTGGCTTTCAAACCGCTTTCAATTTGGTCAGAATAGTCAAAATGTTTTCAGGATTGATTTTTAACCAAACAAGCAGCAAGCGCTAAGAAAAACCCAAGTCACGTCAGGTACCAACATACAACCGACCTCCTCGCGGCGCCTAATAGACGCGAGAAGAGCCGACGCCCGAACCCCGAGCCCTATACCCGCTCGAGGTTCCACAAAAACACCCTCCTCACATTCACCGTCATTCATTCACTCGACGTCATTCACGCATCCTCCTCGAGCGCGCCGGTTGCTTCCAGTCCAACCTTCGCGGCGATGCCAAAGCCCACCAGCCAGAACAGCCCGAGGCCGACGTATTGCTCGTAGAACACGCACACGGCGCTGCCACCCAGCGCCAACGCCGCGACGCCCGCGATGGAGATGGCGAGCGTGCCGGGGTCCATCTTGGACATGCCGGATTCCCCTTCGGCGTCGACGACGATCTCCTTGCCGTCGGCTCCCACCACCACCATCTGGGGCTCCACCGCGTACACGTTGTTGTTCTCCAAAGAGGTGTTGGACCCGCCCTTGGTGGCGGGGGCGACGAAGTCGGGGCCGAGGCTGCCGTTCTTGACGTCGACGTACACGCCGTCGGGCCTGGCGAGGCACGGGAAGACCTCCATGGGGCGGCAGGTTTCGATGGGCGTGAGCCTTTTGAGTACCGGGTTGTCGGGGTACCAGTCCTTGATCTCGCCCGTCTTCAAGTCGAAGGTGCTCTGCGTGGACGGGCAGACGATGCAGCCGTCCTGGGTGAGCCTCGCGTTCTCGAATCCCTCGGAGAACGCACCCTCCGCCGGGGACCTGGCCTCGATGGCGACCATGGAGTCTTTGTACCAGAACAAGAGCATCGCCTTGCCGAGCGCGGTGACCTTCTTGCGTGTGCCCCTCGGGAGAGCGTCGGCGTCGCAGATCTTGGAGAAGCTGCCCGGGACGGGGGGGAGAGTCTCAGCGGCGGGCGCGGAGGTCTCGGCCTCGGCCTCGGCGCGAACGACGAGGGAGACGGCGCGGGTCTTCCGTTGGCGGAGCGCGGCGGACTTTCCGGTGGAAATCTTGCCGGCGGGGGCCGCGCGGAGGGTGGCGTTCGCGGTGGAGCGCTTCGAGGCGCGGGCACCCGCGGCAGCGCGGACGACGGGCGCGGAGGTGATGGTGAACGCGGACATTTCGTCGGTGTTTGTGTGGACTCTTCGGCCTGTCGCGTTGACGCGGTCGACTGTGGCGGTCGGGGAGGTCGAGAGCTTCGAGTGCCGAGCGTCGCTGAGGAGGCTCGTATGAGGTTCAGTCAGGGAAATGAAGGCTCCACAGGCGGCCACGTCGGCAAAGTCGAAAAAAATTGTGGCTGAGGCGCTGAAAAGTGCGCTGCCAAATGGAACGAAACTCACGCGGTTGGCGAGCGCCACAGTTGGCTGAGCGCGCCTCGTGAGTACCTCCGAGCGTTCGTGAAAGATGTCCGCAGCGTCCGTCAGCATCGCACCCGTCGGCCTCGTCCGCGCGTCCGCCCTCCCGGCGACCCGCCGCACCCGCCGCGCCGCCTCGGTCGCCGCACCCCGCCGCTTCGAGGATGCTCGCATCGGGTGCAGGCGGGGCGACGCCCAGCGGGTTCGAGTGGCGCACCCCGACGAGGGCTTCACCGACGGCAACCCGCTCGCGACCGCGGAGAACCAGGACCTGGAGACGAAGCTCGGCCGCGCCGCCATGGTGGGCTTCTTCTTCACCACCGTCGGCGACGTCGTGACCCGCGGAGAAGGCCCGGTGGAGCAGCTCCGGGACGAGCAGATGTTTCTCCTGAACCACATCAACCCGGCGACGGTGGCGAAGGACATCCTCGAGGTGGGCGGCATCTACGTGGAGAGCGTGTTCATCGTGTGGCTCTGCCTCGGCGCCGCGTTCATCCTCGCCGTGCAGCAAGGCCTCGCGTCCCCGGTGCGCACCTACTCCAGCAAGAAGAACAAGCGAGAATCGTTGAAAGCCAACGGGGAACGAGTCGGCGTCATGCTCGAGTCCGTGCGGGACGCGCTGAACCTCCAGGTCCAGGAGCAGAAGCCGTACGAGCTGTTCAACGGCAGGTTGGCCATGCTGGGGTTCGCGTTCGCGCTCGTGGGTGAGGCGGTGACGAGTCAAGGCCCGCTGGAGCAGCTCAACCTGGAAACCGGCGTTCCCGTCATCGACTCGGAGCTCTTCGGCGCCTTCTTCATCGCAGGCGTGTTCTTCAACGTGGTGGCGACCGGGGCGACGGTGGGGAAGAGGGCGTGGGCCAAGGGCAAGTCCCAAGTCCGATGATTAACTCTTAGTACACACATAAACTCACGCACGCTCGCGTGTACATAGCCGCCGAGTTGTAACAAATCTGTCAAAAGGCCAACTTTCATCGCTGCGTTTTGGATAATCGGCACAACCGGACACATCGTTTCGTGCACACATCCGACTGACACCAAACGCAAGACTCGCCCCTTCGCGACTCGCGTCGGCCATGTCCGGTATTGCCGCGAGTGGAGTCGCGAGCGCGCGCGTCTCGCGCGTCGGCGTCGCCCTCCGGTCGCGTCGCGGCGTCGACGGCTGCCAGGCTGCGAGCCACGTCACTGCTGCCCGGAGATCGCTCGCCTCGACGCGTCCCTCCGTCCGGGGCGTCGTTCCCGGCGCAGCCTCGAGCGGCGAGGTGGTGCTCTACTCCTTCGGCGATGGCGACGCGAAGCGCACCGAGACCACCACGAGCGTCGCCGTCGACGCCGAGGCCACGGAACGTGACGGCGAAGGGAACGCGGGTGCGATGAACAAAACCTTCGCATCCTACTGGGCCGATGCGATGCCGGCGAACGACGCTCTGGACAAGCAGATCATGAAGCTCTTCGTCCCGGCGATGCTCAACTTCCTCATCATCCCATTCGTGGGCGCCGTCGACGTCTTCTGGGTCGGGCGCATGGGCAGCACCGTCGCTCTCGCCGCGCAAGGCGCCGCGAACCAGGTGTTCCAATCCGCGTTTTGGATAATCTCATTCGTCCCGTCAATCATCGCGCCCGTCGTCGCCAAAGCCGCGGCGTCCGGGGACACGAAGGAGGTCCAGCGCGCCACCGGTGAGGCCATCTTCGTCGCGTCCTTAGTGGGCGTCTTCGGGATGGTGCTGCTCACGGTGTTCCAAGCCGCGAGCCTGCAGGTGGTCGGCGTGGTCCCCGGGTCGGAAACGGCCGCCGCCGCCGCGCCTTACATCGGCTGGCGCGCGCTCACCTTCGTCCCCGCGATCGTCTCCACCGTCGGGTTCGCCGCGTTCAGGGGCACCCTGGACGTCACCACCCCGATGAAGATCACGCTGGTGAGCCAGATGGTCAACTTACTGTTGGATCCCATCTTGATCTTCGGCGGCGGGGCGGTGAAGGCGATGGGCGTGGCGGGCGCCGCGATCGCCACGTCCGCGTCCGAGGTGACGTCCTTCACGCTGTACATTCGCGCGATGATGAAGAAAGGGATCATCACGCTCGGTTCACTGATCGCGGTGCCGAGCTGGGGGAACATCGGGAAGTTGATGGTTGGCGGCGCGGCGGTGCAGATGCGTTCAATCGCGCAGAACATAACGTTCCTCGCGGTGATGCGGGCCATCTTACAGATGGACGCCACCGGAACAGCCGCGGCGGCGCACACGGTATCGGCGCAGATGTTCCAGCTGTGCCTCATCGCGGTCCTCGCGCTGTCCACGCTCGCCTCCATCCTCATCCCGCAGAAGCTCAACGCGGCGAAAGGGGAGGGGGGCCAGGCGCAGGCGAAGGTATGCGCGGATCGCCTGTTGGTGTGGGGGTTCCTGCTCGGTACGTTCCTGGCGTGCGTGCAGCTGTGTTTGCTGCCCGGGCTCAAGTTCTTCACGCCGCTGGAGAATGTTCAGGCGATGGCGCGAGGGCCCGTGATGATCGGCGCGATGCAGATGCCGCTCAACGGGCTGGTGTTCGTCGCGGAGGGCTTGATGCAGGGGCACCAGGCGTTCGCGAGGCTCGCGGGGGGTATGTGCGTGTCTACGGCGCTGATGCTCGGGGCGCTGAAGGTGTGGGGATCGACGGTGGAGGGCGTGTGGGGATGTTTCTTCGTGTTCAACGTATCGAGGCTGGCGTTTGGGCTCAGACATCACTTCTTCGACGGGCCCCTCGCGCCGTCCAAGCTACGCGCCGCTGCCGCCGAGGAGGACAGGGTGAAATCGGAGTAGGAGCTCGCGTAAGTGTTACGAGTCGCGCGTTCTGTGTTGTTTTGGTGCCTGTATTAAGCCGCCCTGCCCGCCGGCAGTTGTCAAGTTGATTATTTTAACTGTTAGTGCTACAGACTTCCGCGGACTCGTCACCGCCTGCCTCGCGGGTTCGCCTTCTGAAGCTTCGCCTTCTGCATCGCGCGGTACGCCTCTATGGCGCTGTTTCTCGCGTCCGTGTCCACCGTCACTCGCACCTTGCCCCGCTGCATCCAATCCAGGTACGCCTCAGGCGTCATCCCCATCTGAGCCGCCTTCGTGCGCTGCTTTCGACTCAGACCGCCGCTCGCGCCCCTCGGCGCCTCGCTCTTATCGACATCGCGCACATCGCCGTCCGACGTCGCCTCGGGCGCGGCCTTCTCTTTCCTTTTCCAGTTCACGCCCCCCTGCGCCACGAGTTTTTCGTCGCCCTCGTCGGCGTCGACCGCGACCGCGGCGACGACGTCCTTTTCCTTTTTCTTTCTGCCGGTGACGATGGTGCCTTCCGCCTCCGCCTTGGCCTTGAGCCGCTGCTTCCACAGCATCCCCGCGTTCTCCTGCTTCTTTCCCATCTTTCGAAACGACTTGCCACTGAAGCCGTCGATGTGCTCGTCGAAGAGCTCGTCGAGTTTCTCCTTGAAGTCGGGCGCGGCGCCGTTGATGAAGTAGGACGGCTTCGCGAATCCCTGACCGCCGTACTTTGCCTTGACTGGCTGCAGCACCACGCCGACCATCTTCCCCACCTGCTTGGGCGTGAGCTTCTCACCCTTCTCCTGGGGCTTGAGGAAATCCGGGATGCCCTTGCGCTCGCTCCGCTCCTTCACCGCCCGGCCCGCGCGCTTGGTCTTGAACTTGAACTTTTCGGCAAACTCCTCCTTCCACGCGCCGCTGTTCTTGCGGGGCGGTTGCGACGACTTGGCGTTGTCGCTCCCGCCGCGGCCCTTACTGACGCCGCCCTTGGGTGCTAGCCCGCCCCCGGGTTTGCGCCCGGTCTTGACCAGCTTCGTCATCGCCGGTATTGACCAGCCTCGCGAGACACCAGTGAAGGATCTGCTGCTTTCTGGGTGACCTATGGATGAAAAAGCGGCGGCGGTGTGGAGTTTCACTACCTCTTCGCGCGATGCACTGCGCGGCGCTGCATCTGGCGCAACTCGCGTCGCGGTTCACCGCCGCGGTCGCGCTCAAGGGCGCGGGCGGCGCGTCAACCCGCCGCGCGGCGGTCGCACACACGCGATGCGCCCGGGCACGCGGCGAGGGGCGCTCGAGCGGGACGGAATCCAATTGTCGATGGCCGTCGTGGTACGCGCGTGACGCGTCGACGTCGGCGACGGTTTGCAACGCGTCGAAGTACTATCCTCCAGCGGGGGATTCCTCCAGCGGGGGCGGGGGATTCTTACCGGATTCCAAGCCGTCGTACCCGCCCCCGACGCAGAAGCGCCAGGGCCCGCGGCCGGTCAAGAAGCGCTTCAACGGCGAAGACGCGCTCGACGCCAGGGCGCTCAAGGACAGGCGGCAGAACGAGGGACAGAGGCTCTCCAAGGCGCTCGCGCAGCTCGGCGTGGCGTCCAGGCGCGCGTCCGAGGACCTCATCTTCGCCGGGCGCGTGCAAGTCAACGGCGTGACCGTCACCGTGCCCCAGCACGCGGTGTCCACGTCGCGCGACGTAATCTCCGTCGACGGCAAAGTTGTCCAGGGGGGCGTGGAATCGCTGGGAGAAGCCGGCCACCTCTACTTTCTGCTCCACAAACCGAAAGGGTACCTCTGCAGCAACAAAGCCGCGGGCGCGGGTGCACGCGCGCGGGACCAGGACAAACTCGTCCTCGACCTCTTCGACGACTGGCGCGAGGGGTGGAAGAAGAAGCACAAGAACAAGTTGCCCCCGCGGCTCTTCACGGTCGGCCGCCTCGACGTCAACACCACCGGCATGCTCCTGGTCACCACCGACGGTCAGTGGTGCCAACGCGTCGCGCACCCGTCCTCGGAGATCGCCAAGTCCTACATCGTCACCGCGTCCACGAGGCCGACCAAGGCGCAGATCAAGAAGATGGGCGAAGGATGCGAGGTCGACGGCGTGCACGTGACGCCGCTGCGGGTGGAGACGATGGAGGGCGCGCGAGACGGGGGACCCGCGAACAGGGTCCTCGTGGACGTGGTGGACGGACGTAACCGGGAGGTGCGCGTGCTGTCCGCGAACGCGGGGGTTGACGTGAAGAAGCTGAAGCGCGTGCGGGTGGGCGGGCTGCGCATGCCGAGCGAGCTGCCCATCGGCAAGTACATGACCCTCAAGCCGCACCAGGTTGGGTACGTGCTGGACCGAGGTTTGGCGATGAACTCCAAGGCTGCCGAAAGCTCCGGGGGCATGATGGGAAAAATGTACTGACGCGCGTCGAGAGATGATCAGAGCTCACCTTCAGGAAGTGAGAGAAACTCGCGCTACTCGAGGTGTAATTTCGATTAACACGTAGACTATCATCTAACCCGTGCGCTACTACGGATACCGGTCACGCGCCCTGCTCGCTCCTGCACTCGTCCACCAACGCGCGCATCTCCTCGGGGGTGAGCCGCGCCGGAAACTCCCCTTTCGTCTTCATCCGCCGGAGCCTTAAATCCACCTCCTCGGAAACCTCCTTCAACTCCCGCTCCTCCCTCGCGCTCTCCAGGTAGGCGCTACCGCCCCCACCCGCGTTCTCCTTCTCCGCGTCGCCGACCACGAGCCCATGCCGCCGCGCGAACGCGCTCGCGCTGCTCGGCGCCGGTGACGCGCCGGACACCCCGGTCGCCGCCGAGAGCGGCCGCTCCGAAACCGCGACTGAGTCATCCCCCGGTGACTCACCGCCCCCCGCGTAACTTAAACCGACGCCGACCCCGGGCGAGCCAGCCCCCATCCTCATCTGCGTGGTCATGGACACGAACGCGTCCGTCCTGTCGTCGGTTGACTTGAACTCACCCAGCGCGCGCTCAATCTCCGCCAGCCGCCTCGTCTCCTCGTCGTTTGGTGACTCCCCGACTTGGTTCAACCCGCCAGCTCCGCCAGTGCCCGGGTGGTTGATGCTCGCGAGCAGCGACAACGTGGACGGCACCGCGAAAGGGTTGTGCGACGTGGTGTCCGTCACGTTCGTGGCGCCGGACTTGACGCTGAACGCGGATGATTCGACTTGCGACGCGGAATCGAATACGACGACCGAGGCGGCGGCTTCCTCGTCGCGAGAGAATTCGGCGAGGAGGCGCTCGGCTAGGGCGTCCTCCTCCTCGGACAGTTTCTTGATGCGGTCGACGCCCGCGACGGCCGCCGCGTTCCTCGCCGCGGCGCCGCCCATGTCTTCCGCGTCCTCCCCGCGTAGTGTCCGTCGCAGGCGTGCGATCTTACGAAGCCGTCGCTTGCGTCGGCGCGCGAGTCTCGCCTGCTTGTCGTCGTCGTCGTCGGATTCATCTTTGTTGGATCCATCGCCGTCCTTCTCCTTGCCGTCCTTCTCCTTGCCGTCGTCTTCACCATCCTCGTTCGGGTCCCCACCTCGGTCCAGTGTCTCCTGCTCCACCATCCGTTGCTCGGCTTCCTTCGCCAGGAGCATCTCGTCGTACTTTCGGATCTTCTCGAGGCCGGCTCTGATCTTCGGGTCGAGATCCTCCGTCGCGATCATGTCGAGGCCGGGTTCCTGGTTGGTCCACGGGTTGGGCATCTTCGACGTTCCAGCCTCGGCACCTTCGGCACCCTCGGCACCCTCGGCCCTACCCCTGAGTCCCACCGCGCGGAGCTGCTCGTCGCGCTTCGTCGCGTTGGCCACGAGCTCCTCGACGAGCTCGGCAAAGTCGGGCGGGAAGTCAACCTCGGCGCGTCTTCGCAGCTCGTGGAGGTACCGCATGAGGTCGGTCTGGACCTTCATGCGGCGCGCGGCGGCCTCCTCGCGCTCGAGCTGGGACATCGGGTCTTCCATCGGTCGCGACTTGGCGAGCCGGTCGATGAGCGCGTCGAGGGTGTCGTCGTCCGCGGCGGCGAGACGACCCGCGCCCCATCGTTCGCTCGTCAGCAGCTCGTTCACGGGATCTGACGGACCCTCCTGCTCGGGCTCATGCGTTTCGTCAGCGTCCGCGTTGGATGCCGCGGACGGTGTGAGTCGCCCCGCGGCGATCTGGTGACGCAACGCCTCGATCTGCGCGTCGAGAGCCGCGTCGTCCACCGCGGTGTCATCGTCGGAGTCCGGGTCAGCGTGAGGCATCGCGACGTTCGGTGTCGATGCCGAGTCGGCATCCCCGTAGAGGCGGAGGTCGTCGTCGTCGCTCCCTTCGCCGTCGGTGTCGCTCAGGATGGACCCGCCCCGTGGGGGTGGCCGCGGCGGGGGTTCCTCCGGCATAGGGAACCTGGATACTTGTCGCGTGCCCTGCGCCCTGCGGCACTGTCGCTTGGGAGACCTGGTCAACGGAAATATCCGGCGCAGTGATGACTGGTTCACATTTTTTTACAATTAAAAGTATCACTTCGGCGGCGACACCGCGTTCCACGTGGCCACCGTCAGACCCGACGCGCCCACCGCGAACCCAAACGCGAGCACAGCCGTGGACACGCCCGTGGACGCGCCCGCCTCGATCGCGGCGCCACGAGCGATGAGCGCCGGCGCGATGAACGCGACGAACACCGACAACGTCGATCCCATGAACCCGAGCGCAACCTCGATGTTCGGGGTGACGATGGCCAGTAGGAACTGCACCGCGATGATGGAGAGGGTGAGGGCGACGTGCGCGGGCCGGCTCAGTCGCCACGCGCACTCCTCGGGATCCCGGAGTGAGACGAGCGAGTCCCGCATCGGAATCCGATTCGCGTTTTCGTCG
>Ga0209425_10006963_pt1 | contig 10728 bp, 10 predicted proteins | sample COG_05_FD_184749 | JGI IMG/M metagenome (GOLD analysis project Ga0209425, IMG submission 184749) | Pelagic Microbial community sample from North Sea - COGITO 998_met_05 (SPAdes) (version 2) | ecosystem: Environmental > Aquatic > Marine > Neritic zone/Coastal water | place: Helgoland, sampling... | reverse complement strand
TCTTTGTCAGTCCTGGAGTTCATTTCCAAACCGCTGGATGGGTAGTGATTTCAGGTGCTCTGGGTTATTCAGTAACTAATAATTCTAAAATATCGAAAGAAAATGAATCAGATATTATTAATTCATTAGCTAGTATATTAATTCTTATTCAGTTTATTTTGTACACTCATTCTATTTCAATTGGACCTCAAAGTGATATTGGATTAGAAATATTATTTATTTTTGGTTTAGTTGCCATATTTTCTCCTCAATATTTGAGCGAATCTCTAGATAATTTTTCAACGATTCAAAGGTCTGTTTATCTCACTGGATTCGGAGGTACGTTGATATTCTTCGGAGCAATATTTTCATATTCGCTTAGTATTGATTCTTCTGATATTATACTTTGGCCATTAATATTTGTAATCGGTTTACCAATAGTTATCTGTTGGCAGATGTATAATTATGGAAAAGAGTCTGCAGAGATTCTAGATAGTTATGGGATGATATCCGGAGTATTGCCCGTAGGAATTACTGAGGCAGAATATCTTGCTTCAACAAGTCCTGAAAAGGATTTGATGGAAAAACATCGTAAAGCCGCAATATTTGCATCACCAGTCGTATTCCTTGCTGTTGCTGGACAGATTCTTGATGGTATTGCAACAGCTATTGGTTTAGAATATCTCGGCTATTCTGAGAAACATGTTCTTTCTGATAAAGTCATACAACTTTTTGGAAATGCTTTCGGTTTTACTTTTATTAAAATTGCTTTAGCTGGAATTATACTATACTTTTTCACAATAGCAAATTTTGAGCATAGACAACGACACCTTCGTTTGTTAGTTGGATTAGCAATGTTGGTTGTTGGAATGGCACCTGGATTGAGAGACGTTGGTCGTGCAGTAATTGGTGTTTGATTAGGTCAAATCATGATTACTAACCCATTCAATTGAAAGTTCGAATGCCCTCTGGAGAGTTGAGAGATATGGATAGGCTACCAACTCGTATCGACCGGAATAGTGAAGATTTCAATCGTAGAAGGGATTTCAATATTCAACTTGTTGATGAATTAAAACAAAAAATCAACCAAGTTAAAGAAGGTGGAGGTAAAAAATATGTCGACCGTCACCGTAGTCGAGGGAAATTACTTGCTAGAGAAAGGATAAACGAAATTTGTGATCCAGGGACACCTTTTCTTGAATTCTCATCTTTGGCAGCAAATGGGCTTTATGATTCTCGAGCACATTCCGCCGGAATTATAACTGGAATAGGAGTTGTTCATGGAAAAGAGTGTTTATTTGTAGCAAACGATGCAACTGTCAAAGGCGGTTCGTATTATCCTATGACTGTTAAAAAGCATATTAGGGCTCAAGAAATTGCCGATGAAAATAATCTAACCTGTATTTATCTTGTAGATAGTGGTGGTGCTTTTTTACCAATGCAAGATGAAGTTTTTCCAGACAAGGGCCACTTCGGAAGAATATTCAGGAATCAAGCGATTCTTTCCAGTAAAGGAGTTTCTCAAGTTGCAGCCGTATTGGGTAGTTGCACAGCAGGTGGAGCCTATATCCCAGCAATGTCGGACGAATCCATAATCGTCAAAGGTAATGGTACGATATTTTTAGCAGGACCTCCATTAGTTAAATCCGCAACAGGCGAAGAAGTTACTGCTGAAGATCTCGGTGGCGCAGATTTACACACACGTGAGTCCGGTGTTGCGGATCATTATGCGGAAGATGAACCAGAAGCACTTCGAATGGTCCGCAATGTTATTGAAAACCTCAATATCAACCCTAAACAAAGATTAGATGTTGAAGTTGTTGAAGAACCCAAACATGATGTCGAGGAATTAATGGGAATAATTCCTGATGATAATCGAACACCGTATGATGTGAGAGAGGTAATATCTAGAATTGTGGACGGCAGTCGTTTTCATGAATTTAAAAAGAGATATGGAAATACATTGGTTTGTGGTTTCGCTAGAATACACGGCTATCCAGTTGGAATAGTCGCAAATAATGGTATTTTATTTTCCGAATCTTCTTTGAAGGGTGCTCATTTTGTAGAACTATGCGGACAACGTGGTATCCCCTTGATATTCTTACAGAATATTACTGGATTTATGGTCGGTAGAGATGCCGAATCAGGCGGTATTGCCAAAGATGGCGCTAAGTTAGTTACTGCAGTATCTTGCGTGCCTGTGCCTAAATTTACAGTAATTATTGGAGGTTCCCATGGAGCAGGAAATTATGGTATGTGTGGAAGAGCATATGATCCAAGATTTGTTTTCATGTGGCCCAATTCTCGAATATCTGTAATGGGGGGCCCACAGGCAGCAGATGTTTTAGCTACAGTAAAACAAGATCAAATGTCTAGAGAGAACCTTCCTCAAATGAGTGATTATGAAATAGAAAATCTAAGAAGGCCAATTTTAGAAAAATATGAAACTGAAGGATCTCCTTACTATTCTACAGCTAGATTATGGGATGATGGAATAATAGATCCACGAGATACTCGAGATATTCTAGGATTATGTATTTCAGCTAGTCTCAATGCTCCCATGCCCGATCAAAATTATGGCGTATTTAGGATGTAATGGTGATTAAAATGAAAATGAGTGATATTCCTCCAAAAAATAAACTATGTCAACTTGTAATTGATGGAAACATTGCAAGAATCAATCTAAATAGAAGTGATGTATTCAATGCCCTAAATACTGAATTAATTAGTGAGTTAATTTCTGTAATTAAGTGGACATCAGATAGAAGTGTTTCAAGAAATTCATCTTTAGAAGATTCAGAGGGTGAGAAATTTCTCAGAGTTATAATTTTTACAGGTGAAGGTAAGCACTTTTGCGCAGGTGCAGATATCAATATGATGAGGGATGCTGGTGCTCGCTCTGTTGAAGAGAATCGTGTAGATTCTGAAAGACTAGATAGTTTGTTTCACGGACTTTGGGCCCATCCATGTTTCACTATTGGTTGTATACAAGGTGTAGCATTGGGTGGAGGTGCGGGGCTAGTTTCTTGCTTTGATTATGCGATTGCTGAACCAAGAACAAGAATTGCTCTTTCTGAGGCTAAATTAGGTATATTACCAGCAGTAATTGGACCTTATGTTTATCGCAAAATAGGTAGCTCTAACTTCCGTAGATTATCGATGATGGCTAGCAAAATTGGTTCTGTTGAGGCTATGAGAATAGGTTTAATTGATTTTGTTGTAGAATCATCCAGTGATTTTGATGACAGGTCAAATATTATTTCTCAAGAAGTTCTTACCACCGGTCCTATGGCTGTCACAGAAGCCAAGAATCTAACTCTAGTTTTTGACAGATGGGATGGAAGTGATGAAGAACTTCGTAATTGGACTCTGGATAAAACCAGTCAAATGCGTGGTTCGGAAGAAGGTCAAGAAGGTCTTTCTTCTTTCTTAGAGCGTCGTAAACCAAATTGGTCATCTGAATAAAATGGTGTTAGAAATGTTTCCTGATTGGATGATTAATGCTCCAACGCCCTTTAGCTCAGTTTTGGTTGCTAATCGTGGTGAAATCGCGGTTAGAATACTCAAAGCAGCAAGAGAATCAGGGCTCAAAGGAATTGCTATTTACTCTGATCCTGATAAGAATTCACTACATGTTGAAGTAGCTGATGAATCTGTTCATTTACCTGGGGAAAATCTCTCTGAAACGTATCTGAATATGGAATTAATAATTTCTGCAGCAAAGGAATCAGGGGCCCAAGCAATACATCCGGGTTATGGATTCTTATCTGAAAGAGCTAATTTTGCTAAATTAGTCAAGGATTCCGGATTAATCTGGATAGGCCCATCCTCAGAAGCAATAGAAACTATGGGAGACAAAATTTCTGCTCGTAGAAGAATGATAGAATCTGATGTTCCTATTATCCCTGGTGAAGAATTAGCTATTGAATCAGGATCAAATCCTCTTGGTGTTTTAGCAACTTCAGCTGCTAGAGTAGGATATCCATTATTGGTAAAGGCTAGTGCTGGAGGTGGTGGTAAGGGAATGAGAGCAGTACACGAACCTAAGATGCTCAGAACTGAATATGAAGCAGCAGCACGGGAAGCTTCGGCTGCCTTCGGAGATGGTACAGTTTACGTTGAAAGGCTATTGACTGGTTCGAGACATGTTGAAATTCAAGTACTTTGCGACCAATATGGTAATTCTATTCATTTGAATGAAAGAGATTGCTCTTTACAAAGAAGACATCAGAAAGTAATCGAAGAAGCCCCCTCTCCAGCAGTTACTCCTGAGATTCGCAGGAATATGGGACAAGCTGCAATAAGAGCCGCTGAATCGGTAAATTATGAAGGTGCAGGGACAGTCGAATTCCTTCTAACATCTAGAGGTGAATTTTTCTTTCTCGAAATGAATACTCGTCTTCAAGTTGAACATCCAGTTACTGAACTAATTACAGGGATTGATTTAGTTCAGAAGCAATTTGAAGTTGCAGCAGGTATACCATTGAATATATCTCAGGATGAAATAGGAATTACTGGTCATTCTATTGAGGCTAGAATCTATGCCGAAGACGTAACCAAAGGCTTTCTTCCAGCTATCGGTAAACTATCAATGTGGAGACCACCTTCAACACCGGGTGTTAGAATGGACTCAGGATTTAGAGAGGGAGACGAGGTCACCATTGACTTCGATCCGATGTTGGCTAAATTAATCGTTCATGCACCAACACGCGAGGCTGCGTTGAGAAAACTAGATGCCGCATTATCAGAATTTGTTGTTTTAGGTGTAACTACTAATGTTGGATTTTTACGTGAGGTATCCAAGAGCGAGGCATTTTCGAATGGTCTCGTAACAACAGATTATCTCGACAATGTATCTTTAGAAGAATTTGAAGAACCGAGGATTAGTGATTCAATATTAGTATCTATTGCTGCAGGAGCAAGTCGTTTTGGTTTAGATCGTAATCAACTTCCTTCTAGCTCAGAAATATTAGACGAATATAGTGGACATTCCGGAGATCCATTCAAAACATTAACGAGGTCTTACCCTTAGGTGATATTATGGAATGGAGTATAGGTAATTCTGGTTCTAGATATAAGGTGAGTTTCTCTGAAAAAGAGGAATTACTTTCTCTTTCAAAATTAATTTCTGAGGACAAAGAAATTAACTTTGATGATATTTCAATTAGTAAAGATCAACAAGCAGGTAGACTTCTAGTGGATTTAGATGGAAAAAGAAGTTTCGCTCATATTTCTCGTTGTGATGATGAATGGTGGATACATTTCCAAGGCCGCATTTATGTGATTAATATGCATGAACCCGGGAGTCCAGACTCGTCACTATCTGAAGGTAGTCTAAGTGCCCCAATGCCTGGAACTATTCTTGATGTAATGGTCAAGACTGGGCAGAGAGTAAGGGAGGGGCAGACGTTATTGGTAATGGAAGCCATGAAGATGGAGCATAGAATTCAGGCGCCTAGAGCTGGTGAAGTTACTTCAGTTTACTTCCAGAAAGGAGACAGAGTTGATATGGGCGCAAATTTAGTTGAAATTGGCGATTAGAATAGTTTTATCCTACTTTCATAATTAATCATGCAGGGAGTGGATTAATTACATCTAATGTCTTGGGATTATCATGGGAGTAGAAACGACAATACTTGCTGCTTTGATGGGGCTCAGCCTTGCATCAGCTTCGGGCTTCAGAGTTTTCTTACCCCCATTTATTTTATCATTAGCAGTCAGAACTGATACCTTTGTTAATTTTGATCTATCAGGAACCGAGTTTGCCGCATTTGACAGCAATGCAGCAGTTCTAGTTCTTGGAATAGCATGCTTAGCAGAATTTGGAGCATATTATGTTCCTTGGTTAGACAATTTATTGGATACTATAGCGACCCCTGCAGCAGTGGTTTCAGGAGTTAGCATGACTTCAATGGCTTTAGTGGGTAGCGATCCTATAATTCAGTGGTCATTTGCAATTATTGCAGGAGGTGGTTCAGCAGGAATTATTCAAGTCACTACAGTTGCAATCCGTGGCCTATCATCTACTCTAACTATGGGATTTGGTAATTCATTTGTTGCATCGGGCGAGAATATAGCAAGTGTAATTCTTACAATTGCAGCATTAATAGCACCTCTAATTGCTGCAATTTTTGCAGTTATATTAGTTGCTTTATTGATACGACAATCAATTAAGATTACAGCAGAAAAATCAACTCAAGGGACTTAAAAATTCTTGATGATTCATATATGGTCTTAAAACCTCAGGTATCATAATTTTACCATCCTCTGTTTGATATTGTTCTAGAATCGCTACCAATGCTCTAGTAGTAGCAACCGCAGTAGAATTCAATGTATGGACAGCGGAGTTCCCTTCCGATGTTCTGTATCTCATACGGAGTCGATTTGCCTGATAGTCCGTACAATTTGAACAAGAAACTACTTCTTTATATTCTCCGACACCTGGTAGCCATGCTTCAAGATCATATTTCTTTGAAGCGACAGTCCCCATATCTCCGGTGCAAATATTCACTACACGATAGTGTAATCCTAGGCTATCCCATAATTCCGTTGCATTATTCAATAAATCTTCATGATGAGACCACGAGTCTTCTGGTTTACAAATTATGATCTGTTCTATTTTAGTAAACTGATGTACCCTCCATATCCCTCTATCTGAGATTCCGTGTGCCCCAACTTCTCTGCGGAAACATTGTGAAACTCCAACAAGTTTTATTGGAAGTTCTGATGGTTCGATAATTTCATCCATCCTCATAGCAGTTAGTGGGTGTTCACTTGTAGCAATGAGATAGAATTTATCTGGCTCAATTCCATACATTACAGTTTCAAAATCACCAAGATCTGTAACTCCTTCGTAAGCTTCTTTATTCATCATTAAGGGTGGTTGTACAAGAGTGTAATTTTTGTTGATGAGGAAGTTTGAAGTGTAACTTTGTAGAGCCATATCTAATCTTGCTAAATCTCCCTGCATGAAAAAAAATCTACTTCCGGCTATCTTTGCAGCCCTAGCTAAGTCTACCCAACCATTCTTTTCGATAATTTCATTATGATTTTTTGCATCAAATCCTAAACTAATTTTTTCGCCATGTAAACTGTGCAAAGTATTCTTTTGGTCATCTTCTCCTTCTGGTACACTCTCATGAAGGATATTTGGTATTCTCATCCTTATCGAATCTCTATTTTGTAGTAAATCATCTGCCATTTTTGATAATTCTTCAATTTTATTTCCTATACTCGATACTTCACTCATTATTTTGTTTACAGCATCAGAGTCTCCAGATTTTTTCGCTGCTGCTATAGTTCTTGCTGCCTCGTTTCTTGATTTACGAAGTTGATCAACATCAAATCTAGCTTGCTTCCATTCATTATCGAGTCTGATTACTTCGTCAATGTTATCATGAGGAATTTTTCTTTTATCATGATCTTTCCGTAAAATCTCTGCTTTTTCACGAAATATACTCATGTCTAGCATAACTATCAACTCTAGGACTGCTCAATCTTCTTTCAATGAATCGGGCTTTTAGGTTCAGAAGAGGCTAATTTGTTGAATTAAATCTGATGGACCATATACTATTAATCCTGTAATAAAATAACCTAATATTGCTCCTCCATTAAGTAAAGGTAAGCCTGCTTGTGGTTTTCCTTTTGCCACCTGTGTCATTAATCCTAAGTAACCAACCAAACCTCCGAATAATGTACCCAAACCAACTAATAGAGGATCTAAATGTAACATTCCAAAGAATGTTGATAACGGTACAGAACCTAAAACTACACCAGTTTGAGGTAAGAATGTAGTGGCCGAAATAACCAGCATTCCAGGGAAAATAACATCCCCAAGACCCATAAACAATGCATCTCTACCAGTTTTTTCTACTTTGATTTGCCCAACTTTGGGATTCTCCCAATCCTCTTTTGAGGGTCTTTCCACAGTTTTTTCCATTACACCTTCTTGTTCATCTAAGAAAGAATATCCCTTATCTTTTGGCGCGACTAATAAAATTGGTAACTTCAAATCTATCATTGTATCTGCCAATTCGAGCATATGTTTACTGCCATTTACTGCCCAGTGATCATAAACTGCAGCACAAATCATGAAGATAATTATTAGAGTAGGTACAAAACTAATTCCAATCATTGTAATAACCCCCGCTCCCACTAACACCCCAACAAGATTTACAATGTACCATTCAGGAAATCTCCAAAGTGTTATCATAAGTAATAAATCTAAAATTAATGCTATTAAAAATGCATTCTCTTGGGTATTCAAAACAATCTGCATAATTAAGGCGATATATGGGTAAACAGTGTATACTAAAGAAAAATATAGTGAAAACATGATGAATCCTTTAATCAGTAGTTCTAAATTTTTCCTAGCGAGCCATATAATTAAAAATGTAAAAATGCCAATTAGGGCCAATTCTAATAGTATATATCCTCCTTGTGTAGTTCCTTCTTCTCCGAAGGCTCTTACTTCATCTTTATCCCAAACAGGCTGAATTGTAATCCCTAAAAATATAGTTGTTACAAACATTCCAGCCATACCAGTCATTGACTTCCACTGGTCTCTCATAGCCTCTATTGTCTCGTTCACTTTCACTCCCCAACCCCCACGAAGTTCAAAGACCATATCACTTTGACTAATACAAGTGTGTAGTAGAACTAGTGGGTGATTATTTTTTGAACGTTAGAAAATGGTTAGAAAACACGAAAGATTCTGGGGTTAAATTAGGATTTGATAATTGTAATCTTTTATTGGAGAGACTAGGGAATCCTCATCTTGATTTCCCTTCAATTCATGTTGCAGGCACAAATGGAAAGGGTTCTTTATGTGTTCAACTTTCTGCAATGGCGAGAGAAAATAATCTCAAAGTGGGCCTCTTTTCCTCTCCACATTTAATTACGATAGAAGAAAGAATTAGGATAAATGGAGTCCCTGTTTCTCCCAAAGATTTTGATATGTTTCTAGAAAAAATACGAGCAGCCTCATTAATTTCTCCAGTCTGCAAACCAACTTTTTTTGAAGTTACATTTTTACTTGCTATGGTAGTTTTCAGTGAGAATAATATTGATAGAGCCATTATTGAGACCGGTTTAGGAGGTAGGTTAGACTCTACTAGGTTAGTAGATGCTGATCTTTGTATAATAACTACAATTTCTAAAGATCATACTGAATTTCTGGGAGAAACCTTAGAAGAAATTGCTTTCGAAAAGGCAGGGATTCATCGACCAGGAGTTCCATTATTTTTATCAAAAAGTGGTAATTTACCTCCTTCTGTATTGAAAGTAATTTCAGATAAAGTCGGAGAAGATCTTTTGATAATTGAAACGAATCAAGATTTTTCAAATTGGCAGAACTGGACTATGTTGACCAAAAAAGTTGCAAATTTTTTCAAATGGAAAGATTCTGAAATAGAATGTAAATGGCCGGGTCGTTCTCCGAATTACGGCTCATCTTGGTATGACTTTCCATTGAAAGTCTGTGCAGCTCACAATAAAGAAGGTTTTGAGTCTGAACTCAATTCAATCGAGAAACCAAGTGTGTTTATTATTGGAGTCACTGAGAAAGCAGATATCAAAGACACACTGTCTCCATTTCTTAAAGAGAATATTCATCAATCAATTTTTCATCATTTGATATTTACTGAACCTCTTTCGGGAAGGAACGATTCAGTTAATGCAGAAGAATTAGAAAAAATAATTTGCCGTCATAGAGAAACACCTCGTGACATAATTAAAAACCCAATTAATGCGATAGAAGAAGCTTCTAAGATTTGTGAAATAGATGATGTAGAATTAGTAATTATTGGCAGTGTATATCTGGTAGGGGATATTCTAAATTATATCATCTCTAGAGATAATCTGAATTTTTGGGAAGAACTACGCGTTCACCGATAATCAAAAAGGATGACCCTAGTGGATGGCTCGTAGATGACTGATAAGCCGAATGAGAAAACTGAAATTAAAGTAGTCTTGGAACCACAAGACAGTACTTCGAAATATATCTTAGTCGCCCTTATTCTTGTCCTTTCTGGCCTGTTATTTGCTATCTTAGCCGGCGGTGGAGCAGAAAGTTTTCTTTCATCAAATGATGATACTGTCGGGAATTGTGGTGATGGATTAGATAATGACAATGGCGGTAAGGCCGATAGAGACGATCCTGATTGTTATACCTCCTTAGATGGTTACGACCCTAATCGTACAGAAGCGAATAGGGATAATGACTTATGATAGATATTTTGGAGATGTTTATATGAGTGACAAATGGGATAAAAGATTTCTAGAGTTAGCTAAGCATATCTCTGACTGGTCTAAAGATCCGTCTACGAAAGTGGGTTGTATTGTTGTAGGTGAAGATCGTGAGATTAGATCTACGGGTTTCAATGGGTTCCCTAGAGGAATTGAAGATAAAATTGAGAGACTTGAAGATCGTGAACAGAAGTATCCGATGATTTGTCATGCAGAAGAGAATGCTATAATGCACGCCGCAAGAATTGGGATTTCATTGAAAGGTACTACGGCATATGTAACTTGGCCGCCTTGTTCAAGATGTACCAGATCTCTTATTCAAGCAGGAGTTAGAGAGGTTATTTATCCTGAAGATTTAGACATTCCTGAAAGATGGCAGAAAGATTTCGATATTGCTTCAGGTATGATGAATGAAGCAGGGATTATTGTCAGAACAGCTTGATAATCAGTGATTAGAAATCTCCGCCACCGCCGCCGCCGCCGCCGCTTCCTCCACTGTCGAAA
>Ga0209425_10006962_pt1 | contig 10729 bp, 21 predicted proteins | sample COG_05_FD_184749 | JGI IMG/M metagenome (GOLD analysis project Ga0209425, IMG submission 184749) | Pelagic Microbial community sample from North Sea - COGITO 998_met_05 (SPAdes) (version 2) | ecosystem: Environmental > Aquatic > Marine > Neritic zone/Coastal water | place: Helgoland, sampling... | reverse complement strand
CCCCAAAACCCCAAAACCCCGTTTCAATGAAATTGAAGTTACAATTAAAAATAAGTCCAGATTCAAAATTTGAATTTAGATATTCATTTAGGGATAAAAAATTGATTTTTAGAATAAATTTTGGAAAATTTGAATTTACTAATAATAAAGCACCTTTTGGATATTTGAAAAATAATATAAAGTTGAAGTACGTATGTAATGGTAAAATATAGATAAATATATGTACATATTTATTTAAGAAATATAAAATGAATGGCTAAATGTTTCAAAAAGTATATTTAGTTTATGAATTACTAGGCAAAAATTATTGATTGAGAAGTTTAGATCATTTTTGGCCTCCCCATGCTTGTTTGGGTATTTGACCAACGTCAGAGTCGCCTGAAATGAGGCCTGATGCTTCTTTTCTGTCGCCGTCACGGAACTTTTTACCTTTCTTTCCATCTTTCTTCGATGCTCCGCCCTTACTTTGCACATCTGACTGCTGCTTTTGACCGGCTTCGAGACGCTACAGGTACACTTTCTCAAGTCCCTTCAATTTGCTTCCTTATCCACTTCTGAACGTGTTCTTCGACCCCTTTGAAAACTGAGACATCTTATCAATTGACTCGATATCCCACTCGGAGTCCTCCAAGAACTCGTCGATATCCTTTCCAAACATTTTTTCGAAGTCCGCATCTTTGCTGATTTTACCCTTTGCCTGATCTCTCTTTGCCTTAGCAATCTTTTTCCGTCTAATTTCGTCGAGTGCTTTCTGCTGTAGGGCATCCTGACGCTGCTGTGGATCAAGAAGACTTGAGGTTTGGCCACCAATTTTCAGCCCAACACGTGAGCCAACTTGTGAGCCCATCTCCGACTTTTGGCCGTATTTTTTCTTGCGACCACCTTTGGAGGAACTTGCACGTCCACCACCTCCAAATTGTGATGATGTCTCAAGGTTAGCCTTACTTGCTGCTTTGAGCATGTTTGGTGTGGTTAGATCAAGCATACCTCCTGCCAAATCTGTGGTGTATTTGATACCAGTTCTCTTTGGCTTAGGCTTTGCTGCTCCACCGTAGGCACCTGCAAGCATATACTCCCTGAGATTCGGGTCCTCCATCTCCTAAGGCTTCTTTCTTCTCTTCTTCTTTTTCTTTCTCTTCTTTTTGGAGAGTTCATTAATTCCACCTCCAGTTCCAGTGAAGCCAGTCATACCCATCTATTCGTATTAGCTACCATACTCATCATCATCACCTTCTCCTTCATCCATATCTTCACCAGCGCCCATACGTTGGTTTGCTTGATTGTAGTTGGCAGGTGTATCTTCCATCATGCTGTCGACGGATGTCTACCCGGAGTGACCTCTCTTCTTATTACGAATACCTGCAGCTATTTCATTCTAAATTTCTTACTCCTCTTGGTCAAAATCAGATGGCTGGTTCCTTTCAATTTCACTCATCAGCCTCGATAAGCTACTGGCTGTGTCAGACTTCAACAATCCAGTCCTGAATACTTTGGGAATATCACCTTCCGCATCCAAGATATCCTTAATAAACATAAGTTTACCATTCTTGTCGATAATGTTTCCGTCCTTATCAATAAGATAACCTTTAGAGTTCACACGCTAGCCTTTACGGTCAATCAAGTTACCCTTTGCATCTTTTTCCAATATTGGATTGCCTAATGGATCCATCTCAAAGTCACCGAGTACATTCTTAATGTTGAATTTGGTGAAGGGGAATATCTTAGGAATTTCATCATTCTTCAAATGTTTCTTTTCAAATATCTACCTTCCATCCTTGTCAACAACGTTTCCAAACTCGTCGATGAGATAGCCTTTGCTATTGATTAGTCTACCAAGCTTATCTTTTAATTTTCCGTTCTTGTCAGTCATTGGCATAATTTCACCGTTTGCATCTTTGTCAAGTTGACCGATCGTATCTTAGATATCAAAGCGACGACCATTATAATTAAAAAGCTTAGGCAAATCACCATCAGAAGTCATATGTGCACTATCAAACTTCTTACGACCATAATTATCGATCACATGACCTTCCTAATCAATACGATACCCACGTTGCGTAACAATTGCGCCACGCTTGTCCACAAATTGTCCAGAGGAGTTCTTCTTAATAATGGCCTTGCCATTTCTGTCGAAATCGAAATCACCGCGAGATCTATGAGGGTTGAAGTTGTGCTTATCAATATTAAAAGGTGCAGGCACTTCTCCTCTATCGTCGAGCTCACTCTTTTTAAACATAGTTTCTCCATTGAGGTTGTTGATGACGTCACCAGTCTTGGGATCAATAAGATAACCTCTCTGGTTGGCATCTTTGCCTACATTATCCTTGAAAGTTGAGTTCTTGCCAATGTTTGCACCGGCTTTACCATTTTGGTCTAAAGCAATCACGTTACCCTTTTCATCTCTGTCAAATTCACCAATGATGTCACATTCATTGAACTTGCCAGAATTTGGGTTGGGAGGAATCTCAATGACATCTTAGAGGCGCTGACCCTGGAAGTTTCCTAAAGCATTCTGTTGGACCTGCATGTTCGAGAAGCCGGACTCGCTAGCAGACCCATCACCTTTACCGAGCTTATCAGATCCCTGACCTTTCTTTGGAGTACCTTTGCCTCCTTTGCCGTCCTTACCTCCTTTGCCTCCTTTACCAACGCCGGCTCCTTTGCCTTTTTCTTTTCCTTTTGTGGGAGAGTGTTTGGCCACAATTTCATTTTCGAGTGCTTCTTTCTTCTTCTTATCCATTTCTTCGATCTCTTTTTTCATTCTTTCTCTGTCAGCTTGCTCCTTAGCAATCTTTTCTTCTTCATCTCTGAGCGTCTTATCTTGAGCTTCTTTGGCTTTCCTTGTGGCCTCTTCTTCCTTCTTTCTTCTTGCCTCTTCTTCAGCCAAAATTCTCTTCTCTTCCTCCTCACGACGCTTTTGCTCCTCAGCTGCCTTTCTCTTCTTGACCAACTCATCCTCTTCGTCTTCATCGTCTTCCTCTTTAACGTGGTCAAGGCCGTCATTCTCACTGTCATCACTAATCTAATTAGCTTCTTCATCATCCTCCTTGTCAATAGCCAAATAGTACTTGTTCTTGCGACCTCTCTTCTTCTTACCAGCACCTTTGCGCTTGTATCCTTCGTCAATACCGGGAGTTAATAGGTCACCGCCCTTACGATCCAGGGCATTTTGTACATCAAACTCGAACACTTGAGTTCCAATCATTGATAGTTATGCAACTGACTTGAACATATCGGTTGGCTCAGCCGTGTCTGCGTACACATTGTTCTAAAGTTGGAAGTCAATAAGATCAAAATCATTGGCCATACTACGATAGATTTCTTCTCCTCTAGGGGAAAGTGGCCATGACTTGACTTTTCTTGGGTCCTCTTCCTTCTCAGTGCCAGTGTTGAACTCAATGCAAGACTTGCAAAGACGTCTACCGAATACATTGAGCATTTCTTCAAGTTTATTGTCAAGGAAAATTTCATTGAACTTGTAAAGATGCATATAACGGCCCCAGTCAGGCATAAGTTACTCCTCTTCAGTCTTACCAAGTTACTTGTTCATCTCATTAGGCAGTCTCTTCTTTTTGAAAAGATAGTTCGCCTTGGTATCCTTCATCTTGAACGGAAGACGATGCTCCTCCCAATTTTTTTAGAAGTAGATTTGCAAGATAATCATGATAATCGATAAGATAATACACTCAAGGCAAGTGATAAGTAGCTGGTTGGCAGCAATCGTAATCAGGTAGGTCGCAGTGATATAGATATTGCCGATAATCAGAATAGGTCTGATACCAATGCAGTCGATCTTAACTTGCTTTTTGTACGCTACAAATTGACGATTATCTGGAATAAATTCTTCTGGCTTACGTGGGTAAATGTTGTAGTGCTATACAAAATGGAATGGATTGACATCACCGGGACTGGTGAAACCTCCCTCATTTTAGATATACACATCCTCTTCTGGAGAGTCTGGCTCACCACCTTCCATCTATACCTCTCCGTCTTCCTTGGGGTTTCTGATAGAATCTTCAGGCTATTGTTGGAGGTTGTCGATGGGAGCAACTTCATCTTTTATTTCTTCGGGTGGAATTTCAACGGTTCCAGGTCTGTAAAATGGATCTTTTGAAAGCATGTCAGACTCGAAGTTATCTTTCTTAGCACTGACTAGCTTGCCTTTGAACTTGAAGGGCTTGTTGGGGTTCTGTAATTGCTTCTGACTAATGAAGCCACGCTAGAAGCGGATAGTCTCCCTATCATCCCAAGACCAAACTACGTAGCTGTCCTAACTTCTCAGAGTGAATTGAAGGTATCCGAAAAAGTGAGTGAAGGGCATCATGAAGAACTTGTGGCTCCAAAACATTACAATGTATCGAATCCATGTTCCAAGTCTGTAATATTTAGTGTTCCATTTGTCGAAGTTCTCATCACACTAATTTATCAAAAGGATCTCTTCTGGCAGAAGAGCGTCCTCATCCCCTGGTTTAGGTGGATCAATTACATCCCAAAGCTTCTTCTACAAATAGTTGATGACGTAATTAACGAGGAGAGCGATACCTGGAATGGCCAACATCCATGGCTTACCATATATAAAAGTCAAAAGTACTTGAAGCCACATAGCCGCAACGTCGATGAGACTAAGAAAACTATAGAAAGATAGCAGTCTTCTATGTTGTCCCGACACATTTTTGGAGCTGTATTTACCACCTACAGATATAAGGCCAGCCAATCCAGCCATAATCAAAAGTGGGAAATATATAACAGTGTTCTCAGTTTCTTTTTCACACACAGTTCCTCTGAAGTTCTCTCTATAACCTTCTGGACATGTTCCCTGGCAGCTGAAATCTGGTTGCAGTAGAAGACCTTATGTACATTCGATACACGTCTTTGGATTCTACTCTTTGCAAATGTCACAACCATCAATGCAACCAATACAACGGCCCTGAGGATCGTTTTTGACTGTTCCCAGTGGACATTACTCTAAGCATGTAACACCTAGTAGATACTTTTTGGCATTATCTTATCTACATTTTGTACACTTGGTAAGACTGTTGCGGCACCATTCACAATTAGCGACTTTACCATCACAGGGCTAACAGAATCCTGCAATATCAGTAAAGCCATCTGGACACTTAGCAATACACCTGTTCTCATGAAGTGACCTAAGTGGGAACTCATACTTGTCGTAGAGACCCAAGTAAAGTTCACGGAAATTCATCTCATCCGTGATTGTTAATCCAAAACGATCCTTTGGACTTGTCATTCCGCATTCGGTGCAAATTTCAGCTTTCTCAGCGAGGAACACTTCAATTGTGAACTCATCACCCCGATCATTCTTGTCAAATTTTTCGAGTACAGCCTTGTATTTTGGATCATCTTTGGTAAATGTAAGCAGCTTGTTATCGTTAGAATTGAAATTGTACTTTTCATCCTTGTCTGTTCCCTAAATTTGTGTAGGCTTATTTACGATCATTGCCTGGTAGTTAATGATGTAAGCCTGCACATCTGATAAGTCATCAATATGTTGAGGGAAGAAGTTACTCTGATAACATTTAGTGCAAAAGTATGCTGATGGATGTTTCTCAACTGTTGGGTTTGTCGTTATTGCCACACCATTGATCTCAGTTGGGAACTCACAGTTTTTATCTTTACCTTTAGTACATTTGGCACATTGCTCACAAGGTCGCTGGCAAGAGACGCATTCTCCTTATTTTCCTGAGCCATAGAATATAGCAAGCTGATATTAACCATTGTAACACTGAGTCTGACACTTCCACTTCTCCTGAAAGAAGTAGCCGATATCACCACCACAAGAAGTACAACGAATACGATCATTTTCTTCGGATGGTTCTTAGCCCAAAACATTTTTATTAGCTTGACCTGCGCAAGTGGCACATGAATCATCACATTCAGTACACTAATAGTAAGTCATCTTTTTGTCTACAGTAAAAAGGTCGTTGTTCCACTCAAACTCTACCAAACCTTTCTTACCGTTAACCGTGAACTTATTAGAGCACGACGGCTAGCAAGTATCAACTTGTTTCGGTTGCAGGAAGTAATTTTATTTCTCGAGTGGGAACGAACTTGATGGCATTTTACCCCAACATTTGGTACAGTAGTCGGGATCATCATCCTTGCAATCACTGCATGGGAAGTTACATTTCAGTTTATAAGTTTTGGTATCTTTTTCCCAGACATCAATCATCTTGTAAATATATTTATCAAGGACATCAGTTCTTGCCTTTTCATCTACACCGATTGCTAAAAATTTATCAGCTATATCATCAAGATCATCTAATTTGTATGGTACAAAATCGTCAGCTTTTGCAATCGAATAATCATATATTTTTTTGGCTTAAGATTTAATACTTGCTTCTACGTCATTCGACTCCGACAGTTCATAAAAGTCAAATGTGAAAGTTCGGATTTTAAATGCTTTGTCTTCTTCCTTCTGATTATCTCGAGGGAAATTATCATCTGGATTACGTAGTTTCATTTTAATTGTAAATTCTGAACTGAAAAAGTCCGACTATAAGTAGGTATTGTAAATAGTAACAAACCTTTGAATAGAACCAGTTTTTTTGATTACGCGAAGATTGCAAATATTAATATCTTTACCAACAGTAGGGTAATTTTGGGTTGTCTCAATTTTACAAGTTTCAATAAATTTATCGTAGTAGCTTTTTTCGTATTCGTTTTCTGTGCCGCCTCTCGTGACTCCAACATATTGGTCATTAATCATGTTCTTGTCTTCAATAATTCCGACATGGGCAGGTAGTTCGACTTCGACCCATCCAAGTCTGGGGATTGGGTTGGTAGGGATGACCTTGATAGTGTATTCAGTGTATTTACTAAATTCTAAGCTTGCCTGACGAATTGTGAATCTATCTTCTAATATTTCTCCAGGAATTTCATTGGTAACGGTCACTTCCTCAGCGGGATCCAAGGTAAGTATATCCTAAAATTGATTTGTCTTTGTGTATGCATCAAATTTTGCACTTTTTATGAAGCTTTGAGCATTCTAAACATTTTCGATATAGAAGATGAACTTATCTAAAGAGGGATCAGCTGAATTTAGGCATTTTTTAGCAACTTTTTCGAAAGTTGCCACAATTCTACCAGTTTACGTATCACATTTGACTTTGTTGGGCTCTATGCAATTATCAATGTCCGGTGTTTAGCATATAGGTATCATAGGCGTCCTAATGGTATCTGGGAACTTAATGTAAAGTTGATCTCCGTCTAAAGTGGGCACCTTGGACGAGAATTCAACTTTGTAGTTTGTAAAATCTCCATTGGTTTTGACTAAAGGAGTTATTCTTAAATCTTTGAACTTCTACTATACTTACATACGTAGATTAGATATATATCCTGATGCTATAAGGTATCCAAATGTACTACTTGGGTTTGAAATAGGTAAGCCACCATCTAAGGTTCGCACCAAAAACAGGGCAGTCGGTAAGAAGCTTCTAGGATTTCTATTACCAGTCCATTCAATTGTGTAGATTTGACTGCTACCATCAGCTTAACGAGCCATTTCACTTCTTAGTTTTATCATGATTTTTCTCTTATCGTCTACTGGTTTATTTGTAACGGTAAGATCCAACTTTTAGCCAGTCATTTAATTGTTGCTTTCATCGGAACCTTTGTAAATATTGACAACTGGTTCATATTCAATGAAGACCTCTTCGGGTAATGTTATTTCAACATATCCTCCAACTGGCACGGTGTACTAAACAATGATGAAGAGTCGATATAAAGTGTTCTCGAAGTAAGTTTCATAAGAACTAGCATACATGTTATTGGCAGCGGATATTGAGCCACTAATCGATTAGAAATTTGAAGCGAAGTAACCTTGATCAATATTGTTGTAAGGTCCACTTTCTGCATCAAGACTCACTTGAGTTTAAATGTAATAGTTCCCAAGTTGTGACATTGAAACTTGATTTTGTGTTCCAACAATCATAAATTTCATCACAGTATTAGCAGGCACAGGAGTTTCAGTTTTCGACTTTACATAGTAGCAAACCCATTCTACAGATGAGCAATCTTTTTCATTATTGTTATCTTTAAATAGTTGCTTGAAAGTGACCTCTCTGCCAGCTTCAAATTTACGCATTAAACCATCAATATTTAACAATTTAGCAGAGACGAGAGGATTAGCGAATAAGTGTTATGGCATAATAAAGATGATTCTGGGATAGTATTTATTAGATGCAGAGTAAGCTGGTATCTGATTAGTAATGGTGAACTCTAGTGTTATCACGTTTTCGGTCTATACGAAAAACACTTTTGGATCGAATATTCCATTACTTATTTCTCCCGATTCAAAACTATCTGCTCCCAGGCTAATTTATCCACTCAACAAATGATTTGTCAGCTAAAATGATGGCAATTCTTCAAAGTTCCTGTACAAATTGAAAGTAAAGAAATCTGTTTAGCCTGCAGATTAAGGCGTCGTTGGTGTATTTATTGCCAAATAAACTCTACGTTCGCGAGGATCGGTTTCATCATCGGCCATGAACTGCTATTAACATCCCAAAAAGACAACTCTATTGCTTAATGAATCTGAGATATCATATGCTTGGTATTTGTTAAAGACCTCTTTTGTTTTGCCTGATGTAATTAAACTATCTCCTCCTTTACCCCATAAAATATTACCCTCCTTACCTGAAGATGACGATATTTGAAATGTATAATCAACCGCAGTTAAAGGATATTGTTTTGGAAACTTGACTTCTAGATAACAGTTATCATTTGGCACTGCAAATGGTATTTTGAATTCGAATCTGATCGGCGAATCTGTTTAAATCTTGACTAATTTTGTTGATTAAGATTCTGGACCAAAATTAATATCTATATCACTTGTTGCTAAGGTCTTAGGTTAGAGTGCTGTGGCGTCTAATGTAAATGAAGGGAAAGTTACAATTGTGTAAGATTTCCTTTTAGAAATTTACTCTACGTATTAAAGTGTGAATTCACTAGTAACCTATTAAAAGAGTGGGTTGTTAAAGTTGTTACATGTAATAATGATGCCTTCTGTCGCCCTTTATAACGCCTTTGTGTTTTCATTTCCTGTGTCCAAAAATACTTAGCCATAAATGTTTTCTCCTTCTCTCCAGATAATTTCTCCGTCAAAATTATATGACTCAGATACACATACCGATTTCTCACCTAACAACATGTATTCTGGTTATAAATTATAATCTCTATTATAGTACAAGGTATCTATCAATTTGGGAGATCTAATTTCGAACCGTCCCCCCTCGGTGTTTGGCACTCCATATGGTATATCCTCTAGTAATTGACTCTTTGGAATTCTAATTTGAATTTTGTTATCCTCCTAGCTTTCACCCACATATCCCACACTTGCCCCTCCAGGATTAATAATTGTAGCTACTGGTGTTGGATATACATTAGTATTTCTCACAGAAAATTTAATGGAAACATCGTCATCCGGATCTACCTCTTGGTCTCTTCTACTATTTTCTTTCGTTCTATCAGCTGTTGTGTACACGAAGTTGATTACTGGCTCTTGATCCGGATAGAAAGGGTTATTGAACTTACTAATTTTAATTTGGAACTAAAAAGCGGTTGTAGTTTTTGCGTTGTATTTGAAGGTAATGGAAGAGCCGTCAGTGGCAATTGTGTCAACTTCGAGCGTGTTTGGATTTGGATAATCTACTCCATCAGCCGTCACCTTTAGCAATTCGGAGTCTGCAGAGAAAAATCTAAAGTCGGCAGGCTTAACATCATCTTCCTTCAAATAGATTTCTATTTTTAAGGTTGCACCCACATCAATTTCTGTTATTCCAGTTATTGTGCCTTTAACGATCATATTTGTTTATACATTAATCGTAGTATCATCCAGTGAAACCTCTTTATTATTTATCTCAATTGCACCCAAAACATAACCTATTATAACAACACTCTTAGAATCATTTATAACACAACTTAATACCTAACAAATTTGTTTCCTTTCAATCCAACAATCTCAATCATTTCTTCCATGTAATTAATCAAAAATCATCAAATTTGCTCAAAAAATTAATTATCATTATTGTTAATTGTATATGAAAATCAAAGAATATCATTGAGCCGCAAATTTATGGTTTTATAAAATTAGCCCTTAATTTCTCCTCCCGAAATATGATAACCATAAGAATTAGCTATTAAATAAAGTTGATAAAATGGAATCGGAATGAATGATGATGGACTAAATTGAATAAAAGGCTACTTCGTTAGTTTAGAAGTGCCTGAGGTGGATCTGTGAGTTTTTTGTATATATTTAGGAGGAATGTACTTACCATTGTTAAAGTTAGATGCGGCAAACATCATTGCCAAGAATATCAAATTGCGGAGAAGAAAATTGTTCTCTCTTTTGAAAGCTTTGAAACTACGATTTGCAGGTGAGCGCCGGCCCGGTTGACCCTACGGTCGCCAGCACTACCCTTAATCGACAGTGTCTTATCGATTGCATGCCAAGGCATGCGATCCTGGTTTAACTTAATGCATACAAATAAGTATGGTAAATTAATTAATTATAGAATTTAAATATCAAATAAATTTAAATCTGAAGGAAGTTTCATTTTTTTCAAATGTGGCCGAAAATGTATGGATCGATCTAGCTCTTTCAGATTTTCAAATTTTAATATTTCCTTATTGTTTTAGCCGAATATTTTTGATGAACAAATATGATGAAGATATATATTGTTCACTCTTTCGGGGTTTTGGGGTTTTGGGG
>Ga0209425_10006959_pt1 | contig 10732 bp, 7 predicted proteins | sample COG_05_FD_184749 | JGI IMG/M metagenome (GOLD analysis project Ga0209425, IMG submission 184749) | Pelagic Microbial community sample from North Sea - COGITO 998_met_05 (SPAdes) (version 2) | ecosystem: Environmental > Aquatic > Marine > Neritic zone/Coastal water | place: Helgoland, sampling... | reverse complement strand
ACACCTGACCTCGATGTCGCCCCGTATCGCCCCTTCCCTTCGCAGCGACGCCAAGAAGGACCGTCGGCTCTCATCCTTCTCCATCATCAACGCCGGATTCTCGCTGCTGAAGAGCCTCGGGAAGAGCGCGGCGAAGCGCAAGAGGGACGGAAATGCCGACGAGGATCCGGACGATGAAGACGACAGCGCCAGCAAACGGACCCGCGGGGCGTCGGGGTACGCGCAAGGGCCGGGCTCGGGGTTCATAACCAGCAGTGTACGGAAGAGTAAAGGCAAGTCCCCATCTCACCAAACCCGATACGACGATTCCATGTTCCGCATTGCGCCCAAGTTCCATGCCCGCCACTCAGTGCAAATCGCCAAACGCATCGTCCCAAATCCATTAAATGTTGACCGAGACCCGACGCCGTTTCCACACTAAACAGGAGGTTCGAAGGCGCCCACTGCGACCGGCGACCAGGTGGCGCGTAACCTGGCGTTCGACGGCGACGACGACGAGGGCGGCAGCCGTAAGGGCAAGGTGAAGAAGGGCGGGTCCAAGACGAAACGATCCGGCACGAGTTCAATCTTTTCGCCGTTTTTCTCATTCTTCTCGTCGTCCAAAACGGAGAAGAAGGCGAAGAAGAGCGGTAAGAACCAGGATAAAGACGTCTCCAACCGAGGAGGTTCGAGGAGTGTACGCGCGACCACACGCGCGGCCACGACGAACGCACCCGGCGCCAAGTCGGTCAGGACGCGGCCCGATCGATCGTCTCGCGCCCCGCCCGCGCCCGCCGCTCGGCTGCCCCCCGAGCCCCCAATCCTGAGTAAGGACTCCGACTCGGAGGATGTCTCCGACGCCGAGCCCGTGCGTGTTGAAGACGGGGATGACGACGAGGACGCGAGGAGCCTCGAGAGCGACGAGGCTGAGGAGACGGAGAGCGACGGCGCCGTCCTCGCCGCGTCGTCGAGGGGTGGCGACGGCGCCGGCGGGACCGGGAAGGGCGCGCTCCAGGATGGCTTCGGCAAGTACACCGAGGCTTTCGTGGACGACGAGTACACGTACGAGGACGAGCTGGATGACGAGGAGTACGACGAGGAGTTTGACCCGTGGGTGTTCATCCACGGCCTGCCCCCGCTGAGCTCGTGCGTCCGCGCCAACCGACCTCCAATCCTCCCCCGCAAGTCCCCGGTGCACAAGAACAAAAACACGCTGGTACTCGACCTGGACGAAACCCTGGTGCACTCCAACCTGGAGCAGACCATCGAGGAGGCGGACTTTTCGTTCCCGGTGACGTTCAACGGCCAGCAGCACATCGTCAACGTGAAGCGAAGGCCGTACCTCACCGAGTTTATGGAGTTTGCGGCGAGGCACTTTGAAGTTGTCGTGTTCACCGCGTCTCAGAGAGTATACGCGGAGCGCTTACTGAACAAGATTGACCCGAACCAGGTTCTCATCAAGCACCGTCTGTACCGCGAGAGCTGCGTGCTGGTGGAGGGCAACTACATGAAGGACCTGAGCGTGCTCGGACGGGACCTCGGCAAGACGATCATCGTCGATAACTCACCGCAGGCGTTCGGGTTTCAGGTGGACAACGGCGTGCCGATCGAGAGCTGGTTCGACGATCAGAGCGACAGGCAGCTGCTCAAGCTCATGCCGCTGCTCGCCAGGCTGGCGCAGGCGCAGGACGTGCGACCGGTGCTCCGGAAGAAGTTTGCGCTCGAAGAGAGGATCGAGCGCGCGGGTGAGAGATCCAACGTCCTCAACTCAATGGGCTCGCCGCGAAGGTAGTGAGCTACTGGGGATGACGCGTTGGGGAGGAGGATGTGAGAGATGCGACGACCGACGACCAACCGTGTACCATAGGACCAGATCGTTCGCTCGCACAGTGTGTTGACTGTAATTGTTTCTTTTGTTGAACCGTCTCGTGGTGTCTCGCGTAGTCGTGCGGCGGCGAAGAGGTGTGATGACGTGTTTTTTTCCCGGGAAACGCAAATCAGAGCCGCGACTTTTGCCGCGACCTTTCGCGATGCATTGAAAGGTCATCCGACACCGACACCGCCACTCACCTCCGCACAGCCTTTCAACCACCGCGAACTTACCTGAAAATACCATGTCCCGCCACGGTGACATTTCCAGCTCCCCCGACACCGTCGGCGTGTGCGTCTACCAGTACAAGATGCCGCGTCTGCACACGGTCGATGACGTCCATTCCAATATCGAAGAGATCTGCAAGAAGATCGAGGGCATGAAGCAGGGCCTGCCCGGAATGGACCTCATCGTCTTCCCCGAGTACAGCACGCAGGGCATCATGTACGATCGCGGTGAGTGTTTTTTGGTTCTCTGACTGTTTGCCCGTACCAACTTTGTGTTTCACAGATGAGATGTTCGCCACCGCCGTCAACATCCCTGGGCCCGAGACGGACATGTTCAGCGCCGCGTGCAAAAAGTCCAAAGTCTGGGGAGTCTTCTCCCTCACGGGCGAGCGCAACGAGGACCCGAAGAAGCAGCCGTACAACACGCTGGTGCTCATCAACGACGAGGGCGAGATTGTCCAAAAGTACCGCAAGATCCTGCCCTGGTGCCCCATCGAGGGATGGTACCCGGGAGACTGCACGTACGTCACCACCGGCCCCAAAGGAATCAAGATGTCGCTCATCATCTGCGACGACGGCAACTACCCCGAGATTTGGCGAGACTGCGCCATGAAAGGCGCCGAGCTCATCGTGCGGTGCCAGGGCTACATGTACCCCGCCAAGGAGCAGCAGATCATGGTCGCCAAGTGCATGGCGTGGATGAACAACGTCTACGTCGCCGTCGCAAACGCCTCGGGCAACGACGGAGTTTATTGCTACTTTGGCCACTCCGCCATCGTCGGCAACGACGGGCGGACTCTGGGCGAGTGCTCCACCGAGACGGACGGCGTGCAGTACGCGCAGCTGTCGGTGTCCGCCATCCGGGACGCGCGGGAGAACGACCAGAGCCAGAACCATTTGTTCAAGCTGCTTCACCGCGGGTACACGGGCGTGTACGCTTCGGGCGACGGCGACAAAGGCGTGGCAAAATGCCCGTTTTCCTTTTATGACACCTGGGTGAATAACCCCGAGCTGGCTCAGGCTCAGGTTGAGAAGATCACCCGCGGTCACATCGGGGTGAACTGTTGCCCCGTCGCGGGGGTGCCCACGCCCTCGCAGGAGCAGGTCATGATGGAAACCGAGAACCTGACGTGAGACGCTCGCGAGTACAAGTATTTACATTTAGACGAGAGATTCAACTTGAAGTGTGCTGGGTCGGTTATGTTAATAAAAGGTGGTCATCACTAAGTGTTACTCGCGACGTCACGGGTTTTTACGCCTTGATCTTCTCCATGAGAATCTCGCCCATCTTCACGCAGCCCACCTGGGTGCATCCCTCGGACATGATATCGCCCGTGCGGTACCCCTCGTCCAGCGCGTCGTTCACAGCCTTTTCAATCTGAACAGCCGCCTCCTCCTCGCCGAACTGGTACCTCAGCATCATCGCCGCGGAGAGCACCTGCGCGAGGGGGTTCGCCTTGTCCGTGCCCGCGATGTCGGGCGCGGAGCCGTGCACGGGCTCGTAAAGCCCCGGGCCATCGGTACCGACGGCCGCGGAGGGGAGCATACCTATGGATCCCGTGAGCATGGACGCCGCGTCGGAGAGGATATCGCCGAAGATGTTGCCGGTGACGATGGTGTCAAACTGCGTGGGCGCGCGGATGATCTGCATCGCGGCGTTGTCCACGTACATGTGGGAGAGCTCGACGTCGGGGTACTCCTCCTCGTGGACCTTGGTCACGATCTCCTTCCACAGCTGGCTCACCTCCAGGACGTTGGACTTCTCCACGGAGCACAGGCGGTTGCTTCGTTTCCGCGCCGTCTCAAACCCGACTCGAGCGATGCGTTCAATCTCGGGAACTGAGTAGACCATGGTGTTGAACCCGGTGCGGTTACCGTCCTCGTCCACGCCGAAGCCTTTGGGTTTGCCGAAGTAGATGCCTCCGATGAGTTCGCGGATGACCATGATGTCGGTGCCCTCGACGATTTCGCGTTTGAGGGAAGAGGCGTCGATGAGCTGGGGGAGGATGTTGGCGGGGCGAAGGTTGGCGAAGACGCCGAGGCCCGCGCGGAGGCCGAGGAGACCTTGCTCGGGCCTTACATCCGCGGGGAGGGTATCCCACTTGTAACCGCCGATGGCGGCGAGGAGGACCGCGTCGGAGGCTTGGCACGTCGCGAGGGTCTCGGCGGGCAGCGGGATCCCGGTGGCGTCGATCGCGGCGCCGCCCACGAGGCATTCGGTGAAGTCGAAGGCGATGTCCCTCTGGGAGCCGACCTCGACGAGGATGTCCTTGGCGACGGACATGATCTCGGGGCCGATGCCGTCACCGGGAAGGAGGGTGATCTTGTAGTTCTTGGCCGCAGCGGCGACGCAGAGGGCGCCGCGCGAGCGGGGCGTGGCCATCCGGACCGCCGATTGGCGGACGGAGGCGGAGCGCTTCAGGGAGTTGACGCGGGATGAAGCGGACAGGCGGACCGCCTGGCAGCCGGCGAGAGCGGCCATTTTGGAGAACTGTGGGACGTTCGGGGGGACTGGGACGGGCGACGCGGGTGAGTGCGACGCTCCTTAGTGGCGCGCGATTGGCCGATTCCGATCAGGATATTTGCCAACCCTCAAGCGGCGCTTTTTATCTTCGATTTTTCACCATCGAACCGTGTTTTAGGAGTTAAAATTCCCGGTATCACGATCGTATGCGTAGCAGTCACGAACGAGGTAACGTGATTTCTCGCCGGACCCGGGACCGAATTGCTATCGGAGTCAGCGCGTCCCCGCCCCGACCACTGTGTGCGGTCGCCTAGGACCCCACGCGTCTACACGCGTAAGAGGCTCGTGAAGGCCCGACCGGAGCGGTCGAAGGCTCGCGACATGAGCAGGGCGGCTCAGCTGGTGCGTGACCCGTCCCGCGGGAGCCCTCAGATTCGGGTTCGCCTCACCCTAACGTTCAAATCGCCTCCGCCCTCCCCCATCCCCAACCTCACGGTCGTCCCCCTTCCTTCCCCCGTCCCTTCCGCAGGCGGCGCAGGCGACGCCGTCGAGCCTCGCTCGTAACTTCACGTATTCGTCCGACGAGGAGAGCCCCCCAGTCGCCAAGCAGCCGAGGGGCGGGACCGCCGGCGGGAACGACGGAGGGGGCAATTCAGCCTACCGGGATCGAAGCATCTCGGTGGAGAGCAGCGACGACGACGCGCCGCCGCCGGAGATGGCGCAGCCGAGACGAGGGGACCCGCGTGGGGCATCGCGATTGCCCAGCGCGGGTCCCGCGGCCTCCTCCCGGTTCGCGCCGATGCCCGGGCCCCACGACCGCGGCGCACAGCTGTGCGCGATGGGGGACAAGGAATTTTTCGTGAGCCAGTCCTACGGGGAAGCGTTCGTGCTGTACCTGGAGGCTGCGGAACCGCCAAACAGCCACCCGGTCGCGATGCACCGCCTCGGCGTCTGTTTCCGCGACGGTAAAGGGTGCGGCAAGAGTACGAAGGATGCGCAGCGTTGGTTCGGCCGAGGCGCCGCGATGGGAGACGCCGACGCAATCAACGCGGTTGGCGCCGCGGCTGAGGCGGCGGGCGACTTCCAGGCTGCGCTCGCCAACTACCAGAGGGCCGCGGACATGTCGCACAGGGAGGCGCAGTGTAACCTCGGGCATCTCTACGAAAAAGGTTTGGGAACCGTGGCCCAAGATGCGGTGATCGCGTCGAGGTGGTACAGAGCCGCCGCCGACGCGGGGTTCGCCAAGGCTCAGAATAACCTCGGGTCGCTGTACTACGGCGGCGAGGGCGTGGGCGTGGACCACGGCGCCGCCGCGTTCTGGTACGAGAAAGCCGCGGCGCAGGGGAACGCGTCCGCGCTCAACAACCTCGGCATCATGTACGAGGACGGGCTGGTGGATCAGAGGGCGGGACCCGACCTCGTCAAGGCGAAGGAGCTCTACGCACGCGCCGCGTCGCAGGGACACGACCACGCCCTGAACAACCTAGGGTTCGTGTGCATGATGAGCGAGCAACACGAGGAGGCTGCGAGGCATTTTCGGAGCGCGTCGGACAAGGGTAACGCGGACGCGGCCCATAACCTGGCGTCGCTGTATGAAAACGGACTCGGCGTGAGACGGGACTTACGGGAAGCAGCCGGACTGTACAAGATCGCCGCGGACGCCGGGCAGGAAAAGGCGATTGAAGCGGCGGGACGGATCGAGCCTTTACTCGCCGCCGAGGAGTCGCTGGTCGTAGACTTGCGTTCTACGATCAAAGCCAAGACGGAGGAGACGGAGCGGCTGGCGAAGGAACTCGGGATGGCCAAAGCGGAGAGCGCGCGTTTAAAAGGGACCATCGCCGAGCTACGGGTCGGCGGAGGGAGCTCCGGGTCCGGTTCGCCCTTGGGTCCACGTGCGGGAGGAAAACCCACTTCGTCTCTTCGGCCACAGTTCGACAGGTCCAGTTCGCTTCGATCGAACCAGAGCGGGTACAGCGGCTTGTCGGGGGTGAGCGCGGCGACGTCGGGGTCGGGAGGCGGCGAGTCCGGCGGTAGGAAACTAAGGGCTGAGAACCCGGGCGAACTTCGGCAGCTCGCGTCCGTGCGTTCGGGTAACAGTCTATCCGCGGGTAACAGCACGGGCAACAAGGGTGGTAAGCTCGCGTCCGTGTTCAAGGCTTTGGGCGGCGGGGGTTCCAAAGGGTCGGCGCTCGGGTCCAAGGAGCAGCTCAAGGCGCACAACGCCGAGGTCAAGGAGCTCAAGCGTGAGCTGGACGACGTATCGTTCCGAGCCGAGCTGCACGAGGAGATGAGCACCACGCTCACCGAGGTGTTACGCACGACGTACGCGCGGAACATTCAGCTCGAGGATCTCTTACGGTCGCACGGCGTGGACGTGGATGCCGATGAGGCTGCGAACAAGTTGGAACTCACCGCCATCACGCTGGACCGCGTCGCGGGGTGGGACGTGAGCTCCTTGGAGAACGCGGGTGGGGGGTCGACGGAGGATCTCAGGCGCGCGGGTGTCAGAGAGCCCGGGTCGCTCCCCGCGCCGGGATGATAGACGATGAACGTTGGGTTGTAACGAGCGGAACCAAACAAGAAAAAACTCGAAGTTCCGAACCCTCCATGTCAACGAGCTTCAAAGGCCTGAAACCAGCCAGTTCATCGGGGATGTCGATTCGAATGTTAACTTTTCCACATCGAAATCGCACCGGAACGGTCAATGACTCAAGGTTTCGCTCCATATAATGGGGGAGTCATCGGGGATATGTTTTGTTTTTTGACCACCTGTTCTGTGGCTCATTCGATTGGCTGTGGTGTGGCCCATACCAGCGCAAGCTCTTGGTCTATTGAACCCAAAGACGATGGACTAAATCGAATCAGGCGTCGACGAATGAAAACTCAAAAAAAATCCCGGAACTGTGGGCCCATTTTAGGTTAGGACCCCCCACTTGTTAGTGAACTTGAACCGACGCTTTTTTCGGCCGACCAACCCCGCGGAACTGCAACTCGCCACGAGCTGCAGTGTTTTCACGGCGAAAAAAACCCGGGCACCTGCATCACTTCAGGAGGGCGCGCCCGGCGAGTCAAGCGCGCGATAGGTGCCTGTCGTGCACGAAGAGATGGGAAAGGTACGTGCGCACCCCGCGAACTTCCCGAACCCCGCCTGATCCGCCCCTCGCGGCCGGCATTCCGCGCCCAACCTCCGGTCGCCATCTCACGTTTTTTGTCTCGCTCCTGAGATATTGCTCCCTACGAGCTCTCCCTCGCGAGATTTTCTCGTCGCATGTGCGCGCCGCTGACTCCTCCCGCTGACGCGCGCGATGATCGTCCCACCGCAGGATTTGCCCAAGGACCTTGCATGGGTCCCTGAGCTGTGCAGGAGCACGTACTTTCTCCCGTGCCCCAACCACCAAGTCTCGACCGGCAAAGGGGAGCTCACCAACCTGTTCTGCGTGAAGACCCAGGAGACCCTATGCTCGAGCTGTGCCGGCGGTAGGGAGGTGGTCCAGGTACGAGCGCTCGCACGTCCACCCGAGCCCGAATTCCGATCCGATTTTTTGTCCGCAAGATGCCGTACCTCGTGGACGATTCGTCTCCGGCGACATTTGCGACATTGGCGCGCCGTGCCGACGTCGACGCCGCGTTTCCGGCGCGCGACTTGGCAGGGTTTTTTCGCATCGGAGCGTCTTCTCGCGAGTCTCTCTTCACGTGCGTCTCGTGGGTCTCCTCCGGGGACGACCGATCTCGGGGTCACGCGACCGGAGATATCGCGCGATGCCCCGGCTGTGAGATCGCGACTCGGTGAAGGATCTTCGGACCGCGTCGCATTGTCCGTGGGCGCCCTACTCGCATCGGGCCACGCCCCAAGACCCCGTCGACCGGCGTGGACCACTCTCGCATTTTGTTCTTTCGCGGGCGGTGGTATCGACCGCAGTCTTTCTATCCATCGGGGGTCGTCGCCCACCCGAGCCCGATCCGACTCGCACGAACGACAATGTCGATCGCACCGATCGCGTTCCATCGTCCGTGTACACATCCGTCATTGATTTCGACCCGAATCACACCCGCTGACCGCCCCGTTCCCGTCCCCACCGCCCCTCCACCAGATCCGAAGGTCCTCGTACCACAACGTGGTGAGAGTGCGAGACGTGTGCGAGCTGATGGATGTTCGATACATCCAGACGTACGTCATCAACAGCGCGAGGGTGGTGTTCCTGTCCGAGCGGCCGCACCCGAGGGGCAAGAAGGAATCCGGGAAGGACGACGCCGGAATGAACGCGTCCACCAGCAGACGGTCCAAGGGGAAGGATGAACCCAAAAAGTACAGCGCTTGCGTGCACTGCTCACGGACGCTGCAGGCGCCCACCGCGGACTACTGCTCCATCTCGTGCAAGGTGAGCGCGGGGGCGGACATGGCGCCGACGATCGAGGCGGCGACGGAGGCGGCCGCCGAGTCGGAGGCGGCGGGCGTGGGAACGAGCGGCAAGGGTGCCAAGCGAGACAGGGAAGGCGATGCGGCCTCTGTGTCAAAGGAAACATCCGCCAAGCCCCGCGTCAAGAAGGAGAAGAAGGAGGCGAAGGAGACCGCCAAGACGAAACCAAAGACCGAGCCGAGGACCCCATCCGTGACCTTGAGCACAAAGAAGGAGCGAAAGGAGGAGAAGGTACCCGCGGCGATCAAGGTGAACGCACTGAAGGTGAACTCTTCCAAGAAGGAACCGAGGCCCCTCAACTCACTCGCCGCAAACGGGCCGGTGACGCCCGCGGACCGGGGCGACGTCAAACGGCCGACATCGATGCCCGGATCTAGCTCTGGCAAGAAGTCGAGGCTCGGGAGCGAATCGGACCTCCTGGACGGCCTGGCCGCGGTGCCGTTCGCGCTGGTGTCCAACAGCAGGCGCAAATCGAGGCCGAAGAAGGCTCCGCACAACTAAAAGCGAGGAACAAGGCGGAGCGTCCGCCGCTGACGACATTCATTTCAACTTTTTCGAAGTTCACGTATAACACTACCGACTAGCCGTGTAACGGACAATTTCTAAGACGTACATCTGATCTCACTGATGCCCGCGATGCCCGTGGTGTTTACCCTCACCACCCGCCTTTCTATATCCCCGAGCCCTGCGCTTCATCACCTCGTCTCGGGTCTTCACGTCGCACCCCGGTTCGACGGCTTCAAAATCCAGCGCTCGTCGCCCACCCGGCCCGGGCGGCAACGCGTACCTCAGCACCGCCTGGTTGAGCCAGTTCAACTTGTAGTTGACGTCGTCGCATCCCCCGCCGGTGATCATGACCGCGTCGGTGGTGCCGCGTCCGCCGAGGCGCGCGCCGTCCACCGACGAGTCATCCGGGGAGTCATCCGGAGGCGGGTGCGACAAATAACTCGCGACTTTGGTCTCGTCCAGCACCTCGACGACGGCGCCGCTTGTGCCTTTACGACGGAGGATGGACCCTAAGAGGTACGCGCGTTCCGTGTTTGCACCGCCGTGCGTGTTTGACCCCTCCGCGCCCTGCCACTCCTCGAACAAGGCTTTGGCCGCGGCGGTTGGTTTAGCGACGAGCACCTTGGCGTTGGCCAGCGCCCGGGCCTCTTTCCCGACTCCGTAGTCGCTCCCGGTGGCCACGTCGGCGCGCGTGAGCACGTCCTGGAACACTTTGGTTGGATCACGCGCGAACACCACGTCGGGCTCTAGGAACACGGTGGTGTACCCAGCCTCTAGGAGCCCGTGAACCGCGTGGATTCGTCTCCAGCTCATGAGCCGCCTCAGTTCTTTTCGTTCCTTCCGCGTACCCTCGGCATCCCCGGCGAACCTTCCCGCGTTCCTTCCCACGATATCCCGTAGGTCGTCGTCCACGAACACGTCCAGGTCGGGTGCCTTGTCCCTGATGAACTCCGCGGTGCCCTCGTCGGCGACGATGACGGTCCAGTAAGGCACGACGTCCGGCGCCACGGACCGCGTGCTCTGCAAGGCCACGTGCAGGAACGGCCAGTACGCGCGGTTGCAGAAGGACACCAGCCGGAACTTGGTGGCGCCCGAGACGGCGTCGACGTGGTCCACGAGACCAGGGATTGAGCCCGGGGCGTTGGACAGGATCGTTTGGTGGGTATGTACGCGAGTGTCGGCATCAGTGTCCAACGTGAGCCCGGCGCGTCGTTTCCACCCCGATCCGCGTCCCTCCATCGAGTGGTGCACGTGGTCGATCTTCGTT
>Ga0209425_10006952_pt1 | contig 10742 bp, 10 predicted proteins | sample COG_05_FD_184749 | JGI IMG/M metagenome (GOLD analysis project Ga0209425, IMG submission 184749) | Pelagic Microbial community sample from North Sea - COGITO 998_met_05 (SPAdes) (version 2) | ecosystem: Environmental > Aquatic > Marine > Neritic zone/Coastal water | place: Helgoland, sampling... | reverse complement strand
CTTGGTTGGCTGCGACTGGGCGAGCAAATTAATCAGATCAAAATAATGGCAGCATTTTTCCACCAGGGTGCCACCGCTATTGGCATTAAATTTATTCCACTGCTCAACCTTATCCAAAAACGGCGGCCGATATTCACTGAGGCTAATGGTTTTGATTTCACCTAGGGACGCTCTGCTCAGCGCTTCGTGAAACGCCTCGACATACTGCGCCTTGTAACGGTATTGCAAACCAATCTGAATAAAAGAGGAATAGGCCCGAGCCATGGCCTCGGTCGCCGCGGCATCCTGCAAATCAGTGGCCATGGGTTTTTCTAAAAAGATCGCCTTGCCCGACTTGATCGCGGTTTGCAGAATCTCGAAGTGAGTATGGTTGGGCGTACAGATAAACAGCGCGTCGACAGCGGGATCATTACAGGCAGAGTCTAGATCTTGGTAACGCAACAGCGGCTTATCCGAGTAACGAGAAAAATTGGCCTCGGCAATATCCATGCTGTGCTTTTGGGTATCGTAAATGCCATGGATTTGCGCGCGGCCGAGCAGAGTCGCCACTCGCATATGCTCTTGCCCGATAGTGCCGGTGCCAATAATCACTAGATTGTGGCTCGGCACTGGGCGCTGATAGAGATACTTGTCACTATCGGCAATATGCTGCTGACCAGGTGAGTCCTCAAAGAAACGTAATCTGGGTTTGTTTGATTTATTTTTTTTCAATCTCTGTTCCGCTTTTATAATTTTGTTATCGCGAGTCGAAAACTGGCAGCACGCCACCACATCAGCATATTAATACTAACCAGAGCCAAGATCAGTGGCCAAAATGCCATCGTTAATCCATTGACCAAACCAATCGGCGAAAACAGCAGATACAGCGCGACCACCGATGAAGCCAATGATACTGCGCAGGGCACAGCAAAGCGCCAGGCTTGCAGGTCTAGCCTATCGCTGCGCTTAAAGGTCCAGGCCTGGCGGCGGGGAAACCAGCGGCCAATCAATAGCATCATTGCCACTTCAATCGCAAATAGAATTGCGTAGAGGTGCAAAAAGTGAATCGTCAGCCAGTCGTCGAAGACAAACTTCAATAGCCCATAGGCGAGCACATGAAAAATAATCACCAACTTTGCCGCCAGCGCCGGCACACGACGGGTAAACAATCCGACAATGACAATAGCGATTACTGGAATATTATAAAAGCCGGTGAAGATGCGAATAATTTGCCACAGCCCCTCTGGCGCGAATTGCAACATCGGTGCGACAACAAAGGAAAACAGTGCGATCACCACCGATGCCCGCTTAGCAATCTTGACCAGCTGTTTATCGTCCACGGCTGCGGCTCCTTGGCGCTGTTTAAGGGGGAGATAGATGTCCAGGCAGAACAGCGTCGCGGCGCTGTTTAGCAGCGAATTAAATGAGCTAAATACCGCACCCAACAACACCGCCAAAAAGAACCCCATGGCATAGGTCGGCAACACATCGCGGATCAATTGCGGGTAGGCCAGATCAATTGATGGCAGGCCGCCATCCGAGCCAACTGGACCATAGAGATGAAAAGCAATCACCCCCGGAATCATCATCATAAACGGCACCAGGACCTTTAAGAACCCGGAGAACAACACGCCCTTTTGACCCTCGGCAAGATTCTTCGCCGCCAGGGTGCGCTGAATCACATATTGATTAGTACACCAATAAAACAGGTTGGCAAAGATCATCCCGGTAAACAGAGTGGCAAACGGTGTTGGATCACTTGGCCCACCAATGGAATTGAGCTTCTCGGTGTGCGTATTAGCTACTATATGCAGTCCCTCGCCAACACTGCCATTGCCCAGCGCAGAGAGTCCCAGCAGTGGCACCGCAAGGCCGATCAGCAGCAGACCAATACCATTTAGGGTGTCTGATACGGCAACCGCTTTAAGGCCGCCAAACACGGCATAGAGCCCGCCGATACTGCCAATCATCACAATAGTCAGGGTCAGCGCCTGACTATAGGGCAAGTCAAACAACGCCGGCACATCGAACAGGCGCAGCACCGCAATAGAGCCTGAATAGAGCACGGAGGGAATCGTCACTAGACCGTAACCAAGCATAAATAGCAGCACCGTTAAGCGTCGCACATCGTCATCAAAACGGTTATTTAGAAACTCAGGCAAGGTGGAAAAGGCACCAGCGAGATAGCGTGGCAGAAAGATGAACGCCATGCAGATAGTGGCGAACGCAGCGGTCACCTCCCAAGCCATACTGCTTAGATTAAATCCATAGGCCGAGCCATTGAGGCCGATTAACTGTTCCGCCGAGAGATTAGTCAAGAGCAGCGAGCCGGCGATAAACACTGCCGTCAATCCCCGCCCCGCGAGAAAATAACCGTCGCGATTGTCGACCTCCCCCCGCGTCTTGCGATAGGAAATCCAAGCGACCAGCAGCATAAAGAAAAGACAACTTAACAGCGTTGCGCTCAAATCCGTTGTATTGATAGCGTCCCCCATGGTGGCCAATTAATAGCCTGACACTGATTTTTATAATTATGCGGCTATTCTAGCTTAAATTGGGGTCGTTGCATTATTGAACCGAATAGAGAGCCGGGTGAATTTAAAAGGCTGCTGGCGGCTGCGTGAGATCCCTCAACTGCGGTCGAGATGACGCACTCAGTTCTGCGCCGGGATCAACCACTGATTGGCCGACAGATCGACGGCGCCGCGCATTTCTTCTTGCACAACCCGGTCGATAATATAAATGCCTCGCTCCGCCATCATCGGGAAACTATCTTCGCCGGCCTGAGTACTGGTTCGGTCTGGGAAATTCCGCCGTGTACGATGGATCCAATAGGTATCTGATAGATTATCTTGAGCAAACAATTGCATAATTTTTTCGTTACCCAATATAAAGCCATAGAGCCCACCCCAGGTAGCGGTTGGATTGTCCGAATCCCATCCAGCTAGTGAGCCAATCTTGATGGTTTTAACCAGATCCCCTTGACCATAAAACAGACTGATTAAACTCGCTGCAAAATTGATCGCCGCATCAAAGGGTTCACGGTAGTCGTAGTTGGCATGACCGGCTATTTGATAACGCTGGTAAACTGCATCACGAGTCTGCTCCCAATCACTTTTATTCGGGTTGGCAAGATAATCCTGCAGAATAAAATCATACATATCAGCTACCACGGAACCAGCCGGCAGGTACTCTCGAGCCTGCTCGGAAAGCCAATGTATTTGTTGCTGCAAAGGTTGTTCACTATCGACCAAGGTCGCCAGTGAATACATCACCACATAGAACTGAGCCGCCCACTCGGCATCGAACTTGGCCGACACACGAATCGGCAACTGAGCCATTCTCAACGCAATATCCGGGCGGCCAGGCGCAAACAGACCAAAAATCTCAGTCGTCAGTTGCGCATCAATCATCATATGCTTATCGTTATTTTTCGGCTCACTGGTCGCTGGCGGCAGCATGCCCTGTTCCATCAGTATCCGCGCGCGCTCGTTAGAGACCCACAAGAAATTTTCAATCACAGGCTCTGAGTACGAAAACTTCTTGTACAGCGGCGCATCATGCTCAGAGTAGATATGTGTTAGCCAACCAGCGCGAATCTGCTCAGCGCTAAGCATGCTGGTGCTGTGCTGATCGAGTAAGTGCTGATACATATACTCAATATCCGTGTCATCGTCGGCCCCCCAAGGCTCCCCTTTCTCGACAAAATAAAAATCAATAAAATCAGCATGGGGTACATATTCGCCCCAAATAGCCATCTGGTCTGGCGCTCCCCAGTCCTCATCAGTATAAAAAGGCGCGGTAACCTTATCCATTTCCGTGATCAGTCCAGTCCAGTTGGCAATACTCTGACCGAGCCAAAAACCATGTAATTTATCTCGGTAGGCAGCTCGATCAATCACGACATCACGCGCAAATTTTCGATAGCCTGGAGTGACGCTATTCCTATAAACTAAAATAGTAGTCCCAGATAGTTGGTCGCTCACCTGATGGTCGACCATCTCGCAACTGCCAAGCAAACAGGTCAAAATCAGACACACAGCTGTACTTGAAGTCTTCATTTAAATGACGCCAAGATCAAATAATAGCGAGTAAAAGTTACAACAAAAGTTAGGTTCATTAACGTCAGCCTAAATGCCCTGTTTTTACATAAATCAGTGCACCATCATCTTTGGTATAGGGCGTATGTTGGCTTAGGTGTGGGCTGCGCAGCCAGGTGCCCTTGGGGTATTCACCGTAGTCATCATAAAAAGTCCCTTCAAGCACCAGTATTTCTTCGCCTCCCCAATGTTGATGGCGATTAAAACGGGTATTCGGCTGCCATTTGACGAGTGCGACATGCTCCGCTTGAAACTCATGTAATGGCATCACCGATAGTCCCTCGACCATTCCTTGAAACCACTGAGCGGTGCCGGTATCGATAATTTTATGCTCAGTATCCTCTGCTGAAAATTGATGCAGTTTGACAAAGATAATCGCACCCTCAGCACCCACTTTTGGCGTATGAGACGAACCGATTGGGTTGCGGACATAGGACCCTTTCGGATAGGCCTGATGCTCGTCGGCAAACAGGCCTTCGAGAACAAAAAACTCTTCGCCCCCACCATGGCTATGAGGCGAAAATACGCTATTCGGCGCGTAGCGAACAATCGATGTAGCGCGGGCAACTTCATCGCCAATACGGTCTAGCATCATGCGCGCTACCCCCGGTAAAGGAGATGGCTGCCAACGATAATCATCAGCATAGAGCACAACTCTCTGATCAAAGTCGGCATGGTAGCGCATCGGGCTTGATGATTTTTTCATGGTGCTCACCTTAATATTTCTCTACCCTCATGATACAGAAGTCATGTTAACTATGCTTGCGGGAGTCAATAGCATTAAGCGCTGAAGACCACCTTAAACATCGTCGCGTATAGCTTTTGATAGACTGAAGCCATTACCCGGGTGCTTACGCTATGGGATGTCCCAGAAAGCTCCCCTCAACTCGATAGACACACTATCACGGTTGAGTATGAGCAATGGCTTCAGCAACAAGATAACCCACCCACTAATAGAATTCCTGAGAAAAGCAACTGAGAACCAATGGAACTGGCAGCAGATGTTGTGCAATCCATCTCGTAATGGTCCAATCGACGGCGTGGGTACGTAAAGTTCCGAAAGTGTAATAGATAAGGGATTTGAGTTGACTGGTTTAAAGAAAGCGTTGTTACCTTATGGGACAACATCAAGTGCACCCTCTATAGTGTTGCCGGATACGGCCCTATTCCTTTCCGAACGCGGCTCTCTGACTAAGAACTATTTCGAGAATGCGGTTGATTTGTTAAACAGAGAATACGACGCGATAAGAAGTCTTGCGGCATTAAACGAGCTCGTCTACAACGCATCTTATAACTTCGTTCCTCGGGTCGGCCAACGGTATCATCTGTATCAAAAGGCTGATGGACGTTATCTACTAAGTATGATTGAAAACTGGACGGCACACGAGTTTGTAGCGTCTGTTGAATACACTGCCGACAGTGTATGGAAGGATGTAGCTTCCTTTTAAATTGCAGCTGCCAGCTGAGGCTGGCGCTCGAGAATATTGGCTTTGTAGAAACTGGGTATAGGGATAGACTTGCGGGTTGTCGGGTCGACAAATACCTGGGTGACTCCGCCTTTAGCCAAAAGCACGCCGTCGGCATTGTTGTATAGCTCAAATACAGCATCAGCACTTGATGTGCCCAGACGCGAATATCCGGCAGCAACTCTCACCACGCTGTTCCCTCCGATCTCATTGAGGTAATCACAGTGGATATTAACGGTAAAGATAAGGCAGGGTGCGATCAGAGGGTCCATGATATTGAGACCCAGCTCCTCCATGTAGGCGCCAAGGACCTCATCCCCATAGACTAAATAGTTAGCAAAATAGAGGTGCCCCTGAGCATCTAGATCTCGGAACCTCACGCTGACAACATCGTTAAAGGGTAAATGGCTTTGCATGTGAAAAATATCCTTACGCGCTGTGATATGGGCTTTGCTGTTTAGCAGTCCAAGGTATAGATAAACTGCTGTAAAATCGACATATTTTGTGATCATTAACTTGCAAATCTGGGGGACAAAGAGTCTTTGTAGGTAGACTATTTATATCTAACGTATTTATATCTAACGTATTTATATCGAGAGCATTGCCGACGCTAGGACAACCTCTGCACAGAGCATTGTTTAATCCAATCGTCGGATTCCATAGTATAAATACGATGACTATTAGCGATCATGTACTCAAATACTTCAATCGGAAGAAATCAGACTCTACCGACAAAAACCATACCCGTTATCGAAATGATATCTGTAATCACTGGGACTTGGATTATATGTCAGTGGAAGAAATTGATAGGCGCCTTCAAGAGGGTCCTGTCGAAACCGCTGTGGTGCGCCGCAAGAAAGACCGATGAATTAATTGCTATTCATCTATGAGCATTTTCTCAGCGTCCATATCAGCACTGCTGGAATGTATCAGCGGCCTTCACTTAAATACTTAAATCCATGAGATTATAGTTCTTCAGTGACGCCTTGACGGCCTCATTCCAGACTGGTTTTTCAATATCATTTTTTATTGGAGCATATTGATATGGCTCTTCATCGGGGAATCGCTCTTGCCGTGCTGCTATAGCGATACCAATAAGTCTCGATCGATGCTTAATAAAATCCTCATCAAATGTTGCCGCTTCTGCATGCAGACCAGCCCCACGCACATTTAGAACTGATGCGCGTGGGTGAAAGCCAAAGTTTGCTGTCACTCTTGTCTCTAGACCGGTGTTTGCAAATGAACCGTGAAGGAGCTGACGATTGTTTATAACGACGTCGCCAGGGTTACATATAATAGGTACGGCCTCTGGCAACCGTTCTGTACCTGCCTTAGATATCAGCTCGACAATATTAATGCGTCCCTCTTTGTGGCTTCCGGGTACCACCCACACTCCATTTACAGCAGTACTACCATAAACCTGGCCCATGAAATTGAAGCCGTGAATGTTTTCATGAAAAGTAGGATTATCCCAGTGGGTGTCGCCATCCTGATGCCAGGATACTGAGGCTCCGAGGCCCGCATCCTTAATAAATAAGCCCTCATGAAAGGGCACAAAGTCGTCACCATTGATAGCCGCGGCGATTTTTAGAAGGCCTGGATGCGCGTATGCTCTAAGACAGGCATCTGAGTACTGTAATGAACCACCCAAATAAAGAGGCGTCGCAGTAGGGGCGTCCACATCTGCTGTTGGCTCGAATAATTTCACCTGATGGCGACCGTTAAACATATCCGTACCTCCCAGAGGATCTGAGAGTGGCTTCGCCCACTGCAATGCTAAGCCGCCTCTGTCGGAGCCGAGCGCCGGCCTTCCTTTAGCATCCAACGTTGCACCTATCTCAGTGGGAAAGTTTTCTCGCATTTTTTCCAAGTCATCTTTTAAATCTTTTACTTCATCTGAACTCAGGGCACCCTCAAAAATGTAGAACCCATAAGTTGAATAAGCATTAAGAATATCAGGGTGAACGTGACCCTTTTCAGTAAAGAGAATGGGCCCTCGATTTGGTAGTGCAAGCGCTTTCTTTTCGCCATCGATAAGGTATTGCTTCATTTCGGCGGCCTGCTCACCATAATATGCTGCGCATGCGTCTATGGACTTGGATATATCTTTCATTCTTTAACTCTCAAGTAAAAGGCAACTAAATTAAACCTATTGGAGGTGTTTATGACCAACAAACGATACACAGAAAAATTCAAAATCAAATAGTATCTTTATGAGTAGCTGATCACAACAGCATCTAGATAGTAGCCGTAAATAGCTCACTAATAGCTGCCCTGTAATCCCCCCACCAACAACTGAAGTTAAAACTAGAGGGGCAGGCAGAATTTAAGTTACCATTCATGATTTCATGGAGTCAATCGTGCGATATACACTTTTTACTACACCCATACTAAGCCCTTTGCTGCGTCTCATATCTAAGATAATCTTAAAATTTATTCGATGGCGGGTTGTTGGATCACTGCCGGAAGAGCAGAAAAAGTATGTACTCATAGTGGCGCCGCACACGTCAAACTGGGATTTTATACTGTTTGTTTTAGCCGTATCAGTATTGCGTCTAAAACCCAGCGTGCTTATAAAAAGCACTCTATTTGTAGGGCCTTTGGGCTGGTTCTTGCGTTATTGCGGAGCTATTCCCGTCAACCGTACTCAGGCAAGCTCATTAGTAAACTACATCGCAGGTATCTATGAGGAGCGTGAAGAGTTCGTGTTAATTATCACACCTGAGGGCACCCGCAGCCCAAATCCTAACTGGAAGCGCGGATTTCACCATGTCGCAACAACAGCCCAGGTACCTATCCTTATTGTCTATGTAGACAGCACGACAAAGACTATTGGAATAGAAGGATTGATGGAACCTACTGATGATGTGGATGGCGATATACGTCAACTGAAAAGGTTTTATGACGCCAAAAGCGGCTTAATACCCAAAAATTATGCCTCTTAAAGGGTTCCTCCGCGATTTGCTGCACTGTCATTCGAGGATTAGCTGTACCTGTGGTCTTTGTGGTATCTGTAATCAGCTCAGTCAACTTGCCCCCAGACCTATTACCACCAACCGCCAGTGTTAATAATGGTGTCAGCAGTGGATATCGCCTCACAGCATGTCAGGTAAAGAGTCTTGGCGGTTGAATATAGTACTAGAGGCTAACTAGTAATGGCTTCAGGCTATGAGGCCGTCATCATTGATGGCAAGACTTTGGTACTCGCCCCAAATTGTTTTTGCCAGGGTTTCAATATCTCCTCGATCTGGGTTTACAATCCAATTGGCGAGGGCGTCTGCCACCTTTGGAAAGATGATCGGCCTTTCTGTCGGTCGTGTTAGCCACTCTTTAAGCACTTCGCGATCAAGACTATTCATCGTAGTCGCCCGACCCATCATTTCCAATGCAGCCACATTACACAACTGCTCATACTGACCTGAGAGTGGTTTGACCAAAAGTTTTTTGCCATAAACGAGGCATTCACTTGATAGTTCAAAGCCTGCATTCGAAATCACGCCGTCACAGGCTGCCAACTGTTGGTGAAAACCATCAACCGATAGGGGGTTTATCGTTATATGGCCGCGTTCTTGGCGCTTATCAACCTTGGCGAAAACCTCAAACCTTATGCTGGTAAAACCGGATAAAAAACTAACGATATCCTCAACGGCCTCGAACCCCATATACACAAGAATTTTACCGCTGGGTTCCTGTGCTTTTACAGTCGCTGAAACCAAAGGAGGCAGCACTGGTTGATTAAAATGGTCGTAATGAAAACCAATTTTAGTTTTAGCGGGAGCGAAAATTTTCATGATTAATTTTGACCCCCAGTAACCTTGTGCTTTAGGCACATCATGCTCAAAGGCACATTGGTGACTTAGGGCGACGCAAGGTTTCCCTTTTAGTCGAGCACTCCAGGCCGTGATAGGCTCAAAATCAGAGATAACTAGATCGTAATTAGTCGTATTAAGAGAGATGACATCCCCTATGAAGGTAAACAGATTGTTGGCCAATAGTGTCTTCATTATCTCCAAACGTCCGCGGTTATAGATTAGAGTTAAGCCGCGAAAAACTCGGTAATTGCCATACCCTTGCATGTCAAAAAAATCTTTTTCTGGCCTTCCCGAAAAAACAAAGTCTATTTCCACGTCTTTATTCTTTAGCGCGGGAAGCAGTGCCCGAGTTCGAGCAATGTGCCCGTTACCAGTTCCCTGAACACCGTAGAGTATTTTTAAGGTCATAATAAAATACTCAAACTCAAATAAGAGCATAGTACGCCGAGCCCAGCCCCAACGATTAGATCGGTGGGAAAATGAACGCCTAGGAAAACGCGAGAAAAGCCAATGGCACAGGCCCAACTGTAGGCAAGAATGCTCCAGTCGGGATAAAAGTGAGCAATTAATGTCGCCATTAAAAATGCCGCGGCAGTATGACCTGAAGGCATGCTGAATTTATCGCTGGGGATAATAGCGCAGAGGCAGGGTTTGATTTGTTCGAACGGCCGCTCTCGTTTCAAAAATTTTTTCAGTAAAATAAAGCTAGGAACTTCGATCGAAAAGGCAATTAATCCGGCGCTGACAAATAGAAAACCGCTGTTACTCTGAGTTAATATAATCAAAGCGCCCAGCAAGGCATAAAAATATCCATCACCAGATCGAGAAACTAACTTAAAGAAAGTAGTCAGTGGTTTCAGAGTCTGATAGCGGCTACAACGGAGAAACCATCGCGTATCGAAATCGGTTATTGAATCTAACATGCCAAACACCTAATACGAGTTTTCAATGACGCTTAGGATAGAGTTGTACTGCGTCAGTTTTTTGAATTTTTGATTAAATATTGATGACAGCCGCCACCCTACTCAGCGTGTATCAATCTTTCACAGAAAATACACTTTATTTGGCTCCCGAAGAAGCCGTGCCAACGTAGGGTTTCTATTGCCTTAGAATTAGCCTTTGGGTTCTACCCATTGCTGTCCCACTTATACTGCCCTGAAACCGCACAGAAAACGGCTCACTTGACTGAATCAGAATAATTAGAAGATAATTTTGCTACAAATATTTGCTACAAAGCAGGCACAAAAAAGCCCCAGCAACATCGCAGTTACTGGGGCTTGATATATTGGCGGTGAGAGAGGGATTCGAACCCTCGAAACGCTATTAACGCTTACACACTTTCCAGGCGTGCTCCTTCAGCCACTCGGACACCTCACCGTAAACTG
>Ga0209425_10006946_pt1 | contig 10746 bp, 9 predicted proteins | sample COG_05_FD_184749 | JGI IMG/M metagenome (GOLD analysis project Ga0209425, IMG submission 184749) | Pelagic Microbial community sample from North Sea - COGITO 998_met_05 (SPAdes) (version 2) | ecosystem: Environmental > Aquatic > Marine > Neritic zone/Coastal water | place: Helgoland, sampling... | reverse complement strand
TATTTATATCAAATGAATTTATATTTAATCCACTTAATGTTTGGAAAATTTCACAATTGTAATCTAGTTTTATATTATTATCATTTTCTAAATTATCATTTTCTAAATTATCATTTTCTAAATTATCATTTTCTAAAAATTTTTTTGTAAAAAATAGTTGGTCGTCATCGTAGTTTTTTATATTACTTGATAAAATAATATCCTTTATATTTTTAGCATATCCAATAAATCCTCCTGAATTTAAGTATTTAAAATAATTATTATTTTTTGAATATTTATTTTTTAGATTTACATCAGGCCAACAAAAAATTTCACTTGAAAATAATAGTTTACAATTTAAATTTATAAATTTTTCTATTATTTCATCTATATTTGTATTTATAATTACATCATAACTATCCGTAAACAGTATCAAACTATCATTATCTATTGTTTTTAAATATTTTTTTAATAAATTAATTTTATGTCCTCCACCTGGTCCCTTACTCATGTCTAATCCTTCCCATTTTTCATTTAATCCAAGTGTAATATATGGTAAATTATAGATATCACAAGACTCGGTAAATCTTAAATATCCATCCGTTTTATCTGTGGCAACTGTAATAATTTGAAATTTATATTTTTTATATGTTTTCCATTTTGTTTTGTTTTCAATATAAGGTATAGAATTTTCAGTATCACTATTATTAAATGCATCTATTTCGGGTTTGATTAAATTTGGAATACCAACAATCGCATTTAAATTTTTAACATTAAAAATATTTTTAGAATTTAAATAGCATTCTGGTAAAAATTCATCCACTGGTATAATATTTTTTTTATATTCACTATTAACTAGTTTTATAGCACCTTCCAGTGATAAAATATATCCACATGTCCAATATGAAAAATTAGGTTTAAATATATTATCTGAATATTGTTGTAAATCCGATTCAAATGATTTTCTAGATAAATAAAATAAATCAAATTTGATCTGATTATCTTTTATTTGTTTAAAATAATTTTCTATTTTTTTATTAAAATTTAAATCAAAAAATATATCATCTTCAAGTATTAATGTAAATTTATATCCTTTATTAACTATAATTTCCCAAATTTTTAAATGACTTATAGCACATCCTATTTCGCCAAGTGTTATTGCATTATTAGTAAATGGATTTTTCCAATTATTTTTAATTATAATATTTTCAGTTTTAAGATAGGATGGTGTAATATCCAAACCATCTATTCCTTTAAAAAATTCTATGTTATAATTTTGATGTAATTGTTTAGTTTTTAAAATCATTTTTTGTTTTTTTTTTAATCTTTTTTCTAAATTTATGATTATTACTTTATCAATCATTATATTGAATTAAATATTAGTTTTTTTTTATGTTTATATAATTATAAATGGAAAACGTTAATAATGATACTCCAGAAGTACTTATGTCGCCTTTATTATCAAATAAGTTTTCTAATTTAGAAGATAAAATTAATAATTTAAATTCTAAATATGATCAGATATTTAAATTTCTAGAAGAAAATAGACAATTATATTTAAGTATGCTTAAAATGATTAATGATGCTTCTAATGATAATAATAAAATATTAATTGAAAATAAAAAATTATATACAGATGCTTTAAAAAAAATAGAAAATACAGAAAATACTGAAAAATATAATATTAATGAAATTCGTCCTATTATTAATAATATGTTAATCAACAATAAATCATTTGAAAATAACATTTTGTCACCTATATTTCAATCCAGAGTTTATAATCGATATTGGCGTATGAATCATGCTCAAAATAATTATATTAAATTTAATCCTATGCTTGGATTCGAAAAAACATCTGAAAATAATGCGTTATAGTAAAATGAAAAAATACTAACTAAAAATTAATTATGAACTTAAAAAGTTACAATGGTACTGTTATTAATAATAATAATAATAAATATATTAGTATTAATAATTTTAAAAATATTAATGCTGGATTTTATCTATTTTTTAAATATATAAATAAAGGTAATTATGTTTTAAATTTTAATATAGAAGATTTACCTAAATATTTTAAAATTTTTTTTAAACATAATAATTTAAAATTAAAATATTTAGAAATTAAAAGTGAAATTTGTTTTCAATTTAAATATGATTTACATAATGTTTTTATTGGAATATTAAATCCAAAAAAAAGTGATATTACACTTAATGTAAATTTTTTTAAATTTAATGAAATTGATACAATAAATAGTAAATTTTATAATGATCATTTTTGTAATATTCAACTAAATAAATCTAAAATAAATGATTTAGTAACTATTTTAATGCCGTGTTTTAATGGTAAAGCATTTTTAAAAAATGCTATTCAATCCGTTATAGACCAATCATATAAAAATTGGGAACTTATTATAATAGATGATTATAGTTCAGATGATTCCGTTAATATTATAAAAACATTTATTACAAATACAAATACAAATATAAATAAAATTAAACTTATAGAAAATCCAATGAACTTTGGAACATATTATTCTCTTAATGAAGGATTAAAAATAGCAAAAGGTGATTTTATAACTAAATTAGATACTGATGATTATTATCATAAAGATAAAATTAGAGACCAATTATTTTTTTGTATTCTTAATAAAATTGATTGTTGTTCATGTAACATAATTAGATTTACGAATAATAATAAAAAATTCATTTTGGAAAATAAAAATAGTTCTATATTATTTTCTAGAAATATATTTAATTCATTAGGATATTATGATAACTGTAGATTTGAAGGTGATTCTGAATTTTTTACAAGAATATCTAAATATTATAAAATAGGATATATTAATAAAAATTTATATTATGCTCACACTTCTATAAATTCATTAACCACCTCTATTATAACTGGTGTTAAAATTAATACGATAGGTAATAACATACGAAAAGATTTTAGAAATAAATATAATAAATATAATTATAAATATATATGCCATCCTAAATATATAAGAAAACATTACAATATTAGTCCTATATTAAGATGCCCTATTGAAATAGTTTTTATAGGAAATTATAAAATTATCGATAATGAACAATTTATTATTGAAAAATTAGATAATAAATTAATAGGTATAGTTTGTTATAAATTAATTTCTGAAAAAAATATTTTATATAATCCAAATAAATATAATATTTCAATAACTACAATTGATAGAAAAATAAAATTAGTCGATTATTCAAATAGAGATAAAATATATTTTAATACAAAAAATAAATACATATTGTTAGTAATTAATTTTTGTAAAAAAATTTTTAAATATAATGTTCCAATTATTATCCCTTATATAAATATTTAAAATTATAATAATTATATAATATATAATAATGGATATTATACAAAAATGTACAAAATGTAAAGGTATTGGTCTAATTAAAACTATACCTATTAAATGTGTAAAATGTATTGAAAATAAAAATATATCTGGATGTATATATTGTAAATCTGGATATACTCAATTAAATTGGGAAGAATGTAGTGCTTGCTTTGAAACTGGCTTAATAATGCCATTTAATGAATATGTTAAGTTATTACATTCTTAAGTTATTATATTGTTAAATAATTTAAAGTTCCATGTGTTCAGATCCAGAATATCCATTAGGATTTTCTTTTTCTAATCCTTGGATACAATGTTGATTATTCCAAGTTTTTACACATGAATCTTGATCTGCTTCTGGAACATTATTAGTTTGAGCATTATTAAATTGATTATTACTAGTAAAACTTGTAGGTTCATTTTCTTCTTCTACACTTGACACATTTTTGATAGATTCCGGTACATCTGCACCTTCCATTCCTTCTACAACATTATTTAAATTATCAGTTAAAAGACTTTGATTTGCGGTCGCATTATCATTTACTCCTTCTAACATTTCTTGTGTATTTACTTCAGCTTCTTGTGGTACAGATTCATTAACGGAGGGTAACCAAGAAACTTGACCAGCAGTTGCGTTGCTCAATGAAGTATCATATAATCTAAATTTATTAGCTGTTTGTAAAGTAATAATAAATGCTACTGCAATCATCAAGGCTATACTAGGATCTCTTGTTGCCATAAATACAATTACAAAAGCAAATGCAATTCTCACAAGGGTATGATCCATTAAATTAGCTAAACTCTTTGGTAATTGAGGCGCCGCGAATGCCGCGTATAATCCTAAAAATACTTTAATTGCAGTACTTATATATGGATTGTCAATTCCTCTATTTAATATTGTTTCAGATTCACTTAAAACATTTTTTACCATATCAATTACTTTATCTGCCATTCTATATTATAACATAACATAATATTTTAATTTCTATAATTATTTTATTAATTTAATTTAACATTTAGTTTATTATCTAATAATTAAATTAAATTAATAATTACATTAATTAATTATTTATAATAAATTTGATATAATTATTTATTCATTATTATAATATCAATTAATTTTATATCAATCGTTTAAACAAAATGGAAACTATTTTTATTAATACAACTTTGGAAATTTACAAAAATGGAATTAAAATGAAAGTATCTCGGGATCATTTGTTATATGGACAACCAATTATTGTTATTGGGAAATCCGGAAAACATCTTTACTGGAGTGATAAATATAAATGTTGGTTTGGTTCTAAAACAAGTATTGATTATCTACTGGATAAAGGTTCTAAAATTATTAACAATTCAAATATTAAAAACGATTTAGAACCAGTTAATCAATTGGAAACACATACAGATTTTACTGGTATGACTCTTAAATTGTATAAAAAAGGTATTAAAGTAGAAGCTTCAGATGAACATCCACTCTACTCACAACTTGAAATTAAAATGGGTTCAACTGATAGGAGTCTATTTTGGAATAATGATAAAGAATGTTGGTTTGGTTCTAAATCATCTACTGATTATCTACTTCTAAATGGTTGCGTTTGGTATTCACAAACCTTGAAATCTTTAAAATTAAAATCAAAACCTGAATCCGAATACGAATCCGAATCCGAATACGAACCAGAACCAGAACCGGAATCCGAATCTGAATCAGAATACGAATACGAACCAGTTAATCAATTGGAAACACATGCTGATTTTACCGGTATGACTCTTAAATTGTATAAAAAGGGTATTAAAGTAGAAACTCATGATGAACATCCACTCTATGCACAACCTGAAATTAAAATGGGCTCAACTGATAGGAGTCTATTTTGGAATAATGATAAAGAATGTTGGTTTGGTTCTAAATCATCTATTGATTATCTACTTCTAAATGGATGTGTTTGGTATTCACAAGCTCTTTAGACTATTTAATTAAATATAGTAAATAATGTTGAATGTTATTATTTTTTTGAATTATAAATTAGACTGTTATGATCCAGCTTGGATAATTATTTGTATGAGATAATATGAGATGTTAAATTTTGTTAAATTTTGTTAAATTTTGTTAAATTTTGTTAAATCGTTTCAAATCTTTCTCCATTGTTATGTATTATTAATATTTCAACTCGTTCTTTATGATTTTTTTTATTTCCAAATGCAGATGACATACCAACATCCGCCATCCATAGCTTATTATTACATATACTTGTTATATTATCTTTTACAGTGTGTCCAACAACCATTCCTCCTTTATTACCTAAATGTAGTAAATCAATAGTTTTATTTAAAATATTACATTTGTCATTTCCCGATTCATTATCTTTGGAATAAAATCTATTCCAAAATAAACTATCTTTACCAAAGATTAATGATTCTATATTAGGATCAATATTATCCATTGTTAAATTTCCCAATAATATGTTTCTAACTATGTTATTTATAGATTCGATACTATAATTTTCAATATGTTTTGGTAATAAACCGGCATGTACAAAAATCCAATTTCCGATTCTCATGACACCATTTGTATTACATGCTAATTTTTTCGCCAATGGACCACCCGGTTCAAAAAGTTTTTTTCTTTGTATTTCTCCACCAAAACCCCTAATATGTTGTTGGGTAGCATATCTAAAATCACCCATTAAATTCATTAATTCATGATTTCCTATAAGATTAAATACACCACCGCCACCATTTTTTTTTGCTTCGAAATGTAAATGATGCATATATTCAATCACTTTTAATTCTTCTATTTCGTCCATAGTATTATCAACTGATATCATTCGGCGACCACCTTTATCTAATTGATCACCTAATTGAACTACATATGTATCTCCACCTATCCATTTTCCATAAATATTTATAACACTTGCTTTATATAAAGCATGTAATAATGTATATAAATCACCATGTATGTCACCAATTACTATTATTTTACTTTTACTTTTTTTCAATTCTATTTTACATGGTGGAACATAATTACATTCAATTTTAGAATTTTTCTTTTTTTTAGTTGTATATTCATTTGGATTATTAAGATAATAATCAATTCCTTTAAAAATTTTGTTATCTAGTAAAAATTTCATTGTTTAATTAATATTATATTTTATTTTATTACAGACTTTGTTTGGTTTTTATACATTAATATAAATTTGATATTTTTTTCAGATTATCTAATAATAAATTTAATAAATGAATAGAATAAAAATTATTACCAAAAATTTTATTTAAAAATATTTATTAATTTAAAGCAATCATACACCAACATATTTTTAGGTTAATTATACTAAATATACTAAAATATAAACATTCCATTATGTTTTAATTCATCAAATAAACTAATTATTTTTTTGACTGTGATATTTTAAAGATAATATAAGTATATTATAATGATTAAGAATTTTATTGTAATATATTTATTATTAAATTTATTCGATTCAGTATGGTTTAAATATGGACCCATGTCTTTAATGATATCTAAAATTCAATTAGAAAATACAAAAACGAATATTTTAAATATGATGATTTTTAATATAATAGTTTCTATAGCATTAATTAAATTTGTTTTACCAAATATAAATAAAAAAAATATATATTTAGATACACTAAAATATTCGTTATTAATGTCATTAATAATATATGGAAGTTATAGTTTAAGAACTAGTATTTTTTTAAAAAAATTTAATATTTATTATGATATTATATATGGGTTAATAAGTACCATAATTATAGTGTTTATTTCAAAAAAAATAGAAATATTAATCAAAGATATTATTTAAATGTCTTTAATAAATGTAAAATTAAATGTCTTTAATAAATGTAAAATCTTGAATTATTTCATTTGATTTATTTATTTTTTTTTTTCTAGTTTTTTTTGAATCTTTAATTGGTTCATTATCCAATTGCTTAATACAGTCATCGAATGGCATTATTGGCGAATCTTGAATATTAAAAATATTAATGGAATATTTTAATTTTCTATAATAGGTTCTTCTTTTAATATATTGTTTGGAAAAAGGTGAGAAATTATCTACTATATCCCATGCAATTGGACTCGTTTCGTGTTGTTTTCGTAAAATTCTTCCTATAGATTGGATAATATCCGATTTAGGAGAAGCAAAAATTATAGCATTTAAATCCGGGATATCCATTCCTTCACTACTCATTGTATATGTACCAAGTAAAATATTTTTAGATTCACTTTCTTTTAATTCATGTTGCTTCATAGCACCTACATAATACCCAACAGTGTCTATATTTCGATTATTAACAATTTCATAAATATCTGTTAAATGCTGTCTTCTATTACTTAATACTAAAATCTTTTTACCTTTATTTCTAAGTCTAATAATCAGTTCTATAATTATTTTTGTTCTTCTTTTATAATTACATATATTATTTATCATTCTTGGCATACATATTTTTCCATATCCAGTTAGTTCTTGTTTACAATAAGATTCATCTTTATTATTATATTCTAAAACATTAACATCTACTTTAATACCATCTCTTATTTTTATTTCATATATCATTGGTCCTAAAAACCAATTAAAAACTTTTGATAATCCATCTTTTCTTTTTGGAGTAGCTGATAAACCCAATAAATATTGACTATTAATTTTAGGTAATGATCTACTAAATACTTCAGCAGCTATATGGTGACATTCATCTATAATTGTAAAACCAAAACTTTTAAATGTGTCTTCTGGATATTCCTTCATAGATATACTTTGTAACATTCCTAAAACTATATCTTTATTCTGAATATCTACTTTTGAAGCTTGTATTAAACCTACTCTGGCACCTGGTAAAAATTCTTCTATCCGTTCTTTCCATTGATTAATTAAAAATTCTTTATGAACTATAACAAGTGTTTTTTTTTGAAGACGAGAAATAAGCTTTAATGCTAATATTGTCTTACCATAGCCACATGGTAGTGATATAATTCCCCCATGACTTTTTAATGATAAACTTCCTTTTTCACACGATTTCATAAATGCTTCCATTGGAGCTAGTTGTTTTTCCCTAAGTTGTCCTTTAAATTCTACTTCAATATCATTACCATTAGTTACAGCTTTTACCTTATCCGGATCTCCAAATGTTTCAAAACCATAATGCTTAGGCAAATATATTTTTTTAAAACTTTCCATATATATAGGAAATGGTCTAGCTTTAGCTGCATAATTTTCATTTACATATGGAGATACGGTTAGTTCTCTTTTAGTTCTATTTATATCTCTAAAACCAAAATGTTCTTTAACAATAGCATAGCCTCTGTCTGTTAAAATTGTTTTAACTATTTTCTTTTTTTTTGGCATGTAATTAATTTGATATTGATATTAATTTTATATTTAATATATCAAATTAATTATAAATAAATATTTAGTTATTAAAATACTTAATATTTTAATACTTAAAGTCGTAAAGGTTTATAATGCTAATTTATATCCTTCAATAAATTTATCTATATATGGTATATGATTAACTCCATATTGTCCCTGACAATCACTATGTAAAAATACTCCTAATAATGTTCCATCTTTAAAATCTCTTCTAATATACCATACACATCCCATACCTGCATATTCATTTGTATAAATTTTACTATTTTTTATATTAAATTTATTATTAACTAGTTCAATAATATGATTAGGTAATTCCGATTCGTGATATATTTTAAAATCATTATCTATATGTTTATTAGTATTAATTTTTTGTAAACATTCTAAACATAAACATACATGACCACAATTTGGTAAAAAAACTTCTACATTTTTGTCTAAACATATACAACATGTATTATTACATCCATATATTTTTTGAAAATTGTGTTTAATGGTATTTTCTTTTTTACAAATCGGACACTCTAATTTATATTCTTTATCTAAAATACCTACTTTAAGAGGACATTTTAATGAACTATGATTTTGATCACAATATTTACAGTGATGTGAGGATGTAGAATGTAAATACTTATATTTACATCCAATTATTGAACAATGTTTATTATATGGTAATATATCATCTTTTGACTTATCTTCAAGTAATTTTAATAAAAAATTATTTACACATTCTATTTGACCATGACCATAAAGCTTACACTTACCACATTTATGACCTTTTGTTACATGACTAAAGGTATATCTACACGCTGAAACTTTACAAAAACTTGAAGACATATTAATTATTATAATCATAACATCTTTAAATAGGTAAACAATTAAAACAATATTAATTATAATAAGTATACTATTTTTAAATTAAAAATAAATATTATTATTAATATATTTTACGTTATTATAATTAAAACTAAAATGTCTTATTACTAATTCCGCATATTCTTTTTCTGATAATTTTGTTTTTTCTTTTAAATGCGATATTGATTTGTTATTTATAGGACATAAACTTTCACATTTTACATTATTTGCATTTATTAATATCCATTTTTTAAACAAAATATGATATATTTCATTTATTTTATTTGAATTATTATTATATAATGTAATTGAATCATTATTAATATAATCTTTAGCAAAACGAAGAGTATTTGTAGTTGGGTGCACAATCATGTGGTTTTCTGTCACATATAAATCTTTATTTGGTTTATTAAGTGCTAAACTTCCTTTCGATATTTTTACAACACCCGTATGAGTTCTGGTAGAAAAAATATTAATAATTTTACTACCATTTATAAGTGTTCCGGGTTTTAAATTTTCAATTGCAACATTTCCTAATGTATCTGTTTTAATCATAGTTCCTTTAAGAAAACAAATAACATCGGATGAGGATGAGGATGAGGATGAGGATGAATAATATATATATGCAGAACCACTACTACTTCCACCATCATCATCCCAATATGCTCCACTAATAGCATAATCACCACTAATTGCAACACTATAACCAAATCGATCACCTGTATCACCATCACTAGCTGTTAATTTAGATTGTTGTGACCATGTTGTTTCACTTCTACTAAATATATATGCTGAACCACTACTAAGTCCATCATCATCATCATGATATGCTCCTATAATAGCATTATCACCACTAATTGCAACATAATAACCAAAATAATCCCCTCCAGCAGCATCACTTGCTGTTATTTTTTGTTGTTCTGACCATATTAATCCACTTCTACTAAATATATATGCAGAACCACTAGAAGCACCACTATCATCATTCCCATATGCTCCTATAATAGCATAATCGCCACTAATTGCAACACTGATACCAAAATAATCCGTTCCAACAGCATCACTAGCTGTTAATTTTTGTAGTTGTGTCCATGTTGTTTCACTTCTACTAAATATATATGCAGAACCACTACTAGTACCATCATCATCATTTTTACTTG
>Ga0209425_10006942_pt1 | contig 10751 bp, 10 predicted proteins | sample COG_05_FD_184749 | JGI IMG/M metagenome (GOLD analysis project Ga0209425, IMG submission 184749) | Pelagic Microbial community sample from North Sea - COGITO 998_met_05 (SPAdes) (version 2) | ecosystem: Environmental > Aquatic > Marine > Neritic zone/Coastal water | place: Helgoland, sampling... | reverse complement strand
AGAACTTGTTTTTGCATTTTAGATTTTGCAATTTTTAGGCGAGTTTTGAAGTCTTCAGGAATTGTCATTTATATAATTTTTTAAGCAACAAGCTCTTCTGCTTTTTGTAAATCAACTGAAACTAATTGGCTAACACCTTGTTCAGCCATCGTAACTCCATAGAGTCTATGCATTCTAGACATTGTTAATGCGTGGTGAGTAATAATGATAAATTTTGTTTTTGTAATTTTTGTAAGTTCATCTAATAAACCACAAAACCTTGTTACGTTAGCATCATCAAGTGGAGCATCAACTTCATCTAAAACACAAATTGGAGATGGATTTACTAAAAATACAGCGAAGACTAAAGACATAGCAGTCAAAGCTTGCTCACCACCTGACAGCAAAGATATAGATTGCAATCTTTTTCCTGGTGGAGAAACAAACATTTCTAAACCAGCTTCCAATGGATCATCCGAGTCCACAAGTTCTATTTTTGCCGTACCTCCATTAAATAGTTTAGTGTAAACTTCATTAAATTTTCTATTAACTTTTGTAAAAGCCTCAAGTAAACGTTCTCTACCTTTTTGATTTAGTTCATCAATACTTGCTTTAAGTTTAACTATTGCAGAATATAGGTCAGCTCTATCATCTTCCATTTTTTTTATCTCTGTTTCATATTTTTTTGTTTCCTCATCAGCTCTGAGATTAACTGAACCTAGAGAGTCTCTTTGTTTTTTTATTTTTTCAACTTTTTGAGATTGTTCTTCAAGAGATGGTAAACTATTAGGAGAAACACTACTCAAGTCTGATTGAGGAAGTATAGAAGTTTCTTCATTAATATTTAACTCATTTTTAATTGAATATAATAAATCTTTTTTCCTATTTTCTATACCTTCTACAGTTGCTTCGTTTCTGGCTTTATTTTCTTTCAAGTCGAAAAGTTTTAATTGAATTTCTTTTAAGTTTTGATTTATTAAATTATATTTTTTTTCTGCCTCTGTAAGTTCATTTTCAATCTCTTCATTTCTTTTTTTTGTATTTTCTAGGTTTTGAAGATTTTGACCTTTCGAAGTAGCAATACGTTCTGGATTTTTTTGATTATCATTTAATTCTATAAGCAATTTATTTTTACGATTACTTAATTCTGAATTCATTTTTTCTGAATTAGATTTTAAGTTTCTCCAATTTTCTAATTCAATATCAATATTCTTTATTCTTTCTTTTCTTTTTATAGAGTCACTTTGTATAGATTTATCTTTTCCATATTTTTCAGCATATTCCTCTTGTGAAGAAGTAATTTTTATAACAAGTTGTTTTAATTCTCTAAAAGACTCTTTTGAAAGTTTTTTATCTTCATCAATATCCCTTTCAATTTGATCTAACGTTGCGTTTAACTGTAATTGTAAATCATCTAATTGAGATTTAGATGTTCTAAGTTCTTTGGACGAGTTAGTTTCAACTTTTAACAATTCATTTTCTGTTTTAAGGAGCTCTTCTTTTTCTTTTAAAATTCTTTTTTCATTTAAATTTGCATCAAGCGATATGCTTCGTTCACGTTCAAGATCTGACTCAATTGTCTTGATAGATTTTTCTAATTTTTCTTGCAAAGATTTTACTCTTGACTCTTCTTCAACAAGGTTTGCCATATCTAAATTAAGTTTTTGAAGTTTTGCAGCACTTTCCATCTTTTTATCTCTCAAAGGTGCCAACTTCTTATTTTCTTCCTCAAGCAAAGTATTATTGTGGTTAAAATCTATGTTAACAGCACTTATTTCGTCATCCAATTCATTAAGTTTTTCTACTATTAGATTTTTATCTTTTTCGATTTCATTTATTTTTAAATAATATAAACCAGCTTCAATTTTTTTTATTTCTTTAGATATTTCTTTATAACGCGTAGCTTCCTCAGCTTGTTTTTTTAAATTATCTAGTTGTTTCTGCTGTTGTTTTTTTAATTCATCAGCTCTTTTTAAATTATTTTCTGCAGCATTTAATCTTGTTTCTGCCTCTTGCCTTCTTGCGTGAATTCCAGATATTCCTGCAGCTTCTTCAAGTATAGATTTTCGCTCTATGGGTTTAGCGGTCACTAATTGCCCAATTCTTCCTTGACTAATAAGAGAAGGAGAGTGAGCACCAGTCGACAGGTCAGCAAAAAATGTTTGAACATCTCTAGCTCTAACTTCTTTATCATTTATATAATATTTCGATCCTTTATCTTTTTCTATTTTTCTTCTTACAGAAATTTCTTCAAATTCTTTATATTGAGTGGGACCTTCTTTATTTCTGTTATCTAAAAATAAGGCTACTTCAGAAATATTTTTTGAAGGTCGATTTGAAGTTCCTGAAAAAATAACATCTTCCATCCCAGAGCCTCTCAAACTTTTTGCGGAGTTTTCCCCCATACACCATCTTAAAGATTCAACAATATTTGATTTACCGCAACCATTAGGACCAACTATTCCTGTCAATCCATTTTCAATAAGAAAATTTGTTTTTTCTGAAAAAGATTTGAAGCCGGTGATTTCAAGTTGTTTAAAATTCATTTACAGTTTTTTATCTATAGCTTTTTTAAATTGCTTATAATCAACTTTGCCTGAATATCTTTTTTCGTTGATTATAATTGTTGGGGTTGATTCTATTTTGTATTTTTTTTGAGCTTCAATTCTTTGATCTAAAATTTCATCTTGAACTTGGTCATTTTTAAGACAGGTTTCCATTTTTTTATTACTTAAATCAAAATTCAAGCCAATTTTTTTTATTAATTTATTTATTTTATTTATATCAGATCCGACTGCCCAAGCAGTTTGTTTATTATATATTTCAGTTAAGAGCTCAAACCTTTTATTATTATTATTCTGGCATCTAACTATAATCTCAGCATTTAGTGCAGCCAAATCTAATGGAAAAGCATGATGCTCAAACCTTACTAAACCTTTATCAATATATTCCTTTTTTAATTTTTCATAAATATTCTTATGAAAACTAGCACAATGGGGACACGTTAAAGAAGAAAATATTTTAATTGTTACTTTAGCTTTTGGACTACCAATTGATAAAACTTTACTTTCCGCTTGAGCAGAAAATACAAAAAAAATTAAAAAAATTGTTTTATAAAAAAATTTATTCATTTTTTTCATTATATGCCCTTAGAAAATTATTCAGAGAGCTCTTAAGTTCTTCATTTTTCACTTTGCTCATTTTCTTTTCTATTTTTGATAAGTCTTTTATTTTTGGAAAAACTTTACCATTAATGTCTATTTTATCTTGTACAATTTTTAAGGTAACTTGACCAATACAATTATAACCAAAAAAACTATTTATCTTATCTATTATTTCAGTTTTTTCATACTCGATTTCCATTTCTTTTCCATGAATTACATTAAGAACTAATGTTCCGTCTCTCATTTCTTTTCCCATTTTAACAGTAATAGGGTAGCAGACATCAGAGATTTTCTTACTTACCATTTTAGTCCAATTATCAATTATATTAGAATAATTATAACCACCTTTTCTTAAATGCTTTTTTAAAGTTTTTGGAATTGAGCTTGAAAATGGTCTAAGCCCTTGTATGAAAGTCTTAGTTTTATTATTATTTTTACTATGCATTTAAGCTCAACATTACCAAAAAAAATTCTTGCTTGGTATGATAATAGCAAGCGCAATCTACCTTGGCGTGTAAGCAAAAAATCAAAAAAAAAGCTTTATTACAGGCTTTTAAGTGAATTTATGTTGCAACAAACTCAGGTTAAAACAGTTATTCCTTATTTTAATAAATTTACAAAAAAATTTAAGACTCTCGAGACATTATCTGAAAGCAATGAAAGGATTATTCTTAAATTGTGGGAAGGGCTAGGTTATTATAGGCGTGCCAGAAACCTTTTAGCTTCCGCTAAAATACTGGTTAAAAAATATAATTCAAAGCTACCAAAAACAATCAAAGAAATTAAAAAATTACCAGGTGTCGGGGAATATACGGCCAATGCCTTACTAGGTTTAATTTATGATCAGCCAACGATTGCAGTTGATGGAAATGTTAAAAGAGTATTTGCCCGAAATTTGAATAAAAAAGAAGAAAAGATAGATTTTGATAATGTTATTTTATTAAACAACAAAAACCTTTTTAACACAGAAAGAAATGCTGATTTTTTAGAAGCATTAATGGAGTTTGGAGCCTTAATATGTAAACCAAAAGACCCAAAATGTAGTGTTTGCTGTTTGAACAAAAGCTGCAAATATTCTAAATCATCATATAAAATTACAACAACAAATAAAAAAAAAATTAAAGAAATGAATTACGATATCTTTTGTTATTTGAATAAAAAAAAACAAATTGCTTTGACAAAAGAAAATAAAATTAGTTTTCTAAAAAATTTCAATCTTCCCGCAATTAAAAAAATGAAAAATATTTCAGAAAATAAAAAATGGAAATTTTTAAGGAGTTATAAAAATTCTATATCAAATCTTAGATTAAATATTAATTTATACTATAAATTTTCTAATAAAATACCTCCCACTTATAATTGGTATCTATTAAAAAATAATAAAGAGTTCATTCCAAGTTTTACAAAAAAAATTTTTAAACAAGTATCAACTTTATTTTAATGAATAAAAAAATTGCAATTATAGGAGCAGGAATAGCAGGACTTACTCTCGCAAATTTTCTTAAGAAACATTCAGATCATGAATTTATGGTTTATGAAAAAAAAGAAAATTTATCTCTCGATCAAGGCTACGGCATTCAATTAGCAGCAAATAGTGTAAAAATTTTAAATGAAATAAATTTTAATAAAATTGACAAAGAAGAAATATTTCATCCAGATACTTTAAATATTTTTAATATTCAAAATGAAAAAATATGTAATTTAAATCTATCAAAATTTAATAATAGTGAAACAAAATATACAACTTTACAGAGATCAACTTTAATAGAATTTTTAAAAGAAGATATCTACACACAACATTTAAGATTTGGAAAAAAAATTAAAGAAGTTTTAAAATTAAAAGAAAAAATTTTAATTAAGTTTGATGACAATACTAATGATCTTGTAGATTTTGTAATTGTTGCCGATGGAATTTTTTCTAGTACAAAATCTTTTTTTGAGAGAAAAAAAAATGAACCTAAATATAAAAAAGCTTTAGCTGTTAGGGTGATCTTAAAATCAAAGTCTGAACTTTGCATCAATGAACAAAATATAAGTTTAATGCTAGGCAGCAACACCCATATCGTGATTTACCCTATTAATAAAAAGAAAGAGCTAAATGTAGTTTGCATTATAAGAAACAAAAAATACGACCCTGACAATATAAAGTCACTAATTAAAAATACGGTTCTTAAACAAAATTCAAATCTAAAAATAATTTTTAATAATGAGATAAAATCTTGGCCTTTATATTTTACCCCTAAAATTCTCCCGTCTTCAAATAAAAAAGTTTTTTATATCGGAGATGCATTTAATGGATTTTTACCAACGTTGGCTCAAGGAGCGGGCCAATCTGTAGAAAGCGCATATGAAATATTTAAATTATTAAAAGAGGGTAAACTAGGAAGTGATAATACTTATTTCAAAGAAAGATCTAGAAGAGTAAAAATTGTTAGAAGAAGATCTAATTTTAATTTCTTTATATTTCATTTTTCAATTTCAATTATGCAAAAAATAAGAAATATATTTTTAAAGCACTTAGTTAAGCGTAAAACTTTTATAGAAGGTTATTTAGGTAAAATTTATAAAAACTAAATTTGTTTTTCAGAGATAAATTTTTGCCTTAAACTATCAATAACTACAGTTGATCCATTAATATTACAATGCCAGTAAGTCCAACCATTCCAACTTTCTGTACCCATAATTTTTGCTGCAACTTTATGAATTGATCCTTCTGATTCTTTATATTTAATACTGCCATCCACCATGATCTTGGCATTAATTTTCTTTTTAGGATCAAATAATGTAGTTCCTGGTTTTAATATGCCTAGTTCTACTAAGGAACCAAAAGGTATTCTTGGCTTAGTTTTATTGTTTTCTAATGTGTCTAAATAATCATCCTCAATTTTTTTAGTACTATTAATTCTTTCTTGAGCAGCTTTGAAATATTTTAGGTCTTTTTCAATGCCGTAATAATTTCTTCCTAATTTTTTTGCGACTACAGCTGTTGTTCCTGTACCTAAAAATAAGTCAAAAACAGTATCACCTTTATTTGTTGTAGCTAAAATTATTCGATGTAAAAGAGCTTCTGGTTTTTGAGTAGAGTGAACTTTTTTACCATTCTCTTTTTTTAATCTTTCTTTTCCATTACATATAGGCATCATCCAATCCGACCTCATTTGTAAATCATCATTTAAACATTTAAGAGATTGATAATTGAATGTGTATTTTGATTTTTTACTTTTTGAGGCCCAAATCAAAGTTTCATGTGCATTAGTAAATCTTGTACCTCTGAAATTTGGCATTGGATTATTTTTTCTCCAAATTACATCATTAAGTAGCCAATAATTTAGATTTTGTAAATGATAGCCTAGTCGAAAAATATTATGGTATGAACCTATAACCCAAATACTTCCATTGTCTTTTAAAATTCTTTTACATTCCTCCAGCCACGCTTTGCAGAACTTATCATAATCTTCAAAGCTATTAAATTGATCCCATTTATCATTAACACCATTTACTTTACTAGCATCAGGTCTTGTTAAATTTGCACCTATCTGCATGTTGTAAGGAGGATCTGCAAAAACTAAATTAAAAGATTTATCGGGAATTTTTTTTATTTCCTTAAGAGAGTTTCCATTTACAATTTTATTAAAAAGTTTTGACATTATTAGATTCAACCTTAAATTGAATCTACGGTCAAACAGTTTTCGTAAAAAAACAAGACTTTTAGTGCTTCAGAGTCTTAGCTAGACAACATCTTGTGTATGGGCTTGAAACCTTTTCTATGATGCGAAGTTATACCAAATTTTTTTAAACCCTTCATATGAGCTTTGGTGCCATAGCCAAAATTTTTTTCCCAAGCATAATTTTGAAATTTTTCTGACAATTTAATCATAAGTTTATCCCTGTAAACTTTTGCTATTATGGAAGCAGCGCTTATTGATTTAATCTTTTCATCTCCATTAATTATTGTTTTAAAATTTTTTAATCCTTGAGGTGCAAAATTTCCATCAATTAGAATTAACCCCGGTTTAACTGATAGTTGATCAATTGCCCTTTTCATCGAAAGTAAAGCTGCCTGTAGAATATTAATTTTCAGTATTTCTTCTACAGAGGCCATGCCCACAGCATAAATTGAATTACTTTTAATGTGCTCTGCAATTTCTATTCTTTTCTTAAAAGAAATCTTCTTTGAATCTTTTAATAAGCTTAAATCTATACTTTCTTTTAATATAACAGCCGCTGAAACTACTGGACCAGCTAAGCAACCTCTACCTACTTCATCTACACCCGCTGTAATTATACTTGTATTCAATTAAATCTTCAATTTAGCTTTTTTTTCTCTAATCTTTTTAAGATCAACCCAAGCTAATTTTTTTTGAGTAGGTTGCCTCATTAAGAACGCAGGGTGAAAAGTGACAATTACAGACGTCTTGCATTTTCCAAATTCTCTTTCAATCCACTGTCCTCTGACTTTAGATATAACCGCATCGCTACCTATTAGAGCATTCATTGCCGTACTTCCTAATAAAATTAAAATTTTAGGAGCAATTATTTCAATGTGTTTTTTGATAAACGGTAAATATCTATTTATTTCTTCATCAGTGGGCTTTCTATTATCTTGAGGTCGGTAATTAATTATATTCGATATATAAACATTTTTTCTATCTAAATTAATTGAAGCCAGCATTTTATCAAGCAAAGTACCCGCTCGACCGACAAAAGGTAACCCTTCTTGATCTTCATTTGATCCTGGCGCCTCACCGATGAGCATAATTTTTGATTTTGGATTTCCATCACTAAAAACCATATTTATAGCGCTGGCTTTAAGACTGCAATTTTTTATAGTTGAAATAGATTTTTTTAACTTTTCTAAATTACCAGCTTTATCTGCTGAAATTTCAAAGTTATCCTTTTTATATCTATTGATTGCTTTATTATTGTAAATTAAATTATGATTAATAAATTTGTAATATTTTATTAATTTAACTGGACTAGGACTAATTTTTTTTACCATAAATTTTTATGAATATATTTAAATTAAGTTTGAAGATTATAGTACAGATTATATTTGTCATTATATTTTTTTCCACACTAGAAGCTAAAAACTCGGATAAGTTTAATCACGCAGATCGTGTATCTAATTATTTTTCAGGAATGCTGCTTTTAAACAATAATCAATATAATGAGGCTTTTAGTTTTTTAAAAAAATTAAATGGCCTGGAAGAAAGTCATATTAATTATTCAATCAAATATTTATATTCACTCATTAACTCTGGGAACTTAAAGGAGGCGTTTAGTTATTCAAGAAGGCTTGATAAACAAAATTTGGATAGTTTTGAAAGTAATTTAATTACAGGAGTTTTTTACCTAAAAAATTCTAATTTAGAATTAGCAAAAAAATATTTCTCAAAAGCTAAAAATAAAGACTCTAAATTTATATTAAACAACTATGTTTCCAGCTCTCTATATAATTGGTCAAATCTAAAAAGCGTGGATATGAATTACGCAATGTTAGAATTGAAAAAATTAGATAAAAGATTTGAAAACTTAAAAAAAATTCAGAAGGTTTTCTTAAATTGTTATTTTAATAACTTAAATACAAATGAATTATTTATTGAATTAAATTCCGATAAAAAAATAAATTTTTCAAGGTATAATTATTTTCATGCTTCTTACGCCGCTTCCTCTGGAAAAATTGGTGAAGCAAAAAACATAGTTAAATCAGCTTTGAAACTTTACCCGAGGAATTTACTTCTTAATCAATATAAGATTAACTTAAATCAACAAAAAAATATAAAAGTATTTGACTGTAAAAAAGAAAAACATGTAGCAGCTGAAATTTTGTACATCACAGCAAACGCTTTGTCTTCACAATCAATTTATCCTTTATCAAATTTTTATTTAAATTTAGCTAAATTTCTTAACGAGGATTTTCACTCTTTTGACACTTTGCTAGCTGAAAATTTTTATAAGACAGATAATTTTAAAATTGCCAAAAAAATATATAAAAATTTTAGCAAAAAAGGAGAGGCTTTTAAATGGTATTCTACCAAACAACTTGCAAAAATTTTCCTTCAAGAAGAAAAAAAAGAAGCGGCAATTAAATTAACAAGTGACGCATATAAAGATTTGATTAATAAAGAAGTCTATGAAACTTTTGATTATGCGGAATTTTTAAAGAACAATGAAAAATTTGAACAGTCAATTGCTTATTATACGAACGTATTAGATAGTATAAAAAAAAACCACCCTTTGTATCCTGAGGCTACTGACGGAAGAGGCATCGCTTACGAAAGAACAGGAGAGTGGGATAATGCTGAAAAAGATTTTTTATCATCTTTAAAAGCAGATCCAAATCAAGCATATGTAATAAATTATTTGGCTTATTCTTGGATTGAAAAAGGTATTAAAATTGAAAAATCACTCAACATGTTAGAGAAAGCAAACAAATTAAAATTAAATGACCCTTACATTATTGACTCCCTTGGCTGGGCTTTATTCAAATTAAAACGATACAAAGAGTCAAAAGACTACCTTCAAATGGCTGTAAGACTGATGCCTGGAGACCCAATTGTAAATGACCATTATGGAGATGCTTTGTGGAAAAATGGTAACGAACTACAGGCTAGATACTATTGGAATTATGTTTTAAATCTTGAAAAGACTGAAGAAAATTTAAAAAAAACAATTGATGAAAAATTGATAAAAGGTCTTTAGCTTATGGTCTTAAAATCCTTTGCAAAAATAAACTTATCTCTAAGCGTAAACAGTAAGTTAAAAAGTGGATTACATGAAATCCAATCTTATTATTGCTTAATAAATTTAAATGATAAAATTAAAATTAGTAAAATTAAAAAAAAAAAAGATAAAATAGTTTTTAACGGCCCGTTTGTAAAACACATAAAAAAATCTAATAACTCAATTGCAAATCTCTTGAGATTGCTCAGAAATTTGAAGCTAATTTCAAGTTACTATTCTGTAGATGTAATAAAAAACATTCCTGTTTTTAGCGGCTTAGGAGGAGGCACTAGTAATGCAGCTTTTATTTTAAAATTCCTCTTAAAAGATAGAATTGCTAAAAATATATTTGATAAAGTTGAAAAGTTGATAGGATCAGATTTAAGACTTTTTTTTTATAAAAAAGGTTTTTTAGAAAATCTTAAAACTATTAAAATTATAAAAAAAAAGCAGAAATTATTTTTTTTACTATTACATCCTAGTATTAACTGTTCTACTCGCGAAATTTATTCCAAAATTGCAAGATATTCAGAAAAAACTAAATCAAATTTTCATAAAATGAATACCAGAAAAAAGTTTATTACCCACATTTCGGCCCAAAAAAATGAATTACAATCAATTGTAGAAAAAAAACATCCAATAATAAAAACATTATTAATTGATATAAGTACCAAAAAAGGGTGTCACTTTTCAAGGATGTCAGGTTCAGGGTCAGTTTGTTATGGTTTATTTAACAGTGAAAGCAACGCTAAAAAAGCACTTAACAAAATGAAGATTAAGTATCCGAAATTTTGGTTTTCAATAGCAAAAACTGTTTAATTTTATTAATTTATGATATATCAGGTCTTTTAATATTGGGGCATAGCCAAGCGGTAAGGCAGCGGT
>Ga0209425_10006940_pt1 | contig 10753 bp, 8 predicted proteins | sample COG_05_FD_184749 | JGI IMG/M metagenome (GOLD analysis project Ga0209425, IMG submission 184749) | Pelagic Microbial community sample from North Sea - COGITO 998_met_05 (SPAdes) (version 2) | ecosystem: Environmental > Aquatic > Marine > Neritic zone/Coastal water | place: Helgoland, sampling... | reverse complement strand
CATCTTGCAGCAACTCATCCGTGTACATTTTTTACCTGACTTTATGGTGGTATGCGTTTGTTTTCTTAACAACTCTGATTTCCATGCATTTAGCTCAGCTGAATTAAACAATACCACCACGGGTACCGTTACGCTATCTGGTACTTCATATACATGGACATTAACGGATGCGGATAGCGACTTAGTATGGGATTTAAATTTTGCAAGCAATGGTCCCTCAGCTGCCGATACCCAAACTTCTATTCAGGCCATTAAAGGTCAGTTACAAGGGAACTTAAATTCCCTCACTGCGGGCGCTAACTTCGCTAATATGAATACCTACGACTGTAACTTCTTTGATAGCAAAGGTGGGTGTTTCTCCTTTGGAAGTCGCTACACCGATGTGCAGAGCCCATCGATGCAAACAAACAGTTTTGTGGCTACGGGTGGGTATAAGATAGATAATCACTTTAGAATCGCTGGGTTTATCGATCAAAATCTGAATAACAATACAGCCCACAACATTGATATAGAGAACAAGGGTCCGTTAGTAGGCTTAATTGGTGTGTGGAATCAGAATGCAAATCAACTCGGCTGGCAAATCAAAGTAGCCAACGCCTATCAAAGTAAAGATGCGAGTATTAAAAGGTCAGTGACAGGAGCTTCAGAAGCCGGAAGCGGGAAGACTGATATTGACAGCCAAAGCTATGTCGCTGAATTCTCCTATAACTATGCCGCAACATCATCCCTGCTTTTACGCCCATACGTGGCGCTAAGGTACGCGCTGGTGAAACAAGAGGGCTATACTGAAACGGGTGTGGATAACCATTAACATACAACAGCATTCGTGATCGTTCCAAAACTGCCTTAGTGGGATTGAAAGTAAAAAAACAACTTACGGATAAGGTGGTTGCTAAGGGGAGTGTGGGCCTCGAACATGATCTCAGCCATAAAACTGATAATCTAGAAGTTTCCGGAGTTTCTGGCTTAACTTCTGAGAGTTTTACCAATAAGCTGGATAAAACCAGACCCGTGGCGTCAGTTGGCGCCGATTATTACATTGATCCAACGCAAAGACTGAGCGCAACTGCTTTTTACCAAGAACTTCCGTTTGCGTCGACTAAAGCCAGAACCTTGTACTTAAATTATATGTTGGCCTTTTAGAGCGCAAATAGCTCTTCTATGATTGCTCGACTGGCTACCTCAATATTATCAGGAACATACCGCCCCACATAGCGTACCTCAAGTGAATAGATTCGCTTTCACCTAATTTTATTCAGTATTTCAGGACTGTTAATAAAATAAAATAATATATATACATTTATAAGGTATGATCAATCTATGAGGCTTCTTAATTAATTTTTTAATTAGTCATATAAATTATTTAGGAGCTACTTATGAAATTTTCCTCAACCATTCTTGTTTATTCTTTTACGCTTCTGACGACCTCATTTGCTTTGCATGCTGAAAACAACCTTGAGGGGCCTTATGTAGGAATTGATCTGGGTTATCTCGATGGCACTGAAAAAGGTAATGAAAAGAAATCTGGAGTAGATGCAGGTTATCATTTTGAAGCCAAGCCAAAAGGTTTTGGTCTAGGATTAGCTTTGGGCTATGATAAAATTTTATCTGATAAATTTTTAATTGGCGCTGAAATTGCTGGATACCGATTTAAAAATGCAGATGACCGCACAACCCCATACGATGATAACACCTCCGCATATACCACCAATACCTATAAAATGGACTTAAAGTACAAATTGGAAACAAAATTAAAAGCAGGTGTTGTTTTTAATGAAAAAAAATCTTCAATTTATATCCTTGGTGGTGTTGGCGCAGCAAAGATTGAGAGAACATATACCACGATAGCCGAAGGGGATTATAATAATAATGATTGGACATATGGCACCCTTTTTGGTTTTGGAAGTGAGCACCTGGTGAGTGATAATATTTCCCTGAAGATCGAACACATAATCTCAAATTATGGTGAAGAAAAAATTAATACTAATGCTTCATGGGCAAATACAAAGCAATATATGGATTTTAATGATAGTACGACTCATGTGGGACTTCAATATCGATTTTAAAAAAGAAAGGATATTTTGATAATTGAAAATTTCTTGTTTATTAGCTTGTATTTTTTTAATCTTACTCGATCGTTCAATTGCTAATGAAAATGCTGAATTTTTTAATTTAATTGATCGAATCAAAGTTCACCCTTCTTTAGAAAATCTCGCTTTTTTAGCGGATGAAAAAGCAAATTTCTCTGTAAGTGAAAAAAGCCTTCCTGACCCAATGCTTAAATTTGGTATTCAGAATTACCCCTCAAATGGCCAAGGTGGTTTTGATCGTTATGCGATGACCCAAAAAACAATTGGAATTACCCAAAAAATTCCCAATATGAAAATAAGAGAATCTTCTGCAAGAGAAGCCTTAATTGATTCAGAAAAAATTTCTCTACAAAAAGAATTAAAAACCCAACAGTTAATTTCTATGTTTGTTGTTGCTGTTGCTGAAATAAAAAGAATTAAGGAACAACGACAATTGCTTGAAGAAAAAAAAGAGATTCTTAATCAAACATTTCTATTTTGGGAAAGCCGAGTTGCTGCTGCTGAAAAAGGTCTAGATGGGCTCATTTATATTGAGGCTTTACTAGCCGAATTAGACACTAAGTTCCTTAATCTTAATTATGAGGAAATAAAATTTACAGAACAAATTAGACAATTAATAGATGAAGTAAAAGTCCCAATATTACCAATGATTAAACCCTTTTTATGGCCAAATGATGACAAACTCATCCCATTAATGATTGCAGAAAAAGATATTGATATTGCATCAACCAAATTAGATAAAGCAAAGGCATCTTACGGCTCTGATTATGAGATTGGTGTGAAATATGGACAACGAGATAGCTCATCAAATTACGATGGCGGAGACATGGTCTCTATTGAGTTAGGCATGACATTGCCCATATGGTCTTCAACAAATCAAGATTCCAAAGTGTTATCCGCGGGGGGAGGTTTGAGCGCAGCGAATGCACAATTCGAAGATTTAAAAAGACAATGGCATCAGGAATTAACAACTCGCTATGCAAAAATCAATGAAATTAATGCCAAAATAAGGGTGCTTGAAAAAAAATCTATTGTGATTAGCAATCAGGTTGATGCACTCTATAATGAATACGAGCTTACCGGTCGAATGGATTTGGTATTAGATGCAAAAATTGATTTTATTGACATCATGGTCGAGATTTCAGTGCTCAAATCACTTGCCATCAAAGAGTCCATAGAATTTAATTCTTGGTTTAAAGATTTCGATATTCAAAAGAACCTGCTCAGCTATTCTCATTATACAAAGGACTTAGCATGAAAAAAATTGTATTTATATTTATTAGCATTTTGTGTGTGATGGTTTTTCAGGCTTATGCGGAAGAGCATCATCACGACCATGAATCTATGGATATGGATATGAACAAAAGTTCACAATCACTAGATGTGAAAGTGAGTGAAGCTGAAACATACTATTGCACTATGCACCCAGAGATACGTGGAAAAAAAGGGGGTAAGTGCCCTAAATGTGGAGCAGATTTGGTATTAATGAAATCCAGTCCTTCTCAAACTCTAGAACGAGGGGAGTTTAAGGTTGATCCTGTTCTAGTTCAGCGTATTGGAGTTAAAACTGACACCGTAAAAAAATTACGCTTTGGTAATAATGTGCGAGCCTATGGAAATATTATTGCCAGCTCGCGATCCCAAAATATTATCTCTTTAAGGGTTCATGGGTGGATTGAAAATTTAAATAAAAGTGCAGTTGGCGATACGGTAAAAAAAAAGGATCGTCTTTTTGATCTCAATAGCCCAGAACTGTTAAGTGCTCAAGCTGATTTGTTAACAGCAAAACATATTGATGATAAAAGACTTATTACATCATCTATAAATCGTTTGCGTCAATTAGGTTTGCATGAACACACCATTGACGAAATTAATTCTACCAACAAGCCGTTAAAAATCTTTCCAATATACGCAAATCAACCAGGGGTTATCTATAAACTTAACATTAGAAATGGGGACTATATTAAACCCTCCATGCCCCTGATTACGATCCAAGATTTATCTGAAGTTTGGGTTGAGGCGGATGTCCCTGAACGTTATTTAAGCGGAATCAGTATGGGTTCTCCAATTAAAATTATCGTCTCAGAAATTGCTCATGAAAAACAGGGGATTGTTGATTATATTTATCCCACCATTAACCCCGAAACTCGGACAGGTAAAGTTCGCATCATCATGGATAATAAAGAAGGAATTTTGCGTCCGGATAGTTTTGTTGATGTTATTTTTTCATTAAAAAATAACCAATATTTAGGTATTCCTAATCAAGCAATCCTTCGATCAACAGAAAAAAATTATGTAATAAAATCAAAAGGTAATGGAAATTTTAAAATGGTAAAGATTGATTTAGGCTTGGCTAATAATGAATTTACACAAATTACATCAGGATTAACTGAGGGGGATGAAATTGTAATCTCAGGTCAATTTCTTATTGATGCTGAAGCAAGTCTAACTAATGTCATGAGTAGTATGGAACGTTAAGTCATAGATCATTAATGAATTCAAAAAAAAATAACAGTCAGCAATCCCGGAGTTTTGTTAATCATGTAATTGACTGGTCAACAAAAAATCAACTCTTTGTTATCTTACTTACCCTCTCTTTAGTGGCATTTGGATTAATATCAATTTATAAAATGCCGCTAGATGCAATTCCCGATCTTTCTGATACTCAAGTTATTATTCGCACAGATTTTCCAGGACAATCGCCTCAGGTAATAGAAGATCAAGTAACCTACCCATTAGCCAGTCAAATGCTTGGCTTACCAAATACTAAGGTTGTTAGAGGTTACTCGATGTTTGGCACTAGTTTTATATATATTATTTTCAAGGATAGTGTAGATCTTTACTGGGCGCGAAGTCGAGTCCTTGAATCTTTGTCTCAGGTTCAAGGAAGCTTACCAAAGGGAATTATTCCTCAACTGGGGCCAGATGCTACTGGTGTGGGATGGGTTTATCAATACGCTTTAGTTGATATGACAGGTAAACGAGATCTATCCCAACTGCGCACCCTGCAAGATTGGTTTTTAAAATATGAGCTAATGTCCGTAGACGGTGTATCTGAGATTGCTTCAGTAGGAGGCTTTGTTAAAGAGTATCAAATTATGGTTGATCCCAACCGTTTAAGAGCTTTTAATATTCCGTTAAGTAAAGTTACACAGCTTGTTCGTGAATCAAATGCAGAGGTTGGAGGACGAACCCTTGAAATGGGAGAGTCAGAATATTTAATTACTTCTAAAGGCTATGTAACGGATATTAAAGATTTAGAGAAAGTTGTAATTGGACACCGAGATGGTATTCCTGTTTTTTTATCAGATATAGCGAGAGTGCAAGAAGGGCCAGCCCTTCGCCGAGGCCTTACTGAGTATAATGGTGAGGGCGAGGCTGTCGGAGGTATTATTATTATGCGGCCCAGTTCAAATGCCTTATCGGTTATTAAAGATGTTAAGCAAAAAATTGAGGACATAAAAAAAGGCTTACCTGAAGGTGTTGATATAGTCACAGTTTATGACCGAAGTGAACTCATTTATGGATCAATTAAATACCTTATGCATAAGTTGCTTGAGGAGGCTTTAATTGTCGCATTCGTTTGTTTTATTTTTTTATTACATATTCGAAGTGCATTGGTTGCTATTATCACTATTCCACTTGGTATTATGGGCGCATTTATTATTATGTTTTTTCAAGGTATTTCAGCAAACATAATGAGTCTTGGGGGGATCGCCATCGCAATTGGAGCCATGGTTGATGCCAGCATTGTAATGGTTGAAAATGCTAATAGAAAACTTGCTACTCTGTCAGCCAGAGAACTTCAAGAACAACGCTCTGTGATCCTGATAAACTCTGTTAAGGAAGTTGGGCCTAGTTTATTTTTTAGTCTTTTGATAATCGCAGCAAGTTTCCTCCCAGTGTTTGCATTAACTGGACAGTCTGAAAAGCTTTTTACCCCACTGGCATATACTAAAACCTATGCTATGGCATGTGCAGCAATTCTTTCTATAGTTTTGGTTCCTGTTTTGATGTTATGGCTGGTAAAAGGTAAGTTTAAATCGGAAGATGAAAATATACTGAATCGATTTTTTAAGAGTATCTACAAGCCTGTTTTAAGAAAAGTATTAACAATCCCAAAAGTAACCTTACTTATTTTAGTGCTTTTATCATCCCTGGTTTATATACCTATTTCAAAAATTGGACATGAGTTCATGCCACCTTTATATGAAGGTAGTTTACTTTATATGCCTGTTACTGTGCCGGGAGCAACAGCAACGCAAATGCGTCAAATTTTACAGGTAACGGATAAGATGATTACCGAATTACCAGAAGTTGAAAGGGTTTTTGGCAAAGCAGGAAGGGCAGACACGGCAACAGACCCAGCTCCTTTATCAATGATTGAAACATGGATTACGCTCAAGCCAAAGGATCAATGGAGGCCAGGAATGACTCCTTCAAAGCTCATGGATGAAATTAATCAAAAAATTAAGATTCCAGGCATCGTAAATAGCGTTGGCTATCCAATAAAAACAAGACTAGATATGCTATCCACCGGAATCAGAACACCAATTGGCATTAAAGTGGCAGGGGATGATTTAAAAATTATTAATACCATAAGCCAGGAAATTGAAAATTTAGTTAGAGACATTCCTGGCACTTCCAGTGTTTTTGCAGATCGAGTTCAAGGAGGAAAATATATTGAAATTGAACCTAATCGAAAATTACTAGCAAAGTATGGTATTGAATTAGTAAAGTTTCAAAACATAATTCAAGTTGCACTTGGTGGGGAGAGGGTGTCTGAAGTTATTGAAGGTAGGGAGCGATATAACATTATCGTGCGCTACGATCGAGAATTTAGACAGAGTATCGATGATATTAAAAATATCTTAGTGACAGACATGCATGGAGCAAAAATTACTTTGGCTGAAATAGCAGAAGTTAAAATTACACAAGGTCCACCTATGATTAAATCTGAAAATGCTAGATTAAATGGATGGATTTTTATTGATATTCATGATCAAGATATAGGAAGCTATATTACGAATACGAAAATAATTCTTGATCAGAAGCTGAAGTTGCCGAGTGGCTACAGCTTAAGCTTTTCAGGCCAATTTGAACAGATGCAAGAGGCAAATAAAAGGTTAGCAATTGCTATTCCCGCAACTATTTTGATTATTTTTACATTGCTCTATATTCATTTTGGACGCTGGGACAGGACTCTTATCATAATGCTCTCAATACCATTTAGTCTTATTGGAGGTATTTGGGCCCTGTATATCGCCGATTATAATTTTTCAATTGCAGTAGCTGTTGGATTTATTGCATTGTCAGGGGTTGCTGTAGAAACAGCTATAGTTATGCTAATTTATATTGATCAGCAGATGCGTGATTTTCCCAGAAAAGACCTAAGTGGAGCAATTAAAAATATTATTGATGGGGCTGTTCTGAGGTTAAGACCAAAGCTGATGACAGTAAGTGTTATAGTTTTAGGTTTATTGCCTGTTTTCTTTACGGATGGACCAGGCTCTGATGTAATGAGGCGAATTGCTTTACCAATGGTTGGTGGGATGATTTCAACAACAATATTAGTTTTAATTGCTATACCAATAATCTACCTACTATTTTTAACTAAAGAAAATGAAAGTTAAAAATCTATTTAGCGTGTAGCGTGCCTAAACTCTTTAAATAATAGGGCGGTGAATCAAGAACCTTTTTACTTACTTAAGTTATATGCTGGCGTTTTAAAGTGTAAATAACTCTTCTATAATTGCTCGACTGGCTTCGTCAATATTCTCTGGAACGTAGCCGCCCTCAAGCATATAGATAATCCCCTTAGCCTGATATTGTTTTTGCATGCTGTTAATCATCTTGGCCACCTCTTTATAACCCCTTGAGGTATATGCCAATCTACCCAATAAATCACCTTGGTGAGCATCAAATCCAGCAGATATGAGGATAAATTCGGGCTTGAAAGCCATCATTTTGGGAATTAAATGGGTCTTAATTCCTTGAATAAACTCCTCATCACCAGCACCTTCAGGGAGATCAATGTTTAAAGTTGCGCCTTCACCAGCACCAGATCCTCTTTCAGATGGCCTACCTGATCCTGGATAAAAAGGATGTTGATGGATACTGAAGTAGAACACTGATGGATCATCATAAAAAATATCTTGTGTGCCATTGCCATGGTGGACATCAAAATCAATGATTAATAATCTCGATAAAGAGTATTTATGTTGAAGGTATTTAGCAGCTATTGCAGCATGGTTGTATATACAAAACCCCATACCTTTATCTTTGGTGGCATGGTGTCCCGGTGGCCTATTGAAAGAAAATGCAGCTTTAACATTACCATTCATAATCTCGTCAATACCAACCAATGATGCACCAACTGACATTTGTGCCACATCAAGACTTATTGGAGAGATAACCGTATCCCCGGTACTAAGAAAAGTAGGGGTCTGACTATCAAGCGCCCTAATTTCATTTTCAACAAGCTGGATGTAATTCTCAGAATGAGCTAATGCTATTTCTGAATTACTAGCCTTACGAACTTTTGGCCAAACAAGATCCTATTTAAAGTCAGGATTGTTTCTTAACGTATCAATGATGTCATGCAACCTCTTAGGCTTTTCAGGATGACCAGATCCGGTATTATGCTCAAGAAATATAGGATCATATAAGATTGCTATTTTAGAATATGCAACTTCAACTATGCAAAAGCAAATTAAAAATATAAAAAACAAATTTTTATTTAATATGGCAAACATAATACTTCTTATTACCTTATTTGATTCAATAGTATATGATATAAATCATTATGATCAAGCGTTCTAAATCTTTCACCAGTTAATATGAAAGCATCTAATGTTGAACAACTATTTCAAAAAGGCTTAGCATATCATCAAAATGGGTATTTTAATGATGCTCTTAAAGCTTATTATCAAATTTTAGAAATAAATCCAAAGCATTTTGACGCTTTGCAATTGACTGCAACAATTTTTTTGCAATGTAAAAAATATTCAGAAGCGCTTAATTTTTTTAAATCTGCTTTAAAAATAAAATCAAATCATGTTCCTGCTTTAATTAACTTCGGTAATCTTCAATTTGAGCTTGAACATTATGATGAAGCACTTAAGGCTTATGATAAAGCAATTAGATTAGAGCCTGGTAATCCAGGAGCCTATAACAATCGTGGTAATGTTCTAAAAGATCTTAATCGTCTCGATGAAGCTCTAAAGAATTATAATGTAGCAATTCAACTTAAATCTAATTATGCTGAGGCATACAATAACCGTGGCGCCTTATTAAATCAACTTAAGAGATTCGATGAAGCAATAATTAGTTTAAATGAAGCAATTAAACTTAAACCAAACAATCCAGAGGCATTTTACAATCTTGCTAATGCCAAAAAGGATCCTACTAGTTTCGATGAGGCACTTCAAAATTATAATGAAGCAATTAAACTTAAACCAAATTACGCAGAGGCTTTCAACAATCGCGGCTCTTTATTAAACGATCATAAACATTTCGATGAGGCACTTCAAAATTATAATGAAGCAATTAAACTTAAACCAAATTACGCAGAGGCTATTGCAAATAAAGCATACTTGAAATTACTTTTAGGAGAATTCGATGAGGGTTGGCAGTTACATGAATTTAGAAAAAATAAAAAAGATAGAAAAAAACATTATCCTAAATTTCCAGCTCCTCTTTGGTTAGGTCAAGTGTCGATTGAAGATAAAATAATTCTCGTGCACTCTGAGCAAGGATTAGGAGATACACTTCAGTTTTATCGCTATTTATCTATACTTCAAACTTTAAACCCTAAAGAAATAATATTCCATATTGAAAAACCACTTATATCTATATTATCTGGACTGAATGAAAATATTACTATTCTGAATAAAAATAAAAACATACCTTATTTTGATTATTACTGCCCATTAATGTCTTTACCTCTCGCTTTTAAGACATCTATTGATACCATCCCTAATGATGTTCCATATTTACTTGTGGATAATATTAAAAGTAAGCAATGGCAAGATCGATTGGGTCATAAAAAAAAGGCAAGGGTGGGTATTGTCTGGTCTGGATCAACGCATCATGAGAATGATCACAATCGCAGTTTAACGCTTACTCAAATTTCTTTACTTTTTGAATTACCTTTTGAATTTCATTGCCTACAAAAAGAAATCAGAGAAGTTGATATTGAGACTTTAAATGACATAAAAGTTATCAACCAACACCAAGAAAGCCTTCATGACTTCTCTGATACTGCAGCATTAATAAGTCAAATGGATTTAATTATTTCAGTCGATACTGCTGTAGCTCATCTTGCAGGTGCGTTAGGTAAAAAAGTTTGGATTTTACTTCCATTTATGCCAGATTTCCGTTGGTTATTAGTTCGTGATGACTCACCTTGGTATCCAACAGCACGAATTTTTAGACAACCTGAAATAAATGATTGGGAGACTGTTATTCAAGAATTAATTGGAGAGTTGAAAGACAATAAATTCTTATAGTCTATTATTTTATTTCGTATAATGTATATTATGTAAAATTAGATATAGAGCCACCTATCGTAGCAAATCATCTGCCCCAATGGATTTTGCTAGGTCCTTACCCTTACCCCTTGCTTCGGTGGCTAATAGCAATTGTTTTGAAGCATCGTATAC
>Ga0209425_10006936_pt1 | contig 10757 bp, 13 predicted proteins | sample COG_05_FD_184749 | JGI IMG/M metagenome (GOLD analysis project Ga0209425, IMG submission 184749) | Pelagic Microbial community sample from North Sea - COGITO 998_met_05 (SPAdes) (version 2) | ecosystem: Environmental > Aquatic > Marine > Neritic zone/Coastal water | place: Helgoland, sampling... | reverse complement strand
TAAATTTTTGTTTTATTTAACTCTTTTTAGAATATTTTTCTACGCACTTGAATACGCAGAATGAGGGCAGAGCCTCAACGAATAATGTCGTTAAGCAGCGTTCTTCAATTCTTCTTTAATAAACTTAGGAACTCTATGATGAAACTCTTGTTCGTTGTAATAATGTTTAGAATTACTTTTGCCTTTTCGTTTTAGACAGTTCTTAACTCTTATCATTTTTTTAACAGTCTTTTTACTACCTGTCATTTTCATTTGTCTTGCCATTATGCAGCCTCCTTCAAAATTGTCGCAGAACACATTTCTTCTCGTAACCTAAGTTTTAAGTCGTAAGTAAAAACTATGTCGTATGCATCTTTAAGCAGAGATTTCTTCTCATCAACAGACATCTTTTTGTCACCTAATATCTCAATCACTCTTCCTCGTAACATTGATGGAAGTTCTTTTATTTCAATTTCTTTGTTTAACACTATTACTTTTTTATCTTTTTTCTTCATTTCAATTTGTCTCCTTGACATTCATTATTATTAGTTTTGTAAATCGTAAGTTTTTGTATGTTGTTGCCTCCTAGCCGTAGCAGTTGTTGTCGTTATTGATTAGTTGAACACTCGTTCAATCTTTGTGTTCTTAAAGTGTTTAGCGTAGTCATCATAATCTTCATACGCACTCTTTCTAAACTGTGGTTGACTAAGCATTCCAGTTTTGTCGAACTCACCATCTTCGTTAGTAAAGAATTCATAATTTGCAAGTGCAACTGGAACATCAAACTCATCTACACTATTGACAATTATTTCTCTCTCACTACGACCATTACAGTATGCAAATATGTCTTCTTTCTTGACTACATACTCTGCAACACAGGCACGAAGTTTGATGTCGTGTGGCGCCAGAAAACGCATTTCATTCATAGTTCTAAACGCAAAAGTCAATGCGATGTTCTTATCAAAAGTGTATGAAACACCACGACCAGCATATTGACTTTGGTTATAAAAGTCTTTGACTTCATTAGACATTTCATCAAGAATGTTTTCATTCTTTGGACTTTGTTCAATTGCCGCCAACTTTCTTATACATTCACCTTCGTGAACTGCAAAACCACGATAGACAACAACATAAGGTTTATCGTCATAATAGGCATCAAAGTCGTCTTCATTATCAAAACTACTTTCAAGATTAGAACTTTTAATTTTTGCAACTACTTTCTTCTGTTCATTCATTCTTTCTATGTAACTCAATGAAGGAGGAAGATTTTGAAGTTCTTTGTTTTGTATAAACGCCTTGTATAGTTCTTCTCTTTCATAGAACTCATCTTCATCATAATCTTTACGACTTAAAACTTCTTTTTTGATTTTGTCTAACATTTCTACTTGATTAGGTTTTAGAAAGTCAAACATAACTAGTGAATGAACAACAAAAACTCTTGCAGAGATGGGATCCAATTTATTTGCGAATATTGAAACAATTTGAAGTATTTGTTCAAAAGACAATCTGTTGCGAAACTTTTGTAATTCAAGATAGAAATGAAGACAGTTGTAAATATTCTCATCTAACCAATGTTCATCATAAGAACAATTGTGTTTCAGCATCATTTTGTTGCCGTTCTGTAAGAACTTGTGAATATCAAACTTGTATTCTTTTAATAATCTCTTGAACTTTAATGCAGGAATTTGTCTATTTTTTGGAATGTCTTTCCACTCAAGGTCTAATTGTTCAAGATTGTGGTCATAGTCAAACAATCTAATCTTTTGAACTCTCTTTTTCAATCTTCTTCTTTGTTCTCTATTCATAATATTTTCTCGGTTAGTTAATAAATCTTTCTTTCTTCAGCCTCAACGACAATTGTCGTTCTATTTCTTTCTTTTTTCTCTACTTACTTTCTCACTCTCTATATGTAATATTATACTCTGATTGACAAATATTCTCTTTTCTGGGTAAAATGCATATCTAAAATGCGATATAATTAAAATATGTCATTACAAACCTTAAAACCAGTAAAACTCACTTATAGCAAGGCAATTAAGAAAGGCATATCTAATAAAAATAGAGATGTTTTGAGTGAAGAATTGAAAAAACAGAAGGAAAAAGGTAAAGAATATCGTTTTTTAGACGAAGGAAGAATTAAGAACAATGAAGTATTAGAAAAAACTATTCACGCATATCGTATTTTCTTTCTTTTTTTGAAATTAGCATTGGAATTAGAAGAACAAGATGCAGTTCTAATATTGAAACAAGAAAGACATAGATATTATGAAAGTCTTGTTGATTTCCAAAGAAGAATTGTTAAAGAGAAAGTGAAAGATAGAGTTACTAAAAAGATAAAAGTCAAGAGAAGTAAATACAAGGGATGGGATTTAGATGAAGTCTTAACTAAATCATTTGATGAATGGTGGAAAACACACTCTCATTTGTTTAGTCAAGAACTCTGCAAAGTATTAGAAGAAAATGATACGATTTCAACAGACAGAAAACATATCACTCTCCAAATTGATACTACTTTGAAATTGACTGATATATTAAAAGTTGTTTCTTCAATAATCAAGGACAGGCGGAAGTCTAATAAGAATGAAATTCTTACAAAGAAAAAGACTTACTCAATAACTGGAAGCATTCATAAGGACGCACTTTTATCAAAATATAATGCATTGATACTTCGTTTAGATAATTCCCTCTCAAATGAAGAAATCCTTACTCATAAAGACGGATATATACGATTTGATTACAAAACTTCGTTCAATTTGAATGGAAATGAAGATTTTAGTAAACCAATGCACTCATTGATAAATGGAAGTTCTACTTCATTAGGTGCAAAAGGCATCTTATTAGATGTTTGTGATGGGAAGTTTCTTAGCGGTGCAGCCTAAATCTATCTTGTCGTTTTTGGATAACCCTTTTTACGATATTGTGCAATTAGATGTTCATCTGTAACTATTGATGATGCGTTTGTCCAATCTTTAACACTTTGTCTTTGCCAACTGACTTCGGGAAGAAAGTAATAGTTCAAATGTTTATATTGAAATTGAATAGAACTTGTGCGAAGAATTAACTTGTAGTCATTTGGTAGCAATCTTAATTTCTCTCTCGCAATAACATAACGAAACTTACGACTTGATTTGCCGTGTTCTATTATTTCTCTATTGCCATCATCAAACCACCACGACTTCTCGTGATTTTGATATCTAAAAATGCATTTCTTATTCGCACCCATAATGTTTAAGTGTTTGTATTTCTTCAATCGTTGATTGGTTTGAAGGTCATCAAATGTAAAGTCAATCTCTTGCACTATTTCAGACATAAAACTTTCTTCATCATCTTTTGAGTGAATGACCATTGATGATAAATCTACTGTGTTTTTTTCACTGTCCACAGCCGTAGCAGAAGATGTCGTTAAGAACTTCTTCAAATCATTCACGGGATAGTCAAAGGCGATTGGTTCGGACAAATTAAATGTAACAAGTAAGTCTTTCTTGGGGGTGATGTAGGTCTGTTCTGTGCCTTTCTTGAAATAGAATTGAATAATCTTGGCAGATTTCTCTGCAACAAAAATAATGTGTTCAAGTATCAATAAATCCTTGTGAGTAAGATTATGTTTCATTGTTCTTTCTTGAAAATGAATATTGGTTCTGCCTTGTAGTCATTTGCCTGACTTGATAATCGTAAATCAAATGTATCTACTAATTTGAAACCAACTTCTTTGGCAATCGTCTTTGTATCTTTCTCAAATGTTTCATAAGACTTAACATCGGCAACATTGAACGCACAGAACTTATTAGGTTTAAGTCCATAATGGACATTCTCTAATGTCTTTCTTAAAAAGTTTTCTTTCCAAGTATTGATATTTGAATATTTGAGATACGATTGAGTTGTTTCAGTTGCAGAATACTTTTCAGTATCAAAGTATGGTGGCGATGTAAATGCAAAATCAAGACTGTTCTTATCTGGTCGGTATTCTTCACTTCCCATTGTGAGTAAATCATAACCACAAGCCTTATTGCCGAATGTCGTTACCATTTCTTTAAGTCCTTTTTGTGTTTGAGTGTTGGGATCCGTTCCAATGTAGTTTATTTCTGCCTTGATTGATGCAAGAAGTCTACCGCCCCACCCACAACTCATATCCCAAACTGTATCGTTCTTATCACAGAATAACTTGTAAAGTGCAGATGCAGTTACAGGTCTAAAATTTGAAACCATTTGAGCACCCGATACTCGTCTTAATACTGTTCGTATCATTTCATTCGTTTGTTCGTTCTTTGTCATCAGTTCTTCAAATGACCTTTTCTTGAAGAAACTGCCCTTCAATGTTTTCTTAATGCCTTTTGAGAAAGTATCGTAATCATTGAATACATCCATTGGTGATTTTTGATTATTGCATTGAACTTCAAATGCGTGAGGATGATAAGACCAGGCAAGGGCAAGACCTGCATTATTGAACTTGAATGACCTGTTGTTAAAGTCTAATGAATTCATATCATCAACTTTTAGAAATGCATCAAACTTATCTTGTCTGAATTTTTCATCAGTATCAATATAGGGAAAACCTACTTTCTGCCAATACTTAACAATCTTATGCGTTCTCTTATCAATCAATACTTCATTAGTTATAGTTTGACTTTTAAGATTGCCTTGTGAAGTGAGTAATGACATTTGCAGCCTATTTCAAAAGTGTCGTATTAAATATCAATCTTTGAAGATGACTGATACTGTTTCTTAAATATTGATTTACTCTCGCCTTCTGCCTCTGCCATAGTTGTGTCATCTTCTACTTCATCGTGAGTAAGAAAGTATTCAGTCTTGTCATAATAGTTTTTCTTGTTCAGTTTGATGAACGAATACTTTCTAGCAAGTTCTTTTACTTCTTTTGAAAATTCTTGAAATTCTTTTAAGTGTCTTTTAGTGCCCACTTCTGTATTGAATTGCAGACCGAATAGTTCTTTATGATGCGGTTTATCGTTTGAGGCAAATATCTCTCTATTTGATGTTGATTTCTCATCTAGCAATGGTGCAACATCACTCCACTTCATATCTTTACTGATTAGATGTTGAATTTTGTCAAAATCTTCTTGGTCAAGTTTTGCGAGTTTCAACCAAGTAGTCCATTGTTCGGGTAAGTTTGCATAGTTAAGTTCTATGTTTGGGTTTCTTGCAATTGCCATATATCGTTCTTGTGTCTTGATATGCAACCCACCTTCGTGAATTTTCTTTCTTAACTTACCCCAATCGCCCTTTCCAAGTTCATCATTTGCCTTTGCAAGTAATTTACCGACCTTGTAGAAACCCAAATTTGCAAAGTTTTGAAGTTGTTCTGACTTTTGATTGATTACATTTATTGCATCATAGAAACTCTCAACAGTCATTGGTTTGCCTCTCATATCAGTTGAATACAGACCTTTTGTTGATATTTCTTTCAAGAATTCATTGTCTTTAATCATTTGCAGCCTCAATAGAAAGTGTCGTTAAAGAATACCATACAGCCATAGCGACAAATGTCGTTTAAGATATGGAATAAAACAGGAACTTTCTTTTAATTCACCTCGGATATGTTATACTGAATTGAAATTGTGTTCTACTTTACAGGAGGTCTTATGAGAGTTGTCAAATATCAGAGAGTATCCACTTCAAAACAGGACTACGAAAACCAAACAAAAGCACTAGACAAACAGATTGAACTGTTAGGTTGGGATTGTGTCGGTGAATATAAAGAGGTAGTGAGTGGCGTCAAAGACACTCGCCCTCAATTACAAAAGATGATTGAAGATGCACGATTACGAAAGTTTGATAGAGTAATCGTTTTCGCATTAGATAGATTAGGAAGGAAGATTGTTCAAGTTGTGAATACTATTCATTCTCTTGAAGAATGTGGTGTGCATCTGTTCGTAGTCAAGGAAAGTGTGGACACTAGTAATTCACAAGGCAAAATCTTTGCAAACTTCATATCCATCTTTTCTCAATTAGAGAGAGATATGATGATTTCAAGGCAGAAAGAAGCAATTGATAGAATAAGAACTAACGGAGGCAAATGGGGGAAAGGCAAACTCATCTCACAAGAACAAAGAGATAGAATTGTCGCATTAAGAACTCAAGGATTGTCTTACAGAGGCATTTGCAAGGAAGTAGATGTATCACTTGGTTCAGTTCAACACACACTTAAAATGCAATCTATAAGAGTTTAGAATGACAAACGCAAAACGAACCACAGCCTCAGCAAATAATGTCGCAGAAGTTGAAAGTCTATTCTGTTATTTGAGAGTTTCAACACAAGGGCAAGTTGATGAAGGTCATTCAATTGAAAATCAAAGACATCTTGGTCAAAAGGTAGCAGACAAACTTGGTCTGCAATATGTTGAGATGAATGAAGGTGGACTTTCATCTGTCAGTTCAGTTAGACCAGTTTATGAAGAACTAAAAGAGGGAATACGAATTGGTCGTATCAAAAATATTTGGTATTACTCACGCAGTCGTTGGACAAGAAACACAATTGAAGATTTGTTAGTGAAGAAGAATTACTTCATACCAAAGAAAACAAAAGTGTATGAAGGTGAAAACGGATCCCTACGAAACTTTAATGATGCGAAAGATGAGATGTTGGACACTATTCTTACATCAGTTCAACAGTTTGATAGACAACAAAGACGAGAAGTGTCTGTTAGTGGAAAAAGACATCTATCACGACAGAATGGCGAAAGTGGTGTCTTTATGGGCGGAACGATTAACTTCGGTTATGCAAATGTAGATAAGAAATGGACTATTGATAAAGAAGAAGCAGCAATAGTTAAAAAAGTATTCTCTATGTATGCACAAGGCAAAGCAATAAAGGAACTTAAATCGCATCTTGATAGTTTAGGTATCAAACCAAGAAGGGCAAAGTTATGGAGTATTGGCACACTTCATACAATGTTGAAGAACAGAGTATATCTTGGTGAATATAAATGGACTGACAAAGAGAGTGGTGAGGAATTTGATATTCGTTTTGAAGCAATCATTTCACACTCAATGTTTAATAGAGTGCAGAAAAAGTTAAAACAAAATATGAAAAATACTGGAAATAATTCCAGAACATATGACTCCCTTTTATCAAATTTTCTTGAATGTTATTGTGGTGAAAACATAACTGGCATTGTTAGACAGAGTGCAAATAAGAAAACATATGAATGTTCTTCTAAAAAAAGCAAATGGAAAGGTAAAGAGGTTGGCGAATGTAACAACAGAAGAAATATGAATATGGATATGACTGATGATTTCGTAATCAGTAAGGTAAAGTCAGTAGTGGGGAATTCATCTATTCTTAAAGAGAGATTTAAGCAAGATGTGATGTCTAAAAAAGATATTGATAGTTCGCAGATTGAAGTAGAGAAAAAGATGCGAGAGAAAACTATTAAATCAGTAGATAAACAGATAGAACTTACTGTGCAGTCTATATCAACGAACGAAGTTAATCATATGTTGAAGAAAACAGATGATGCAATATACAAACAAATTAAAAAGACACTAGATGAGGAAAAAGGCAGTCTTGAAGATAAGAAGTCAACTCTGGTGGAAGAAATTTATGAGTTAGATAATAAAAAAGAATGGATAGATTGGATTACAAAGTATGGTGATGACATTAGTAAGAGATTTGAAAAACCTACAACCGAACTATTAGAAGGAATGATTGATACTATTGTTGTATCACCAACTTTTGCATTTAATAGAGATGAAGTAGAGAAACAAGTTGGTCATAAAATAGTAGTTCATTTCAAGCAACCAATTGTTGATGATAGTGTTGTTTATGAAGATGATAAGAATAAATCAAAAGGATATAATGTCATCAAAGGAAACAAGGAACTTGATGTTGGCGAACTTGCAAAACTTAAAGGTGGTCGTGGTAACACCGCAAAAAAAAACCATCGGAATTGATATGGTCAAAAACAGGAACGCCCAAATCTATTCCGTCACGGTGGAGTAGATTTGGGCGTTCCCCTTTAGCAAATCAAGATAGTTCCTCAGCCGCAACAGAAAGTGTCGTTCTTTCTGGAACAATACCTCATTTAGAATTCACTCTTGAAATGCAGTCAAACAATTTGACTTATCAAGGTAATCCATACACAGAGTATCAACAATTTCTTTACACACTAATCAAGTGTTTACAAGATAAGGGATATGGATACAGACGAATAGCACACAAGTTAAACAAGTGGGAAGTGGCAACACCACGAGGTAAGAAGTGGTTCAACACTTCTGTTAGTTCTGTATTAAAGAGAAAGCACGAGAGAGATACTAGAATTCAAGAGATACGAAACAAAGAATACCCAATCAAGATTGGCAAGTTCGCAATCAAATACTACACTTACTAATGGGGAAGAAATACAACAAAGAAGATACAATCATCAAGGATGATGGTGTTCGCATTATCTTTAAGAATGACATAGTTCATTCGGTCATCTACACAAAATGCACACCAGCGCCTCTTACGAACTACCAACGCAAGAAACTCAATAAGCGAGAACAGAAGCATATTGATGCGTTCTGTAAATCTTGGTTTGAAAGTGAATGTGATTACTAAAATCACTCAAAAAAATACTCGCAAAAAATCCATATACAAAACGAACTAAATTGACCTAGTTAGTAGTTATGTATTTCAAAAGAGATACCCTTGTTTAAGTAAACGAATACTGTTCAGTTCCGAGGGGGGTGTTTCTGTGTGTCTAATTCCAACAAGAGAGGTAATCTATGAAAAACATCATAGTGATATGTCTATTTTTGATAAATCTACTAATTTGGGGAAATGTGATTACAGCCTAAATGACAAGTGTCGTTTAATTGAAGGTAGAATACATTCTATGTTTGAAGGTTGGTTTGGCGAAAAGAAAACACAATTTAAATTATGGTTAAGTTTAAACAACGAACTTTACCGAAGATTTAATGATGTCATTATTCCATCTTCTAATGGCACTACTCAAATAGACCATATTCTAGTATCACCATTCGGACTGTTCATAGTTGAAACAAAGAATTTGAAGGGATGGATTTATGGTTCTGAAACTCAATCTAAATGGACACAAGTAGTTTACAAAAACAAGTATTCATTTCAAAACCCACTTAAACAAACCTTTAGACAAAAGAAAGTCTTATCAAAGTATCTTGATGTAGAAGAAACGCATATTCAAACTGTTGTTTGTTTTGTTGGTGACTCAAAATTCAAAACTGAATTACCCTCAAATGTTCTATCTTCTGGTCTTGGTCGTTACATCAAACAATTTCAAGACACAGTTTTATCTAATGATGAAATTGTAAGAATATGTAGTTTACTGATTGATACTGATGGCAAGATTTCTAAACGAGAACATATTCAATCATTACATAATCGTCATTCATCTGAAACAGTCTGCCCAAGATGTGGTTCTGCATTAGTTGAAAGAACTGTTAAACAAGGAATAAGAACAGGCACTCAATTTATAGGATGTAGTGGTTATCCTAAATGTAGGTTTACTTTGAATTAAGTGTTCAGAGCCTCAAGGACAATTGTCGTTTAATTGGGGTGTATTAAACCTTGCGTAATACACTCAATTTTTGATGTCTTACAGATACTATTCTAATAGGGTTTCAATATTCGTAATTTAGGGGGGTTCTAATACACTACGATATTTCAGACAAAAGTCTTATCATTTGCAATATAAGGTCTTGCCTCTTACTTGAACTAGATTCCCTTTCTGCCTCTTTTAAGAGTTGTTCTATTTTGATTTGTTGTTTACTTTTTTGCATTTAGTGTTTGTTTGCAGCCGTAATTATATGTGTCGTTTCAATTAGGTGTCTTGGGGTTGTAATTTTGATATCCCATTTTCGGTGGCGTTGTCTAACAACCCACAAGACAGTTCTTACTTATTAGATTGCCCTTAGTTGTTTGTCCATCATTCTTGTTAATACACGAGAAACTGGCGCATCTCGTCTTTCACATACATTTTGGAAGTCTTTGTAAATATCTTTATCAAAATAAAGACAAACCTTCTTCTTGTTACTTACTTTCTTACTGGTGATATTCTGCATATTGGTGATAATTAAGTGGAAGTTAAATGTCTTACACTACTATTTATATTAGTTCATAGGTCTCATATTGGTCGTTCTTGGGAACTTTCATATCATCCTTATTCACTATGTATTCTCTAACTGAATAACCTAAGTATCTTTTGACATCGCCATCAACTAGATGTTTGCACCAAGTTGAATAAGTCTTATTCGTCAATTGATACTCTTTAATAAACCATTCTTTTAAGATTGCATTCTTACCTATTACTGTTTGGTTCATATCTAACATTTTTTGAACACGAGGATCCAATTTAATCCATTCTTCTCTAATGACTTTAATTACATTTTCAATACTATGTTTAGGCGGAATAACTAGGTAATAGTGGCAATGATTATTACCTAGACACTTTTGAAAATAACAATAGAACGAAACTCGGTTCAAGCCCCCAAGAGAATTGTCGTTAGAATTCCATCTATCAAAGTTTTTATCTAATCTGTAATTTACCCGTAGAGAGAGTTTCTTCATTTGAATGAGAAGATGGTGAATTGATTTATTCATATATGTATTGGCAGTCAATGGGTAATTCAAACGAACTCTCTTATCTTGAAGAAGTGCATCTCTCTGTTTTATCTGGTCGGATGTTAGTGTTCGTTCTAGTGCGTGGTCTAGGTGCGTATTCACTTCACCTCGTGAATGAACTGCGTTCATAATCTCTTTTGTTTTATTCTTTATTTGGTCTATATTCATAATCTTTTATTTGGTT
>Ga0209425_10006935_pt1 | contig 10757 bp, 10 predicted proteins | sample COG_05_FD_184749 | JGI IMG/M metagenome (GOLD analysis project Ga0209425, IMG submission 184749) | Pelagic Microbial community sample from North Sea - COGITO 998_met_05 (SPAdes) (version 2) | ecosystem: Environmental > Aquatic > Marine > Neritic zone/Coastal water | place: Helgoland, sampling... | reverse complement strand
CCTGCAAATCCTAACGCAACTCCCGAAAAGAATGGAAACAAAGCAAAAGCCAACAAAACACCGATTGCGGCACCTATCAAACAAATCAGCACTGATTCCATCAAAACAAAAATCATAATCAACGCATCGGGATACCCGATTGATTTGAGCACACCTAATTCATTGGTTCTTTCTCTCACGGCTTGACTCATGGTGTTAGCTGTTAAAAGAAGGATGGTAAAAAATGAGGCTGCTAGAACTGAATTAATTATAAATCCAATATCCCCTACTTGTTCAGCAAACATTCTGCTAAATGCCTCTTCGGTTGATGTTTTTGTTTCATCAGGAGAATTAGCAAACAACCCATCTATATCCTTTGCTATTAACTCTGCTTGATTTGGATCACGAATTTTTACGGAAAATTGTCCTACCAATCCTTTCTCAAAAGCGCGAGATTCATCGAAATATTTCCAATTAATATACGCTTCGTCTTGTGCTCCACCATTTGCATTTGTGAACGTTCCAACTAAATCAAATTCCCAGTTATTACTGTTGTCATCCTTTACCCAAATGTCTCCGATAATGGGAATTCTGTCTCCAATTTCCCAACCGTATTTCTCAGCTGTATCAGCCCCAGCAATCATTCCTTGTATGTTTCTGGAAAAGGCTTCTTTTCCTCCTTCGCTAACAATGAATTCAGGAAATATATCGAAATAACTTTCAGGCACAGGCCACTTAGGGAAAAAATTAGCCCGATCAATATACGTTCCTCCAAACCATTGGCGCCAGGCAACTGTTTCGACACCCTCGAGGGCTTCTATCCTATTGGCATAAGACATGGGCATGGCTTGCGTAAAAGAAAGCTTGGATGAAACTACGAGTCTGTCTTTACCGGCGTAATCTACTTCACTTGTGAAGGCTACTGCTACCGATCTTCCTAAAGAGAATAATAAAAAAGCGGTGGCTATGGAAGCTATCGTCATAAACGTCCTGACCTTTTTTCGAGTCAATGCCGCTCTTACTATGGTCCAATATTTCATGATTAACCTTCCCTCAAGGCATCTACTACCTTTAATCTTAATGCTTGATGTGCTGGGACTGCCGCAGCCATAAAGGCAATGATTAGTGAAATCAAGAATGCTCCAAGAATGGTTGAGGTTCTTACAGAAAGTATGTCTCCTAACAAACCTCCGCTTGCTGCTTCTATTGCTGGGATTAAAATTATAGTGAAAAGTAAGCCTGATATAACGGCACAAAAACAGATAGTTATTGCCTCAAGAATAACTGAAAAGAAAATAGTCTTATCCTTATATCCTAAGCACTTCAAAACACCAATATCATTTGTTCTTTCTCTAATGGACTGTGCCATGGTATTTCCTGACACGAGTAAAATAGTAAAGAACACAGCCAACAGGATGGCATTGATTATTAACTCTATATCACCAATTTCACCTGCCATCTCGACTGCGATAGCAGATTCTGGACCAGACCTGGTTGCGTAAGAAGAGTTCATGTATCTTTCATCTATAATCTTACTAATGTCCGCCCCTGAAGATGCATCTGAAACCTTAGCCATAATCATACCAATAGTTCCTTTTTGATTTAATCTTGCTTCGTCAAAACTATCCCAATTGATAACAGCACCCATTTCATCGCCTTTGATTTGTTTAGCTGTGTAAAACCCTACAACTTGGAAAGACCAATCGTAAGACCCATCGGTGTTCATTGCATTTGATTTTATAGCTAAGATATCACCAATTTCTAAACCTTTGGTCTCAGCCATTAATTTTCCTACTATGGTTGCATTAGGATTGCTATTCATTTCATTAAGAGCTTTTTCGTCAGTCTCAAAACGATCGTATATTTCAAAAAAGTTGGGGCTAACAGCATAGACCGTGCCATCCATCATACCTTCTATCGCATCAGACATTAGAAAGTCCATGATCATGACTTGTTCCACTCCTTCAATCTCTTCAACAAAAGAAACATGAGAATAAGGTAGTTTTCCAAACATATTGTATCTTGGCATTACTATGATATTTTCTGCACTCAAACCTTCCACACCTTGTGTGAAAACTGCTCCAAATGTATTTAATGTTCCATAAAGCCAAAAGGCGATGAACATCGACATGATGGTGAGAAAAGTTCTGAGCCTTTTCCTGACCAGACCTATCCTAATAAGGGTCCAATACATTAGTTAGTTAGCTTTCCTTTATCTAGATGCAGGGTTCTTTTAGCAGATTCAGCTGCCACCGGATCGTGAGTTACCATAAGAATGGTTTTGCCGTGTTCTCTGTTGAGTATTTGAAGAAGGTCTAAAATCTCTGTGGCTGTGTTCCTGTCTAAATCTCCCGTTGGCTCATCGCAAACCAATATATCGGGGTCTGAGACTAACGCTCTTGCTATAGCAACTCTTTGCTGTTGTCCTCCGGAAAGTTCATTTGGCTTGTGACTTCCCCTGTCTGACAAACCAACCACATTTAAGGCCGTTGAAACGTGTTCCTTTCTTTGCGAGCCGGAAAGATTCGTTAACAGAAGAGGTATTTCAACGTTTTTATTTGCTGTTAGGACAGGCAATAGGTTATAAAATTGGAATATAAAACCCACATTATTAGCTCTCCAATCACTCAAAGAAGAGGCATTCATCGTCTCTAAATGCTGTTCGTTTATTACTATCTCTCCGGAAGTTGGTGTATCCAAGCCTCCAATTAGGTTCAGTAAAGTAGACTTACCGGATCCTGACGGACCCATTAATGCCAAGAAATCACCTTGTTGAACTTCCAAGCTTAAATCATCTAAAACCACTAAAGTTTCCTCTCCTCTTTTGTACGTTTTATTGACTGAATTAACTGCTATGAGACTGCTCATTTTTTCCCTCTTTAATTTATTGTTACTTTTTGATTATTTTCTAATTCGTAGTCAAATCTAGCTACGACTTTGGAACCTGTTGCTAAGCCAGAAGTGACTCTAGCGTAATTATTTGTTTCTTCGGCAACCACCACTTCACTGAGTTTTAACTTACCATTCTCAACTATTAGTACATAGTTTGTGTTGTTTATTTCACCTACAGCATTCAAGGGAACCATAACTCCCTCTTTCTTGGCTTGTTTTTCTACTTTTTCTACCTTCCTCAAGAAAGAAACTCTCGCACCCATATCAGGTAAAACTCTTTCATCTTTTTCCAATAAACCTATTCTTACTTTTACGGTTGCTTTGTTTCTATCTGCAGTAGGAATAATGGCAATTACGTTCGCAGGTATATCCCATTTTGGGTACGCATTTAGATTTGCAACCGCAGGCTGACCGGCAACAACTCTATTGATAAAAGCTTCATTTACGTCCACTTCAACTTCAAGAGAATCCATATCGACAATCGTGCATATTCCTGATCTAGTGAAACCGCCTCCCGCTGAAACAGGCGAAACCATCTCTCCTGGTTGCGCGGCTTTATAAACCACGACACCACCAAAAGGAGCCCTTACCTGCATGTCAGACACAAATTGTTTTCTAACCGTGTAGAGCGCTTCAAGTGAGTCCATACTGGCTCTGGCAGCATCCAAGGATGCTTGACTGGCTAATTGGCCTTCAATCAGTTCGTATGTTCTATCAAAAACTCTTTTTGCTTCTTTAAACTGAGCTTCTGCGTAATTCATTTCAGCAACGTAAGTGCTGTCATCCAATTGTGCTAATATTTGACCTTCTTTAACCACGTCACCCTCTTCAATAAAGACTTTCAAAACTTTTCCAGTAATCTTAGAGGAGACGGTAGCCTGTCTTCTTGCTGTTACGTAACCGGAAGCATCAAGAATACTTGAGGCGGAGGTGTCATTTTGGTTAATTTCTTTAACCGTAAAAGTGGTAACTTCCACTGGTTCTTCTGAGGTAAAAAATAACCACCCAAAGACTATTGCGACTGAAATGGCTCCTAATATTCCATACCTAACAAGAGGAGTCATAGGTTCCTCAGAAGGAGGAGCTGTTCGATCAATCTTAAGATTGTTCAGAAGGTCTTTTTTATCACTCATTATCTGATTTGGCTGTATTTTATATGTAACGTAAACTTAACATTATACACTAGAGAAATAAAAATTATGCTCAGTGGTTGTCTTTTATAATGTTTCATTTTAATAAATCTCTCTAGGTATTTTTTATGCCCTGATCAATGATCAAGGCCAGAGTCTTAACAAAGTCGTCAGTATGTATTTGTTGTCCTGGCAAGTCAAAGGCCATATCAGGAAGATATCCAATGGCAAGAGTGGCAAGGTTAATAGTATTGGTCATAGCTTTCTTATCATGAGCGTTTAGATTATGTGTTAATGGACTGATCAGTTTGTTAATTATGTATTCATTAATTTTTTCATCATGATCTTTTAAAATCTTTGTGTCGATCTCTTCTATCAAGGTAACAAAATCTTGACGTCTTGAGAGAAGGGCTCTATTGAGTGGTGACGTTAGAGCAAAATTAAACATGACTTCAAGAAATGCTCTGAGCCTTTTTTCTTGCTGTAAACTCTCAATAATTTGTAACTGTGGTAAAAGTTCTAGATCTTCGGCAAGCAGACAACTGAGGAATAGTTCTTTTTTGTTTTCGAAGTGTAGGTAAACGGTTCCTTTTCCGATACCAGCGCCTATGGCAATTTCTGCAATGTTGGCTTTGCGGTAACCAAACCGTACAAAATGGTCTGTTGCAACTTTTATGAGTGTTTTTTGAACCGAATAGTTTGGGGAATCTGCCTGGTCTATGGATTTTCCTAAGCCCGTTGGATCAAAGAGCTCAGCTAATGTGCTAGTCATATGACCAATATATCATATATGGTCATATAGTCATAATATTTTTGGTTTAGGAATTAAGTGGTTTGTTTGGTGGTTTATTAGGAGCAAGATTACATTGAACTTATCCAGCTTCCTATTAGTTCTATCGCTTCAGAATGGCTCAAAGCCCTTCCAGATTCAGGCATCATGACCCCAGGATCAGTAGAAATCATTCTGTGCAAAAGAATAGACTCTTCTGGCTTTCCAGGAACTATAGAATATTTTAAACCTCCACTTCCGCGGCCTGTCGCCACTGGTTTTTTGTAGAATCCCAAATGCTTTTCTCTTGACTCAGAAAAATTTAAATACAAGCCCGTTGAATTAGCTGCACCCGCAGGAGCGTGACAGTGCCCGCAATTTATATCCAAATACGATCGTGCCCTATCATCTAAAGAGTAGCTTTCATCTTGCCAGTCGACCGGCGAGATAAGATCTTCAGGGTAGCTATGAATAATTTCTTGTTGCAGCCATTTCGTAAGCTGGTTAACAGAACCATCTTCGTAATGATAAATCTTATTTAAGTTTCTTGCTTTTGGACCAATTGGCGTTATTTCATCATTGGTAGCATGACACTCTTTGCATTGATTTTTATTAGGAACCCTATACCTGACGCTCCTCTGCTCACCGACTTGATCAATCCAAGAAGTGTTAATGGTTTTACCAGCTATTTTCATTGTTGCTTCTGTTTGCTCTTTATTCCACGCATAGGACACTGCCTCCCATCCGGATTCTTTTCTTAAAAGAACCCTTGTTTCCATCATATTCTTTCCTTTATCTAACGACCTTTCATCAATAGGATAATAAAAAGTTTTTATGAGAGCAGAGCCAACTGGGAAATTAAAGACCCAGTCTTCTTCATAAGCAGCTTTTCTTCCATCGGGTACATAAACCCAACGTTGTTTGTAAGAATAGTCTGAAAATAAAGTAGAGATTAATTCGTAAGGGAGCACTCCATTTGAAGGATCTTGGGCTTTATTATCATCAAAAAAAGCGAATTCACTTAGTGTCTTGGGAAATTTATCCGCAAGAATAACAGAATCATTAACACCGTAAATTTGATGACTAATAAATAGAAATATAAAAACTATAAAAGCTCTTAAACCTGCCATGGATTTATATCCCCTCTATTGAAACTGCTTTTAAAGGCTTAATCTCTCCTCGGAAACTATCGTAATCGGTATTAACCGGATCGATACCAATCATGTACTTAATTGGGCTGATGGTTAAAAAAGAAGCATTACCATTATCTCCTAAAATAACTTTTTCATTATCAGGCTGCCCAAACAGCATTTGACTCATGGGCAAAATGCCGTCCCAGAAAATATCTGGCATATTTCCTCCGGACAATTCAAACAGTATTGATGATAATTCACCTGTCTCAAGATCAGGGTCAAAACCGCTCTTCCCAAAACGGTTATCATGAACTTGGATGGACTTAGGGTGAGGGTAATAATCTTCATCCTCCGTGTCATAACCGTAAGTTACTATCGCCAGGTTCACCGTTCCATTGCCACCAATATCATTGTCAAAAACTTCCACATCGGAATTTGCTTGAATGATCACCCCAGTTCCTCTTGGCACCTCCCCGACTATATTCCCTTCAGGAGCAAAATTATCCGTGTCGTTATCTATGCTCTTATTTCTAAATACTCGAACGTGATGACCGCCTTGTTGGGGCAGATCCGGTAAATCAAAAACAAGAATTCCTGCTGTATTGTGAGAAGCCAAATTATCATATACGTCAGCGTAATAAGAATTTTCAATCTCGATACCTGCTACGTTGTATTGGGCTGTGCTGTTTCTAACAATAATATTTTTTGATTGACCTACGTAAATGCCTGCATCAGAAGCTCCGATTGCTACGCATCCATCTATAAGGACATCACTGGACTCAACTGGATAAAAACCATACGCTCCGTTTGAACTTTTGGGTCCACCTGTCCATTCAGTTTTAACATTAATCATATAAATGCCTTTAGCGCCTATCACCTTGATAGCGTCTCCTTTAGCGTCTTCTACTGAAAAACCTTTTAAAGTCACTTTATTTGAAGTAACGAGTAATCCTTGAGCTCCAGAGGCTTGTTTAGAAAAGTTAAGGATCGTCTCGTTCATCCCAGCTCCCTCTATGATTACATTATCTACATCGAGAGAAAGGCCATCTTCAAAATAATAAGTCCCTTTGCTTAGTCTTAAGGTATCTCCTGGATTAATAACGATAAGAGCTTCTTGTAATTCTTCCTGAGAGTTTAAAGAAGGCTCTAAAGATATTTCTTCAGTGGATAAATTTTGTATTACGGCAAGGGAAAAAAACAAAATAAATTTTATATAAATTTTATGCATCTAACTCTCCTAAACTGATAAAGTTGTCTGAAAACCGAAAAAAGAAATGTCATTTGAGAATATTATACTTATTTTACAAACCGTAGGTCCTTTTACTGTGCTGGTAACAGTTTATTTTTTGGTTACTGAATTAAAGGAACAAAACAGAGTTGCCAGGGCTCACGCGAGACAAAACATTGCGGACAGCCATCAACGTCTCACTCTCGCAGGTCTTGAAGAGATTATCATTCGTATTAAGGTAAAATTAAGAGCCGGTGAAGATTTAACACCTGAAGAAGAAACGGCCTATCTGACTCACTTTACTGCTATTTTAAGAGGCAGACAGAGCCAACATTATCAATACTCACTTGGGATGCTTGATCAATCAGAGTGGGATGCCATGCTCTCTTCGTTTAAAACGTTGCTAGGGGATGAAAGAAACTTAAGGATCTGGTCTTGGGTTGCGCCTACTTTTCCCGCCGATTTCGTCAAACTAGTACAAAATGAAATAGGAGAAACTCCTGCTGAAGAAAACCCATCTGAAGAAATAGATACAGAAGAAGAAGCTGCTCTTGAGGAAGAATCTGAAGAAGAAACGATAAAAAATTAAATATAAAATTTACCAATGGAATTAGAGACTCTGCAAAAAGAACAACATTTAGATTACCTTTTCAAATCTTTACAACACCATCCAAGTCCTTATCTAATTTATGATTTACAAGGAAATATAAAGTGGGCTAATTTAGCTGCAGAATTTATCTTCAGACTTGAAGACTTAAAAGAATTATCAATTATCAAACTAGATGTGGCCTCATTGCAAAGCTCCAATTCTACCGACTCTATAGCAAGATCTTACACAACACCCATAGAAGTTAGATTAAGAAAAATAGAGTTTTTTATCAGGACCAGAGTGCACGTAATTCCAGTTTCGGACTCAGATAATTTCCTTTTAATTGAAATACTTTGCAATTCACGATCCGGACTAGAAGCCATACAACAAACCATATCTTGCATTGAATTTGACAGGATTGATTTGGCCTATCAGAAGCAATTTAATCTTGAAACAGGCAAGATAACTGGCGTTGAGGCTTTATTAAGAATGAGAGATGAATTTGGACAAATAATACCTAATGATCTCATTATTCCGCAAATTGAAGGTGAAAGTCTTTTTTCTTTAATAGTCCTGTCTTCATTAAATAAGTTATCTGAATTCTTTAAGATTAAAGATCAACTTGGGCTTAAAGACATAACCGTATACCTTAATGTTTCTGCTCATACCGTTATGCACCCTGAGTTTGGAGACATATTTGCTAATTACGCCGATTCAATGAACTTTAAAGAGGATGAATTTGGACTCGAGGTTACTGAAACAGCTGAATTAAGTAACACCGAAGATGCAGCAAAATCCTTACAAAAATTAAAGGACAAAGGTGTAAAAATTGCCCTTGATGATTTTGGTGCAGGGTATTCTTCTCTAAGGTACATCAAAGACCTTCCTGTGGATGTAGTTAAATTAGATAAACATTTCACTAATGGTCTCGACGATCCAACCACCGCTAAATTAATTGGTTTTGTTGTAGAAGTATGCAAAGCACTGTCTCTTGAAATGATCGGCGAGGGAATAGAAACTGAAGAACAAAAAAAGATTATGTTAGAAATAGGATGTGAGATAGGCCAAGGCTATTTAATGCACAGGCCTGAATTTATTGAAACGATGTTAACTAAGGATAGCTAATGGAAAAAGTAGTAAAACCACAAGCTTCGAAAGGAGCTGAAGAAATTCTTTTGACGCAAATTAAACAGGAGTTCACTACCCCTGCTGACGCCATTTCTGAGTACATCGAACTTGTTGAAAAGAACATAGAAGAATCTGGAATAGAGATAGAAGATGAGATAGAACAAATTAAATCAGGATGCGTTCGATTAATTGATCAATACGAGGAAGCGTTTGCTCTAAACACAGGGCCAAATGCCACTCAAGAAAAGAAAACACCAGAAGAGTATTCAGAACTCAGACATAACCTTCGAACCCCTCTAAATGCCATCATTGGTTATAGTGAAATCTTAATAGAAGACATGGAAGATGATCTTAATGAACAGTCTTTGTCTGACTTACAAACTATTATTGATCTTTCCAGGGAGATAGAAAAAGCCATAGAAAGTTTTGTTGATTATATACGGGGAGACTCTTCTCAATTTAACGAAGGAAAAAATTCACAATTGGAGTCAGCGGAAGCTTTATTTAAATCTCTAGGAGACATAGATTACTCGATAGAGTTAGATGAAACTCTGGTTGGTGCAGACATTTTAATTGTGGATGACAATGTTACTAACTGCGAAGTGCTGGAAAGAAGATTATCGCTGCAAGGTCTCAAATGTCGAACTGCCTATGACGGGACTACTGCCTTGACTGAAGTTGAAAATAAAGCTCCGGATTTAATTCTTCTAGATGTAATACTCCCAGACATTAATGGACTAGAACTGCTAAAAACCTTCAGAGAAAATCATACAAGTGATGCGATGCCTATCATCATGGTTTCAGCTTTTAACGATGTTGATGGAATAGCAAAATGCATCCAATTGGGCGCACAAGACTATCTGCCTAAACCACTTAATGGGACAATATTATTAGCAAAAGTAGTGTCTTCATTAGAAAGAAAGTTCTTCAGAGAAAGAGAGAAAGAACTTGTAAATAAACTTCACATTCAAGCCACCACGGATCAGCTAACAGGCATTTCTAATAGAAGGGTCGTCTTTGAAAGACTAGAAGAGTCTTTTGATATGCTCCAATCTGGTCAAATAAAAGACTTTTCTGTTGTCATGATGGACATAGATCATTTTAAGAATGTTAATGATACATACGGACACTCGGGCGGAGATGCCGTCTTAATAACCATGGCAAAAACCTTAGACGAAATTATTACTGAACCCAATATACTCGGTAGGATTGGAGGGGAAGAATTCTTAGCAGTGATAATTAATGAAGAAGGTGAAGACATGTCGGCGTATTGTGATAAATTACAGGAAGCAATTTGTTTAAATACTGTTGAATATGAAGAACATAAGATCAAAATCACCAGCAGTGGAGGCGTTGCTAATAGTGCTGAGTCTGAAAATGCTTCGGACTTGATAAATAAAGCAGATGAAAGACTTTATGATGCAAAGAAAGCTGGTCGAAATAAATTTATTTTAGACTAGATAACAAGGAGGCTGACAATGGCAAAAATACTTTATGTTGAAGACAATGAAATGAATAGAGACATGCTCTCTAGAAGATTACAAAGAAGAGATCATGAAATTCTTTTGGCTTTTGATGGCAAGGAAGGTTTAGAGATGATGAAATCTGAAAAACCTGAGATTGTGTTAATGGATATGGGCCTGCCTGTTATGGATGGCTGGGAAGCAACTACTACAGCTAAAGCAGATCCAGAAATTCAACACATACCAATCATAGCCTTAACAGCTCATGCCCTTGAATCAGATAGAGTTAAAGCACTGGATAGTGGAGCGGATGATTTTGATACAAAACCAGTAGACTTCAAAAGGTTATTAGGAAAAATTGAGAGTTTGCTTGGTTAAGAAGTGGCTTCTTGATATATATTTTTTACGATTGCAGATAACTCATCCATAGACACGTCATCTTTTCT
>Ga0209425_10006920_pt1 | contig 10773 bp, 10 predicted proteins | sample COG_05_FD_184749 | JGI IMG/M metagenome (GOLD analysis project Ga0209425, IMG submission 184749) | Pelagic Microbial community sample from North Sea - COGITO 998_met_05 (SPAdes) (version 2) | ecosystem: Environmental > Aquatic > Marine > Neritic zone/Coastal water | place: Helgoland, sampling... | reverse complement strand
TTTGTTCGCATCACCTAATACTGCAGCAGCAACTGCTCTACATACATCAACGTCAACACCAGTCCAATTTCCAGCAGCATCAGCATTTGAAAATCCTGGCAAACCTTGAGATACACCACATCTTACAAAACCTTTTTTCTGAGTGTTTTTAAGAGTTTTTGATTTCTTAGCGGCCATTGTTTCAGTTGTAAATGCAAACAGAACTGCAACCATAGCAACTAGAGAAGTTAATTGTTTTACGTATTTAAACATTATTTATTCCTCTGTTTTATTTATTTATTTGTTAACAAATAATTCAAAAATTAATTTGAATTAAATTTATTATTTATCATTATATAAGTCCGATCAAAGAAAAACTGACCAAATATGAATATTTATATCTATATATGGTATATTTTAAAATAACAAGAATATATATTGTTATTGGTGCGCTCTGGTGGACTCGAACCACCGACCCTCGGTTTAGAAAACCGATGCTCTATCCAGCTGAGCTAAGAGCGCAAAAATAATATAAATATATTTATAGTATGAATTTAATTTTTAAAAAGGAATTTTTTACAAATAATTAACAGTGTTAGAAGCTCAAGGCGGCCAATAATCATAAAGAAAATAAGATAATATTTGGTAATAGAATGTAAATCATAGAAATTAAAGTCAGCCAATCCATATATAGAAGAATTAACAGTATTCATTAATGTTAAAATAGAAAGTTTAAAAGAATCTTCAAATCCAATACCACTTAAAGTTAATAAAAATGTTAAAATGAGCATTGATATTATAAATATAATAATAGTTAAAAAATATTTATAAATTTCACTCAATTGAAAAAACTCTTTTGAAAACAGATGCTTATTAACAAAAATATTTTTAGGTCTACTATGAGATAATATTTCATTAATTGAATATTTAAATAAAGAATAAATCTTTAAAAATCTGATGCCTGAACTTGTAGAAAAGAAAGATCCACCAATTATAACTAATATTAAGAAAATGAATGATAAATTTTTAGAACTATTATCAAGTGAAAAACCAATATTAGAAACGCTACTTGTTAAAGATAAAAATAATTCACTAAAATTATTATCAAAATTAAAGAAAACAAAAAAAATAATCAAAAGTACTAAAAAATAAAAAAACAAATGAATATCTTCATTAAAAAAATTAAGATTATGATTTTTAGTAAAAATTAAATTATACGATAAAAATATACTGAAAAAAGATATTAACATAAGAAAAGAAGTAATTAGAATTTGGGAGTTGTTTACTAAAATATTAGATAAGTTGTTAGATGGCAAGAAACCACCTGATGAAATAATTGTCATAGCAAGATTTAAGGAGTTAAACATTCTTACATCAAAAATATTTAACATAATGAATATTCCCAATGTCAAAAATGAGTACAATAAAAAAATTTTAAGTGATTGTTTCAAAGTCTCAGCCTTATTAAAAGAAATAAAATTAGTTAAAGATTTTTTAAAACTATGATCAAAAATATCAAGTAAATGAATTATTGAAAATAAAAAATATAGACCACCAATCCATTGGCAGGCTGATCTCCATAAAATTAAGCTTTGATCAATTTGTTTTATATTATTGAAAATTGTAAATCCTGTAGATGTAAAGCCCGAAACAGCTTCAAAATAAGAATTAACAAAAGTTAAATTATAAATACTAAAATAAAATGGTATCGCGAGAAGCAATGGTAAAATAAAATAGCCGAAGAGAATTGTAATTATTTTTTCATAAATAGTGGTCTTTTTTAAATTATTATTTTTAGGGAAGTAAAAGATTAACGTTAAGATAATTGATAATAAAAAAGTATATATATATGTATTTAAATTGAGGTACAAATTTAAATAATATGAATAAACTATATTAAAAAAAGAAAGAATTGTGATTATACTAAAAAAAACACTCAAATAAATGAGTTTAAAATTATTCATTTTTTAGATTGAACTTATACGAAACATATTTTCAACAATATGTAAAAAATCTTTTTTTGCTAATAGCACTACACTATCTTCTTTTTTGAAGATAAAATTTGACCTAGGAATTATTACTTCTTCTCCTCTTAATATAGCCCCTACACGTATTTCGTCTGGTAAATTTGAATTTTTCAATTCTTTATTAATTAGTTCTGAAGTCTCAATTATTTCTGCTTCAATAATTTCAAATTCACCATTGAGAATACTGTATGCATTTTCAATTGTACCTTTATGAATATGTTTTAGTATAGAGGACACTGTATTCATTCTTGGATCAATAATATCATCTATTTTTAGAGAAGATTGAAGTAAAGAATAATTTGGCTTATTTATTAAGGCCATAGTTCTCTTTTCACTAAGTTCGCTATTATCTTTAGCAATTTTTTCAACTAAAACACTTACCATTAAATTGTCCTCATCATCATTTGTCAAAGCAAGCACTGTTTGAACTTCATTTATATTTGCTTCCATTAAAATTTCTTCATCTAAAGCATCACCATTAATTACAATAGTATTGTTGAGTTGACTGGCAATAAGTTTAGCTCTTTCTTTATTTTTTTCTATAATTTTTACTCTTGCTGAGTCAAAACTTTCTTCAAGATTTTTTGCCAAATTAAAACCAATATTACCACCGCCTATTATCAATATTTTATTTGAAATTTTTTCATTATGTCCAAATGCATTCAATGTCTCTTTCATTTGTGTGGCGTTTATTGCAACGTAGGCTTTATCAGCTTTGAGCATAATGTCAGTTTTTTTTAAGACTACAAATTTTTTATCTCTAATAACGCCTATAATATTTGCATTTAATTTTGGAAATTTTTTTGTTATTTCATTGAGCTTAGTATTTTTTAAAGAACAGTTTTCATTAATCAAAATTTCAAGTAGTCTAATCTTATTATTTGCAAAAGGAACATTGTCTAATGCACCCGGAGCCTCTAATTTTCTTTGTAGAGATTTTGCTATTTCTATTTCTGGTGAAATAATTACATCTATCGGTAAATTTTCTTTATTATAAACCTTTGTAAACTTAGGATTTAAGTAATCTTGAGATCTAATTCTTGCAATTTTTTTTTGAACATTGAATATAGAAAATGCTATTTGACAGATCAACATATTAATTTCATCATTACGGGTTACAGCAATAATCATATCAGCCTCGGAGGCATTTGCTTTTTCCAAAATTGATGGATATGTTGCTTTACCTACAATAGACTTGACATCTAATGAGTCATCTATTTTTTGAATATCCTCGCTAGATTGATCGATAACCGTAATAGAGTGACTCTGTTCACTTAAAATTTTTGCTATTGTAAAACCAACTCTACCCGCACCACAAATAATTATATTCATTTAATTTAATTCCTTAATACCTAAACTTTTTAACTTCCTATGAAGGGCAGATCTTTCCATGCCAATAAAATCGGCAGTTTTTGATATATTGCCATTAAATTTATTCAATTGTGTAGTTAAATACTCCTTTTCAAAGATTTCTCTAGCCTCTTTTAATGGTATAGATAATGAGTTTTCTGATTTTCTAGTCTCAATATCAGGTGTTTTTAAAGATTCTTTAATAATATTTGAAATTTTATCAGGATTATTTGGAGAGAGTATTGCAATTCTTTCTATTAAATTTCTTAATTCTCTAATATTGCCTGGCCATTCATAATTAATTAAATAATCATTATCAACATCTATATCTAATTTTTTTAAATTATAGTTCGTTGAGATTTTATCTGAAAAATATTTTACTAACAGTGGAATATCAGAAACTCTATTTCTAAGAGGTTCTATATTCATTTCAAATACATTTAGTCTATGATAAAGGTCTTCCCTAAAATTTCCATTCTCTATTTCTTTTTTAATATCTTTGCTTGAAGAGCATATAATTCGAACGTTTACATTAATATCATGGCTGCTATTAATACGCTTAAATTTTTGATCAATTAAAACACGTAAAATTTTAGATTGTGTTGCAAGGGGAATTTCTGAAACTTCATCAATTAAAAGTATTCCTCCTGAAGATTTTTCTAAAGCGCCATAAGATATTGATCCATTATCTTTTTCTTCACCAAATAATTCTAATTCATATTTTTCAATATCTAATAGTGCACCATTTAATGTTACAAAAGGGCCTTTTTTTCTTTTAGATTCTTTATGTATTTTTCTTGCTATTAATTCTTTTCCTGAACCTGTAGGACCATTAATAAAAATTCTACTTTCTGAAATTGATATCTTTTTTATTTGATCTTTTAAATTTTTTATATTTTCACTATTACCAATTAAATCAAAAGAATAAAAAAGTTTACTTGCAAATTCTTTATTTTTATTTTTAAGGTTAAAATTTTCAACGGCTCTATTAACGAAATTTATTAATCTTTCCTGATTAAAAGGTTTTTCTATAAATTCAAAGGCTCCTGCTTTAAGTGCTTTAATTGCCATTTCAACATTTGCATGACCAGTAATTATTATTACTGGAATATTTTTATTCTTATTTTTAATATGAGTTAATAATTCTAAACCGTCATTATCACCCTTATCTAATTTAACATCAATTATAGCAACATCTGGAAGTTTTTTATCAATTTCGTTTAATGCTTGATTATAATTTGCTGCTAATCTTGTCTTGTATCCAGCTTCAATAATTAGATCATTAATAATATTTCTAATATCAGTATTATCATCTATTATTAGAATTTCTGTACTCATTATTTTATAAATGTAATCTTAATCTTTGCACCATCTCCAAGTGAAAAAAAATCTATTGAACCATTATGATCATTTATTATCTTATTAACAATCGATAAACCTAAGCCAGTTCCTTTTTTTTTAGTTGTAAAATAAGGGCTTAAAATATCTTTTATATTATCAGTAAATTTTTCAAAACCTAAACCATTATCGGTAATTGTAAACACTATTTCATTATCATCTTTTTCCAAATTTACCTCAATTTTTTCTTTAAAATAGACATTATTTAATTTTTTATCATGAATACTTTCAATAGAATTTTTTAATAAATTAAAGAATACTCTGCTTAATTGCTCACTATCAGAATTTAATATTATTTCTTTTTGATTATAGTTGAACTTAATTTCAATATTTTTGTCTAATTGACTTATCAAATTAATGTTTTCATTTATCAAAGGAACTAAATTATTATCTTTAAGTATTGGTTTAGGCATTCTGGCAAAGTCTGAAAATTCGTTGACTAAATTTTCAATTTGTTTGATTTGTTTTCCTATAATCTTTAAGCTTTTGGTAAATTCTTCTTTTTGGTGAGACTCTATTTTATTTGAATATTTATTTTTTAATTGATCTATCGTTAATTGGATTGGTGTAAGTGGATTCTTAATCTCATGAGCTAATTTTCTTGCTAAATTTTCCCAAGCTTCATGTCGTTCATTAATGATTAATTTTTCTTGTTGTGTTCTTAATTGATCTGTCATTAGATTGAAATTTTTATTAAGTATCTCCATATCTTTATCTGTTTTGATTTCAGGAACCTTGGAATTCAAATTTCCTTTACCGATATTGGATGAAGCAATAATCAAATTATTTATTGATCTAAAAAACCTTGAAGAAAATCTTATAGCAATAGAAATAGATAAAAACAGTAATAGTGAAACTATTACTAAATAAATAAAAACAAAAGATATTTTTATCCCAGTTTGTTTGTTTAACACAGTATAGTAAAAGTTTACTGCTTCTTCAGAATCAATTAAATATTTTGAAATTTTTTTATCAAGATACTTAACTATGTATAAATATTTTTTCTCAAAATTTTCGAGTTTGATTATTGATGCTGACTGATTTTCATAAGCATTAATAATTTTTAGCGGTCTTTTATCATTTAAAACCATTTTAAGTGCTTCTGCTATTGGTGGTTGGTATATCTTTTTATCCTCTAATGTTGTCAAGTAAAGGTTTCCTTTGTCGTCTATTATATGTACCTCATCCATATTTCTAATTAGCTTTTGTGTATTTAAAAAACTTTCAAATTGATTTTTATTTATTTTCAAAAAATTAGAACTCTTATTTAAATCGTATGCAATAAGTATAATTTCAGATTGAGTTTTAGTTTTAACTTCTTCGGTATAGCTTTTTGCAATTTCATAAGAATTATTAACTGCCGATGTTACTTTTTTATCAAGATATTTGTCCAAAGCAAATGACAGTAAAAATAAGGAGAATAAGGAAATAAGAATTGATGGGATTAAAGTAAATAAGGCAAAAAAAGTTATATATTTTCTATTTGCTTTTGTTCCATCTAAATCAACGTCAATTTTTAGTGAAGTGCTTACCTCTTTAAAAATCATGTAAAAAAATATTAATAATAACACTATATTTCCTGATAAAAGCAACTGAAGGTTTTGATCTGTTAGCTTAAAAAAGCTTTTATCTATAAAAGTTAAAAAGGTTAAAAAACCAAGGGTTAAAGTGATTAAAAATATTAAACCAATAAATATATTTTTTTTGATAAAATCAAGCATTATGAGATAAATAGATTAATAAATATTTTTATCATGAGTAACTGTTTTATAATACTTGCTGGAGGCGAAAGTAAAAGATTTAATTCAAAAATCCCAAAGTCTTACTATGTATATAAAGGAAAACCTTTATTATTACACTCAATAGATAAGGCTAAAAATTATAGAAAATTTAGTAAAATATTACTTGTTATTAATAAGAAACATAAAACACATATTGAAAAACTTAAAATTAAAGGTGTAAAAATTATTACTGGTGGAACGACTAGAGCGGAGTCAGCATTTAAAGCTTTAAAAAATATTAAAAATAACAATATCAAGCATGTAATGATTCATGATGCTGCGAGACCAAACTTTTCTATAAAACTTTTAGATAAATTAAAAAAAGGTCTAAAAATGAGTGACTGTGTGATACCTGCTATACAAAGTCCAGATTCAATAAAGCTAAAATCCTCAAATAAAGTTTTAAATTTACAAAGAGAAAATATTTACTTAATTCAAACTCCTCAAGCATTTAACTATAAAAAACTTTATTCACTTCAAAATAATAAAAGTTCAGAAGTTACTGATGATGCAAATTTATTTGTAAGAGCTGGTAAAAAAATAAAAATTATAAAAGGCGAAACTAATAATAATAAAATTACAGTAAATACAGATATTAAGTTTAATAATTTAATAAAATTTGGATTAGGTTTTGATGTTCATAGGTTAGTACCCAATAAAAAACTTTACTTAGGTGGGATTAAAATACCCTCACCTGTTGGTACATTAGGTCATTCAGATGGAGATCCTGTGTTACATGCTGTGACAGATGCAATTCTTGGTGCTTGTTCCATGGGTGATATTGGTGAAAGATTCTCAGATAAGAATAAGAAATTTAAAAATATTAGATCTACAATTCTATTAAGTCAAATAATAAAGCAAGCTGTAAAAAAAGGCTACGTAGTCAATAATCTTGATATAAATATCATTACTCAAAAGCCTAAAATTCAAAATTATAAAAAACAAATAATAAGCTGTATCGCAAAAATTTGTAATATCTCTCCCACTCAAATTAATGTAAAAGGTAAAACAACTGAAAAGTTGGGCGTAATTGGTAAAGAAAAAGCTATAGCTTGTGAAGTGATAGCTTCTGTTATTAAAAATGATTAAATCTTTCAACTCATTATTTGTTACTATGTTTGGTCTTGGCAGGATTAAGTATATGCCTGGAACATTTGGGTCACTAGCGACTGTAATTATTCTTTATTATCTATTCCACACTTTAAATATTTCATCGAATGTAATTTTAGTTGGATTAATAATAATATTTATTTACTCATTTTATGCTGTTTCAAGTCATATAGAAAATAATGAAAACAAGGATCCGGGTGAAATTATTATTGATGAGTTTTTAGGTCAATCAATACCCATATATCTTTATGAAATATCTCATGGAACTACAAAAAATTCTGGTGAAGCTATTGTTTATTACGCTCTATTTTTTATTCTTTTTAGATATTTTGATATAATGAAACCATTTCCTATAAATTTTTTTGATAAAAACTTTAAGAATAGTTTTGGTGTAATTATGGATGATATTTGTGCTGGATTTTATGTTGTGCTATCACTTGTGTGTTTCATGATTATTAAAAATTATGTTTTATAATGAAAAATTTAGCAAATAAAGTTGTAAAAAAATTGATTAAAAAGAAACTTAAAGTTTCATTTGCTGAATCTTGCTCGGGTGGTCTTTTATCTAGTTCAATAACTTCAATAAGTGGTTCTTCTAAGATATTTAATTTAGGTCTAATTACTTATTCCAATAAAGCAAAAATTAACATTCTTAAGGTTTCTAATAAAATAATAAAAAAATATGGTGCTGTCAGCGAAGAATGTTGTTTATCAATGGTAAAAAATTTAAGCAAAATTAGTAAAGCAAATATATCTGTATCAATTACAGGTATTGCTGGACCAAATGGTGGCACAAAATTAAAGCCAGTCGGTTTAGTTTATATTGGTGTTAAAAAGGGAAACAAAATAATAGCTAAGAAAAATCTGTTTAAAAGTAAAAATAGAATATCTATACAAAAATTGACAGTCAAAACCTCTTTAGAAATAATTAACAGAATTATCTAAAGTAATCTTAATTTATTTTTTATTAGAGATTTTCTGCTTTTTTTTGAAAAGCATCAGCAATTTTATTTAGACCAAACTGAAATGATTTTTCCATAATTAAATTTAAAAACTTATTCTTAATTTCAAAATCAACATCAAATTGAACTTCGGTATATTTTTCTTTTTGTATAAATTTCCAATTATTCTCAAGATGATTTAGAGGACCTCCAATATTAGTCACATGTATTGAATCATTTTTTTTATCGTAGCGGACTTCACTTTTATAAGTATCTACAAAAGGTTTTCTACCAATAGTGAGATCTGCAATAATTACTATCTCGCCTTGTTTATCTTCTTTTTCATAAACTTTTGAATTTATACAAAAAGGAATGAACTCAGGATATTTTTCAATATCTAAAACAAAATCAATTAATTTTTGTTTTTCACGAGCTATCTGCCTAGTTACTGAGGCTTTGGGCATTAATGTTTGTTTAATCTATTTTGTTTAAGTTTAGCAAAGTCTTCATCAGCATGATAAGAAGATCTTGTCAGTGGTGAAGAAGAAACTAATAAAAAACCTTTAGACTTTGCAATATTTTCTAAATCTATAAATTCATCTGGATGATAGTACCTCTCAAGTGGGTGGTGTTTTACAGAAGGTTGTAAATATTGTCCAATTGTTAAAAAATCTACATCTGCAGATCTTAAATCATCCATCACCTGAATTAATTCATCTTTACTTTCTCCTAGGCCAACCATTAAGCCCGATTTAGTAAAAACTTTTTTATTAATTTTTTTTACATTTTTTAAAAGTTCTAATGAACCAAAATATCTTGCACCTGGTCTAACTTTTAGATAAAGTCTTGGGACTGTTTCAATATTATGATTGAAAACATCTAAATCTGCTTCTAAAATTTTTTTATAAGATTCACCCTTTCTTAAAAAATCTGGAGTTAAAACTTCAATTGATGTTTGGGGATTTTTTTTTCTTGTAGCTGTAATTACTTCAAAAAAATGATTGGAGCCTCCATCTTCTAAGTCGTCTCTATCAACGGAAGTTATAACAACATGTTTAAGATTAAGTTTGTGAACAGCATTCGAAATTTTATAAGCTTCGAATGGATCTAAATTTTCAGGTTTGCCTGTTTTTACATCACAAAAAGCGCAAGCTCTTGTGCATGTATCACCCATAATCATAAAAGTTGCATGACGTTTACTCCAACATTCTGCAATATTTGGACAATTGGCTTCCTGACAAACTGTTACTAAATTGTTTTGATTAACAATTGTTTTAGTTAAGAAAAATTCTTTACTATTAGTTAATTTAGACCTTATCCAATCAGGTTTTTTCTTAATTGGATTTACAGGTTTGTTAACTTTTTCTGGGTGTCTTGGTTTAATTGTCATTTTTTTTAATTATATAAAGGGTCTCTCCCTCTTTGCCAAATAAAAATTTTTCTCTAATTAAAGTTTCAACATAATCTAAATCTAATTTATCACTCAATAAAGAGTTCTTAAACTCAAGGCTTTGAATTTTATTTTTTAGATCTATTTCTTTATTTTGTAAATTTATCAAAATTTCTTTTTTTTTAAAATAGGAAAAAAGCCCTCTTTCACCATCTAAAAGATTAAAGAAAAAATAAAGTATCAAAAAAGTTGAGATTAGTAAAAAATAATTTTTTTTTAATTTTCCTAACATTAATGAATCTTATTCATTATAGCTTTTTTTCCAAGCTCTTCTTCTATACGTAATAATTGATTATATTTTGCAACACGTTCAGTTCTAGCAAGTGATCCTGTTTTTATTTGATTTGAATTAGTGCCTACTGCAAGGTCAGCAATAAATGTATCTTCACTATCACCAGATCTGTGAGAAATTATCGTTGTGTATCCAATAATCTGAGCAAACTTAATAACTTCAAGAGTTTCTGAAACCGTACCGATTTGGTTTAGCTTGATTAGTATTGAATTGGAAGAGTTATTTAAAAAACCTTTTTTAAGTCTTTCTAAATTAGTAACATACAGGTCATCACCAACTATTTGAAGATTATTTGTATGTTTTATTAATTGATTCCATGCCACCCAATCATTTTCTCCAAATGGATCTTCAATAGATTTGATTTTGTATTTATTTATTATTTTTTTATATTCTTTAATAGATTGATCTACCGAAACAAATTTTTTTGAATGAATAGAATATTTAT
>Ga0209425_10006908_pt1 | contig 10784 bp, 10 predicted proteins | sample COG_05_FD_184749 | JGI IMG/M metagenome (GOLD analysis project Ga0209425, IMG submission 184749) | Pelagic Microbial community sample from North Sea - COGITO 998_met_05 (SPAdes) (version 2) | ecosystem: Environmental > Aquatic > Marine > Neritic zone/Coastal water | place: Helgoland, sampling... | reverse complement strand
ATGAATACTCAAAGTAATAGTATCTGTAATATAATAATTAAATTTTTGTATTGGTTTTTCTTCATATTCAAATAAAATATCTATTGGTGTAAATATACTATATATGGGATTGTTTTTATATTCTGGTATTTTATCTAAATATTCATAGATATCGCCATTATCACTTGAATTTATTTTTTTCTTAAACTTATTCAGTGATATATTTGGGTCTATATATTTTTTAAATAATTCATATATTTTCGCCATTTACTATCTATTTAGATATTTTACCACGCAATTTTACACCAAGTACTCTTTCTAATTTACCAAGTAACTGATTATTAGGAATTGCCTTACCATTTTCATAGTCTTGAATAACACTTGCTTGGACCGCCAAGGCTTGTGCTAATTGTTTTTGGTTCATCTTTTTAGTATTACGGCCTTGAATAATAAGGCGCGAAATGTCTTGTGAAACTGTTTTATGTTTAAGTTCTTCGGTTTCTTGATCGATTTTTGCTTGTTTAAGTGCTTCATCCGAAATATGAGTTTTGTTCTCTTTTTTTTGTTGTTGTTTAGCGATTTTTGGGTTTCGCAATACAACAGTATCATCACATCGGTTACTATCGAAATTCATACTATAATTGAAATAAATAAAATATTTTTAAATATTAATATGATAAAATTACTTATATCTACTTTAGTAATTGTTTTATTTTTTTCCCATTTTATTCATTTACATAATGAAAAAATGTCTCAAAAGAAAAAAATAGAGAAACTTTTAATTGAACTAATGATTATGATTTCCACTGTTTTTGTATTTAATAAATATACACACGAAAATCTATTGTTGGCATTAATAACAATCGTATTAGTGTCCTACTTAATTAATAATGACTCCTACAAATTATTCCAGTCTTTGTCTAAAGAACATTTCCAACTATTAAATACTATGGTTCACCCCGATAATTCCCCCAAATTCTACGAATTCGACAATTTATATCCAAAAAAAACTAAAACTAAAGACCCGGATTTTATTGTAGTTGAACCCGAAAAACCCATGAATCATTTTATTGAAATGAGCGATGAACTATTATTAGAGAATGAATACAATATTAAAATACCCAAAACAACTACAATGGCTCCTACTGTGGCACCTACAATGGCACCTACAGTGGCTCCTACAGTGGCACCTACAGTGGCTCCCCTAGAAATCGCCATTCAATCAATCATTCCTAAAGAAAATAAAGAAATATTTAATGACTATACTTGGTATGATAAACTCGTTATTAGAATAAAAAATATATTATTTTAATTTAATTTATCATAAAACATAATAATAAGTACTATTACTAGGTTAAATGTTCCACAACCAAAATATCGTGCTACTCTCATAAATTTTTTAGATTCCTTTTTATTTTTAGGTTTTAACTTGTTAGGAATGATTAGTTTTAAATAATCTAAAGATGGCGATGATTCTTTTTTATTGTAATAGTATTCTTGATAATACATATGTATTCCTAGTAAATAACCAAATATACCAATTACTGGTAATATTTTAAGGAATATTTTGGGTTTCAATAATAATAAACTTACTGAAAATAACAACATTTTTGATACGTCACTAATGTGGTCATAATAATCTCCGAATTTAGAAACCATATTGTATTTTCTTGCCATATATCCATCTACACAATCTAAAATATAAGCTACCCCAAAGTAAATACTTGCTTCAAAATATTTATGGCTCCATAAATTAATCAATCCTATGATTGATAATATATTACCAAAGGTTGTAATCATATTTGGTGTTAATTTTGCTTTATATAAATAAGGTGTGACTTCTTCGACCAATATATATATCATATTATCAAATGGGTTCTCGTATTTCAAAGGCAGTTTCTTCATATATATGATATAATCATATATAAATAATAGCTTAGCTTCTTGATATAATCATATTTCGTTTATATTAAATAAAATAAATCACTAGTATTTACAATACTATTATGTTATTTCACAATAAAATATTCGAAACAAATGCTGAAAATATAGAAAGTATTACCTATGAAAAAAAAGACAATGTAGGCGAAATCAATATTGAAAATGTTAAAATCGTCATAGAGGGTAATTATAAGTTTCCGAAACCATTCGAAATAATTGAATGTTTATTTCCAAAAATAAAAACAATTTCAATAAAGTTTTATAAAAGTTATATTTGGGGACATTATGTTTTGAAAATAGAGAACGACCATGAAGTTCATTTAAATAACGGTTCCTCTATAACTATTTATAAAAATAATGAAATAGTATTTGAAAAGAAAATTGTCTAAATAAATACATATAGTCAAAATTATGCAGCCTTATTATTATGATGACGTTCTTGAAGCGGGAATTGACGAAGTTGCGCGGGGTTGTTTAGCTGGACCGGTTTATACTGCTGCTGTAGTTTGGCCCAAGGAAATTGAAGGCGAAGATACCATGATGATAACAAAAGATTCCAAGAAATATTCTAAACGACAGCGTTTAATTCTAAAGGATTATATAGAAGAACACGCCATTGATTTTTCGGTTCAAAGCGAAGATCAAGGTGTTATTGATAAAGTAAATATTTTGAACGCAACAATGAAATGTATGCATAATTCAATTAGAAATCTAAACGTCGAAGTAGATCATTTACTAGTTGACGGAGATAAATTTAAACCTTATCATACGGAACGTGGTGAGAATATTCCCCATACGTGTATTATAAGTGGCGACAACAAATATTTACCTATTGCGTGCGCAAGTATAATGGCTAAGGTTTATCATGATACATTTATCGAAAAATATTGCGACGAACATCCGGAATATGATATTTATGATTGGGCGAACAATATGTGTTATGGGACTAAAACTCACATAGATGCAATTAAAAAAAAGGGAACAACCCCATTTCATCGTAAGACATTTGGTTTATGTAAAAACTATTAAAGATTAAAATAATAATTTATATTATGGATGACCGAAAAGTAAAAATAATCCTATTGGGTGAGTACAGTTCTGGCAAAACATCATTAATAGTAAGAAAAAATGAAAATGTATTTAGCAATTCTTATATGTCTACAATAGGAGTTGATTTTTTCTCTTTTAAGACATTTATTAATGAAAACCCTATTATTGTACATGTATGGGACACAGCAGGCGAAGAAAAGTTCCGATTTATAATTACATCTTATTTCAATGGAGCTCACGGTGCTTTACTTGTGTTTGATATAACTAATCGAAATACATTTGATAGATTAGATTATTGGTTAGAACAATTAGAAAGAGGATCAAATGATTTTAAAGGAAAAATAGTTGTTGTGGGTGCAAAATCTGACTTGAAATCACGGCGAGAAGTTTCTTATGAAGAAGCAGAAGAATATTGTAAAACGAACAATTTACCCTATTTAGAATGTTCTGCCAAGGATAATATTAATGTAGATAATGCTTTCACTCTTCTTTTAGAAGAGATTGTAAGTTTTTCTAGGAACCAACCGCAACAAAATATTCAATCATTCACATTAGAAGATAAAGATTTTAAGAAGAAACCATCACCGTGTTGTATAATTCAATAAATTCATTACGAAATATTCTAGGTGAAATAGGTCTCTGTATGAATTTCCCATACTTATAAATATAGAATTAGTAATCCTAGTAAGTTCTTCTTTTTTAACAATACTAGATTTTTCCATAAAATATTCATATAAATACATTATTAATTCGTATTTATTAATATTACACGAAGTCAAATCATATAATTCCTTTCGGATATCATTAACTTTAGTAATATCATTTTTTTTGATTAATCCTATTATTTTCTTATAACGCAATTCCAATGGGTCGACCATATTGTAATTTTTGTTCTGTTTAATAAGTTGTAAAGTAGCAAATATCATATTTAGATTGTATTTATATTTCCTGATGAGTTTATTTAATTTTTCTGGATTCATCGTTATCTTTTCTTTTATACAAATCTTATTTATATATTCGTACAATTCTTCTTTTTGATGTATCATTGATACCCTTATAAAAAAAAAGAACCCAAACATTAACCTTGGTATATTAGAAATACTATTACACATAAATATGAATTTACATTGATTATAGGATTTTTCACATATATTTTTAATTACATTATACATATTTTTGTTTATAAATTGAATGTTCCTTAAAACGATTACCTTAAAACTATTAGTTATTACATTCAATGTCCTAGAAACATCCTTCAAAAATTCACATATTATATTATAGTCATAATCATAATTATCATTAAAATAAATCTCATAATGATATTTACTACACGTTATATCAATTGTTTTATGACTATTTCCTATTGTATATTCGAATTTCTTTTGTGTTTTATTATATACTTCTTTACCAAAAATCTTATTTAGTATCATTAATGCCAATGTATATTTACCACAACCCATACCACCATATATAAATAAATTATGGAATGAATCCACATTAGAAATAGTTTCTACTTTATTTAATATGTCTAAATTTAATTTAGAATCTTGAAATTGCTTTGGTCGATATTTTTCGAATAATAACATAGGGAATTCGCGGTTTAATTGTTTAGATTTTTTATTTTATAAATTTATATATAGTATTTAATAAATGGCAAAACCATATGAAGCACAAAAAGCACGATTTTCTAGTGTACAAAGTAATCATCATAAACTTCTTAATACATTAAAAACTGAAAAGTTTAACACTCTTCAACTCTTACAACTGGTTAAAATAAATGAAACACTCGATATATTAGAAGCGCAAATAATCGATTTTAATGAAAACAATTGTGATATAAATGAAAGCGAAATGGATATTATAAAAAAAACCAATCAAACTATAGATTTCTTAAAACCTATTGCCATATTACACCGTTTTCTACTCGATATAAACCATTAAATTACTTTTTTATTTTAAAGAAATCAGTTATTTCACGTGTTTTAGTACGCGCATTAGTTGCTTTTCGTAATGTTTCACCGAAAATTATTTTAGATACATCATCCATTTTCTCAGAATTAACTTTATCTATTGTTTTCTTTTCATCTTGTTTATATTTATTATAGAAGTATTTATAGCGTTCTTTATAGTAATCTTGACTCTTATTAAATCCTGGTAATGTTTCGACAATCAGCGAATATATTTGTCCCACCGGTTTCAATATTTGATTTGTAATGTAAAACGAATAATCCGGTTTCAATTTATTTTCTATAATATATTGTGGATGTTCAACACGTTCACCTTGTAATATCTTACCATCTTTGGGTATCTTTGTTTCTATATATACATAAGGAATACGGTCATTACTCTGTGGCTTGTTTCCAGGGTCTCTTTCACCCATTCTATCAGCCAATACTTTGTGGGCAATTTGTTCAGGATTGGCATAAAACCCACGCAAACTCTTAGTTATTGTCAGCATATTCAACTCGAACTTCCCATTTAACAATTGACGCATATCTTCTTGTAATGTTTCAATGGATTTCTCAAGGTTCTTCTCTTTTAGAAGACAATCCATAACTCGCTTATACACATATTTAACTATTTTAGCATTATCACGTCTTTTGGTAACAATGCCCATACTAGTTTCTTTGTATTTATTGACATCGTGTTCATATTTATATCCAATATATCTTTTCTTTGAAAACAATATGAACGGATAAAACGTCTTTTCGTATTCAAGTCTATGGGGAGCTTTCAAGAATTGTTGAATATATTCTTCCGCTTGAACACCCATATCTATTGCTTGTTTTAATCCCTCTTTATCTTTCAATAGATTTCCGTCTGAATCAGCGGGATTGAAGTTAATAAATATACTATCCGTATTCTTAACTATAAGCTCAAAACCAGTATTAAAATTCCCTACTTCTGTTTCTATGTCATAAACGAAGTCTTTGGAGTATCCTATAAATTCGATCTTTTTTATTTCACAACATAGTTTTCTTTGAGGGTTACTTGAACAAGTTAATTTATATATATTTGGTTTATCATTTCTTGTATTTATAGAAACATTAAGACCTATTGATTTGAATAAATAATATAGCATACTGGTTCCCTGTTTGCCTTTATTTGAAAATGTTAGTTCAATAGTATTTTTATATCCATCTGCCATGAAATAACCGCTAATAAACGCAAATTTGATATCAAGTGTTCCATTAAGTATTTCTAACGGAACTATTTTTTCTTTCAAATTATTATAAAACATATTTCTGTAATTGATGACGTGTTCTTTTATAGTTCCTACTGGTACAATTTTATAAACACCCGAACTTTCTATTGTATCAAGTATTTTAAAATCTTGATTATAGATTTCACTACCGAGTGATTGAAGAATCATACATAAATTTATATCGTTATTGTTTAATGCCCATGTATACTTTGAACCATAAATTCCACAAGAACCATCACCAAAGAAGAAACCATATAAGAATGCCTTCTTTTCTTCGGGTGTTTTCGTTCCTATTTTATCATAAAAGTTTTTTATATCTTGTTTTTCTACTTTTCTTTTAATATTTAACGGGTAATTATGTAGTAATTGTTGACCAATTTTAATTTCAGTCGGTTTAACTATTTCGCCGCGATTATTTAATAAACTATGGTCCTCTGTAACATCAACAATTCCGTTATGTGTGGTTATTCTATAAAGTTTCTTTTGTGTTTTATGTTTAATAACTCTATTAATTGGTGACCATCCGGTACTAGTAAATACTTGATATTTGTTTATAGATGTTTTATCTTGAATTTTATGTGATCGATCATTATCCCAAGGCTTAAACAATTCATATGGTTCTTCTATTACAAATAAATCTTGTATATTTACAATTTCAATATTTTCAGTATTATTATTCTTTAAAATAATCGGTGTATCACCGATCACACTATCCCCATATACTATTTCAGCACCAGAAAACTTTTCAAGTGTCTTTTCTTGTGCAAGTTCAAGTAGACTTCGACCAACAGCGGTGGTTGAAGCAGCCACGTCTTTCATACAAATGGAACTTGTACTTGCTCCAATAGAACCATACACACTATTGGCTGTAATCTTATATGATAATTGCTGACCTTCTAATACACCCCATTTAAATTCATCGGTTTCCGTTTTCTGCTTTTTACGAGTATCCTTACGAGCCTTAAGCAACTTCCTCAATATGGATGGAATAATCGATTTTCCACCATCCGGGGGTTGAGCAAAACGACACGTTTTAACACCAGCTTTATATTTACCCTTATTTCTAATTTTCGGGTCTTTCCATTTATAGACATCGTGTGTAATATCTACATAATCATATCCTAACTCTTTTAAAAGTTTAGCGCCCTTTTCACCTAAATACTTTTCGTCAAGGCAAATGGAATCATGAGACAAATTTTCACTAATCATAGATGATGGATAAAGCGAACTATAATCCAACACAGTTACATATTTATCTAGATAAATTCCTGGGTTCGGTTTCAATACAATAGCACCTTCATAACTATCGGACAAATTCGGTTTCTCATCATAGTCCAAACTATATTCAAATTTAGGATTCTTAATTGTTTTAACTTCTTGAGCTGCTTGAATAACAGGAAGCAAGATTTTTTCTTTCCTACATTCTTTTGAAACTAAACTAAATACTTTAATACCTTGTCCTCTCAAGAAAATGAAACTCAAAGGAACACTACAAGTATTAGCCATAGCAATATTATTTGTAATGATTTGTAGTTTATTAATAAGATGGAGAACTAAAACGCAATCTTGAATACAATATGTAGCAATGATACACCGTCCTGCGGAATTTTCCTTTTGGAGTCGGAAAATATCATTTGGAGATACATCGTCTTTCGCTAAACACCATTTCACAATAGTGTCGCAATTTTCCAATTCTTCTTCTAACGTCAATACTTCTTCTTTATAATCAATATGAACTATTTTGAATTTTTTACCATTTTGGTATTTTTCACTATGTTTATCCAATAATGTAATATAGTTTCCTTTATTGAGAACTTTAGAGTTCTTTATTTTAAGTTCCTTTTTATTGATTTCAAGTATGGAATCATTCATAAATGTTTCGGCCACAAAATCCAATTTATAGGATTCCAAGTTATGATCCCTTTGAACGATTTTCAAAAGGTCCATATTAATACGACCAATAGTATCAATGTATTTCAACGTATTATCGCCAAGTGCTGAAGAACTCAATTTCTTTTCAAATAAATCGCATTGTTTATCTTTAATGCGTGAGATCATCGAAAAGTCGTCTTCAATATCCAATTCACGCGCACGTTCATACATATAACTATAATCGAAACCAAAGATATTATAGCCTGTAATGATATCTGGGTCTAAATCTACAATGAAATTCGCCCATTCCATCAATACTTCTTCTTCAGTTTCACACGAAACTACTGTAGTATTTTCAATAGGATCACACGTGCCTAATGTGACAATGTGTTTCAAGTAAGGTTCCATTTCACCAAACTTTTGAATTGCTGTCCCAATCTGAATGACTTTATCGCCTTCTAAATCAGGAAAGGTATTGCTAAATAAAGTATTGATACGTTTAATTTTTACGTCTTTATTTGTGCTAATTTCTGGAAATGAATCGTTGAAAACAGATGTTATTTGCGTACATAGCATATTAAGTTTATTTCTAAGCAAATCATTATTATAATCCACATTTTCAAAGAATGTGGTGGTTTCTTCTTTACTTAGATAATAGTAATCATTAAAATGTATCATATGTTTCTTAAAATATTCTTCGGATTCATTATTTTTATAGAATTTTTCCAATATATTCAACACAATACGAACATTGTTATCAATACACGTCTTTGTTGGTTTTTCATTAGACTTGGTATATATTTTATTCATCGAATAAGTGTCTTTTATATCAATGTTATCGCAAAAGGCATCATCAATAAGCCCCTCTAATCCCTTTCGACCTTCATCTACTTTAAATAAATAGTTTGAAATGATATCACTCGATAATATTTTATAATTCTCTGTTATTTTAAATAATTGTGTAGCTTTGGAGGCACATCTTTTAATAGTTTCCTTTTTAGGTTTAATACTATTCTTAGTGTATAATTTACTTATTTGTTTCTTATTTTGGAAGAAACCATCATAAATCATCGTGTTAAGTTCTTCGTTAAGTTCGTTTGAATTAAATGTTGTCATTTGTTTCGCATAATATTCCTCGGATATTTCTTGTGAAAGTTTCAAATAATCCTTTTTAGGTAAAGGAAAATCGCCGTGACTTGAATCACATTCAATATCATATGAAGCAATTAGAAACGGTGCCATTTCCAATTTGGGTGTCTTTGGTATTTTAACGTCTTTCCAATGAACATCAAAACTCAATTGTGTATTTGATTTAGCATTGTCGGAAACGCTATATTTATTCTTTTCTAGTCTTATCCACCCAGAAGGTTCAATATTATTAATATGGAAAAATCTCAATAATGGTGGTATATTACTTTCATAAACTTCATAGATTTGTGGTTTTCTTCCAGGGAAACTTAGTTTATTATTAAGAACCTTTTCTGTAGAACGCATAGCGTATGTATTTTTGAATAAAATACGAAGAAACAAGAAGATTTTATTGTTTGTAAATCCCCAGAATTTTTTCCTTTTAACAGTGTCGAAGTTTATAATATTTTTTCGTTGTAAAGGTGGCAATTTTGCTTTAATTGAATCTATAAGAATACTACAATCGGCGCTAGTAAAATTGTCCGGAATATTAACATATAAATGTGGTGGAAACCCATTAATATTAAGTAAAACGGAAGTTCCCTTTTTAGTATTACAATAAGCCTTAATGTTATATTCGAGATCTTTGGGATATTTTTTTTTGTCTTCAGCGGCAGCGGCAGCGGCTTCAGCGGCTTCAGCGTCGTCGGCCTCAGTGGCAGGTTCAATATTACTTGCATACCAATCAATAACTTGAAGTTCTAAACTTGTATTAGGTTTAATAATCTTCTTTGAAAGGCTACGTAGTTTGTCCATGATTAATTTATAATATGATATGTGTTTAGTTATATTATAAAAATCAATTTTTATGTTTTATTATATTAAAACATGAAAGATTTTGTATCATTCTTCCTTTTATTAATAGTTGTTACTATATTTTACATATATCTAGAATCTAAATCGGTTGATGTTCAATATGTAAAATCTACAGTTGATAGTCGCGAATATTTAGTAAGAAACTTACCAGATAAACAAGAAGCCGCCAATTTATTGGCCAATATTCATTTAACTATGTTGAAAGTGATTGATGTAGTAAATGACCCAATTAATCAAGAAAACTATACAACTCAAAATCTCGAAGATATTAAACGTCTTACTAAAAATTATAGAAATGGGAATATTTCGGAAAGTAATCCTGGTAATAAATATACTTCATATAGTATCAATAAAGGTGAGAAAATAGTATTTTGTATAAGAGCCAAAGATGGTTCAAACAAATTAGAACCCTTAAATACTATGTTATTTGTTGCCATTCACGAATTAGGACATTTAATGACTAAATCTATTGGACATAATACCGAGTTCTGGGATAATATGCGATTTCTTCTAAAAGAAGCAATCAGTGCTAATTTATATACTAAGGAAGATTATTTTAATAATCCGGTTGATTATTGTGGCACAGTTATTAACGATAGTCCTTTAAAATAACTTAAACTATTTAAAACTATAAAAATGAATGTTTTTATTATGAGCGACAAAATTTATTATAGTTATAATGATATACATAATTTATGTATAGAAATCAGTGAAAAAATTAAAGAAGAATTCA
>Ga0209425_10006907_pt1 | contig 10784 bp, 11 predicted proteins | sample COG_05_FD_184749 | JGI IMG/M metagenome (GOLD analysis project Ga0209425, IMG submission 184749) | Pelagic Microbial community sample from North Sea - COGITO 998_met_05 (SPAdes) (version 2) | ecosystem: Environmental > Aquatic > Marine > Neritic zone/Coastal water | place: Helgoland, sampling... | reverse complement strand
GAGCCATCATACATTGATAGCAACTGATCAAGATAGGCACTACCGAGTATTACATTGTATACTGGATCATTTGTAAGTCTTGATTTTGAATATTTTAGGTTTAAACCACTTGATAATTTCTTTGCTGTGTACGGCATTAGTTGCATTAAGCCTTTAGCTCCAGCATAACTCCCAGCCTTAGGATCGAATTGACTCTCTTGCCTGATTACAGAATGAATAAATGGCTGAGGTGGGAATATAATCTTACCAAATTCTGGTCTATCCACTGAAGGGAAACTTTCAGGGGCTAGCAATAGTGTGTCGTAGTAAATAAATTTTCCAGCTTGAACCGCAAAATCATTTCTATTAAATTTTTTTGCCAATTTAGTAATTCTTAATCTTTCTGAGGTATCTTCTGACTTAGCAATACTCCATATAAATTTTTTCATGATCTTAAATTCTTCGAGCTCATTAAGAAGATATAGTGATTTATAAATTTCAATCATTCCAGATTTTGGATTATCAATATCTATTGATTCAGAGTATTTATTTATAGTAAATAATTTCTTTTCTTTTAAATATTGATGAGCTAGTTGGCCATAGAATGTTAAGTTATACTTTGAAGATTCTATAAACCATTCTTGTGCAAGACCATCCTTACCTAAATTTTGATATGCACGTGCTAACCAAAAAGAACCTCTAGCTTTAGATATTGGTCTTGATGATATATCATAAATATTTTTAAAATGAAGTGAAGCAGTAGCAGAGTCATTCAAAAATGAAAAACTTAACCATCCTGCAAGCCATTCTGCAGCAGCGATATCAGCACTAGTTTTTAAGCCATGATTTATTGATAGTCTATAAGCCTCATCATAACGATGTTCATCAATTAGTTTTCTAATTGAATAACTTTTTAATTTCCAAAATTTATCAGGCCTCTCTAGTTCTGATGAATTATTCTTATTAATCGTTTGCAATAATTCTAATGCGGAAGAAAACTTTCTTTTTTTTATTCTCCAATTAATTCTATCGTGAACCAACCCAACATTATTTTTTAATTTAGTTGGAACATTTGATATAAGCTGATCTACCCCACCAGCAAATGAAATTAAGCCAATTCTTGCTTCGTAAAGTTTTTGATGATCTTTATCTACATACTTTATAAGTCGTTGTGCAGTTCGATATTGCTTGTTCCAGAGTAAATTTGTTATCCTCTTCTTATGATGCTCAATATCTAGAAATGATTTATATTTAATTATTATTTGTTTTTGATCAGCTCTTCCAAATGAGCCTTCTACATAACCTTCTCTAATTAGCTTGATACCATCTTCTTTTCTTCCTGTTACAACAAATGCATTACCAAGATAGATTTTTCCAATACCGGTTTGAATTTCATTATTCTCAAAAAAATCAATAATCTTAGCCGGAGAGTCAGAAAATCTTATTTTTGTTTCGGCTTTATATTTAATTTTTTCAATTTCAGGCCAATTATCATTAGTGTTTAAATATTCTATATAATCAGCAAATGTTAAATCTGATGCACCATTATAATACCTTATCCACTCAATTAAATTTATTGCAGTTTCATCTTTTAGGTTTTTTTTAATATCAGATACTCTATCCCACTTCCATTTTTTTGATTGCTCAATAGCTAGGCTTAAAATGTCAAATTCCTTATTTGATAAAGTCTTTGATGAGAGTGGAGCTATAGGTTTTTTAATTGGTGATAATAAGAATGGTTTACTTGGTTTTTTTAAAGGAAAATTTGATGCCAACACTCTATTGGCATCTATATCTAATAGTATAGTATCAATAATAATTTCTTTAGCTGACACCTTATAAGTGCTTAAAATAAGAAATGACAGTAATATAATTATAGATTGTTTCACAAAATGAATAAAAATTATGGTTTTGAAAGTATATTTATGATTTATATTTTTTAAATAATTAAAAATGATAGAATTTAACATATATGTTTAAAGGCTCTTTTACAGCATTAATTACTCCATTCAAAAATGGGAATTTTGATGAAGCATCTTTTAGATCAATTATTGATTTTCAATTAGATTCTGGGACTCATGGATTAGTCCCAACTGGAACTACTGGCGAATCTCCAACTTTAAGTCATGAAGAGCACATCAAGATAGTTGAAATATGTATCGAGCAAGCAAATAAAAAGGCCCCAGTTATTGCTGGCACAGGCTCTAATTCAACTGAAGAAGCTGTCTATTTAACAAAGCATGCTGAAAAAGCAGGAGCTGACGCAGCTCTAGTAGTTACACCTTATTATAATAAGCCATCACAAGAAGGGTTATTGCAACACTTCACAAAAATAGCTAACAGTGTAGAAATTCCAATTGTCATTTATAATATTCCTGGAAGATCAATTGTAGATATGTCTAATGAAACAATGTCTGAATTATTTAAAATTAATAATATTGTTGGTGTAAAAGATGCTACTGGTGATATTCCTCGTGTTTATTTTACAAAAAATGATGTTGGCAGTGAATACAATATGTTGAGTGGAGATGATGCCACCACTCTGGCTTTTATGGCTTATGGTGGCCATGGTGCTATTTCAGTTACATCAAATATTGCACCTAAACTATGTTCTGAGTTTCATAGTTTATGTATGGATAAAAAATTTCATGAAGCTTCAATAATTAATGATAAATTGATGCCGTTACACAGAGCATTATTTCTTGAGTCTAGCCCGGGACCTGTAAAATATGCAGCATCCAAATTAAGTTTATGCTCATCAGAGGTAAGATTACCGGTAACCTCTATTAGTGATAGTACTAAAAAAATTATCGATGTTGCAATGAGGCATGCGCAATTAATTAATTGAACTTGACTACTGTAGCCCAAAATAGAAAAGCTCGATACAACTATCTATTTTTAGAGCTTTTTGAATCTGGAATAGAGTTAAAAGGTAGTGAAGTAAAATCTTTAAGACTAGGAAGGGTCAATATAAGCGAGTCTTATGCAAGGGAAGAAGGTAGTGAATTATTTTTAATTAATTCTCATTTTTCAAAATACTCTAATTCCTCTTATATGAATCATGAGGAAACAAGACCAAGGAAACTACTACTTAATAAAAAAGAGATACGAAAAATTATTGGAAAGCTTAACAAAGAGTCTTTAACTTTAGTTCCTACAAAAATTTTCTTTAATAAAAAAGGTTTTGCAAAGATTGAAATTGCTCTAGCTAAAGGAAAAAAAGACCATGATAAACGTGAAGTTAATAAAAAAAGAACCTGGGAAAGAGAAAAGAAGCGTTACAAATGATTTATGCAATTGGCTTAGGATCAAATTTAAACTCTAGATATGGAACTCAATATCAGACTTTAAAAAAAACTATTAACTTTATTAAGAAAAAAAATATTCAAGTTTTAAAAACATCAAGAGTTTATATTACTCAACCAGTAGGTATGAAAGGCAATAATTGGTTTCTAAATGCTGCTATTTTAGTCTTGACTCAACTAAACCCAGACAATCTTTTACTGGGTTTAAAAAGAATTGAGAATGAGATGGGGAGAAATGTGTATAGGCCAAATACCGCAAGACCGTGTGATCTAGATATTCTATTAACTAATCAAAATACAATCTTAAATAATAAACAAAACAAATATAATATTACTATTCCCCATAAAGAATTACATAAACGAATGTTTGTATTAAAACCCTTAATGGATATATGCCCACAATGGTATCACCCAATACTAGATGTTAATATCAAAAAAATAATCTCTTCTTCAGAATCTTCAGAAAAAATAAGGATTTATAGAAATATATTGTAATATTTAGGCTATTTTTAGCTATTCCTTTATATTCAAATTCATGGTTAAAAGTACTTTATGCAGCAACCAGACTTTATAAAAAGCATTAAGTCTAAAGATAGTAATGCTAATGAATCTTTAATTGAAAAAGCTTATTTTTTTGCTTTAGAGGCACACAAATCTCAAAAAAGGTACTCAGGTGACCCATATATTTCCCACCCAGTTAAAGTTGCTGAAATACTTACTAATTTAAAATTAGATACAGCTACAATTATTACAGGTCTATTGCACGATACTGTAGAAGATACTCCTGCATCAATGGAAGAATTAAAAATAAAATTTGGAGATGAAATAGCATCTTTAGTCGATGGCGTGACTAAGATATCAAAAATGAAAACGCATTCAGATATTAAAAACCAAGCTGAAAACTTTAGAAAATTAATACTTGCTGTATCAAAGGATATTAGAGTTTTGTTAGTAAAGCTAGCTGATAGACTACACAATATGAGAACAATTAGTTTTGTGCCGAATGAAGAAAAACGTAAAAGAATAGCTCTGGAAACAATGGAAATCTACGCGCCTCTAGCTGGTAGGCTTGGGATGCAGTCATTTAGAGATGAACTTGAAGATTTGTCTTTTCAGATTTTAAATGAAGCTGCTTATAATTCAATAAAAAATAGAGTTGATTATCTTAAAAATAGTAGCAGCAACCTTACAGAAAAAATTAAGATTCAAATAATTAACTTATTAATTGATGAAGATATTCTATGTGAGGTTGTTGGTAGAGAGAAAAGAGTTTATTCAATTTGGAACAAAATGCAGCGTAAGGAAATTGCCTTTAGGCAGTTATCTGATATTTTTGCTTATAGAATAATTACTTCAGATAAGAGTGAATGCTATAAAGCACTAGGTTTAATTCATTCTAAGTGGTCAGTAGTACCAGGTTCGTTTAAGGATTATATTTCTACACCAAAAATAAATAATTATAGTTCATTACATACAACAATTGTCGGACCACAAAGACAAAGAGTAGAGCTTCAGATTAGAACTAAAGAAATGAGTGAAATAGCTGACAGAGGTATTGCTGCACATTGGCAATATAAAGATAATTATAATTTAGTAGACGACTCATCTTCAGACCCAATTAACGTTACTTGGTTAAGAGATTTAGTAGACATACTAGATTCTGGAGCTACATCTGAAGAATTACTCGAAGCAACCAAACTTGAAATGTTTCAACAACAAGTTTTTTGTTTTACTCCTAAAGGTGATTTAATACATCTACCAATTAATTCTAACCCCATTGATTTTGCTTATGCCCTACATTCAGAAATAGGAAATATGTGTATCGGGTGCAAAGTTAATGGAAAATCTCAACCCTTATTTACTAAGCTACAAAATGGTGATGAGGTAGAAATTCTAACCTCTAAAGGTCAAGAACCATCAGAGGTTTGGGAAAATATTGCTACTACAGCAAAAGCTCAAACATCGATTAAACGGTATTTTAGGAAACAAGAAAATAGTGATTTTTTAGATTTAGGAAAAAGAATTTTATTAAATTCACTTGGATTCACAAAAGATTTACCTGTAGACATCTCTAATGAAATGATGAATAAATTTAAGAAAAAATCTCTAAATGATCTAATGATTTCTGTTGGAAGAGGTCACATAAAGAATAAAGAAATAGTAAAATTTAAACCAAGAAAAAGACTGTCTTTTTTTACGCGATATAGAAAAAACCCTAATCAAGAGCTCCCTTTAGAAATTAAGGGATTACAATCAGGTTTAGCAGTTCATTTTGCAGAATGTTGTTTACCATTACCAAATGAAAATATTATTGGTGTATCAGAGATCGATGTTGGCATCATTATCCACAACTCTAACTGTAAAAAGCTTAATGAAGATTTTTCAGAGAACTCATGGCTTTCTGCTACTTGGAAAGATATTAGTGAAAAACAATTATTTACATCCAGAATAAAAGTTTCTGTTGTAAATGAACCAGGTTCACTTGGTATGTTAGCTACTCATATAGGTGAACAAGGCGGCAATATTATAAATTTAAATATTTCTGAGAAAAGTAATGATTATTTTGATATGATATTTGAAATGAATTTAAAAAATTTAGACCATTTAAATACAATTATAAACAATCTAAAGGAACTTAATAGAGTTAGCATGGTCAAAAGACTATTTATAAATTGAATATGAAAAAAAATGAAATAATCAGTACACTTGAAGAGACAGGAGCAATTCAGCATGGTCATTTTATTCTTTCATCGGGAAAGAGATCTGCTACTTACTGTCAGTGTGCTAAATTATTTATATTGCCTGAAATTGCAGAAAAAATTTGCATAGAGCTTGCTAATAAAGTTCTAAATGTAATTGATCATAAGATTGATTACATAGTAGCTCCAGCAATGGGTGGAATATTGGTTGGATATGAATTAGCAAGGCAACTAAAAACAAAATCTATTTTTTATGAAAGAGTGGATAATGTTTTTAAGCTAAGAAGAGGCTTTGAAATCCAGGCTGGTGCCAACGTCTTATTAGTTGAAGATGTTATTACTACAGGCAAATCTGCTAATGAGTGTATTCATGAATTAAACAAGATCGGTGTTAATCTTTTGGCAGTTGCTTGTTTAATTGATAGAACCAATTCTGAAAGTGCAATTAAAAAACCTATATCTATATATGAGTTAGATATCCCTATTTTTGATGAAAATTCTTTACCAGATGAACTGAAGGTGATTGATCCAATTAAGCCAGGTAGTAGAGTTATATAGTATTATGTCCAATGCAAGATTAGGTGTTAATATTGACCACGTTGCAACTGTAAGAAATGCGCGTGGAGAAATATACCCTAGTCCATTACGTGCAGCATTAGATGCAGAGATGTATGGTGCAGATGGTATTACAGCACATCTAAGAGAAGATAGAAGACACATTCAAGATAGAGATATTGATGATTTAATTAATAACTTAAAGATCCCACTAAATTTAGAAATGGCTGCAACTGCGGAAATGCTTTCCTTAGCATTAAATTGTAAACCTAATGCATGCTGCATTGTTCCAGAAAAAAGAGAAGAAATTACAACTGAAGGGGGAATAGATACAATAAGAAATTTTGAAATTTTAAAAGAATATACATCTAAAATAAAGAATAATGGCTCTCGAGTTTCCTTATTTGTTGATGCTGATCAGACTCATATAGATAATAGTAAAAAAATCGGTGCTGATATTATTGAGATTCATACTGGGAAATATTGTCAATTGATTGAAACAGATAGTTCAAACGCCAATGAAGAATTAGATAGAATTATTAAAATGGCTAATTATGCAGATAGTATTAATTTAGAAGTACATGCTGGCCATGGTATCACGAATAGATCAATTAAAGCCCTTGCAAAAATTGACATCATTAAAGAATTTAACATAGGCCATTTTATTATTGGCGAGTCAATATTTATAGGTTTAGAAAAAGCTATTAAAGATATTAAATCTTTAATACTAGAAAGTTAATTAATGATAGGTATTGGAACTGACATACTAGATATTCGAAGAATAGAAAAGACTATTAGTCGTTTTGGCAATAGATTTAAAAAAAGAATTTTTACTGAGAGTGAAATTAAAAAGTGTGAATCAAGAAAATTATCTATCAATTGTTATGCTAAACGATTTGCAGCGAAAGAAGCAGCGTCTAAAGCTTTAGGTACTGGTTTTAGAAAAGGTATTTTTTGGAAAGACTTAGAAGTGAGTAATCTTATCTCGGGACAACCAACAATAATTTTTCATGGCAATGCTAAAAATCATTTAGAGTCTCTTATGTCAATGAAGAAAGAAGCATCTGTCAACCTTACTATTACTGATGAGTATCCTTACGCTCATGCAATTGTAGTTATTGAAAGTAATTAAAATGGTAGATAAATCATCATCTAGCGAATGGATAAAATCAAATGCGTTATCACTAATATATGCAGTATTAATAGCTTTAGTAATAAGAACTTTTCTTTTCCAAGCATTTTTTATACCTTCATCTTCTATGGAGCCATCACTATTGGTTGGAGATAGAATATTTGTGTCAAAATTTACATATGGATACAGCAAGCATTCTTTACCATTTAGTATACCATTAATTCCAAATAGAGTTTTATTTTCAGAGCCTGAACGTGGTGATACAGTAGTTTTTAAAACTCCTGAGAATTTAAAGATAGATTATATAAAGAGGCTTGTGGGATTACCTGGTGATAAGCTGCAGATGGTGAATGGAATATTATATATAAACGATATTGCTGTAATTAGAGAAAAAATACGTGATGAAACTAAGATAATTAACAAAGGCCAGATAGTTAGAGCTTCAGTTTATAAAGAAACTTTACCCAATGGAGTTTCTTATGAAACATATGATATGGGTAATACTAGGGCAGACAACACAAAAATTTTTATAGTTCCAGATGAAATGTATTTTTTTATGGGTGATAATAGAGACAATTCAAAAGACAGTAGATTTATTGGCTCAGTCTCTAAGGATAATTTAGTTGGTAAAGCACAAATAATATTTTTTGCAACCGAAGGTGGTTCTACTATATTAGAATTTTGGAAATGGCCATTTGATATTCAGCTAAATAGAATATTTAAAATCATTAAATAATTATGAAAATTGAATTCTTAGAAAAAAAAATTTCATATATATTTGAAAATAAAAATATCATAAAAAGAGCTCTTACACATAAAAGTACAGGGCTATCAGAACATAACGAACAGTATGAATTTCTAGGAGATCGTGTATTAGGTTTAATTATATCAGAAATATTAATACTGAAATATATTGATCTTTCCGAAGGAAATTTAGATAAAATTTTTAGCACTCTAGTGAATAAAGATAAATGTGCAGAGGTTGCAACACATATAGGTTTAGGTGAATATTTAATTCTAGGAAAAACTGAAATTGCTTCTGAAGGTAAGTATAAATCTGGAATATTAGCTGATGCATGTGAGGCTCTAATTGCCTCTATTTACTTAGATGGTGGTTATTCAGCTGCACAAGATTTCATTAATAATAATTGGCTAAAATCAATAAATTCGATAGATATTAATTTCAAAGATCCTAAATCTGCACTGCAAGAATGGAGCTTAAAGAAATACAAAAAACTTCCTGATTATAAGGTTGCCAAACAAGAGGGTCCAGCTCATTCACCAACTTTTACAGTCAAAGTTCAGTTTAATGATTATAAAGTGGCCGAAGCAGTATCAGGAAATATTAAAGAAGCTGAAAAAAAAGCTGCTATTGAATTTATTAATATAAATAGCCTAGAAATATAATCATATGAAAAGTGGTACTATTTTACTCTTAGGTGCAACCAACTCAGGAAAATCTACGCTAGTAAATCAAATAGTTGGCAAAAGAGTATCAATGGTTTCAAGAAAAAAACAATCGACTACTTTTAATCAAAAGGCAGTAAAAAATATTTCAGAAACTGAATTTATACTTCAAGATACGCCTGGAATTTACTCTGCAAAAACTAAAATAAGCAATAAAATGACTAATACTGCTTTTTCTGCAATTGACGAAGCTAATATAGTTTTAGTTGTCGTAGACTCAGGTTCAACTAAAAATAATGAAATAAATAAGATTATTAAAACTTTAAATGAATCAAACAATACATCTAAAATATTTTTAGTACTTAATAAAATTGACAAAGTTAATCGAGAAACAATTCTTGAAAAGATTAAAGATTTGGGTGATATGAATCTATTTCAAGAAATTTTTCCAATTTCAGCACTGACTGGTGATGGCGTGGACGAAATGTTAGATAATATTAAAAAATATCTTCCAAAAGGTGAGAAAAAATTTTCCAATAAGAAAACTTTATTTGTGAAAAAAGATGTTTACTATTCAGAGGTAACTAGAGAAAAAGTTTATGATAGAACACATAAGGAAATTCCATATGAATGTAAGATTACAACTGATAAGATTTCAAATTCTAAAAATACAGTAACTATTCATCAAACAATACATATTAATAAAAAATCGCATAAGTATATTGTAGTTGGTAATAAAGGTAGTAATTTAAAATCAATTGGAGAATCTTCTAGAAGAGAAATTTCTAAGTTCTTAAATAAAAAAGTAAACCTTTTTTTGTTTGTAAAATTAACTAATATAAATAAATCGTGAGATGGTCTAGTGAAGGTTTTGTTTTAAGTCTCAAGCCCCATAATGAAAAATCTTATATCCTAGAAGTATTAACTCGAGAGCATGGCAAGCATAAAGGACTTATAAGAGGAGTTCATTCAAAAAATTTAAGATCTATTATTGAGCCCGGCAATGAAATTACGGCTCACTGGTCAGGAAGATTAGAAACTCACCTTGGAAACTATTCTATTGAAGGTATTAAATCATGGTCTTCTCTAATTTTAGCAGAAAAAGAAAAATTATGTGCGCTTACATCAGCTTGTAGCTTAATTACAAATACTCTTGCAGAGAAACAACCTAATGAAAATATTTATTCTGGTTTGAAATCTCTAATTCAAATACTTACTTCAGGAAGAAATGATTGGATAAAAGATTATATAATATGGGAACTAAACTTGCTTACTGAAATTGGATATGGTCTAGATTTATCCAAATGTGCAGTAACTAGTGAAAAAGATAATTTAGTTTTTGTATCACCATCTTTCTAGCATCTTGTGAAGATACACCTTCGGCTAGATACCAAGTTGAAGGCCACGAAGATGCGGTCATTGGAAAAACAATTGACGAACAGATTCTCGACTACGTGAGTCTTTCTAACAATATTGAGTACCTACAGCCTGATTCATTTATAGCCGCTTATAGCTATCTACGAAATATCAAAAATAGGATCGTTAATTCCAATAATTTGATAGCTGTAGCAGGCACCGAAACTAATGTAGATTGCCCTGTGCAACTACGTATTTTTGACAGGGCTTATTCAAGCCACGCATTTATTGCTCCTGGAGGTTATATTTATCTTTACAAAGAATTACTTCAAGGCCTTCAAACTGAAGCAC
>Ga0209425_10006900_pt1 | contig 10790 bp, 7 predicted proteins | sample COG_05_FD_184749 | JGI IMG/M metagenome (GOLD analysis project Ga0209425, IMG submission 184749) | Pelagic Microbial community sample from North Sea - COGITO 998_met_05 (SPAdes) (version 2) | ecosystem: Environmental > Aquatic > Marine > Neritic zone/Coastal water | place: Helgoland, sampling... | reverse complement strand
CGGAAGATAATTTTCCTTTATTTCGTTGAGAGGACCGATTAAATTCCGCTGAATGTCATTTGCAAGAGCTTTGATGGGTGAAATATAGATGGCGTGAACCTTTTTCTCAAGTTTATTCTCTAAAGCGAGACGTACGAGATTATCGATGACTGTAAGAAAAGCAGTCAGGGTTTTTCCTGAACCTGTTGGTGAACAAAGCAGCAAGTGCCGCTGATCCATAATTGCAGGAATTGCCAATTTTTGTGGCCGTGTGAAATCAGGAAATTTGTCACGAAACCATGCACGGACAGGCGGACAGAGCCGCTCATACAAAACCTCAGATTCGTGAGGGTTGTCCAAATACACAATTTTGGGCATTTCTTCTTCACACCTTATGGGTGTGGAGCGTGGCCTTGGAGTAATAAAATGTTGTGATTGATTGGTTTTACATCAAGCCCATCGAGTCGATCTATTTTTCCATCGCTTGATGACCGCAGTCTTCTCTGGCATGGAGGGATTGAGCAGCGGGGATTCAATGGAAATCGGAGGCACTGCGATTTCATGAAGGGCATCTGTTGGGCATGACCCAATACAGGACAAACAGCCTACACAATTTTGTTCAACGACGATAATGGGTCGCTTGGGGTGTTTTCGACCTGAAGGATTGGTCGCTAACGGGAGAAGCGCCTCAAATGGACAGTGGTAAATGCAAAGATCACAACCTGTGCAATCGTCTTCAACGATGGCAACCATGGATTGACCCATGACCTAACCAGTGAGAGTTTGGATATAACGATGTGTATGGAAGATTCGCTGTTTAAGGCAGGGGTGGAGGAGAAGTTCATAGGGCAGCCACAATACCGAGCAATCGGGTCAAAGGATGAGTGAAGAACACGAAGGCCGTCTTGAGCGTTTGAGTGGTATGCTCAAACGCCGTGGATTCCTACTTCCCGCATTTGAGATTCACGGGGGAGCCAAGGGTCTGTATGACTTTGGTCCTGTTGGCGGACGAATGCGCTCTCGAATCAATCAAGTTTGGCTTGACCACTGGCTTAAACTTGGAAATATCGTAGAAATATCATCGCCTACCGTAACGCCTTATTCAGTACTTGAGGCAAGCGGCCATGTCGGCGAATTTTCAGATTTCATGACACTCTGTCGTTCTTGTGAAGAGGCGAGTCGAGCAGATACGCTCTTGGAACCTCATCACCCAAACCCTGATGCCTTGAAACGCTCTGAACTCCAAGACCTACTCGATGAGGTCAACCCTGCATGTCCTGCCTGTCAGGCTAAGGACTGGAGCGAGGTATCTGCTCAAAATTTAATGTTCAACACCACTATTGGAGCCGGGGATTCAGGGCGACCCGGTTTCCTTCGACCCGAAACCGCCCAGGGGATGTTTACATCCTTCAATGCACTCTACCGACACTTTAGGGAACGTCTCCCATTTGGAGCGGTGCAAGTCGGTAAAGGATACAGAAATGAAATTGCGCCCCGACAAGGTATGATCCGCCTTCGGGAATTCAATATGGCTGAACTCGAATATTTCATCAATCCACATACACCTGCAGAGGCAGACCTCACCCCATGGGACGACCACCCCCTGACACTTATTCCCGACGGCACATCCGAGGTCTTGCTTACGCTCTCAGATGCTACACACCAAGGAATCATTCGTCACCCGACCATTGCACAATTCATCGGAATCACCTATGATTTCCTCGCTCATGTTGGCATTGACACCGCCCGACTGCGCTTCCGCCAGCATGAAAGTGATGAAATGGCTCACTATGCATTGGATTGCTGGGATGCAGAAATTGAAGGAAGTTATGGATGGATTGAATGTGTTGGTATCGCACACCGCGGCTGTTATGATCTCGAAAGCCACGAAAAGGCAACCGGGAAAACGCTTCGTGCTCGCCGTGAATTCGATGAGCCAAGAACCACTACAATCGATGCTTGGACAATTAATGGCGCCACTGCAGGACCTGCTTTCAAAGCACAAGCAGGAATGGTGAAACAGGCCGTTGAAGCCCTGCCTAAGGAAACACCATTCCCCTGCACGGTGAGTCTTTCCGACGGAACTTCGGTTGAGGTGGGAGAAGAACACGTCAAACCGAATCAAAAAACCATCAAAGAAACTGGTGAATGGTACATACCTCATGTGATTGAGCCAGCCTTTGGAATTGACCGAATCATCTGGCACGTGCTTGACCATAGCTACCAAGAAGTTACCAAGAACGACGAGATGTATGTTCGGATGGAACTTTCGGACACCGTCGCTCCCGTTGATTATGCTGTCTTCCCGCTCTTTGAAAAGGACGGCATGGACCAAAAAGCGTGGAAATTGCACCAACAATTGTGTCAAACACTCGGTGTAGTTTCGATGTACGATGGCAGTGGTTCAATTGGCCGACGCTATGCAAGAGCCGATGAAATCGGGGTGCCCAAATGCATCACAATCGATCATCAAAGCCTCGAAGATGGAACCGTTACAATACGAGACAGAGATACAACCGAACAAGTTAGAATATCCATGGAATCTCTTCTTCAATCTGCTTGAATAGGACCATCCTTTCATCTCACTCTTTTGAAAAGAGTTCTCCCCATGAATCGGCGGATGACTTCAATTCTTTGTGAAGGTTGAAGAACCCTCCCCACCACCTGCTTCTCATGCGTCAAGCGAGCGATTGGACCGAGCGTCATCGTCCTCGCAGTGAGCAAATGCTAGAAGGCAACGAGGTACAACGACGAAAAATTCGTGCATGGCTCGATGAATGGCAAACTGGAGCGCCAAAAAAGAGAGGATTACTCCTGATCGGTCCGCCGGGAGTTGGAAAAACAACGGTTGCCAGGGCCGTTGCTGAAGACATGGGGTGGAATGTTGTTGAACTCAATGCCAGTGATGCGAGAAATGCCGCAGCCATTCGAAAGGCGGCGACCAGCGGAGCAACCCATCGTTCACTATTCCATGACCCCAGCGCACCACCCTCTCGCACCCTCATTCTCCTCGATGAGGTCGACCACCTCTCAGGTGGCCTACGGGAAGTGAGTCAAGCACGAATTGAGAAAGCGATGACATCCAATGAACAGCAGGATGGTAATGTGGCGCTGCGGGGAGATTCTGGAGGAAAGGCAGAGTTGCTTAATCTCCTTTCTCAGACCAAACAACCCGTCATTCTGGCATGCAACGAAGAGATGGGACTGTGGGGACGAAATTCATCTTGGCGTTCGACCCGTGATCGCTTTGGAAAATACATTATCAAGATTAATTTTGTTCGGGCCAATGATGAGGCACTTCGCCGTATTGCACGCCGAGTTCTTCGCGAAGAAGGGATTGAGTTTGAGGACAGCGCCATCGATGCTTTAGCAACAACAAATCACGGAGATTTGAGAGCACTCGTTCGAGACTTACAGGTCATGACCACTGGACTTCACGACAACCTCCTCACGAGTCAATTGGTTCATTCGCACGCAGAAGCAAGTCAGCGTGACGTTTCGGTTGAGATTTTCCCAGGTCTTGACAACCTCTATAGAACGCGTCAATCAGAGGAGGCTGTCAAACTTACCCGGACCATCGACAAGGACCCTTCTGAATTTTTAAATTGGGTTCACTGGAATAATGCTTCTCTGTTCACGGACGCTGGAAGTATACGTCAAGGCTCGTCCACCATGGTGCAAGCAGACAAGATGATGATGGGTCGATACCTCAACACTGCGCATCGCTCAACCTATTGGACACAACACCTCACCAGCCTCTCTGCTTCAGTCGCTAATCGCGTACCTCTGCAGGGAAGAATCTACCCCTCATATCCACATTTCCTTCGACGGTCTGCTCCAAAAGGAAGGCCGAGTATCGTCGAAAAACTTGCAGAATTATCAGGCACCAATAAAGCCGTGACACGAGAAGATTTCCTTCTTCCACTCATGCTACTGAGTCAAGAGGATTCACCTCTTGGAGACCCAACAAATTTTGATCTGTCCATATCCTTAGGGCTGAGTGCAGAAGAGCATGCATCCCTTACGGGTCTTCCGATGAGTCGTCGTTCAACGAAAGACCTCATCAAAGCATACAATGAACGGTTGAACGTTGAAGAAGAAAAAATAGCGGCTTCAAAAGCCTCCATACCAGCCCCATCCACACCGAGTGTTAAGGTTGCAGCCGTCACAACTGAAGAGGAGAAACAACCCGATGAAGACCAAGGACCAGGCCCTGGTCAAGCAACTTTGTTCTGAGCCTCATCATCTTCACGGTCTGCCATAATCCGCTTCACCATGGCCATTGCTTGTAATTCACCATCTGCCTTTTCTTCCTTGCGCCAACTGTGCGGGTGAAGCACGATGATGGCTGTGAGCAATTCAAGACGGCCAAACCACATGAGAATTGAAGTCAGGAATAAGGCTCCTGAATCCATGCTTGCCCATGTTTGACTTGGACCGTATGCGTCAAGCGCGGGACCGGTATTCCCGAGACTGGCAGCAACGACTGAAATGATGGTCTCAAAGGATTCATCTGGCATGAAAAAGGCCAGCAAGATCACTGACACCGCAAAGAGAGCCACCCAAATGAAGAGCATGCCTACGATGAGTCCGACTTGTTTCTGTTCAACGACTTCACCGTTCATGCGAATCATCTGTACTTTTCTTGGCTGAGCAATGCGTGAGAGTTCACGAAAAGCTATTTTCAGCGCCAAACGTATTCGCATGAGTTTCAAACCACCGCTCGTCGACCCAGCACACGCACCAACAATCATCAAAATGAGGAGGACGAGTCGAGCTAGAACGGGCCATGTGCCGTAATCTGTTGAAGAATAACCCGTACTCGTTCCAATCGACAGAACGGTGAACAAAGTGTAGCGCAAGGATTGGCCCGCAGCATAATTTGCGACAACCAGTGTGATGGTGATGATGGCTACAGCGATACCGATGTACCAAAGATACGTTCTGAATTCCTCATCCCGGAAGGCTTGCTTGATGTTACCTGAGCCTGCGAGCCAAATCAATGTGAAATTAACTCCTGCTAGAAACATGAAGACGATGATAATCGTATCAATGGTTGCTGAATTATAAAATCCAATGCTCGCATCACGGGTCGAAAAACCACCCGATGGCATCGTCGTAAGTGCATGGTTGACCGAATCAAAAAAGGACATGCCCCCAATGAATTTCAAACACAACAACTCAACGAGCGTGAGCAACAGATAAAGGCTCCACAAAACGATGGCAGTCTGACGTAGTTTGGGGCGAAGCCGTGAGAGTGAAGGGCCAGTTAATTCAGCGCGAGCAAGTGCCATACCTCCACCCATAATACGAGAAAGAACGAGCATCCCCAGCATCACGACTCCCATTCCACCGAGCCACTGTGTCAATGAACGCCACAAGAGGAGCCCTTGGGGTTGAGCATTGATGCAATCAGGGGTTGTACCAGGGATACAGTTCGGGCTCATGTTGTGTGCAATCACCGTCGCACCAGAGGTGGTGAACCCCGACATGGACTCAAACCAAGAATTAGCAAAACCCCGCGCCATGTCGACAAGCCCTGCCCCATCGGTCATCGGACCAACAAAAACACCACCAAGCCAGTAAGGAATCGCACCGATGAGAACGGTAATTGGCCACACAAGACCGACACCAACGAAGGCTTCGAGGTCACGCAGCCGTTCAGAAGAATCGGTTCGTGTGAAGAACCCCAGTAGAGCGGCTCCAAGACCACCGCTGATCAGAACAGCTGGCAAAAATGCCGTGGCGGCTAATTGCCAACCATCCAAGATCAGAGTGAGAAAACCGCAAATTGCAAGCGGAACCATCAATGCAATCAGGGTCCAACCCAAAATGAGGTTCAGCACGTCATAGCGCATGATTACACCTTGAAACGCTTCTGGATATCTGCCACACGGTCTCTGTGGCAAAACAGGACGACGTGATCGTTTACGAGGAGGAGTTCGGTCTGTTTGGGTTGCATTGATTCCCATTCACCAGCAAGATTGAGACGTTTCACAAATGCGACGGCCACCCAATCAGGGAACTGGGCTTCAGCGATTGTCTTGCCTGCGAATTTCGCTTTTTCATTAACTTCCAAGGTCAATCCGACAACATCTGGAATTGCTGAAAGGAGCGCATAATGACCTGAAACCTTTTCATGGATATAGGTCAACATGTTGTCAACTGCAACTCGCCGACGGTCAACGGCAAAGGAGATGCCCATTCGCTGCGTCACTTTAACCAAATCAGCATCATACAGGAGCAGCCCAGTGTGCGTCACACCGAGGTCACTGGCCAAAAGAACGGCTGCAATGTTCGCGTGGTCATTGTCAAGTGAACTGAGTGCTACGTCGAATTGCTCAATTCCTATTTCTTCAAGAATCGACTTATCCAAATGGTCACCGTGAATCACCTCAAGGTTCGGGTGGCCTCCGAGTTTAGAACCCGCAAGTTGGTTAGCAAGATGCAATTGCTGCTCAATCACGGTCACTTTCGCATGATGATTCAACCAATCTTCTGCCATTTTTGTACCAATTGATGTCGCTCCGATGATTGCCACTCGGGGCTCTTCAGGGAAATAGGTCACTTCATGGCCGAAGGTTAGGAGGGCAGGGTTGAAGTTATCCAAACCTACAACAGCCACGGCAATTCGGTCGCCCTTCTCGAGTTTCGTTTCATCAGTAGGAACAAAACTGCGCTGACCTGTTCGCTTTACTGCAACGATATTAGGCAGTCCATGAACGAAATCTTCTTTCAAATCTCCAAGATTACGCGAGGTGATATTGTGTGCTGAATCACCGACATTCAGTTCCATAACGTAGGCTTCGTCGTCAAATGGAATCACTTCTTCAATGTCAGTTGAACGAAGCCCTGCATTCAACCGTGTAATAGCGCCTCGAAGGGGATTGACGATGTGGTCAACATTCGCCCATTCCTTGAGATGGCCGTTTCGATATTCGCCTACAAAAGACGCATCACGCAATCGACAAACACTGATGAGGCGGTTTTTTTCATCTTCCGTTCCATGAGCGTGCTCTGCAATTGAGCACGCAATCAAGTTTGATTCATCTGAAGGTGTAGCAGCAACAAAGACACTGGCGCTTTCAATACCTGCTTCAAGGAGAGTTTCACGGGAAGTAATATTTCCGTGTAAGACCAATCCATCAAGTGTCTGTGCATTGGAGACCGCTCTGGAATCTTGGTCAATGATAACGACATCATACTTTTCGCGGGAGAGCGCACGAGCGAGCGCATATCCTACCCGTCCTGCCCCTCCAATGATAATTCTCATGATCTCACCTAACTGAGCGACTCCACATATTTCTTGACTTGATAAGTACCACCTGAGAGGTCCAATTCACCAACCGTCTCAAAACTTCGAACGCGGTCAATTTGGCCTCCGAGACCGGTGTGAACTGTTGAAACCGGATGATAATAATCGTGAACCAGTGAACCTGATGCGTCGGCTTCTTCAATCCAGTCAATATATGCAGTCGGAGTTGAAAGAAGCCATTTGTTGTTGACCACGTCAACTTGTGCTTCAACAAAACACGTTTGCAAGACAATGTTTCGTTCTTCACACCAAGAATCTTTCATCGGGAGTTGGAAATATCCCCACGCGTGGGCTTCCCATCCGTCGTTGGAAAAGTAAGGGTCACCAAGAATTCCAAAGGTATACCATCCGGGTATTCCTCTTGTTCGCAAAAGGCTGAAGAACGCGTTGGTTTGTTCGTCACAATCTCCGAGTTGACCTGCTAAACACTCAGGTCCAGAACGAGCCGTAACGGGTGCCTCCCGGTCGTATTCAACATTGAGGTGGAGATAGTCAAATGCCGCACGTGAGAATGCGTATACGTTGTCTGATTTTCCTTCTGGAAGGCTTGTAGAAATAAGATCTGCCGTACTCATAACAATTCCGTCTTGAGCGTTGATAGCCCAATAGGGATTTGATTGAGTGCCACGATTGTACCACTCAGAACCACCGAATTCTGCTTTTCGGACGCCGTTTCCTCGAGAGATAAGGTCTTCAAATGTCCCCGAATTATCAACGTTGACTCCAGTAGACTTTCCAGGGATTAAAGAGTTCACTCGTCCATCATCCCACCATGAATATGATTTTGAATGAACTTGGACATCAAAGGAGTAGCGAGAAGCTTCATTTGGTGCGAGGTTGACTTTGACCTTCACGCATTTATCGACAGGGCAATCGTTGTCATCAGACCCAACATTGGGCCACCAAACTTCATGCCCAGCCGAGGTCACGATACGGTTTTCAAAGAAACGGGGCGGCATTCCGTCAATGGGTACGTTGATCGATTGACCAGCAACATTGAGTGTAATCAACTCTGTTTCTTGAATCGTAACGGGATTATCACTTTCTTCTCCATCATCAAAAACAAATTGGGGCGTTCCCGATAAAGTCGATTTAACTGTGGGGGGAATCATGATGGTTTCAATGACATATCCCTCAACGCCATTGTTTTGTACGTCAGAGATTTTTGAGAGCGTATAACTCGCTTCGACCGGATAAACGTGGTAGGGGGCCATGGCTGATTGAATAAATTCATCAATGCCACCGAATTCACCGAGAACGTGTTCTCTGGCTTGGGGTGAGAGCATGATAAAGGCGACCAGTGAAAGCATAACGACGCTACGAAATCGATTTTTGCGGCGTTTCATGATGTTCCGCTTTCGGCCTGTATGAGTTTGAACGACCCCTTTTGCTGCAGGTTTTTTTGCCATTTTGTAGGTTTTGTCCTTGGAACCACGACTGAATTGTTGTTCCATTCGATAACTACCACGGTCACCTTTCGGCAATACTCGGCCGCACGAGTAACAAATGGTGTCACCCGGCAAACAGGTACTGCGGCAATAGGGGCATGCACCCATGATTCTTGGCTTGGCTGGCGTCGTATAACAATTCCTCTGGCAGACCCGCGCCGAATTACGCCTTATCTTCTGCCGAAAAGATTACTGAAATAGAGTTCTATCTATTAAGTAAGTATATGTTTACTCTTCACTATCGGGGTCAGATAATTGCGCCGAGCTGATTTGTGACGGTCGTGCAGAACGAAGACCACCTGATTGGCGCTCACGCGCTTGTTCCGCCCAAATCCGACGAAGTCGTCTTCGCCCTTCCTTGGGAACTGATTCCCAAATCCATTTTTCTGATGCAGGCGTAGATAGCAGAACGAAGGGAAGGATGAAGACCCACAAGATTGGGTTAAACACCACCGAATAAATGGCCACGAGAAGCGCTGCCCTCCAAAATGTCGAGCGTAAAATGGCACCCCAACGAGCATCTTGCAGCATCAAATACCCGTGTCGTGCAGTGATCAGCGCCTCCGCCCGTGGGGTAACGATAGAGACCAAGGCGATGTTGATGAGGCCTAATGGCGAGAAGATGTTGTCAAACTCAAACATACGAAACATCATGACCATGGCGACCATTCCGCCGATTGCAAGACCTAAGGCCCAACCAGAGGATGGCTGAGAGCCCCCTCTGCGAACCCGCTTCCTTCGGAGAAGAAAATGTGACATTATTGATGCAAAAAGGGTGACCATGATCAGTGATACAATGTTTAATCCTGTGTAAATACCATCCTCGCTAACCACCGTGGTGAAATAAGGTTGGTAGAGCATACCGTCGGCCAATACAGCATACACGCCACCGATGACAATACCCCAAAACACCTGATTCCAGGCAGTAGGTAAATCATAGAAGCCAGAAAACCGAGTCATCACACCACGCCAACCCAACGTCATGCCTACAAGAGCGCAAAAACTCGACAACTGAAACAGGACGAGTTCGGAAACCATGTATGAGGGGTAAACTCTCCCCTTCATCAAACCCTTGCTTCAATCATCGGCAGGGGAGGGATTCAAACACCCCGCCGACTTCGCGAAGACCATGTCTCGACTGTTACTCTTTGGTGGAAAAGGTGGCGTAGGAAAAACAACGACATCTGCCGCTACTGCCGTATGGCTCGCTGATGCAGGATTGCGTGTTCTTTTGGTATCAAGCGACCCTGCCCATTCAACCTCTGATTCACTCGACGTCCCCCTCGGACCGGTCCCAACCCAAGTTGAAGGGGTTCCGAATCTGTATGGGCTTGAAATGGACCCAGAGGCAAAATTATCAACCTTACTTCCCAAATTCGGAGAAGCCATGAACAACATGGGTGGGTCCGGCATGGGCGGCCTCGGAGGCTTGGGCATGATGCTTGACCCGAGTGCAAAAGACGAACTCAATGAGTTAAAATCAGAAGTCAAGACTGCAGACATGATTTTGCCCGGCCTCGACGAGGCACTAGCATTTGACGAATTGCTGAGGCATATGGAAAACCCCACTTGGGATGTTGTTGTCTTTGACACCGCCCCAACAGGCCATACCCTCCGCTTTCTCTCACTCCCCGAACTCATTGAATCATGGTCAGGGCGCTTGCTGCGATTGATGCGGGTTTCAGGCGGTATACGCTCGATGCTGTTCGGGCGAAAAGAAAGTGATGCAATGAAGGAAGAACTCGAACGGTTCCGCAGACGCGTCCTGCACGTTCGCAGAGTGCTCAGCGATCCGGCGACCTCATCCTTCACGCTCGTCACGATTCCAGAGCGCATGGGTGTTAATGAAACGCTGCGTGCTCACGCATCTTTAGTTGAATTCAACCTACCCATTGGAGGATGTGTGGTCAACAGGATTACACCGGAATTTGACCATCCTTTTCTCAAGACGCGTCGTCAGCAGGAACTGGTACGCATTACTGAATTGAGTGAGAATTTAGACGGACTTCAAATTGCTCGTATTGAACTCGCTGACGGTGAAATTGTTG
>Ga0209425_10006899_pt1 | contig 10790 bp, 6 predicted proteins | sample COG_05_FD_184749 | JGI IMG/M metagenome (GOLD analysis project Ga0209425, IMG submission 184749) | Pelagic Microbial community sample from North Sea - COGITO 998_met_05 (SPAdes) (version 2) | ecosystem: Environmental > Aquatic > Marine > Neritic zone/Coastal water | place: Helgoland, sampling... | reverse complement strand
ACCCCCCAGCAGCGCGTGCAGCCCCACGCCGTGCGAGCACGGCACCTGATCGTCCAACCGTCCGTGCACTACCAGCGCCGGGCACGCGAACTTCGCCACTTCGTCGAAATTTTTAAACACGTCGCACGGCTTGAACACGCAAGCCGGCGTGCACATCACGCCGGTGCCCTCCGGCGGTGAGATGACGCTGAGGCCGGACATGATGGGCGAGATGAGCACTACTCCGCCGACTTTGTGCGCGATCTTGCCGTCCTTCGTCAAGTTGTGTCGATTCGACGGGGCTCCGTCTCGGGATCTAGATGACTGATTGTTACCCGCGAGTGCGGCGTAGTGGCAGGTTGGGCCGCTGCCGATGCTCTGTCCGTACAGCACGATCCGTCCCGGGTCGCACCCCAGGACATCGACGTGGTGAGTCACCACGGCTTCGATGTCCGCCTTGCAGTCCTCCACCCGCGGCCTCCCACTGCTCGCGCCGTACCCTGAGTAGTCGTAGACGGAGACGTTCGCGTCGAGCTGCGTGGCGATGTGAGTGGCGAACGGGATGAAGAGCGCGGCGTCGAGGGCGTTGCCGTGGGATACGACGATCGTGGCCTTCGTCCCGTACGCGTCACGTCCCGGGCGACGCATGCGCAGGACGCACACGGTGTTGCCCCGCCGCGTCGTGACCTCGTCCACCTCGCACGAACGCAGCGACGCGCCCCAGTCCTGCGCCAGCCTCGGGTCGTCGCTCAGCGGGTCGAACGCCGCGACTCGAGTGCCGTCGGGGGCGGTGCGCAGGACGTACGACGGCGGCGACGGGGGATGGAACGCGAGCGAACTCGCCAGTTTGTCCGTCGAGCATCCCGCGTGGCACAGGAGACATCCCACCACGGACGACTCGAGGCAGTAGCACGACCCCAGCATGGCGCAGCGCCAAGTGTCGACGTCGCCTCGGTTTCGTCACACGTGTTTGTGTTCAAGTTTGACGTCCAATATTTTGGTTCGTACGCGGAGTTGTGGTTACACGCAATTGACGTTAAAAACGACGTAATTACGAGTTTACATCGTATGAGCAAACATATACCAAGAAAAAAGCGCGAAAAGCGCGTGATAGCGCTATGATATTTTTGCGGCTTCCGATCGGCGCTCGATCTCACACTCCTACACGCGTCTCGGCGGACCCTCCGTCGTTCCGTGCGTGGACAAGTCGCCGTCGCGTCGTTTGCGGGAACACGCGCGTGAGTGAACACCCGACCGAGGTTGGGTCTCGGGATCAGTCACCCGACGGGGTACACACGATCTCGGCTGAAAAGAGAGGGTTGCCAAGGAGCCCCGGAGTGAGGAGCCATCTTAGACGCCGGCGCGCGTTCAGGGCACGTAGATAAAACGATCGATATGACGGTCAACGAGAGCAGGAGGGAGAGCCGCGCCGCCGCGGCGGCGCGAACCGCCGGGATCGCCAGCGCATCCTCCTCCCAGGCCGGCGCCCCCGACCGTCGGGGCTTTGCGGCGCACACCGTGGGCGAGGAGCACTTCTACGGGCACATGCTCAGCGGCGCGCTCGCCGGGACCACGGAACACTGCGCCATGTTCCCGCTGGACACGATCAAGACACGCATGCAGACCGCGACGACCGGGGCGGCGACATCCACGACATCCACGGCTGTGCCGTCGACGCTGGGCGGATCCGGTACCAGGGCAAATGGTGGCTTCACCACCGGCGCCCCGTCACGCGGTTCATACAACCCGGTGGCCGCCATGCGCGACGCCACCCGCGGCGTCATGCGCTCACACGGATCCCTCGCGGGCCTCTACCGCGGCGTCACCGCCGTGGGCATCGGCGCCGGGCCCGCGCACGCCCTCTACTTTGCCACCTACGAACACATGAAAACATTCATGCAATCAGACGACGGGCGTCACCATCCCTTCCACCACGCCTTCGCCGGAGCGTGCGCCACAGTCGTCGGCGACGCGGTGCAAACCCCCGTGGACACCGTCAAGCAACGTCTGCAGATGCACAACTCCCCGTACAAGGGCGTGTGGGACTGCATCGTGAAGACCACCGAGAGCCAAGGGATTCGAGCGCTGTATCGGTCTTACCCGACCACTTTGGCGATGAACGTTCCGTTCACCGCCATCCACTTCACCGCGTACGAATCCTCGAAGATCGCACTCGGTGACCTGGTGAACGGAGGTACAGAGGTTGAGGAAGAGAGCTTCTTCACGCAGTTCACCGCGGGCGGGCTTGCGGGTGGGCTAGCCGCGGGAATCACCACCCCGCTGGACGTCGTCAAGACTCGGATGCAGACGCACTGCGAAGTCGCGGAGTGCGAGATGGGCGCCATGGGGGTCAAAGGGGAGATTCAGCCGGGGAGTGGGAAAGGGGTGTGCGCCGTCACGGGTGATGCGGTGCACTGTAAGCAGGCGGCGAGCGGCGGGATCGAAGGCGCGGGCGGCTTGAAGGGGGTGAACCAGGGCGTTAACCCCAAGGTGACACCTGGAGCTCCTAGTCCTTACGGCTCTAGTAACTTTTGGGTTCTGCTGAGGACAATCGCGAGGGAAGAAGGGGCGTGGGCGCTCATGCGGGGCCTAGGCCCACGGGTGTTGTTCCACATCCCCGCGGGTGCCATCTCGTGGGGGACGTACGAGGCTGGCAAACGGATGCTGGGCATCTCGGGGGGAAGCCATCACCATTAGACAGATGAACAGATGTAACCCAAGCGCTTCAACGACACTCCTTCAACAGCTGTGTCCTCTCTCCACCTTTGAAATTGTCGACGTGGAGTCACCTTTATCTCTATCCGCGGCGACGCCCCATTCGAACGCGCGCCCCCCACACATCGCGGACGCCTCTCCGCGGTTCGTCGTGCGTATCGTCGACGCGATGGGACACTCGAGGAGACTCGGCGGTTCGCTGCTCGGCGCGATGCGCGTGTCATCCTCGCGCGCGCGTCTCACCGCGACGACCGCGACGGCCCTTTCGATGAGGACCACGAGGGCGACCCATCTTGATGCCGACCCGCGTTCGTCGTTCGCCGTCGCCGCCGTCCGCGGCATCACCACCAAGTCCCCGCTCGAGGCGGAGCTCGAGCAGCAACGCGCGGTGGAGGAGATGGAGCGCGCGCAGGCCGAGATGCGCGAGGAGGCTGCGCGGATAGCCTCCGCGCGGGGCACATCGGCATCCACCTCGGCACCCTCGACGTCGCCGTCCAAGCCCAAGCCCAAGCCGAAGCCCGCCCCGCCGATGTTCGGCGCGCCCCTCGGCGGCGGCGTCGCGCGAACTCCATCAACACCCGTCGCCGAGAAGCCCCAGCCGAAGCGAACCGTCGTCAAGGCGCCCACGCTCGGCATAGCGATGCACTCCGACGGACGCGCTGGCCCGGCGGGGAACAGAAACTTAATGCCCGAGCCGCCGCCCGAGAAGACCGACACGTCCCAGTTGCACCTGAAGGACATGCTCGCGGACGGCAGCTTCGAGCGGTACGGCGTCGGGGGGCTCGACGCCGAGTTCCTCACGATCTTCCGCAGGGTCTTCGCGTCCAGGATGGTCCCGCCGGAGATGGTCGCAAAGCTCGGCATGCGTCACGTCAAAGGCATGCTTCTCTACGGACCCCCGGGCACCGGCAAGACCCTCGTCGCGCGGCAGCTCGGCAAGCTCCTCAACGCGCACCCGCCGAAGATCGTCAACGGCCCGGAGATCCTCCAGCGGTTCGTGGGGCAGTCCGAGGAGAACATGCGCGAGCTCTTCGCGCCCGCGGAGAAGGAGTGGAAGGGTAAAGCGGAAAAGTCAAAGCTCCACGTCATCATCTTCGACGAGATTGACGCCATCATGAAAGCCCGCGGGTCCGGCGGCGCCACCGCGTCCGTGGTGCACGATAACGTCGTGAACCAGCTGCTGACCAAGCTCGACGGCATGCAATCACTGGATAACGTCCTAGTCGTGGGCATCACCAACCGGCGGGACTTGTTAGATCCCGCCGTGCTCCGCCCAGGTCGACTGGAGCTTCAGGTGGAGGTCGGTCTGCCCGATCGGAAAGGCCGGCGACAGATCTTCAACATACACACCGCCCGCATGCGAAGCGAGGGGCTGCTCGCGGACGACGTGGACGTCGAGACGTTGGCGGAGGTAACCGGCAACTATTCCGGAGCTGAGATCAAAGGACTAGTCGGCGCGGCGCAGTCGCACGCGCTGGCCAGGTACCTACAGGACGCGGAGGACGACGCCATGACCGGTGACGCGTCTGGAACGTCGTCTGGAACCGTTTCTATTGAATCATCGAACGAGAAGCTCAACGTGACGATGGATGATTTCACAAGGGCCATGCGGGAGGTCCGGCCGGCGATGGGCGCGGATACGGAAGCCCTGGCGTCGATGCGGCCGCTCGGTGTCCTCTGCTCGTGTACCACCGGCTCGTCCGAGGTGTCACCGCACAAACGCGCGAGGGACGCGATCGGTCCGCTACTTCGCGCGGTGGCGCACAGAGGTGGTGATGATTCCGAGGTTGGTTCAGTGAACGCGGTTGGGAATAAGGCGCCGGATCATCTGGCGATTTTGGTGCACGGTCCGCCGGGATCCGGAAAGTCCGCGGCGGTCGCCGCCGCGGCGCAGAGGGGCGACGCCGAGGACCAAGAGGGCGACTTACTCTTCCCACACGTCCGGGTGTTCCGCGCGGACGTCGCGGCGGCGTCGGGCGGCGACGTGGAGCACCAACTGCGCGCGGCATTTGACGACGCCGTTAAATCCAAGGTTTCGCTTCTCGTCGTGGACGGCGTGGAGACGCTCTTGGGGGTGGCGCCGGGTGACGCGGCTCCCGCGGGGGACTCGAGGACGGCGTCGGGTGCCGCCCGGGCGCTCCTCGCGCTCCTACGAAGGCCACCTCCGCCCGGAAGGAGGCTCGCGGTCGTCGCCACCACATCCTCGCCCAAGGCGCTTCACGCCCTGGGCCTCGCCTCCGCGTTTCACGCCCAGGTGGAGGTCCCGGCGCTTTCCCAAATCGAGGCGGTCAACGTCCTACGCGCGTCCGGTGCGTTCGCGGGTTCGAAACCGCGAGATGTCGTCGCTGATGCGTCGATGGACCCGGCGGCGAAGGCGGCTTCGTTGGTGTCCGACGGTATTTGGCGAAACGGCGTCGGCGTTCGAACGGTGCTTCGCGCGGTGAACCTGGCCTGGGCGTTGGACGTCGGGTCGAACCCAGGGGCGAAGGGACGGGGGCTGGATCCGGAGGGTGAGTCGTGGAGGACGGCGTTGGCGCGCGTGGGTTTGCTCGGTTAGCTTTCTAATTACATTTTCGGTTTCTGAGTTTTACGTAAGTTAGCAGAAGCGGTTTTAGACGTTTGATGCCTCAACGGCACCCTTTTTTTCGGTCGTCTGTTTTTGACGCGACTGTTCAGAATGTGTACAGAGTCTCCTCGCCTTTGCCTTTCCCCGCCGCCGCCTTACTCGTGTCCCGCATCAGCGTCAAATACAGACCGGCACCCACGAAGAAACCGACGAACCACGCGTAACCGTAAATCACGTCGAACACCGCGAGCAAGGCACCGAAACTCGCCCGAAGACTCGCCTCCTTCACCGCCGGGACGATCCCAGCCTGTAAAAAAAACATGACGTCAGTCTAAGTGCCCATGCGAGAATTAAAATAAACTCACCGCCAAAACGAACCCAGGAACGTTGGGTATAACCCCCGCGGCGAACGCCCACATCGCGGCGGTATTAAACCCGCCGCGGTACCAGTACGCCGTCCCTTCACCGCTCTGGTACAGCGCGTCGACGTCTAAGGTCCGTTTACGAACCAAGAAATAGTCCGCGATCATGATACCGGCGATTGGCCCGAGAAGAGCAGAGTAGCCTGTAAGTGTTGAACAAAACACGACGTTAGTTTAATTGCCCATACGAGAACCACCCAATAAACGTACCAATCAGCCACACGAATATGTACCCGCCGGCGTCCGCCATGAGCCGCCAGGGGCAGATCACCGTACCGAGCACCGCGGTGACGATCCCGCCGAGACGAAACGATAGTTTACTCGGAGCCAAGTTGACGAACGCGTTGGCGGGAGCGACAATGTTAGCGGCGATGTTGGTGCTCAGTGTAGCGATGAGCAAGCCGCCCATCGCCACCGCCGTGGTCAGGACCCCGCCGTTCGCCTTCGCGAGCAGCGCCACCGGGTCCGCGACGGCGACGCCGTAAATGACGGCGGAGCAGGACGTGATCGCCACCGACATGAACGTGAACGCCGCCATGAAGAAGGGCAGCCCGAGCGTCTGACCCTTGAACTGCGCATCCTGACTCGTGGCGTACCGGGTAAAATCGGAAATGTTCAGACTGAGAGTCGCCCAGAAACCAACCACCGCGGTGATCATCGGCAAAAAGATACCCAAGAACTGGCCCTCCTTCGGTCCACCCACCGCGAATGCGCTCGGCGTCGACAACATGGCTCCCAACCCGCCCGCCTGTGAACAAAAAACGTCGTCAATCAAATCGCCCGTGTAGAAATAAAAAGAAACTTACCGCGATGTAAGCCCACACGAACAGCGATACGCACAGGATGATCAACACCGGCGCCGCGTACTTCTCCACCACGCGGATGGACTCGATACCCTTGACCACCACCGCCATCTGCGCCGCCCAGAACACTCCGTAGCACGCGAGTTCGTACGAGCTTATCCCCAACGCAGGGATGAAATGTGACGCCGCCATTGCAACCGTCGATAACTTCGCCGCCGCGCACGCGATGGCGAAGATGGCCTGCCCCCCGACGTGGGTCTGGATGCCGAACCAGCCGCATCCGACGAGCGCGCGCATGACCGCCGGTACGTTGGCGCCTTTGATTCCAAACGCGGATCGCGCCAAGACTGGGAAGGGTACGCCGTACTTACATCCCGCGTGGCCATTCAGGACCATGGGGAGGAGCACGATGAGATTTGCGATGGCGATGCATGCGATTCCTTGGAAGGCGGACATGCCGAGGTCGATGACGGACCCGGCGAGGGTGTACGCGGGGACGCACACGACGAGGCCGATCCACAGGGCGGCGATGTCGTAGGTGGTGAACGTCCTGTCGGGTAGGGCGACTGGCGCGAGATCGTCGTTGAGGAGGTTGGGGCTGGAACCGACGGGCGGGCGCGCCTCGATGGGGTCGTCGAGCATGGACGCCGGCACGGGGTGGAAGCGCCTGGTCGTCATGGAAGGTGCCGAGATGGCGGGAGCGACCGTCGGGGACGCCACGAGCTTCATGCGGCGCCTGGATACCGAGCTCGACGCCGCTCGAGTCGCCGCGACTCGACCACTCCGAGAAGTCGTCTGAGATTCTATCCGCAGCCCGGCATCGTTAACAACGCGAGCGCCGGCCGACGTCGCCGGCGCCATCGCCCGCGTCGAGGCCATCCCGACGTTCGTATCTGAGTTCAGACGTGAACGCGGGCGCGCGCACCGGGGCCGTGTCGTGCCTTCCGCGGCGACGCCCGGGGCGCAATGAGGACAGTCACAAAACTCGCGGGAACCACTCGTTCGGAGAGACGGGTCGACGAGACGAGGCTCGACTTTTGAAATGATCGAAGGCGGGCTCTCTCCACTCCGTCTGGGCGCGCGGGCGCCGCCGGGTCGCAGCCATGGGTTTCACCGTCGGATTCGAGGACGACGACGATGACTTCTGGGCGGATGCCACGACCATGGGGTGCGCACCACACGCCCGAACCCACCCACCCCCGCCAACGCGTCGTCGCGACTTGGGCACCCTCCAGATCCACAGCTGTGCACATCGTCACATCCCACCCGACTCACCTTCCCTTTCCACGTCGACACAGGGCCATCGAGGAGATGGAGCGACAGGCGCGGGACGGATCCAAGTCCCAGGGCGAGCCCGCGGGACCCGGCTCGTCCTACCCGCTGATGCCGCCAAACTCTGGCGGATCCGGCCGGCCACCGACCCCACCGCCCCGCGTCCACGGATCCGTCGATATGCTCGGCGCGAAAGACGCCAACCTCGAACACGTCCTCAAGGAGAAGGAACTCGAGCTCGGTACCAAGGACGCGCACCTCCGCATGCTCCGCAGCAGGCTGGACATGGCGGACAGAGACGCGGAGGAGATGCGGCGCAAGCTGGACGCCGCGAACGCGCGACTCGCAGCCGCCGGTGGCAACCCAGCTTCGGACGGCGACACCAATCGAAACAACGACAACAACAACAACAACAACAACAACAACAACGGATCTAACTACGCCGGGCCGAACGCGCGGGACGTCTCCAACGCCGCCGCGCTCGCCGAGACCAAGGCTGAGGTCGCCAGACTCCGCGCGCAGGTCGCGTTTCGCGAGGAGGAAGCCGACGAGGCTCGAAGGCGCGAAGACGACCAACGCGCTCGGCTGCAAAGAGCCGAGGCGGAGACTATGAAACTCGCCGCCGAAGTTCGAAGCGAGCGGCGCCGGGCGGAGCAAATGGGGACTAACGACGGGGGTGTTAAGCGTGCATCAGAGGACAGTGACGGTTCGAATCCCAGGAGTTCGAAGCGTCACCGGGGGTCGGATCCCGGGGGCTCGGGTGCGATCGACGAGGAGAATCGATTCCGCGATTCTCACGGGGACGATCGTCGTTCGCGACGAGGTCCAATGCGACGTGACCACCCACCGCCGCCCGTGACCCTCGTGCTTCCCCCGCCCCCACCGTACGCGTTACGAACCAACGACGCATCGAGCGCGGAGCACGCGTCGACGTCTTACGGAGCTCGTCTGTCCGCCGCCGCCCTCGTCGGCGCGATATCCGCTCGCTTCCCGAGCGAGACCTGCGCGTTACTGGGCGACGACGTCCACGCGGCGGCGCTGGATTTACACGTGTCGGGACCCGACGACGTCGAGGGCGGTGCGGTTCTTCTGGAAACGATAAAGAATGTTTCTAGAACGTTGAGAAACCTCGCGGCTGACGTCGGGGACGCGAGGGCGTTGGCGGCGGCGTGCGCCGACGTTTGCGAGGCGGCGGCGGACGCGCCTTACGCGGCGGTGAAATCGTGCACGCACCTGGAGCGATCCCTCTCGAAACAATCTAGAAACAACGACGGGCTTCCCGACAACGACGACGTGTCACCGGGTGTCTACGGGGGGGGTATTTCCGTCGAACAGAAAAACGGGGGTATTTCCATCGCGGGCGTCCTATCGGTGTTATCCGCGGCGGTCGCCGCGGACCAATCAGTCGCGGCGCACGTGTTACAGCTGTGCGGCGCGCCGCTCGCGACGGTACCCACCTCCGTCGCACCCCGCGCGCCGCCGCCGCAGCTCGCGGGTATACCCGCGGCGTCGGGCGTCGGCGCGCTGGTGCCGCACCCCGACGTCCCGGGCCGATCGTCGCGGGTGTTCGCGTTGGCGCCCGGGGATACCGTCGCGGACATCGCGGCGGCGGCGGCTGCGGAGACGCTGATCGAGCGCCCTGACGACACCGAGGGAGGGTCGCGGGTTTTACGTGAGAACGGTGTTTGGGGGAGAACTCACGCGGGGCCACTTTTGGAAAATGTATTGGCGATTCTTGCGGCGTCCACCGCGTCGGGCTCGTGGGCGACGGCGACTGCGGCGTGTGAGTTTCTCGCGCGGTGCGTCGCGGCATCCCCCGCGATGGAAGGCCGCGGAATTTTCGTGGCGTGCGTTGCGGATGGGCACCTGGAGCGGTGCCTCGCGCCGTGCCGGCCCCACAAGCGCCTTACATCCGACGGAATCCAGCGCGGGCAATCGCGGCGTTCGATCAAAACGGCAAACGCGCTGGCGGCGGCGTGGGCACACGAGTCGACGTCAGCGTCCGTCAATAAACGGACGCCGCCGCCGGGGTTGAGGGTCCGTGCGCTCGTCGTCGCGAGGTTACTCGCGGCGACGGATGCATTCGCCGCGTTTCTCGACGATGAAGGCGGCGCGGGTCCGACGGCGGGGGAATCCATCGGGAAATCCACCGGGAAATCCACCGGGAAATCCACCGCCGTCGCGAACAACGACGTGGTTGATCTGACGGGGATTGAACCGACGGGCACGCAAACGGGCACGGGTAACGGGGATTCATCTACGAATTTAGCGAACCGCGAGAACCGCGATCGCGAGGAACACGAACCGTCGCCGCTTCTCGCCGCCGTCGTCGCGTGCTGCGCCGCGGATTTCAACGTTGATGAAAAAAACGACGCCGTCGACGACGACACGGCCGTGCAGGTGTCGGACGCCGCGTTGTCCGTGGTTCACGCGTTGTCGCACGGGGGCTGGCGCGGGTGGGGCGACGCCGTGAGAGCGCACGCGATCCTTCCCGCCGCGGTGGACGCGTGCGACGCCGCGTTTAGGCGCAGAGCGGCTTGTTCAAACGGTGTCGGTTCGGATTCTTCAACTGCCGACGGGGTGAAGGCTGAGAGGCGTGTGAAGAGTGCGCTGATGCTGGTCGCGAGGCTTCTCGCCGAGCCGGGCAGCGCGGCGAGGGCCATCGCCAGTTTGAGGAGGGACGGGGAGACGGCTAGGACGCTCGCGAGGGTGGCGGCGGCGGCGGGGGCGCACCCGGAGCTGATGCCGAGGAGGGTCGGGCGGTATTTCGCGTCGTTGCTGCCGACGGTGATGCCGCAGGTTGGAGAGTGATGGGACGTGAGTTGGACGACGAGGATGGACACACGACGACGAATTTTCTAGACTTACGTTTTCATCACGCTCTACCAAAGTGTTTCAACAACGCGACTACCTTCTCGTGATTTCCGTTCACGGCAGTAGCCAACGGCGTCCGACCATGATTCGGGGCTTTGTGGATGTCTGCACCGGCTTGGATAAGCGAGGCCACACATCCTTCGCGTCCTTTTAGAGCTG